>Ga0210398_10000452_pt1 | contig 46954 bp, 40 predicted proteins | sample IncBWC4OmetaG_FD_161047 | JGI IMG/M metagenome (GOLD analysis project Ga0210398, IMG submission 161047) | Forest soil microbial communities from Barre Woods Harvard Forest LTER site, Petersham, Massachusetts, United States - Inc-BW-C-4-O | ecosystem: Environmental > Terrestrial > Soil >...
GCTGTCGTTCGCGCCGGTCGGAGAGACGAGACCGGTGTTCGAGACTGTGGCAATCGCGGTATTGCTCGACGACCACGTGACCGGCCGACCGGTGAGGACGGTCCCGCCCGCGTCTTTCAGTGTCGCGGTGAGCTGCTGCGTCTGAGTGGAAGACATCGTAGAAGACAGGGGGGCGACCGCTACGCTCGCCACCGGGTCTTGTGTGATCGAGACTGCCGCGGTCCCGTTCACGCCACCACTTGTCGCGGTGATCGTAACGGTGCCGCTGTCGTTCGCGCCGGTCGGAGATACCAGGCCCGTGTTCGACACCGTCGCGACCGCGGTATTGCTCGACGACCACGTGATCGCTCGACCCGTGAGCACCGTTCCGCCGGCGTCTTTCAACGTCGCGGTGAGCTGCTGGGTCTGCGTGGCCGAGATGTTGGAAGACGGGGGCGTTACGGTGACGCTCGCGATGGGGTCCTGCGTAATGGCGACGGTCGCCGTACCACTCTTCCCGCCGCTCGACGCGGTGATGGTTACCGTCCCGCTATCGTTGACCCCTGTTGGAGACACGAGACCCGTGTTCGACACCGTCGCGACCGCGGTATTGCTCGACGACCAGGTCACGGGGCGACCGGTGATCACGGTCCCGCCCGCGTCCTTCAACGTCGCGGCGAGCTGCTGTGTCTGGGTCGCCGAGATCGAAGACGACGGGGGCGCGACAGCAACGGTTGCGACTGGATCCTGCGCGATGCTGACTGTCGCTGTCCCACTCGCACTGCCGCTCGTCGCGGTGATCGTCACGGTGCCGCTGTCGTTCGCACCGGTCGGAGAGACGAGACCGGTGTTCGAGACCGTCGCGATCCCTGTATTGCTCGACGACCACGTCACCGTTCGTCCGGTGAGCGTCGCGCCGCTCGCGTCCGTGAGCGTCGCGGTCAGTTGCTGCGTCTGAGTGGCCGAGATGTTGGAAGACGGCGGCGTAACGGTGACGTTCGCGACGGGATCCTGCGCGATGGTGACCGTTGCGGTGCCGCTTTTTCCGCCGGTCGTCGCGGTGATCGTCACGGTACCGCTATCGTTCGCGCCGGTCGGAGAGACGAGGCCCGTACCCGAGACGGTCGCGACGGATGGGTTGCTCGACGTCCAGGTGACGGCTCGCCCGGAGAGCACCGCTCCGCCGCCGTCTTTGACCGTGGCGGTCAGCTGCTGCGTCTGCGTCGCGTTGATCGTCGACGACGTTGGTGCGACGGAGACGCTCCCGACCGGGTCCTGCCCGATCGTGACGGTCGCCGTCCCGCCAGCGCTGCCGCTCGTCGCGGTGATGGTCACCGTTCCAGTGTCGTTGAGCCCTGTCGGCGACACGAGGCCGGTATTCGAGACTGTCGCGACCGACGGATTGCTCGAGGACCACGCGATCGGCCGGCCGGTGAGATTCGTGCCGCCCGCATCGGTGAGTGTCGCGGTCAGCTGCTGCGTCTGATTCGCGTTGATCGTGGACGACGGCGGGCTGACGGCGATCGTGGCGACGGGATCTTGGACAATGGTGATCGTGGCGGATGCGCTCTTGCCGCCGCTGCTCACGGTGATGGTGACCGTCCCGCTGTCATTGAGCCCACCGGCCGGCCGCACGAGCCCCGTGTTGGAAACGGTCGCCACGCCGGGCTTGCTCGACGTCCACGTCACGGGGCGGCCCTGGAGCGTATCGCCCTGCGAATCGTCGACCGTATCGGACATCTGCAGTGTCTGCGCCGCGGTAATCGTCGCGGTGGTGGGCACGATCACCACGTTCGACACGGGCGCCAGGGTCACGGTGATGCCGCCCCCGCCCGTCTTGCCGCCGGTCGCTGCGTAGACCGAGTCCGAGCCGGCGGCCACGCCGGTCACGAGTCCCGTCTGATCGACACTGGCGATGCTGCCGCCGGACTTCGTGCTCCACGTGAACTGGCGGCCCGTGAGGAGATTGTTGTTGGCGTCGTATGCCTTCGCGACCACCGTGCTGGTGAAGCGGACGTTGACCGTGAACAGATTGGGCGTCAACACGACGAATGCGACGGGAACGTTGCTCACCGTCACCTGGGTCGTGCCATTCACATTGTTGCCCGAGCTCGCGGTGACCGTGATCGGGCCGCCGGATGCGACGCCGGTCGCGGTGCACGTGTCGAGCTGGGTGACCGGATCGACACCGCCGGCACTCACGGTCACGTTGCCGGTTGCCGCCGATTGCCAGGTCACGCCGCGGCCGGACAACACGTTGCCGCTGCCATCCTTCTGCGTTGCCGTGAGGATCGCGGTCTGGCCGACGATGATGGTGACGGGATTGGGGGTGACGGTAACCGACGCCGTCGGCGCGGCGATGACGGTCGTCGTGTTCGTATCCGCTTTCGCGCCGCTCTGCGCGATGACCTGCGCGACGCCGGGTGCCACGCCTTGGACGAGGCCCGTGCTCGACACGAACGCGATCCCGTTGTTCGTCGAGCTCCAGGCCACCGCAGGGTTCGTGATCACGTTCCCCAACGAGTCCGTCACCGTGACGGTCAGTTGGGTCTGTGTCCCCGCGGTGACCGTCAGGGTCTTCGGTGAGATCGCGACAGAGCCGACCGGAATGGGTTTCACGGTCACCGTTGCGGCGGCCACCTTGCCGCCGCTCGTCGCGACAATGGCGACGGTGCCGGCACCTACACCCGCGACCAATCCCGAGGTCGAGACGGTCGCGACGGCGCTGTTGCTCGAGGACCACGCCACCGTCCGTCCGCTCAGCGTATTCCCCGCCGAATCTTTCACGGTCGCCGTGAGCTGCGCCGTGCCGCCGATCGTGATCGAGTCGAGCGTGGGCGCGATGGTGAGCGATCCGACCGGCACCAAGGCGACGTTCACGGTCGCCGTGCCGGATTTCGTGCCGCTCGTACCAGTGATCTGCGCCTGTCCCGATCCCACGGCGGTCAACGTCGCGGTCAAGGGACCGGTGGCCGTGACGGTCGCGACGCCGGGCGTGCTCGAGACGAATGCCACGGTCGCGCCCGCGATCGGGTTGCCCTGATTGTCGGTCACCTCCGCGGTGAGCGCTTGGCTTTGTCCAACGAGCAGATTGGAGAGCGCGGGCGACATGACCACGGTGTTGATCGGGACCGCCTGCACGGTGAGCGTGGCAGTCGACGTGACGCCGCCGCTCGTCGCGCCGACGGTCACCGAGGCCACGCGCTTGCCGGTTACCGTGCCGGTCTGGTCGATGGTCGCGATCGTCGTATCGCGCGAGAACCACGTGAGGCTTCGGCTGGTGAGCACGTTGCCCGCCGAGTCCTTCGTGGTCGCCGACAACTGCGTCGTTTGTCCGACGATCACGCTCGGGCTCGAGGGCGAGAGCACGATCGTGGCCACGGGAACGAGGGTCACCGTCACCGTGGCGGCGCCAACGATCGAGCCTGATGCGGCGTGCACGGTCGCGGTGCCCGGCTTCCGCGCGATCACGAAGCCGGATTGGTCGACCCCCGCGATGGTCGTGTCACTGATCGACCAGATCACGGGTCGTCCCGTGAGCACGTGGCCCGTCGCGTCCTTGGTGGTGTCGGTGAGCTGCATCGAGGTGCCGACGCGCAGCAGGACAGCGCTGGGGGCGACGACGACCGACGCGACGGGAACGGGGAGGACCGTGATCTGCGCCGGGTGACTGGGCGAGACGCCGCCGGTGCTCGCATCGATGACGGCGGTGCCGACGGCGAGGGCGGTGACGACACCGCCCTGGGTAATCGTCGCGACAGTCGTGTTGCTCGACGACCAGAAGATCGGCAGGTTGTTGACCGGCCCTCCTCCCGACGTCACGGGTTGCGCTGAAAATGTCTTCGTGGCGCCCAGAACGATGGACGCCGTGTCGGGGGTGATGATGATGTCGGCGACGTGATGCGAATTCGGTCCGGTGACGTCGCTCGCGCACGCGGCCAGCAGAATGGCCGCGGCGATCCTACCGTGGAATCGGAATAGGAACCGGCTCGGACCGGTGCGTCGTCGTGCCGTCGCCCAGCTGGCCGTCACTGTTGTAGCCCCAGCAGAGCGTCGCGCTGGTCGATGTCATCGCGCACGTGTGCGAACCGCTGGCGTGGATGGCCGCCAACGACTGCGTAGACGTGACGCGCACCGGCGACGCACGATCGAGCGTCGTGCCATCGCCCAGCTGCCCGTAGGTGTTCCGTCCCCAGCAATACGCGTCGCCACCGGTGGTAAGAGCGCAGGAGTGTACCAGCCCGGCGGCCAGCGACATGAAGGTCGCGGTCGTCTTCACCGGGGTCGGCGTATCGTGTTCCTGCAGGTCGCCGACACCGAGCTGTCCATAGCTATTCCGACCCCAGCAATATGGTTGACCCGCGGTCGTCAACGCGCAAGAGTGATAACCACCGGCGGCGATCGCTCGAAACGCGACGCCTCCGAGGAGCGGTCCTGGAACGGCCCGGACGATGTGCGTACCGTCGCCCAACTGGCCATATGAATTCTGGCCCCAGCAGTACGCTTGCCCGACTTGATCGAGCGCGCACGCGTGGTGGGCGCCCGCGGTCAGTACCACGAAGTGCACCAGGCTGGCGACTTTGGCCGGCGTGCTACTGTTGCTGGTGCTTCCGTTCCCGAGCTCGCCGTACAGGTTTCGGCCCCAGCACCATGCCTCTCCGGCGGCGGTCAACGCGCACGAGTACCCGGCGCCCGCCACGATAGTGTGAAACACATGGTCGCCGGCAACCTTCGTGGGCGTCGAGTGATCGGCGGCATCGCCCGTACCCAGCTGACCGAAGGTGTTGCCCCCCCAGCAGTACACGGTGCCCGTGCGGCTGACGGCGCACGTGTGATCCTCGCCTGAGGCGATTTGCGAGAATGCGACATCGGCGTTGGCTCGCATCACGGCCTGCTCGCGCGCCGTTGATCCCACGCCAAGCTGGCCCCGATCGTTGTTGCCCCAACACAGCGCCGTCCCCTGGCCATCGAGCTCGCAAGTGTGCAGGCCGCCGCCGGATATCGGTGAGGTGGCCGGCGGATGGATGATCGCTCCCGTCACGAGTGCCGATGGTTTGGCGCTCGACTCGGAGACGGTGGACGTCGGCGTCGGCGCCGGAGGGGCAGGTTTTTGCACGGTCGCTGGCGGAGGCGGCGGTGGTGTGCTCTTCGATGCCGTGAGACGCCGGGTCTCGGAATCCTGTCGCGCGACGAGTTGGAGTGCCGCGGTCGAATCGGCTGCCGACGTCGCCGCCGCCGCGCTATCGGCCGCACGCCGGATCGCCTCTTGGCCAGCCTTGGCAAGAGAGTCGCGGTACCGCTGGATGAGCGCCAGCTGCGCGGTATCCGCCGGATGCGCAACCGTCGCCGATGATCCCGAAAACGCCCGCGCACTTGGCGTGTGCTTCCAGAGCAGATCCGGATTGATGAGAAACGTCAGCAGCGCACCGACAACCAGCGCGCCGCCGGCGAGGATGAGCCCGATCGGTCCATTGCGCCGGCGTGTCGGTACCGGGATGAGCGACAGATCCGGGAGGCCGCCGTCGAACGACGGATGCGGGGCGTTCGGCACGTCGTCCTGGCCTCGACGGTATTGCATCGTGTGCAGCGCCGTCGACCCGGCGTTCATGGTGCTGCCGGCGAGCGGTGGCAGGTGCTGGGCCAGGCGATTGGTTGTCGTCGCCGCGGAAGCCTGGGCGGTCCGATCACGCACCCACTCGTCGTCCGACAGCGCGCTCAGGAACGCTTGCGCGCTCTCCCACCGCGCGTCGCGATTTTTCTCCAGCGCTCGCTCGGTGACCGCCACGAGCCGCGGCGGGACATCACCTCGCGCGCCGGCGATGGCGGGCAGGGGATCGAACTTCTGGCGGTACATGACGTCCGCCACGTTCATGTCGACCCACGGCCGCACGCCGAGTAACATCTCGTAGCCGACGAGGCCGAGCGAGAAGAGATCGCTCCGTCCATCGAGCGCCTGCCCGTCGATCTGCTCGGGCGACATGTAGGCCGGCGTTCCGACGAGCAAGTCAGCCGACGGCGTCTGCCGTCTCATCTCCGCCGAGAGCGCGATGCCGAAATCCGAGAGCAGCGCGCGGCCGGTCTCGTCGTTCAAGAAGATGTTCTCGGGCTTGACGTCCCGGTGCACGACCCCGCGCGCATGCGCATACGCCAACGCCGCCGCGATATCAATGAGCACCGCCTCGGCGCGCTCGGGCGCGAATGGCCCATCTTCATGGATCGCGCGTTCCAGGCTCCGCCCGGGGATGTACTGCATCACCAACGCCAGCCCGCGCGTCGACAGTCGCTTGACGGCGTGGATCGCGACGACGTTCGGATGCTGCAGTTGCGCGACGGTGCGCGCTTCGTTCAGCTGCCGGGCGATCGTCTCGTCGTCGATGCCACTGGCCGTGTGGATGACTTTGATCGCGACATCGCGACCGAGCTCCCGATCGCGCGCCAAGTACACAATCGACATCCCCCCGCGTCCGAGCTCACCCAGAATCTCGTAATCGGCCTCGAGCTCTCGAATCTCGACGAGGGTCGCTTCTTCGGCCAATCGGCTACCGCTCTCGGAACCGGAAGAGGACGTCGCCCATTTCGATCTGATCGCCATCGTGCAGCACGCGCTGGCCGTGCGCCGTGTCCAACGCCTGCCCGTTGATCACGACGGGGTTCGTCTGAGAGAGGTTCGTAATCTTCCAGCGGCCTTCCACGTACTGCATGCGCGCGTGTTGGCGACTGATCGTCTGCGAGCGCAATTGGACGTGCCGATAGGGCGGTCCCGCGACGCGACCGAATGTCACCTCGGGAATCTCTCCCCAGGTCCGAACGAATCGGATGTCCCGTCCCGGCACATCGCCGTCGAGCACTTCCAATCGACCCGGCAAAAACTGCAAGGTGCCTTCGGCCGGTGCGACGCTCTGCACGATTTTCCCGTTCCCGTTGGTGCCATTGACGCCATTGAGCGGCCGTCCCACGCCGTTCGTCGAGTGCGGATCACTCGACGGAGGGGTCGGTGGTTCGACCGTTTGCACGTGAGCGCGCACGTCCGGCTGCGCCGAGAAGGCCGTCGGCTGCGGCATGGCGGTCGCTGGAGTCGTCGGCCCTTCGATGGCCGCGCCACGCAACGATTCGCGCAACGGCTGCAATGGGAGCTCGGCCATCCCACGGCGGTGAACCGGGATGACGAGCGGCACCGGATCCGGAACGTCGAGCTCACGCTCGATCCGGCGCGACTTGACGATCGCTAACACCGCCCAGATCACAAGGGTAGCGCCAGCAATGATCGCCGCGGCAATCAACCACATCGGATCGATAGTTGTATTTGTCAGACTAGGCATGGCACACACCGGCCCGGCGGTGTGGCCGCCAGGCTACAGGAAGATCCACAGAACCACTGTAAGAAACGTTCCGCCGGCTTCCCCGGCAATGCAGTGGCGCTTGTGTAACCAGGCTCAGCCTTCTAGAAGCTGGGTGCGGCGATCTCGGGCTTCTTCTTCGTCTTAGTCGTCGAATCGATCACCTTCGTCGCCTGGTCGAGATTGATATTAACCGCAGGCGCCGACGGCAGCGCGACTTCCGGCTGAGCTGGTGCTGCCCCAGTGCCACGAGATAGTCGGATCGGTGGAGCATGTGGTGTCGCCTTCACCGCGTTCGAATCAGCCTCTTCCGTGGGCGGCGGAGTCGCTGGGCCCATGTGCGCAGAGAAGCCTTCGTGGTTTTGCGTGGGAGCCGGAGCGGGTGTCTCCGGCGCCTGCGCTACCGGTGTGGGCGTCTCCTGGGCGGGTGCTGGAGCGGGCGCGGCCGCGGTAGGAGTCTGAGCCTGAGTCGGTGCTGGAGTCTGAGCAGCAGCCGCGGTCGCCGTCGCCTGCTTAGGCCGCGTCGCGGGAGCCGAATGACCCATCTTCGGCACCACGACAATGGCGCCGACTATAAGAACCGCCGCGATCGCGCCCACCGCGATCCCGATCATCTTGCCATTCGAGGCTTCCTTGCCGAAGCCGATGCGCGGTTGTTTGCGCTCAGGTTCCTCCTCCTCGACAAGCGAAACCGGCGGAGGCGTCGGCGTCCTCGGGACCACCGCCGCCATTGGGGGCGGCGTGGGCTTCGGGCGCTGGAACACCTGCGTGACGCCGAGCTGCACGTCATTCGTGCTCGGCTCGACGACCTTGGGCTCGGGCTTCCGTTCCGGGGCGATACTCGCTTCGAGTTTGAGCTCCCCAGTCGGGGGCTCCACCGGCAGAATTATCGCCTGCGAGACGCGCTTGATCGGCTCGGAAACTCGATTGGCCTTCGGCGGCGGAAGCTCCGGGTCGTCCGCCCAAGCTTCGGTGATCCCCAGGTCGTTCTTCGCGGGCGGCTCCGGCTCTTTCGCGACTGCAGCGGCAGGCGGAGGAGCGGCCGGCTTCGGTGCCGTCGGAGTCGGGATGCGCAGAGACGAAGCAGCAGGCGTGAGCCCGGTCCGCGGTGCCTGAATGGGCATCGCCATCGTTGGCGTGAGTCCACTCGCTGCCGGCTTGATCTCCGCGGAACGGCGCGGGCGAATTGGGACGGTCGTTGTTGCCACCGCCGCGGCGGCCGCGGCGCGAGACTCATCGACCCGGGCCCGCTGCTGCGTCACCGTGGGATGGTCCGCCCCCATCGTGTCTTCGCGCGCTTTGAGCCCTCGTTCACGCAAGTCGAGCGCTGCGGCGTGTTTGCCGAGCGCCGCGAGCGAATCCGATAGGCCATCCATGGCTTGGAGAACCGCCGGGTCACTCGCCGGCAACTGTCGCTCGCGTACGATGAGCACGCGGCGCCAAAGCCGCTCGGCCTGGTCCGGCTTGCCGAGTGCGTGGCGTACTTTCGCCAGGCTGACGAGAACTGTCGCGACTTCAGGGTGCTCGGGCCCGTACGGCCGCTTGAGCGTGAGCAGTTGCGTGAGAAGCGGTTCGGCCTGCCGATAATCGCCGCGTTTGAAGTACAGCCGCGCGAGGTTATTCAGGTTGACGCCAAGGTCGGTCTGCGCGGATTCGACTCGTTTCGCGCTGGCTCCCATGGCCCGCTTGAGGAGCGGTTCGGCCTCATCCAGGGCGCCACGCGAGACATACAGGGCGGCCAGGTTGTTGATGCTGGTGAGAACGCTCGGATGCTCTGATCCGAGGCTCTGCTCCCGAAGCTCCAGAGAGCGCCGGAAGAGCTCTTCGGCGCGTAAGTGGTCTTTTTGCTGATACTTGAGCTGCGCTAAGTTGCCAAGACTCGACGCCAGCTGCAGCGGGTCCCCACCCCCGCGCTCGGCCTCGGCGATGGCCGCGACAAAGGCGTCCTCGGCGCCCGCCAGGTCGCCTTCCGCGAACAAACGGCGCCCCGTTTCGTTATACTGCTCCCACGTGATCGAAGACGCCGCAGTGGCAGACATGATGGTTCGCTCCTTATCCCGAGGGACGCCCGGTTGGCTGGCCGCGTAACCGTTCAGCTCGTCTTGATTAGCGCCCTCGTTGCCTGTCACAATGACCACCCAACTACACCGGCCTTGCCGGCCGCCAGTGCGGTCATTTTCACCCTGCCGACCACGCACCTGGTAGTTGGCGATTCGGTCCCGGCGACCGCAACGGTTCTCGACGCAAACGGGGTGGTGATCGATAGTGCGCCAGTTGTTTGGCGCAGCCTCAACCCATCCGTTGCGACGGTCAGCAGTTACGGCGAGGTGTACGGCAAAGGAACTGGGATTGGCCGGATCGTCGCCACGTCGGGTGCCGTGGCTGATACAGTGGTCGTTACCGTCGACGTAGCAGCCACGATTACGATCGATTCGATCGCGCCGCACCAGCTAATTGCCGGACAACAAGCGACACTATACGGCCATCAATTCAGCAGTATACCGACTGCCACCGTCATTCTGATCGGAGTCGATTCGCTCGCCCCTACGACGGCCGATTCTACGCATCTGGTCTTTGTCCTGCCCGATACCAGTTGCTCGCCGGCTGGTACTCGGACCATTACCGTCAAGTCTCGCGGTTCGGCCGCCCAGCTCCTCGAGCGCTTCGCTCCGGGCGCTCCTGCCATCTCGCTCGCCGTCGGTGGCGTCCAGGCCATCAATGCCAGCACCACCGGATGCCTCCAGTTCGCCGCAAATGCGTCAGCCGCGACTTACATCGTGATTGTGGGCGACGTCACGAGCTCGCTCGACGCTGGATTTGGGTTTCAGCTCACCCAGGTCGTGGGCGACAGTGCGCCACTCGGATTTCACGGCTACTCGCGTGTACGCGCCGCGCTTCGCGCGAACGCTTCCCGCGCCATCAGCCCCCGCGCCGCACTCACTCACACTCCCCGTGTCGCGGTCGGTCGCACTCCCGGTAACCTGTCGCGCAGTCGAGTTCCCGACTCCGAGCATCGGACGGTCGCGAGCGAAGCGAGCGCTGTGCACAAAGCCGCGGTTGGCGATGCGGTTACGTACAACGTGCCCTTGCACGGCTGTGATAGCGCAGTCGTGACGCATGGCCACGTAATGGCCGTCGGCACGCACGCGATCCTAGTCCAAGACGACTCGGCATCGAACAGTGGCATCGACTTCGCCGCGATCTCAGCCGATGTCGACGCGTCGATCTACCCGACGGACTCGTCGCATTTCGGCACCCCATCCGACATCGACGGCAACGGCCACGTCATCCTGTACTACACGCCGCAGGTGGCGGCCCTCACGAGTGGTGATGCGTCAATCGTCGGCGGCTTCTTCTTCCGCGGCGACCTTTTCCCAACCAGCGCCTGCGCAGCAAGCAACCAGGCCGAGATCCTGTACCTGTCGCCGCCGAGCTCATCGCGCGGAACAATCGCCCACACGCTGGAGCATTTGATCAACGCCAGCAATCACATTCGCACGAACGCGACAGCGTTCGAGGAGCCATGGCTGGACGAGGCCCTCGCGCACGCCGCCGAGGACTTTGTGGGACGCGCCGTCGACGGCTACTCGGACACGCAGCTCCTGTCGTTCGCCGACATCAGCAGCGGCCCGAACGCGAACGCCTACACATCCTACTTTCAAGGCAACGCCGAGCGCTACGCGTCGTGGCTCGCCGTGCCGCAGCAATTCGGCGGCGCCGACACGACCGCCGACACGTCGTCCGCCGCGCGCGGCGCCGCGTGGACGTTGCTCCGCTACACGCTCGATCAGTACGCGAACGGGTCGCCCGCGACGCTCTCGCGTGCGCTCGCCGCTGGCCCCAACACGGGCATCTATAATCTGGTGAGCGCCACCGGTACGTCGCTGGATTCGCTGGTCGAGGGCTGGCTCGTCGCGACCTACGCGACCGGATTTGCCGTCGCCGGCGTCGCGCCACGCTACACGTTCACGAGCTACAACTGGCAGGACATCGAGACGCAACTAACCCAAGCGTTCGGCCTCTCGACGACGCCGTTCGCGGCCGGCGCGACCGGGATCGCGGACAGCGTACAGGCGAACAGTGGATTCTACTTGACGATGGCGAATCTGCCGCCGACCGTGGCGTTCTCGACTCGGCTACTGAGCTCGGCCGGGACAGTCGTGACGCTGCCCGGGGCTCGCCTGTATATCCTGCGAATTCAATAAGAGAAAAAAGCCGGCGCTCGGGATTGAACCGAGGACCTTTCGATTACGAATCGAGTGCTCTACCACTGAGCTACGCCGGCATGCCCTGGCGCGGACTCGAACCGCGACGCCTTGCGGCACCACCCCCTCAAGATGGCGTGTCTACCAATTTCACCACCAGGGCAAAAACGGGACTGACGGGGCTCGAACCCGCGACCTCCGGTGTGACAGACCGGCACTCTAACCAGCTGAGCTACAGTCCCAAAAACCACTTCGCGCTTTTTGTGACTACCTAGTTTTGTTCAACGTTTCAATTATAGCCCCAACGGGAGTCGAACCCGTCTCTCCACCTTGAAAGGGTGACGTCCTAACCGATAGACCATGGGGCCGGGCTGATAGCGGTAACGGGATTCGAACCCGTGTTTGAGCCTTGAGAGGGCTCCGTCCTAGTCCCCTAGACGATACCGCCGTTTCTTTGTTGCCCCACAGGCGCGGAGGGACTTGAACCCCCAGCCGCTGGTTTTGGAGACCAGTGCTCTACCAATTGAGCTACGCGCCTAAAGGGTGGCTGATGGGAATTGAACCCACAACCCCCGGAGCCACAGTCCGGTGCTCTAACCAATTGAGCTACAGCCACCATGGAGCGCTAGGCCCTATCTACGTATTCCCCCGTCTGCGGATTCACGCGCACCTTCTCGCCCGTCTTGACGAATTCCGGCACGTTCACCGTCACGCCATTCTCGAGCGTCGCCGGTTTCGTCGATGCCGTCTTCGTCGCGCTCTTCATGACTGGCGCCGTCTCCGTCACCTCGAGCGTCAACGAGTTGGGCAACTGAATGCCGATCGGCCGCCCATTGTAATACTCGGCCTGAATCCGCATGCCCGCCTGCATCCACTGCGCGGAATCGCCAAGCGCCTCCTCGTCCATCTCGAGCTGGTCGTAGTTCTCGGTGTTCATGAAATGGTACGTGTCGCCACCCTTGTACATGAACTCGAGATCGTGCGTCTCCATCGACGCCCGCTCGACGGAGTCCGCCGCGCGGAATCGATGCTCGAACGTCGATCCCGTCCTCAGGTTCTTGAGTTTTGCCTGCACCATAGCGCGCAAATTCCCCGGGGTGTGGTGTCGAAATTCGATCACCCGCACTGGGTCGCCCTCGAACACGAGGACCATGCCGCGCCGGATCTGAGTTGCTGAGAAAGCCATAGCCCCAAAAACTATCGCGATTCGGCGAGAAGTGGTAGCATCGCCCTCCACTCGGTGGCAGCAGCCACGCGCGACCCGGCGACGTTCGGATGCATGCCGTCGGCCTGATTCAATGCGGGGTGCCCGGCCACGCTATCGAGTAGAAATGGCAGCAGCGTCGCGTCCTCGGCCTTGGCCGCCTGTCCGTACACCGCATGAAAACGTGACGCGTAGTCGACGCCGAGGTTCGGCGGCGCCTCCATCTGAACCACCGCCAACCGGGCCGCCGGCCGCTCCGTGTGCACCTTGGCCAGGATGGCCTCGAGGTTCGCCCGCAATGAATCCGTGTCCAGCCCACGCAGTCCGTCATTCGCGCCGGTTTCCAACACGAACACGTCGACCGGACCTCGCAGCAACCAATCGATGCGCCGCAGCGCGCCGGCGGACGTCTCGCCGGATAACCCCGCATTGACGACATGATACGGCAGCCCGGCCGAGTCGATCTTCGCTTGGATGAGCGCGGGCCACGCTTCGTCGGGATCGAGTCCCAGCCCCGCCGTCAAACTCGTCCCGACGATGAGCACCGTCCGGCGCGCCGTCGTGTCAGCGTGCACCGATGTAGTTTGGACCGACGGTGATCGCTCACGCGAACAGGCCGTCAGAACCATCACACACGCGACCGTCAGTCTCATGCTCGTCGCCCGCGAATTGACAAAAGAATACCAGAGCGGCTCTCGGACTCTTACTGTCCTGGACGCCGTTTCGTTCGATATCCCGCAAGGGACCTTCGTTTCCATCGTCGGCCCCTCCGGTAGCGGGAAGACGACGCTCCTGGGCCTCCTGGCAGGGCTCGATACCCCAACCAGCGGATCGGTGATCCTCGACGGCGCCGATCTGGCGACGCTCGACGAGGACCGCCGCGCGAAGCTCCGTGGCGAGAAAGTCGGGTTCGTCTTCCAGAGTTTCCAGCTCATTCCCACGCTCACCGCGTTGGAAAATGTCAGCGTCCCGCTCGAGTTGCGCGGCGAGCGCGAGTCGCAATCGGCCGAGCGCGCCCGCGACGTGCTCGGCCGCGTCGGACTCGGCGACCGCGTGGGGCATTTTCCAGCCCAACTGTCGGGCGGCGAGCAGCAGCGCGTCGCGATTGCGCGGGCGTTCGCCAACCAGCCACGGATCCTGTTCGCCGACGAGCCGACCGGCAACCTCGACGCCGCCACGGGCCTCCGCATCGTCGAGCTCCTCGAATCACTGAACGGCGAATCGGGTTCGACCATCGTGCTCGTGACGCACGACCTCGGTCTGGCGGGTCGTGCGCAGCGCATGATCAAGCTGGCCGACGGCCGCGTCGTTCCATGAGTCTCGCGAGAATTGCCTGGCGAGAAAGTCGCACCACCCGTCGCCGTCTGTTCCTGTACATGGGATCGATCGCGTTCGGTGTCGCCGCGCTCGTCGCCATCGACTCGTTCGCCGCGAATGTCACGCAATCGGTCCGCGAGCAATCCCGATCTCTCATCGGCGGCGATCTCTCCCTGACCTCCCGCGGCCCTCTCCCGCCGCTCGCCCACACGCTGGTCGACTCACTCCGCACCAAGGGAGCACGAGAGGCTCGCGTGACGAGCTTCGCGTCGATGGCCGTCGATCGCCGCACCGGCCTCACACGCCTCGTCCAAGTTCGCGCCGTCACCGCGAACTTCCCACTCTATGGCGCCGTCCTCACGGATCCGTCGACTGCCTGGGGAGCGCTTCGAACACAGGAAGCGGTGGTCGTAGACCCCGCGCTCCTCGTAGCGATCGACGGTCACGTGGGCGACACCTTGGCACTTGGTTACGGCCGATTCGTCATCACAGGTACCCTGCAAACGGTCCCGGGTGACGCCGCCATCGCGGCCGCCATTGGCCCACGCGTGTTCATCCCCGAGGCCGATCTCGCGCTCACGCAGCTCTTGACGTTCGGCAGCCGCGCCGAGTACAAGACCGTACTCGGCGTCAACGCCACGCCGGCGCTCGAGACACGTCTCCGGAACCGACTCGACACACTGCACGTGCGCGTACAGAGCGCCACGGATACCAACACGGGTCTCACGGATGCCGTCAAGCGCCTGCGCAACTTTCTCGGGGTCGTCGCGCTCGTCTCACTGCTGCTCGGCGGCATCGGCGTCGCCTCCGGCGTCCGCGCATTCGTACGACGCAAGATCGACACAGTCGCCGTCTTGCGCTGCCTCGGCGCGACAACCCGCCAGATCCTCTTGATCTACGTCGGCCAGGCGGCCGCGATGGGCCTCATTGGAGCAGCGGCTGGCGCGCTCCTCGGCGTCGGACTGCAGTTCGGACTGCCGCTCGCCATTCGAGACTTCCTCCCGGTCGACGTTGATCCGCACCTCGTGCCCGGCGCGATCGGCTTCGGGCTGCTGCTCGGACTCTGGGTCGCGTTGTGGTTCGCGCTCCGCCCGCTGCTCGCACTCGGCTCCATCTCTCCGCTCGCCGCTCTGCGTCGCGAATACGGTGACGAGAAGCTGCGCGAAGGCCGCGCCATATTCCCCGCGCTCGTCCTCGGTGCCACGGTTCTCGCACTCTCCGTTGCCCGCGCGCCACGGCCCCGCTTGGGCGTCGGCATCGCGATCGGGATTGGCGTCGTACTGCTCGCGTTGTGGGCGGGCGCGGTCGCGCTCTCTTGGCTGGCCCGCCGGATCACGCGGTCCGGCTGGCCGTATGTGATTCGCCAGGGCGTCGCGAATCTGTATCGTCCGGCGAACCAAACTCGCGCCGTCGTACTGTCACTGGGATTCGGCGCGTTTCTCATCGCGACGTTGTACCTGGTACAAACCAATGTCCTGCGCGAGTTGAACGTCGCCACCGATGCCTCGCGCGGAAACGCGCTGTTCTTCGACGTCCAATCCGACCAAGCTGCGGGACTCGATAGCATGGTCGGCCACGCAATCGTCGAGACCGCGCCACTGGTTACGATGCGGATCGCTTCAATCAACGGTGCGTCGGTAGGCGAGCTGCAACGCGCCAAGAAGGGCGCTGCGTGGGCGCTGCGGCGCGAATACCGCTCGACGTATCGCGACACGCTCGTTGGATCTGAACATGTCGTCGCCGGGCGATGGTTCGGCAAAGATCCGCCGGGTGACACGGCCGAGCTCTCGCTGGAGGCCGATGTGGCGAAAGAGCTCGGAGTTGGGATCGGGTCGCGCATCATCTGGGACGTCCAGGGCGTACCGGTGCCCACACGACTCACGAGTCTCCGCGACGTCGACTGGGCGCGCTTCGAGCCGAACTTCTTCGCCGTGTTCCCGAACGGCGTGTTGGAGCACGCACCCCATCAGGTCGTGGTACTCGCCAACGTGCCGGATCCCGGAGCGCTCTCGCGTCTCCAGCGCGCGGTCGTCGACCGCTACCCGAACGTATCGGCCGTCGATCTCACCCTCGTGCGCGACACGATCGGCCGGATCGTGCGCAAAGTGACGTTCGCGATACGCTTTCTCGCGCTCTTCAGCCTCGCGCTCGCCATCCCCGTCCTTTTTAGCTCGGTGTCCACCAGTAGGCGTGATCGCGTGCGCGAAGGCGTGCTCTTGAAGACACTCGGCGCGAGCCGTGCACAGATTCAGGCGATCATGCTGGCCGAATACGCCGCCCTCGGCCTCGTGGGCGCGCTGACGGGCGTGCTGCTCTCGTTCGCCGGCGCGTGGGCGCTGTTACGATTCGCGTTCGAGAGCTCGTTCACGCCGGCGGTGATTCCCGCCCTCGGCATCGCGCTCATCTGCGCGGCGCTGGCGATTCTGATTGGCGTCCTCGGCGGACGCGATGTGTTCGCCGAGACCCCGATTACCGCCCTTCGGGCAGAGTGAAATCCAGCGCGATCTCGCCGTCAGGCGGCAGCGCTTGCCACCGCGCGATGAGCTCGTGCGCGAGCGCGCGTGATCGCGTGAGCTCGTCGTTGGTGACCGTCCGCCAAGCCTCGCCACAGAAACTCGCCCCTTGCGCGTTCATCTCCTCCGCCGTGCACTCCTGATGGAGGCAGCCCACCAGAAACTCGGCGACTTCCGCCTCGGCTGGCAGTCGGCCACGCGGCCACGGCGTGCCGAAGTCGCTCAGGTCCCAGCCGCGTGCGACGAGGCCATAAAACGCCTCATGCAGGCCCAGGGTGGTCTCCACCGCGTAGTGGGTGAGATCGTGCGGAGGAAAGAAGCGACTATTTTTTTCGGGGTGCCGCTGCCACGTCACCGATCCGTCCACGCGTTCGCAGCGCAAGACCGCGAGGCCGTCGACCCGATTGTGAATTCGAATTCGCATGATGATATCTCGTGAGTCGATCGAAGCCGCGGCATCGCGGATCCGGCCATACATCCGCGAAACCCCGGTCGAACCGTCGGACAACAATGTCTGGCTCAAATGCGAGCAGATGCAACGGTCGGGCTCATTCAAGTTACGCGGAGCCCTGAACAGTATTCTATCGCTGTCGCCGGACGCGATCGCCCGTGGCGTCGTGACCGCGTCCACTGGCAACCATGGTCGTGCCGTGGCGACGGCGCTCGCCGCGGTCGGTGCGCGCGGCACGGTGTATCTCCCGCACAGCGCACCCGCCGTGAAAGTGCGGGCCTTGCGCCGCTTCTCGAACATCGAGTTGGTGTTCGAGGGCGACGAGGGTGGCGCGACGGAGCTCGCTGCCCGGTCGGTCGCCGAGCGCGAGGGTCGCCCGTATATCTCTCCCTATAACGATGCCACGGTCATCGCGGGGCAGGGGACCCTCGGCCTCGAGTTCGCCGCTCAATGCCCATCGCTCGACGCCGTGTTCGTCGCCGTCGGCGGCGGAGGTCTCATCTCGGGCATCGCCTCGGCCATGCGTTGCCAGATCGTCGGGTGCTGGCCCGAGAACTCCGTCGCGATGTACGAGAGCATGCGAGCCGGCGAGATCGTCGCCCCGCCCGAGCGACCGACGTTGTCCGACGCGACCGCCGGCAGCGTCGAGCCGGGTGCCATCACGCTGGATCTCTGCCGCTCGCTGATCGATGAGTGCGTCCTCGTGAGCGAAGCCGAGATCGCCGACGCGATTCGGTTCATGATCGCTGAGCATCAGATGATCGTCGAAGGTGCGGCAGGCGTCGCGGTCGCGGCCTACCGGAAAACGGCCGCGCGCTACGCTGGCCGCTCAGTCGGCATCGTGCTCTGTGGTGGCAACATCGGATACGACACGCTTCGAACCATTATCTGCGAGACACCATGATTCTCCTCGCGCTGTCTCTCCTGGTCACGGTCCAGACCCGTGCGCTGCCACAACCGACGTCCGACGTCGCCGTCGCCGTCGTCGCGCCCGCGACCGCGCCACAGGGCGTCCTCGAACCGCCCATCGTGCCGCCGCGCACGGCAGTGGGCGCAAGCGCCTCGCCACCTGAGCCACCCGACCCGTCCGTCTATCCGGAAACGACGCGCATGACGCGCATTGCCCGACGCATGCTGGCGACGATCGCTGTTGGCGGGGGTGTCGCCCTCCTCGTCCATACATGCGCGGGTTAGCCGGCAAGCGTGTACTCGTCACGGGCGGGACGAGTGGGATCGGCGCGGCGACCGCCGAACGGTTCACCGAGGAGGGCGCGCAGGTGTGGGTTCTCGGCCGCACGGCCGATGCGAACGCCCCACGCTCGCTCGTCGCCGATGTCGCCGACCCCGCGGCGGTAGCGCGGGCATTTGGGCGAATGGACGCCGAGGGAGGCGGGATCGACGTCCTGATCAACAACGCGGGCCTGAGTGTTCGCCACGAGTTCGTGGAGATGCCGCTCGACGAATGGCGGCGCGTGCTGGACGTGAACCTGACGGGTGCCATGCTCGTCGCCCAACAGGCCGCGCGTCGCATGCTCGCGCAGCGCAGCGGCGTGATCCTGCATATGGGCTCGACCAACGGGATGGTCGGGTACCGCGGATATGCGCACTACAATGCGTCCAAGGCCGCGCTGATCGAGCTCACGAAAACGATGGCGCTCGAGTTGGCGCCGACGATTCGCGTGAACGTCGTCTGCCCGGGCTATATCCTCACGCCGATGCAGGAAGCCGAGTACTCCCCGGCCATGATGCGCGAGCTCGAGGCGAAGATTCCATTGCGTCGACAAGGACGTCCGGCCGAGGTGGCGGCGCTGTGTGCGTTTCTCGCCTCGGATGACGCGGAATTCTTGACGGGGCAGACCTACGTGATCGACGGCGGCGAGACCGCCGGCGGCCTAGCGAGTCGCTAGCGGCTGCGTCGCGGCGTGCGTGGCCATGATCTGCGCGGTCGGCCGCACGACGGCGTCGACATCGACGGGTTGCCCGTCGGCGAGAATCACGGTCACTCGGACGTGTTGCCCTTCGCGCAGCTCACGTTGGAGACCGGCGAGCATGATGTGTGGCCCCGGCGGCGCAAACGTGCTGCTCGCCCCACCCGGGATGGCGAGACGCCGGAGGAGCGCGGTGCGGACCGTGTCGCCATCGCGGAAGTGCTGAAAGATCGCGACCGTGCGCGCCGACGAGGACAGCACATCGACGATGTCGACCGGGTGCGCGTCGTGGTTCGTGAGGGTCATCGACAGTACCGCGGTGTCGCCCACCGGTGCGGCGTTGACCCATGCGGTCTGCGCCACTACCTGCTGATGACTCGGACCACACACGGCCAGCGTGGCGACGACGGCAATGAAAAGGGCCGCTGTGAGATAGACCGATCGCGAACGGCGCACGATGTTGAGAACCCCCAAACGGCAATAACGTTCCCGCCACATGTGACGGGTTGACAGTATAAGATACGCATAACCGGTCTCCGCCGTTATCGGTGTCCCAGGCGGTCAACTTCGGGGGGCCTTGATAGATTAGCCGTATGCCTCTCCTCCCCCTCCTTTCGGCGCTCCTGACCTTAGTCCCGCCTTCGCATTCCGCGCGGCGGTTCTCCAACGTGTCGATCTCCCCGGATGGACACCTCGTCGCCTGGGTCGGCCCGGGTCCCTCGGACACCTCCGGCGGCACGCCAGGCGTTGTGATCGTTGACCGCCGGCGTCCAACAGCGGCCCTCCGTACGCTTGGCGCGGGGTATGACCTTGCCTGGTCGCCCGATAGTCGCTCGCTCGCTTTCCTGGGAGCCGGAGGCACGCTGATGCTCGTGACCGTCGCGGATGGGCAGTCCCGCGTGGTAGCGACCATCCCCGGAGAGATGCACGACGCCCGCTTCTCGCCGGACGGAAAAAGCATCGCGGTGCTCTATTCGAGACCTGAGGAGATCGCGTTTGGCCCAACCCAGGCCGCCCCGCGCGACACGGGTGTGATCGGCGATCAAGTCGACCGCCAGCATCTCGGCGTTGTCGATCTCGCGACGGGTCACTTGAGGGTCGTAACTCCAGCCGATCTGTATGTCTACGAGTACGATTGGGCGCCAGACGCTCGACGGCTCGTGATCAGCGCCGCCACCGGTTCCGGCAACAACAACTGGTGGACCGCGCGCCTCTACGCGGTGCCGGCGGACTCGGGCTCCCCGACCGAGATCGCTCGACCCTCGACGCAAATCGCCGTGCCGCGCTGGTCAACGGACGGCTCCGAGATCGCCTATATCGGTGGCATCATGAGCGACCAGGGGTCGACCGGCGGAGATGTCTGGGTCGTCGCGGCGTCGGGCGGAACACCGAAGGATCTGACTTCTTCCGCCACGATCAGCCCGTCAGATTTGGCATGGACCGCTACACCCCACCAGCTCGTCGTATCGGCTTGGGCCAGCGGCGCATCGGATATCGTATCGCTCGACTCCCGGACAGGCGATGCGCGCACGCTCGCTCATATCAAGGCTCACGTGACTGGCGGCGCATTCGTTCCTTCCGTCTCCGTGTCACATGACGGACAGACCGTGGCGGCCGCGGAGGAGTCGCTGGGCGATCCTCCCGAAGTCTGGGCCGGACCTCCCGCTCGCCTGGAACAGGTAACCCACGCGAACGCCGGCGTGACGCCTGCCTACGGTCGTGCCGAGAGCGTCGAGTGGAAGAGTGACGCGTTCACCGTGCAGGGCTGGCTCATCTATCCGGCTGACTTCAAGCCCGGGACTCGCTATCCAATGATCGTGCAGGTCCATGGCGGTCCGGCCGCCGCGGTCCCGGCGCGTTGGATGTCCGAGCAATCGACGTCAGCGGTGCTCTCGCGCGACGGTTACTTCGTGTTCATGCCGAACCCGCGCGGCAGCTACGGGCAAGGCGAGGCCTTCACGAAAGCCAACGTCAAGGATTTCGGCTACGGCGATCTTCGTGATGTCATGGCCGGCGTCGACACGGTGCTGCGTCGATTCCCGGTCGACAGCGCGCGTATGGGTCTCACCGGCTGGAGCTACGGAGGGTACATGACGATGTGGGGTGTCACCCAAACCAACCGCTTCAAGGCCGCGGTCGCCGGCGCCGGCATCTCCGATTGGCTGAGCTACACGGGTGAGAACGGCATCGACGAATGGATGCTCCCATACTTCGGCGCCACCGCGTACGACGATCCGGCGGTGTACGCCAAGAGCTCGCCGATCAATTACATCCGGCGAGCCCACACGCCGACGCTCGTCGTCGTTGGCGAGCGGGACGTCGAGTGTCCCGCGCCGCAGTCGTATGAGTTCTGGCGCGGGCTCGAGCGCAACGGCGTGACCACGCAGCTCGTCGTCTATCCCGACGAAGGGCATGGGATCCGGAATCCCGCCCATACGCGCGATCTCCAGGAGCGCACGATACGCTGGTTTGACCAGTATCTCAAATCTCCCGCTATGTAGCTCGGCTGTATCGAACCCGACCGGCGTCTGTGTGCCGTAGTACGCTCTCAGCGTCTCCGGCACAAGATTGATTGTCGCTAAGCCACCTACTCGAGATCGACGCTGTTCGACAATCGCGGATCGTTCGAATCCAGATTGGCGCCATACACCAGGGCGCGCATCGCGCACAGCAGCATCCCGCACGCAAAAAGCCGCACGATTGTCGCCTCTTGAAAAAGAAGAAGGAGTGAACGCGGTCTAGAGCGTTCAGCGCTTCGGAGGCGGCGGCTCGGGCGAGAAGGTCAGAGCGGCAGGGGCGCTTTTCTCCACCCCGGGAATCGGCGACGTAGCGTTCACGCACGGAGCGACCTGTACGGCCACCGGAAGTGCCACGACGCCGCATTCGCAGCACATCTGAGCGGGCTCATCACATCGATGGTGGTCGTGCGTATTGCTCGTGTGGGCGGGATGTACTCCTAAACAGTTCGAAAGAGGCCCGCTTGCCGAAACACCGTTGCCTGCACACCGTTGGAGTCATCTGTGTAGTGACACGTGGATAAGATACTCCAGTCCATCGCGCCGCTCCTCGATGCCACGAGCGACGCAATCATAGTAGTCGATGACGCGGGGCGCTTCGTTTATTCCAACAGAGCGGCCGCGGAAGCACTCGGACGTACGCCCGAGGCTCTCATCGGCAGACCCATCACCGAATTCTATCCGGCGCCGCTCGGCGCGGTCCTCAAGCGCGTCGCCGAGCAAAACGGACCCGAGGTTGTAGAAGGCCTTCGCACGCCGTCCGGTCGCATCTACGACGTCACTGTGGTGCCCGTGCGAGGCGGGACGGCGCTTCAGTCTCGCGACGTAACCAACCGCGTCCGCGCCGACGAGTCCCGGCGCGAAAGCGAGGCGCGGTTCCGCCTCGTGACAGAGTCGGCGCCTGTTGGTGTTTTTTTGGCAGACCCGCGCGGACAGATCGTCTACGTCAACCCGTTCCTTCGCGAGGTCCTGGGCCGGGGCGACGCGGAGCTGATCGGCCGTGATTGGGTGCAGTGGGTCCACCCGGATGATGCGCGTCGCGTAGGCGCCGAGTGGAACGTCTTTCGAAAGGGCGACGTGCGCTTGCTCGACCACGTCTATCGCTTTTCCCGTTCCACGGGTGAAATCCGATGGGTACGCGGGCAGGTGCACCGTTTGCGACTGGCCAGCTCGGCGCCGACGGGGTTCGTCGGGACGGTCGAGGACGTCACACTCCGTCGAACCGCGGCGGAGCGGCAGCACGTGTTGGCGGCGACGGTCGAGGCCAGCGCCGATTTCGTCGTGCTCGCCGACGAGGCGATGCGCGTCACGCATATCAACCCGGCCGGTCTCTCGCTCATCGGCCTGACGGACGCCGGACCGGCCCTGCATCGTCCACTCTGCGATCTCATTGTCGGCGATGGCATCGCGTCGCTCCTCGCCAACACCGATCGGTGGACCGGCGAGCTGGCGTTGCGCCATTGGACGTCGAGCGAGCCGATCGAAACCGAGGCCCATATCTTCGCTGTCCGCGAGGCGCCCGGCGGCCCGCGCACGGCGGTCGCCATGGTCGCGCGCGACATCCGGGAGCGGCGCCGACACGAGGCGCGTCTCGAAGGGATCATTGCGTCGGCCATGGACGCGATCATCGGCATCGACAGCTCTGGTTGCATCGTGGTCTTCAATCAGGCCGCCGAGGCGATGTTGCGCGTGACCGCGGCCGAGGCCACTGGCACGCCGATCCATCGCTACATCCGGTACCTTCCCGCGAGCTCGGGTCGCCTGACGGTCCATCGGGCCGACGGCAGCGAGTTCAGCGCCGAGGTGTCGGTCTCTCGCGTCGATGTCGGCGGCGAGCAGATCGCCACCGTCATGGTGCGAGACGTCACCGGCCGCCTCCAGATGGAAGAGCAGTTGCGGCAGGCGTCGAAGATGGAAGCGGTCGGCCAGCTCGCCGGGGGCATCGCGCATGACTTCAACAATCTGCTGACGGTCATCACGGCCTACAGCGGCATCTTGATGGAAACATCGGGCGATGCCACCGGTGAGTTGAAGGAGATCTCGGCGGCGGCTCGCCGCGCGGCGACGTTGACTCGACAGCTGCTGTCGTTCAGCCGCAAGCAGCTGCTCCAGCCGAAAGTGCTCGACATCAATGCGGTGATCACCGAAGTCGAGCCGATGCTCAAGCGCCTCATCGGCGAGGACATCGAGATCGCCCTCTCGCTCGACGCATCCATCGCGCCGGTGCGCATCGACCCTGGACAGATCGAGCAGGTGTTGCTGAATCTCGCCGTGAACGCGCGCGATGCGATGCCACGTGGTGGTGTGCTGCGCATCGAAACCCACATGACGCGAGGGGCATTCGTGAGCCTGGTCGTTCGCGACACGGGTGTCGGGATGGATGCGGCCACCCAGTCGCGGGTGTTCGAGCCCTTCTTCACGACGAAGGAGCCGGGCCGTGGTACGGGACTTGGGCTCGCGACCGTCCTTGGCATCATGCAGCAGTGCGGCGGCTCGGTCTCGGTTGAAAGCGCGCCTGGGGCGGGGGCCGCGTTCCACATCGTGTTTCCGGCCGTATCCGGCGGCCACGTCGCGGCGGAAACCCTGGAGGCCGGCGCCGCGCCGCAGCGTGGAAGCGAGACGGTGCTGATCGCTGAAGATGATCCGGCCGTTCGGGAGCTCATGTGCACGCTGCTGGCGGCGAACGGCTACTCGGTGCTCCTGGCGTCGAATGGCGCCGAGGCGCTGGCGGTTGCATCGGCGACCAACGGGACGATCCAGCTCATTGTGACCGACGTGGTCATGCCGTCCCTCGGCGGCCGGGCACTGGTCGACGGGCTTCGGGCGACGCGGCCGAACATTCGGGTGCTCTACGCCACGGGGTACGTTGGCGACGAGGTAGTCCGCCGGGGTGGCCTCGACCCATCGGCCAACCTCCTGCACAAGCCGTTCACGGCCGACCAACTTCTCACGGCAGTCCGCCGGGCCTTGGACGCACAATAGATTAACGACCTATGAGTGGGTCGTTCGTCCCGGTCCTGCTACCGGAGCCCCAGCCTGCGCCGATGCCCGTCGCGACCGACTTGCGAGTGGCATTCCAGGGCGAGGCCGGCTCGTTCAGCGAGCAGGCCGTTGTGCAACTGTGGCGTGGGACGGCACAGCCGGTCTCCATGCGGACGTTCGACGACGTCATGGACGCCGCGGAGAGCGGCGATGTCGACTACGGGATTGTTCCGATCGAGAGTACGCTCGTGGGAGGCGTCGACGTCGCGTACGATCTGCTCGCCATGCACGAGGGCCTCGCGGTGGTTGCCGAGACGATCGTGCCGATTCACCTGAGCCTCTTGGGGCTACCGGGCGCCTCTATCGCTGGACTCAAGTCGCTGCTCAGTCACCCGATCATGCTCGCCCAGTGCGCGTACTTCCTCGACGCCCACCGGCATATCAACCCCGAGCCAGCCTGGGACACGGCGGGCGCCGCGCGCACGGTGGTCGAGCGTGGGGATCCCGCGGTGGCCGCGGCGGCCGCGCCGCTTGCGGCGGAGCGATTCGGGCTCGAGGTGCTCAAAGAGCACATCGAGGATCGGCTGGATACGATGATGCGATTCTTGGCCGTCGCGACCGACCCGGAGTCTCCCGCGGCCGGCGTTCCGTCGCGCACCGCGGTGTTGTTCGCGGTGCCGGATAACGCGGGCGCGCTCCTCTCCGTCGTCGCCCCACTCGCGGCCGCGGGATTCAACGTCAGCCACCTGACATCGCGCCCGACGCGCGAGCCGTGGCGGTATCAGTTCTTCATGGAATTCGACCACGTCGGACGCGATGCACGCGCGGCCGAAGCCATCGGCGAGATCCGTCGCGTCTCGACGGTCTCCCGACTGCTCGGCACGTTCGCGCGATGGCCGGCCCCCATCCGTGACACGTCCCCGCTGGCCTGACACGGCGCTGACCGCGCGGCTCGGTCTTCGCTATCCGGTCATCCTCGCGCCCATGGCTGGCGGGCCCTCGACGCCGGAGCTCGTCGCCGCGGTGTCGAACGAAGGCGGCCTGGGTATGCTGGGTGCGGGGTACTTGGCTCCCGACGCCATTCGCGCCGCCATTCGCTCGATTCGCGCGCTGACCGACCGCCCGTTCGGCGTCAACCTATTCGTTCCGGACCCGCCTCCCGACCCCGATGTCGCTGCCGAGGCAGTCGCCCGCGCCCGGGCGCTCCTGGAACCGTTTGCCGCCGAACTAGGGGTCGGGCTCCCGGCCACCGTGTCGACCGTCGATTTCGATGCTCAAGCGGCAGTCTTGGTCGAAGAGCGGGTGCCAGTCGTCAGTGTCACGTTCGGCGTCTTGAGCGCCCGCTGGGTCGCTGCATTCCAATGGATCGGCACCGTTGTCATGGGTACCGCATCCACCGTGTCAGAAGGCAAGGCGCTCGAGGACGGTGGCGTCGACTTCGTCGTCGCGCAGGGATCCGAGGCCGGCGCCCACCGCGCGACATTCCTCGCACCAGTCGCCCGATCCTTGATCGGCACCATGGCTCTCGTGCCGATGATGGTCGACGCGCTGACCGTGCCGGTCATCGCATCGGGCGGCATCATGGACGGCCGCGGCGTCGCCGCTGCTCATATGCTTGGCGCGGTGGGAACGCAGCTCGGTACGGCATTTCTCGCTACACCCGAGAGTGGCGCGCCGGCGCCCCACAAGACCGCGGTGCTGACGGCGACGGAAGAGAGCACGGGCGTCACGCGTGTCTATTCAGGCCGGGCTGCCCGAGGTGTGCTCAATCGTCTCGCGCGCGAGCTCGAGCCGCACGAGGCCGAGTTACCCCCGTATCCGTTGCAGAACGCCCTTACGCGCGATATCCGCATCGCGGCTGCGCGCGCGGGCAAGCCGGATCTGATGTCGCTATTCGCGGGGCAGGGCACTCGGCTTGCCACCGACTTGCCCGCGGCCGAGGTCTTTCGCCGAATCGTCCGCGAGACCGTCGATCTCTTCGATGCGCTGGAGGTGCCGCCCTCCCTCGAAGGGAGTGGTTAACCACGTCTCGAGGATCTCTCGCAGGGCCGCCTCCGGAATCAACCGCTCGCCGAGCGACAAGACGTTGGAGTCGTTATGTGCGCGCGCGAAGCGCGCCGCATCGACATTCCAGCAGATGGTGCACCGGATGCCGCGGATGCGATTGGCGACGATGGCCTCGCCGTTGCCGGATCCACCGAGCACGATCCCGCGCTCGTAATCCCCGATGGCTACAGCTTCCGCAACCGGCCGGATGAACAGCGGATAGTCGACGGATTCAGTCGAATTCGTGCCGAAATCGTCGACCTCGTGTCCCGCTTCGCGAAGCCAGCCGATGATGAGCCCTTTGTATCGAAAGCCGGCGTGGTCCGAACCGATCGCGATTTTCACGGATGTCGCCTCACACCGCGGGTGCGCCGAACCGCGTCACGTATCGCTCGATCGACCGATTGATCTCGACGAAGGCCGCCTCATGTCCTTGCCAGCCGAGGATCTGCACGCGCTTGCCTTCGAGATCTTTGTAGATCTCGAAAAAGTGCGCGATCTCGCGCAGGGTATGCGGCGGAATGTCGGCGAGGTCGAAGAACTCGTTCTGCGTCGGATCTTCGGCGGGCACGCCGAGGATCTTGTCGTCGGGGTCTCCCCGGTCCAGCATCTTGAGCACGCCGATGGGCCGCACGTCGATGCGGCAGCCGGGGAACGTCGGTTCTTTGATCAGGACAAGGACGTCACACGGATCGCCATCTTCAGCGAGCGTCCGTGGAATGAACCCATAATCGCCGGGATAGTGCACGGCGGAGTACAGGACGCGGTCGAGGCTGAACAAACCGGTGTCCTTGTCCAACTCGTACTTGTTGCGGCTGCGACTGGGTATCTCGATCACGGCCGAGACCTCGCGCGGAACGTCTTTGCCGACGGCGAGATCGTGCCAGGGATGAATCATGGAACGCATGCTATGACGTGTCGCTGTGCGGCGCCAGGTCTGGACAGCCGCGCACGGTGTTACTATATCCGGCGATGCCTAGCGAGCTAGTTATCGTCATCGAACGCTTGGGTTTGGCGACGGTTGCGGGGAGCGCCATCGGTCTCAACCGCAAGCTACACGGCAAGCCGGTCGGCATTCGGACGCACTCGCTCGTGGCATTGGGCTCGGCCACGTTCATCTACGTGAGCTACGGCGCGGGCCTGGTCAATGGCGCCCCGGTGCCGCAGACGGTGCAGGGCATCACGACGGGTATCGGTTTCGTCTGCGCGGGCGTGATCTTGCACCGATCCGGTAGCAAGAGCCGAATCACCGGCTTGACGACGGCCAGCGCCCTCTGGTTCACGGCGGCCCTTGGTGTGGCGTGTGGCGCGGGTCTTTTCGTCCCAGCGATCGTGGCAACCATCATCGCTTTGGTCGTACTTATCATCGGTGGCCCCCTCGAGGGCTACATCGAGGCCTATTGTCGCAAACCGGAATCGATCCCACCGCCACCGGAGCCGCCCGTCGAGTGATATATTGGGTGGCGCGATCGTCTTGAACACGGAGAGCACAGGAGAGGTCATGGACGACAAGAAGCTTCTCGCGCTGGCGAAGAAAAACGCGGCGAAGGCGCAGCCGAAGAAGCCAGCTGTCCCGAAGTACGACTCGACGCTGCCGCCGGAGCCCGAGGGCGCCGAGGACGTCAAGCGCTTTTTCAAGGAAATGAAGAAACGGGATTTTTGATCATGATGCCCGGGCGCATGCTGCGCTGGGCGTCTCTGCTCAGCGCTGTCGCGGTCGCGTCGGCATTGCACCCGCTGACCGTACCGACAGGTACCCAGATCGTGCAGTCGATGCACGACAAGTACGCCGGCAAGTGGTTCAAGACGCTGACGTTCGTCCAAAAGACCACGCGGCAGACGCCGGACGGGAAGGACACAGTCCAAACCTGGTACGAGAGCGCGTCACTACCGGGTCGCCTGCGTATCGATGTCGGCAATCCGTCCGAGGGCAATGGCGTCCTCTACACGCACGACTCGACCTATCAGATGGCCGCGGGCACCCTCAAGAAATCCGTAGCCGGCGGCAACCCACTCATCCCATTGCTGTTCGACGTCTACGTCGTACCGGTCGACCGGACCGTCGCCGACGTCCGGAGTGCGCTCAAGATCGACCTCTCCAAGGTCCGGCAATCCAGGTGGGACGGCCGTCCGGTCTATGTCATTGGCGCCGATTCGGGCAACGAGCAAGCGCCTCAAGTCTGGATCGACACCGAGCGCCTCGTCGTGCTCCGCCAGATCTTCGTGTTCGGCGACTCGAACCCCACGTACATCGACGCCCAGCTCAAGCAATACCGCCCGATCGGCAAGAGCTGGATTGCGCCGCAGTGCGAGTTCTACATCGCCGGCAAGCTTCTGCAGCGCGAAGACTACACGGAGATCAAGGCCGACGTGCCGCTCAGCGAGGCGCTTTTCGATCCGGCCCAGTGGAAGACCGCGCCGCACTGGTTACATTAGGGTAACGTCGCGGGCGTAATTCAGTTGGTAGAATGCCAGCTTCCCAAGCTGGACGTCGCCGGTTCGAGTCCGGTCGCCCGCTTGTGAGAAAGACGCCGGGACCTTCGGGTCCCGGCGTCTTTTGTCATTGACCGTCAGCGGTTCTTGCGCGGTGGTTGCTGACGGGCTTTGAGCGTCTGGGTTTGTCTCGCGTGCTTAGCCGCCAAAGCCTGGGTCTGTTGTTGATGGCGCTGCTCGAGTTGCTGAACTTTCGCGGGGGCAGCGTTCTGTTGGGATAGCCGCTGGTGTTCCTGTTGCTGCCGCTGTTGAAGATCTTGCCGCTCTTGCGCCTGCTTCCCCGCGAGTTGGTCTTGCTCGCTCTTGTATCGCTGATCGAGGTTCGGGTCTCCCGTGTTGGGAGTCGCATGCTCGGTTCGCGGCAGATCATTTGGATGCACGGCCGCTCGTGACGGGGAATTGGCGCGAGCGAGGCGGCCTTGCTCGGTCTGTGCGGCGACCGGGCCAACATGTCTCGCTTGGGCGGCTGCGTCCTCGTCCGCGGTTGCGCGCGCGGTGATGCCGCCGCGACCCCCGTTGTAACTGACACGGGTCACGTTGTTGTTCACGATCGTCGTGCTGTTGTAGACGTTGTGAACCACCGTGACATTCACGTTGGTGACCGAGCGGTTGTAGAAGAAGTGTCCGCCATCCCAGCGGCCGCCGTCATACCCGTGCCCCGAGTAGCCAAATCCGTAGGCGACTCCACCGTAGAACCCGACGTGTTCGCCCCAATATCCCTCGTGGAATACAAACGCACTGCCACCCCACCCCCAATATCCAGGGGTCCACAGGAAGCCGGGTTGGGGCGGTTCCACCCAGGCACCGGGGACCCAGTAGTAGCTGCCATCAGCCCACGCCCAATAGCCGGGAGTCCAGAGGTAGCCGTCTCCGGGGCACGGCGGCTGTGAGTAGGCGGGAAGGTCCGGCGGCGCGACATCGACTGCCGCGCTGGTTGTGACGTATTCGTCCGGTGGAGGGTAGCCGGCCGAGCCACACGCGGCGAGCGTGATGGTCGTCAACATCATAGGAAGCACGCGGATCACGGTATTTCGCATTAGAGTTCACCTCGAGTATCGAGTCAGTAGGCCGACGTCGGGTGCGGATGTGACGTTAAGCCGCCACGATAGCCCGGCGCGTGTGTCGTCAGGTCTGATCGAGCGGATAGCGCGTCATTGCGCCGGCGATCGTCTCGCCCGAGACCGATGCATAGAGGTGGCGGTCGGTGATGGTGAGCGAGAGCGCTGTCCGGCGCTCCAGGTGGGCGGCAATACCATCGATGAGCTCACGGTCAAACCCATAGAGCTCGACGTCGGCGGCTCGATGGATCCTCTCGCCGGCCCACTGACGCACCAGCAGGGGCGCGTTCTTGTGCGTGTAGACGACGACGCGTGGCGCGGCCTTGCTGGCTTTGTGTAGTCGGACGGCATCCGGGGCGCCAATCTCGATCCAGACGCGTAACGCACCGGCCAGATCGCGCACGGCCAACGCCGGCGCGTCCGGCTCGGCGAGGCCGGCCGAGAATGCGATCCCCTCGGTGTACTCCAGACAGTACGCGAGGACCCGGGTGACCAGGTACTCCTCGGTCTCCGACGGATGGCGCGCGATGCGAAACGACAGTGGCGTATAGATCTGGCGATCGACATCGGACAGGTCGATGTCGAAGTTGTAGATGGTCGCTGAGAGAGCCACAGTGCCAGCATACCCCGCCATGGTCCGCGGTGCCAGGCCGCATCGCTAGCGCCAGCTATGAAACGCCTCTTGTTGCTACTCATACTGTTCGGCTGCTCCAAGCGCACGGGCTGCTCGCCTGGTGCCGGCGGCCCCACTGTCTGGGAAATCAACATTCCTTGGGCGTCGGGGCCGCTCACGCTGCGCGACGATCGGTTTCAGCGCGTGCGCCGCGATCCTTGTATCGACTGGGACAGCGTCGCGACAAATCATCTCACCCTGTATGCCGCACATGACACCTACGCTGCGAAGCGTCTCGTGCAATTCAGTGCGCAAGCAAATCGGATTTGGGCCGCGGACCTCCAGTTAGTGAGCGGAGCCGACACTGCCTATCCATATCACGTCCACATCTTCTACTTCGACACACCTGAGGAGTACCGGCGTGTGGTAGGGCTGAGAGGTACCGGTGCGAGCTTCCCCGAGGCGCAACTGCTTGTCGCGCTCGCGCCACCTGGCGATACCGCGAACGACGTAGCACACGAGTTGGAGCACATCATTTCGATGACACTATGGGGACTCAATCAGCCTGAGGACACCTGGCAACGCGAGGGACTGGCGGTCTTGGCGTCGGCCGATGAGTGGCCTTTCTCGATCGACGAGATCGCCGCTCAAGCGCGACGGGATGGCGATCGGAGAACATTCGCCGACCTGGCCGGTCCTGCGTTCCTGGTCGGCGACCGTATGGCGCGATTCCGAGCGTACATGCTCAGCGCTTCGTTCGTGCAGTTTCTGCTGCGCCAGTACGGTGTGGAGCCCTATCGCGCACTGTGGCAGCGTGGGTCTGCTGCAGCACCCAAGATCTACGGCGTTGCTCTGCCCGCGTTAGAAGGACAGTGGACGGCTCGTCTATCGCACGTCACGCTTCCAGTGAACGGGATCGACCTCGACAAAGTGCAGCAGGGTATCGGTACCGGCGCCGCCGCACCAGCCAAGGCGACGAGGTGAATTGGATCACTGGAGCTGACTGGTGTGGACGACGTCCACGATGACGGCGTCCACACCGAGATCGGTGCTATCAACCAACAGTTTGCTCCACCAGTGCGTCGACTTCGCTCAAGAGGCCCGTCTCCATGTCGAAGACAAAGCCCCGCACCGGGACCTCTTTCGATATCCAGGGATGCGATCTGACCTTATGGATCTGCTCGCGAGTATGCTGCACCGGGTCTTTGTAAGCGTAGAAGCGCATCGGAACGGGCGACGAGTCGCCGGTCGTAGCGGCGAGCTTCTTGTTCAGCTCATCGTCGGTGAACGTCGTCCAGCCGCACCCGGTGTGGTTGAGCAGCATGATCTCTTTCGATCCCAGCACGTGATTCGAAACGAGAAGCTCCGAGATCACATCGTCGGTGACCACCGGTCCGCCCGTGCGGATCACGTCGATATCGGCCATCGGCACCCCTAAGATCGCCGAGAGGTCCGACATGCGCGGATCCATGCAGACGACAACGGCGATTTTGGGAGCCGGACGCTGCGCGCGCTTTGGATCGTGCGTCTTCGCCGCGTAACTGCGATTCGCTTCTAGTGCGTTGTCGATCAAACTCATTGTTGGGCTCCCGGTGGGAGAAGACGGCAAGGTCCTGCAACAAGCGCACCGCGTCTCTAGTATTCCGTCCATGAGCACTGTGTTGGTCACCGGCGGGTCGGGGTTCATCGCCAGCCACTGCATCCTCCAGCTCATAGCCGCGGGCTATCAGGTTCGCACGACGGTGCGGAACCAGTCGCGGAAGGTCGACGTTCCGTCCGTCGTCGCCGATTTGGAGAACGATGCAGGCTGGACTGAAGCGGTTGCCGGGTGCGACTACGTGCTGCACGTCGCATCGCCCTTTCCCCACACCATGCCGACGGACGAAAACGACCTGATCGTGCCGGCGCGGGAAGGTGCGCTGCGAGTGCTCCGGGCGGCGCGTAACGGAGGCGTCAAGCGCGTCGTACTGACCTCGTCCTTTGCCGCGATCGGCTACGGACACAGGGAGCAACGAGCGGCGTTCGACGAGACCAACTGGTCAAATGTGAAAGCTCCCGGCGTGACGGCGTACGCCAAGTCGAAGTACTTCGCCGAGCGCGCGGCGTGGGATTTCATCGCGAAAGAGGGCGGCGCCCTGGAGTTGTCCGTCGTCAATCCCGTCGGCGTGTTCGGACCGCTGCTCGGACCGGATCTGGCGACGTCGATCCTCATGGTGAAGCGCATGATGGACGGCGCCATCCCCGGCGTCCCGCACCTCTACTTCGGTGTCGTCGACGTGCGCGACATCGCCGACCTGCACGTTCGGGCGATGACGCATCCCGCCGCCAAAGGCGAGCGCTTTCTCGGCACGGCCGGCGACTTCCTGTCGATGCTGGACATGGCGAGAGCGCTGAAACGCCGCCTGGGAGCAGCGGCCAAGCGAGTGCCCGCGCGCCAGCTCCCCAACTGGCTGGTTCGCCTCGTGGCGCTGCGGGATCCGGCGGCCCGATACATCCTGCCGGAGCTAGGCAAGTACAAGAACGGCACCGGCGCCAAGGCCAGACGCCTGCTGGGATGGACGCCACGCCCGAGCGAGGATGCCTTGGTCGCCACGGCCGAAAGCCTGCTGCAACTCGGCCTCGTCAAAGGACATCGGGTTGCCGCATAGTGTTTCGCTCACCACTGCGGTGTCGTCTACCATCATATGGTGGCAGGCGAGGACGGTCCGTGGCGGGCGCTCGTCGAACACGCCAGCGAAATGCTGTGCGTGACCGGGCCGCATGGCCGGCTCGTATACGTTAACGCAGCATGGCGTCGAACCCTCGGCTATAGCCTCGAGGAAGCTGCATCGCGCCACCCGGCCGAGTTCGTGGCGAGCGAAGATCGCGCGCGCTACCGCTCGATCGCCAAGCGCATGGTCGAAGGACACCCCGTCGAGGATTTCGAGGCATCACTGGTCGCGAAAGACGGACGGTACGTCGTGTGTCGCGGATGGGCCGTCGCGCAGTACACGGACGGGACGCTCACTGGCACGGTAGCGGGATATCACGATTGCACCGCGGAGCGTGCGGTCGAGCGAGCGATCGATGCGCTGGCGGAGAGCGAGGCGCGATTCCGGCGACTGTCGGATGCCTCGACGGATGGCGTCGCCGTGTCGCGCGAAGGCTTGCTGCGTGAAGTCAACGCCGCGTGGTGCCGGATGTTCGGCGTCACGGAAGAGACCGCGCTGGGCACACAGACTGCCATGTTGGTCGCCCAGGACGAGCGACAGGACGTGTTTCAGCGTATGGCGGAGGCGCCGTCGGTCGCCCAGCTGGTCACGCTCGTGAGACCGGACGGCACGACGTTCGATGGTGAGCTCACCGCCGGCTCCATTACGTATCGCGGCACACCGGCGCGCATCCTGGTCGTACGCGACATGTCGGCTTGGATGCGCGTCCACCGCCTCAAGAACGAGTTCGTGTCGACGGTCTCGCACGAGCTGCGGACCCCGCTGACCGCGATCCAAGGCGCGATCAAGTTGCTGGAGAGCGGCGCCATCGCGGCCGGAACGCCCAAGGGCGCCCAGCTCCTCACCGTCGCTCGCGCGAACTCCGAGCGACTCGGACGCCTGGTCAACGATCTCCTCGATCTCGAGAAGATCGAGGCGGGGCGTCTCGTCCTGCGCCGCGAGGAAGTGTCGCCACACGATGTCGTGAGTGCCGCGCGTGACGCCACCGCCGAGTTGGCCGCCCAGGCGCACGTCGGCGTCACCGCCATGGTGCTCACCGAGCGCACGTTCCCCGCCGATCCCGATCGCGCCGTGCAGGTGCTCACGAACCTCGTGTCGAACGCCATCAAGTTCGCGGCGACGGATTCGCGCGTGCGCGTCGAGGTGTGCCTCGACCCCGAGGCGGGCGTGCGATTCGCGGTGACGAACGTCGGGGCGGGCATCTCGGCCGCGGATATGCCCCGGTTGTTCACGAAGTTCGGTCAGCTCGATGGATCGGATGCCCGGCGCCACGGCGGGACGGGCCTTGGGCTCGCGATCGCGAAATCGATCGTGGAACAGCATGGTGGACGGATCGGTGTGCAGTCGGTCGTCGGCGGTGAGACGACGTTCTGGGTGGAGTGGCCCGTCAGCGGGTATCCGGCAGACGGTCGAGCACATCCCTGACCGCGCGCGAGAGTCCCGCGGCGGTGAAGGGCTTCTGCACAAACGGTGTCGTCGCATCGATCAGTCCACGGCGGATCACGTCATCGTCCGTGTACCCCGACATGTAGAGCGGGCGCACGTCGGGTCTGACGGCGGCGACCGCCTGGTACGCCGCGCGACCCGATCCGCCCGGCATGACGAGATCGGTCAGCACCAGCGCGATCGGGCCCACATGCGTCCGCGCCGCCTCGAGCGCTTCCGCGCCGGTCGCGGCAGTGATGACGCCATAACCCTGTGAGACCAGCACGCGCGCCGTCAGCGCGCGAACCGCTGGTTCGTCCTCGACCACCAGAATCGTCTCGGTGTTGGAGCGGGTGCTCGGCGCCGGAACGGGCGGTGTCGCTTGATCGACGTCGGGTTGGGCGAGTGGAAGGTAGATCTTGAACGTCGTGCCCAGCCCGACCTCGCTGTAGACCCAGATGTACCCCCCGGACTGCTTGACGATGCCGTAGACGGTGGCGAGCCCTAGCCCCGTTCCGGCGCCGAGCGCTTTCGTCGTGAAGAACGGCTCGAACAGGTGGTCCTGAACATGCCGATCCATGCCGCAGCCCGTGTCGGTCACCGCGAGGACGGCATATCGACCCGGGACCACGACCGTCCGGCGCTGCGTGTAGCACGCGTCGAGCTCCGCCACTCCGGTCTCGACGGTCAATGTCCCACACCCGGGCATCGCATCGCGCGCGTTGGCCGCGAGATTCATGAGCACTTGCTCGAGCTGACCGGCGTCGGCCACGATCGGCAGCTGCTCGTCGCCCGGTTGGGTCACGATGGTGATGTCCTCGGGGATCAGGCGGCGGAGCATCGCCTCCAGGCCGAACACGATCGTGTTCAGGTCGAGCACACGCGGGCGAAGCAGCTGCTTCCGGCTGAACGTGAGGAGCTGGCTCGTGAGTCGGGCGGCGGCCGCCACCGCGGTCAAGATCGCCTCGACTTCCGGCCGCGACTCGTGTTCTGGCGGAAGCGTTTCTCCCAGCAGCTCTCCGCTCGCGCTGATGACCGTCAGCAGGTTGTTGAAGTCGTGGGCGATCCCGCCGGCGAGGCGACCCACGGCGTCCATCTTCTGCGCTTGGCGCAACTGCTCCTCGAGCCGGCGATGCGCCGTGACGTCGTCGACGACCACGAGGTGCGCGGGCCGGTCGTCGAACGTGGTCGCCGAAAACGTGAGATTGACGATGAGCGTTCGACCGTCGCGCGTCCGATGCGTGACATCCGTGCGGACATTGCGCGCGGCGAATCGATTCAAGAGCTCCGGCGCGTCCGTCCGTTCGAGGTCGGAGAGGGTCAGCGCCAGAAAGGCGTCGCGTGAGTACCCGTAGCACCCGATCGCGGCCTCGTTCACATCGCGGATCGCCAGTGAGGCGACGTCGTAGATGAACATCGGCACGGGCATTTCGAGAAACAGCAAACGGTACGACTCCGGCGCGGTTCGCGATAACGGCGGGGCGATCGAGGCGGCGCTACGCGGCATCGGCGATCACCGTGAGGTACTCGATCGAGCCGACGAACGCGGCGAACACATCCGGGCGCCACCAGTGCGCGAGCTTTCGCATCTTGGCGACCGCCTCGCCCGGCGGAACGGGATCCTGGTAGCTGCGCGCCGAGGTCATCGCATCGAAGACGTCGGCGACGCACACGATCTGGGCATGCAGCGGGATCTCATCGCCCGCGAGCCCGTCGGGATAGCCGGTGCCGTCGAGCTTCTCGTGATGCCACCGGATGATGGGCTTGATGAGCCACGGGAACTCCAGGTCCTCGAGAATCTCGAGTCCCCATTCCGGGTGCTTCTTGATGATGTCGAACTCCTCGGGGGTCAGCTTCCCGGGCTTGTTCAGAATGGTCGGCGGGATGCGCACCTTCCCGATGTCGTGCAGCGACGCCCCCACGCGCACAGTCGTGACGTCGACCGGATCGAGCGCCAACGCCTCGGCGATCGCCACGGCATAGGCCGCGACGCGCTCCGAGTGCCCATAGGTGTACGTATCGGCCGACTCGAGCGACCGGCCGTAGCGAGCGACGACATCGAGAAAGGTGGCTTCCAGATCCTCGACATCGGCGACGACACGCCGATGATCGGCGTTGGCGCCGAGCTGGCTGAACAGCCGGTGGGCGGCCGTGAGCCGGGTCATCGCGTCGTGATTCCGTTCCTGCTTGATGTAGAGCAGCGCCATGTCGCGATTGGCTTCGGCGATCTGCAGCGGCGCGCCGACGGCCGTCGCGTTGGCCAGCGCCGCCCGGAATCGCTGCTCGGCCAAGTCGGGGATGCCCATCTCGCGATAGACGATGCCGAGCGATCGATACGCATCGGCCTTGCCGCTGACATTGCCGAGTCGCGTGAAGATCTCGAGCGCCTGCTCGGCGTCCGTGAACGCGCGATCGTAGTCGGCCAGTCCGACCTGGACTTCGGACCGGTTCAACAGGACGCTGGCCTGGAACGGGATGTCGCCCAACCGCTCGGCGATCTTGAGGCTGGCCGCGAAATACTCATCGGCCTTGCGCCACTCACGCTGGTCGGCCGACAGCATGCCGAGGTTGTGATACGCGACCGCGCACCCCTGCTCGTCGCGGGCTTGGCGGAAACGCATCAGCGAGCGCAGGTACCGCTTTCGCGCGGCGGGAAAGTCGCCTTGAATGTTCGCGATGATGCCGAAGTTCTGCTCGATCCGCGCGATAAGCAGTGCTTCGGATCCCGCGAGCTCGAACGCCCGCGTCAACTGGGCGGTGGCGTTCGCCCACTGCGCCTGGTCGATGTGGACGAGCGCCCGACCGTTGAGCGCTTCCGCGGCAGTCGCATGCTCGCCAGCCGCAATGGCCATCTCGTACGCGGTCTGGCACATCATGATGGCCCGGTCGAACTCTTGCCGGCGGCGATGAATCGAGGCGCATCGCCGCAGGGCCGTTGCCCGCTCGCGAGCGTCGTAGGACGGCACGGCCGTCGCCACCGCGGTATAGGCTTCGAGCGCCCCGGTGGTGTCGCCCGAGCGCTCCAAGTCGAGCGCGGCGGACAGTAGCGGCCCTGCCGCGCTGGTCAACGCCGCTCAGCTCCCGCGTACACGGAGAAGTGGCCGATGAGCGCGCTCACCGTGTGCGAATCGAGGTGGAGGATCGATGGCAACCATTGCAGGATCTGACCGAGCGGCCCATTCAGGTAGACGATGCTCAGTGAGTTCGACGGCTGTGGATTACACTGGGCGTAGCCGAGTGTGAGCGTCGCGGGCAAGAGGAACCGCAAGCCTTCGGGTTGGAGCACGGCGGTCAGATGACCGTCGGCCGGAGCCGTGGCGGTAATGAGCGTCGGCGTGAGCAAGGCGGCTGGCGGAACGACGAGCGAGTGCGGCCCGAAATTGATCACGCCACCCAGTGGACCGATGGTCGCCGTGTCCGTCGCCGCGACCGTGTCCGCCGCACACACGAACAGAGACTCTGACGGTGGCGGCAAGAGCAGGTTGGACCGCACGGTAGGCGACGTCACGTTGGTGCGGTCGTCGCGACACCCGGTCAGCAACCAGGCAGTCGTGGCGGCGCCGACGAGGAGCGCGCCGAAGAGCAGATTGCGTTTGAGAGTGATGGCGGACATCGCGGATACCAGTTGGGAGTTCGGACTGAATGACCACAAAAACTCTTGGTGCTTTCTGGTCCGACTAGTATTCGCGCAATGTGGTAACTGGTGCAGAATCGTGAGATCCGTCGATGTCCGGCAAACGGTGCGACGCGCTATCGCATTGCTGCATAGTGATTAAGCAGATACGTATCGAGTGCGCTGGTCAGAGCCGCCAACTATCGCGACAGTAGGGGATTGCGTGAGATGGAGACGTAAATGCGTCCATCTGTCACGTTATTTAACAGACGACTTTCTAGGCGGCTCGCGAGAATGCCGGAGTGATCGGCGCTCGTCCCCGACGCGTCACTGGACGGGGAGCGAGAGATACAACTTCCCGAGCTCCGTCAGCTGGCCGGTGGCGCCGAGGAGGCTCGTGTAATGCGGGTCGGGGCTCAGTCGGCCTGTATACCACGCGTAGCGAAAGACGTCAGTGCGACTCTCGCAGGTCGCGACCATATCCGTCATCTGCGCTTCCTGCTTCGCCAGCGTGTTGATCTCTGCCCCGTCGTTCTGGCTGTGCCAATTCGCGAATTCGGTTACCCAGAAGGGCTTCCCATATTTCGTCAGGCGATCGAGTTGGGCGGAGAGGCCGTAGTCGTACCAGTGAAACGCGAGATAGTCGATGCGCGGTTGCCGCCCGTTGTTCGCGGCTTCGTATGCCGCGTAGAACGCATCGAGCCACGCGACAGGATCCTCGTAGCCTGTCATGGTGCCCCACGTCATCGCCGGACCCACGATGTCGGCGCCAGTCTGTGAGGCGAGCACTTCGAACTGCGGCCACATCTGTGCGGCTTGCTGCGGTGTGACGTTGGCCTGGGTCACGATGTTCGGTTCGTTCAGCACCAGGATGTAGCCGTGCGTCTGCATCCCGGACACCGTGAAGTTGAACGTCCAGAGCATCGGCTCGAACTGCATGTTGTACTGGCTCGCGTAGTTCGCGGGAACGGCGGCGTTTGGGTACGGGCTCCAGTTGTACCACCAGCTCACGCCCGGTGAGAGAGCAGCGAGGTCGGCGGGCGATGCGAGATCGTAGGCGACGCCCCGCTTCGCGCTCTTGCTGAGTGTGCTGCTCGTGCTTGTGCTCGTAGCGCCCGAGCAGGCCGCTGCAGCGGCGACTATCAGCAGGGCGTAGTGTTTCATTAATGTTCCAAGATGCCGAGTAAGGGCTCGAGTTCTCGCTGGTCATGGACGATCGGCCGGATCGCCGGTATCGATATCCAGGTCCATGCGACGTTCCTGTTACTGCTTGCCTGGATCGCGTACGCGCAATACCAGGCAGTCGGAACGGCCGCGGCAGCGTGGTCAGGCGTCGCATTCACGCTTGCGGTATTCGGCTCGGTCGTCCTTCACGAGCTCGGCCATGCGTTGACCGCAGCGCACTTTGGCGTGAAGACGCGCGCGATCCTGTTGTGGCCGCTTGGCGGCGTCGCGCAGCTCGAGACGATCCCAGACGAGCCGCGAGAAGAGTTCTTGATCGCGGCGGCTGGGCCCGCCGTGACAGTTGTGATCGCGATCATCCTGTACATAATCCTGCGACTCTCCGGCATTCCATTGGATTGGCGGAACGCACTCAATGGAGCCGGACAGTCGTTCCTCGAGCGGCTCCTGTGGATCAACGTGGTGCTCGCGGCGTTCAACCTGCTGCCGGCGTTTCCGATGGACGGCGGACGCATCCTACGCTCGCTCCTCGCGATGCGCATGGATCACGCGCGGGCGACGACGATCGCCGCGGCCATCGGGCAAACGTTCGCGATCGCGTTCGGCCTCATTGGCCTGTTCGTTACGGGGAATGTGTGGCTCGTGTTCATCGCGTTCTTTGTCTGGATCGCCGCGGCGAGCGAAGCGCGGGCCTCCCGCTTCAAGTCGGCGCTCGATGGTATCCCCGTGTCGCGCGTCATGATCACCAACGTGCAAACGCTCTCGCCGCGCGATCCGCTGTCGGCCGCCGTGGATCACGTCGTGGCCGGCTTCCAACACGACTTCCCGGTGATCGACAACGGGAAAGTGGTGGGTGTGCTCACCCGCTCGGATCTCCTGCGAGCCGTGGCCCAGGGGCGATCCGGCGCGACGGTCGGCGATGTCATGCAGACGAGCTTTGCGGCCGCGTCGCCGAACGACATGTTGGATGCCGCGCTCACGCGGCTGCAGCAATGCGCCTGTCAAACGCTGCCCGTCCTACGTGACGGTCAGCTCGCCGGTGTGCTCACCATGGAGTCCATCGGTACGCTCGTTGCGTTCAGTGGTCAAACCCCTTCACCATCGTCAGCATGAAAGTCATTTCTCTCCTCGGCCTGGCGCTCCTCGCTTCCTGCGCGACGGTACAAGTGCGTACGGCGGCTGCACCCGGCGCCCAATTCTCCGCCCTGCACACGTTCATCGTGATGGCGACACCGAATCGCCACAACGGTGGTGAGGGCGATCAGTTCAACAACATCGACCCGATGCTGCAGAACTCCATCACGTATCGGGCGCTGCACAACGACCTCGTGTCGAACTTCCAGGAGCGCGGTTACGTGGTCGATTCCGCGAAGCCGGACTTCGCGGTCGCCGCATATGCGACCGCGCGGCAGCGGCTCAACGTGACCGACTACGACTACGGATACCCGTATTGGCGGCACGGATGGTGGGGTCCGGTCGTTCCGGCGATCACGGAGTACACCGAAGGGACCGTCGTTGTCGACGTGATCAACCCGACAACAAAGGAACTGCTCTGGCGCGGGCAGGGCGTTGCCTCGGTCTCCGATGATCCCCAGACCTATTCAAAGGAGATCGCTCGGACCGTCGCCAAGATCATCGACCGGTTCCCCGAGGCGGCCGGCGCCCAGCGAGGGTGATCGAGTAGATTACCGGCCCATGCGCCTTACGACTGTGGTCGCGCATGGGATCGTCGTCCGGTTTGGTGGTGTTGCCGCGCTGAGTGGTGTCGATCTCACACTCAGCGCGGGGTCGGTTCACGCGCTGTGCGGCGAGAACGGGGCCGGGAAGTCGACCCTCATGAAAGTGTTGGCCGGCTCGGTGACGCCGGACGAAGGCTCGGTCGCGATCGATGGCGAGCCAGTGACCTTCGGTAGCCCGCGCGATGCGCTGGCGGCCGGCATTCGGATGGTGCACCAGGAACTGAGCCTCGTGCCCGCGCTGTCCGTCACCGAGAACGTGCTGCTCGGCGCCGAGTCTCCCCGAAAAACCATGCGACAACGGGCGTTGGCAGCGTTGGCGCGGATCGGCTCAGGAATCGACCCTGACGTTCGGGTCGAGACGCTCTCTCTGGCGGACCAGCAGATGGTCGAGATCGCGAAAGCGCTGGCCTCGGCGGATACCCGCGTGTTGATCCTCGACGAGCCAACGGCAATCCTCTCGCCGCGCGAGTGTGATGCCCTGTTCGCGTGCATCAAGCAACTCACGAGTCCGGGTCAAACGAGCCCGGGTCAAACGAGTCCGGGTCAAACGAGTCCGGGTCAAACGAGTCCGGGTCAAGCGAGTCCGGGTCAAGCGAGTCCGGGTCAAGCGAGTCCGGGTCAAGCGAGTCCGGGTCAAGCGAGTCCGGGTCTCGCCGTGCTCTACTGCACACATCGCCTGGAAGAAGTCGCCCGCGTCGCCGATACCGTAACGGTCCTGCGCGATGGTCGCGTGATCGCATCCGGTCCGGTGGCCGAGATGCCCCGGGATGTGATCGTCCGTCACATGGTCGGCCGAGACGTTGCGCGCGCAGCGCGCACGCGTAATTCGCCCGGCCCAGTGGCGCTCGCCGTGCGCGACCTGTCGTCGGGATTCGCGCGCGATGTCACGTTCGAGGTCCGGTACGGCGAGATCGTCGGATTCGTAGGCCTCGTCGGCGCCGGCCGCACCGAGCTCGTTCGCGCGATCATCGGCGCGGCCCCAATCGATGGCGGCGCCATGATGTTAGAAGGCCGCCCGTTTCGCGCTCGCCGCCCAGCCGACGCCATTCGCCATGGATTCGGCTTCGTGCCGGAGGACCGAAAGGGCGCAGGATTGATCATGCACGAGCGCGTGCGCGTGAACACGACGCTCGCGCGCCTCGCATCATTCGCGCGGTGGACTATCGTCGATCGCCGCCGTGAACGGCAGGTGACACGCGAGTGGATCGACCGGCTCCACATCAAGGCGCAGTCGACCGAGATGCCGGTCGACCGCCTCTCTGGCGGGAATCAGCAAAAGGTCGTCCTGACGCGATGGCTCCTCGGCGAGCTCAAGGTGTTGATTGTCGACGAGCCCACGCGCGGCGTCGACGTCGGCGCCCGCGCCGAGATCTACCGAATCTTGATCGAGCTCGCGCAGTCCGGCGCCGCCGTGATTGTGGTCACGTCCGATCTGCCGGAAGCCGCCGAGCTGTGCGATCGATTGCTCGTGATGCGAGAAGGACGGCTCGTGGGCGAATCCGACACGGTCGAGCGCGCCGGAACGATGATGGTGGGCGGCGCGTGAGCGCGTTCGCGTCAGCGTTCTTCTCTGTCGCCAATTTGGTCAACGTCGCGCTCTCGATCGCCATCGTCGGCGTGCTTGGCGTGGGTATGACCGCGGTGATCCTGACGGGTGGCATCGACCTCTCGGTCGGATCGGGGGTGGCCCTCGTTGGCATCGCGACCGCGCTCGCCGCACACGCGGGCGGCTCTCTCCCCGCATTGGCCGCCGGCATCCTCCTCGGCGGCCTCGGCGGCGCGTTCGTGGGGCTGCTCGTCGCCCGGTGGCGCGTCCCCTCGTTTCTCGTGACCCTCGCGACGCTGTCGATCTACCGCGGACTCGCGTATTGGATCAGCGGTGGTCGATCGATCGGAGAGTTCCCACCCGGTTTGACCTGGCTCGGTCAGGGCATCCTGCTTGGGCTTCCCGTGCCGGTGTGGGTCATGCTCCTCGTGTTCGCCCTCGGCTGGTTCGTTCTGACCCGCACGACGGGCGGCCGTTGGGTCTACGCGACCGGCGGAAACGAGCAAGCCGCGTGGCTCGCCGGTGTGGATACACAGCGCGTCGTATTCCTGACCTATCTCGCGAACGGTCTCCTCGTCGGTCTGGCCGGGGTGATGCTCGCGGCGCGACTTGGCGCGGGCGTACCGAACGCGGGCGTCGGATACGAGCTCGATGTGATCGCCGCCGTCGTCGTTGGAGGGACTGCGCTCGTCGGCGGACGCGGCGGGGTGATCGGGACCCTGATCGGCGCCGTGTTCATCGGTGTGTTGAACAACGCGCTCAACATCGCGAACGTCGATCCGTACATTCAGCGGATCGTCGTCGGAGTCGTCATTTTGGGCGCTGTCCTGGCCGACCAGGTCTGGCGCCGCATACTTCGCCTGTGAAAAAACTCTACTGGATTGTAGCGCTCCTCCCCGCGGTTCCCGCCGCGGGCCAGTCGCCGGTCGATTCCGGTCTCGCCGCGGCCATCGCGCAGATTCGCGCAATCGATAACCATGCGCATCCGCTGCTTCCGCCCCACGCGGGCATGCCGGCCGACTCCGACTACGATGCGCTGCCGCTGGCCGCCCTTCCGCCGTTTCCGTTGCCGGCGGCGTTTGCCCCTGACAATCCCCAGTACGCGGTCGCGTGGCGCACGTTGTACGGCGACTCCTCGAAACGCGCCCGGGTGATGGCCGACCATGGCGACGGTTGGCCGACCTCGGCCCTCGATCAGATGGGGACCGACATCATGCTCGCCAATCGCGTGGCCGTGGGGCCCGGTCTCATGCCGCCCCGATTTCGCTGGGTCGCGTTTATCGACCCACTGCTGTTTCCCCTGAATACCTCGTTGGAGCGGGCGGCCACCCCCGATGTGCGCTCGCTCTATCCTCACGAGGAGCGTATCCTCGGCCGATACCTCACCGCGTTGCACCTGAAGATGGTCCCCGCGACACTCGACGCGTACCTGTCCACCGTGGTCGGCCCCACCCTCGATCGCGTCAAGCGCGAGGGAGCCGTGGCGATCAAGTACGAAGTGGCGTATCTCCGCGGGCTCGACTTCGGAAACCCATCACGAGCGGCCGCGGCGGCGGTGTATGCGCGCTATTCGAGCGGAGGCACCCCGACGCACGCCGAGTATAAGACGCTCGAAGACTTCCTGTTTCGCGAGATCGGTCGCCAGGCCGGCACACGCGGGCTCGTCGTGCATATCCACTCGGCCGATATCGCCGGGGGGTTTTACAACGTGACGGGCAGCCAGCCGCTGTTGCTCGAGGGCGTATTCAACGACTCGACCCTCCGGGGCACCAAGTTCGTACTCCTCCACGGCGGCTGGCCGCAAACACGCCAGACGCTTTCGATGCTCGGCAAGCCAAACGTGTACGCCGACTTCTCGATGATGGATCAAATGTTGTCGCCGGCAGTCCTGGCCGGCGTCCTGCGCGAGTGGCTCGGCGAGTATCCAGACAAAGTTTTGTTCGGCACCGACGCCTTCGCCGACCACAACGAGGATCCGGTGGGCTGGGTCGAGACCGGCTGGGTCGCCGCGCGGACGGCGCGACGCGCGTTGGGGATCGCGCTGACCGGCATGATGAACGACGGCGAGATCTCGCGCGACCGCGCCGTCCAGATCGCACGGATGGTGATGCGCACGAACGCGGCCACGTTGTACGGGTTGCCGGCGGAATAAATACTCCGTGAAAATATTTCCGAAACGCCGTGTGTAGTGTTGCGCGGCCCGGGCCAGGTGCTATCGTACAAGTGCATGGCTGCTGAGCCGCGTACGTTGTTGATCGTGGACGATGAGCCCGTGATCGCTCGGGGCCTGGCTGCGCTTCTCGGCCGCCGGGGGTTCAACGTGTTGACGGCCATGAGTGGATCCGCCGCCCGGGATATCTTGTCCCACCAACACGTCGACGGACTCTTGATCGACTACCGCGTCGCCGACCTGCGTGGCGACGTCCTCCTCGCCGGCGCGATCGCGATCCAACCGCACCTCCGCAACCATGCGGTGTTCCTGACGGGTGACATCAGCGACACCGCGCGAGACGTGATCGCGGAGACCGGGTGCCCGGTGGTCATGAAGCCGTTCGAGACAGCGGAGCTGGTGCGCGTGTTGAACGACGTCATTGGCGAGGCGCGTGAGCCTCAGCAGGGGAGTGCCTGAGGTGTTCGCGCACTAGCCCTACGACGGTCTCGGGCTCCTCGATGTGTGAGAACGTGCCACTCCGCTCCATCCAGACAAATCGCGCCTGCGGAGCATAGCGCGCGAACTCGATCTGATGCGCGGGATAGAGCGCGCGATCATAGCGTCCCGCGAGAATCAGCGTCGGCATCGACAACTCGGCCAGCCGCGGTCGAAAGTCCGGCAGCTTGGCGACCTCTCCTCCGATAAAGAACTCGACGTCGTCCCCGACGAACACCGGATATAACTCGGCGTTTCTCGCGCCTGGTTCACTGAGCAGCTTCTTCGCGTTGTCGGGATTGTAGAAGCGCACCAGTGGTCCATGCACCGCATACAGCGCCTGCACGCGAGGATCAGTGGACCGCATCCCCTCAGCGCGCAGGGCTAGAATTTTCTCCCACACCTCGGGAAATTGGTTTGCGATCTCGCGATTAATATTTTCGTGATTGCGCTGCCACATCTCGGGGCTGTGTAGGGTGTTGCCTAGGATGAGGCGGCGTACACGATCGGGATGTTCCAATGCATACGCCATGGCGACCATGCCGCCGTACGAGAACCCGTAGATGTTGAGCTGCTCGAGCCCGAGCGCCTCGCGCACCAATTCGATGTCGGCCACGTCGCCGGCGAAAGTGACCCCGGCCTTGCTCTCCGATTTCCCGCGACCTCTATAATCGAGGTAGAGAACCCGATACTCATCGGCCAGCGCCGAGAAGTACGGGTGGAACGTCAGATGGGAGCTCGCCGGACCGCCGGAGAGTAACAATAAGGGCGAGCCGCTCCCTTCACTTTCGACCCACAGTCGGCCGCCGGGGATGTCAAGATATTCCCCCATTACATGATAGTTCGGTGTCATGACTGGCAACGTAGACGGACCGAGTCCCGCGTGCGTGCCGGAGCTTGCGCCCGAATTCGCTTGCGCCTAGGATCTCGCAACCCCCGGAGGAACAACTGTGGCAATACGACGTGCGTTGTGCGTGATAGCGATCGTGGCGACTCGGGTGCAGGCGCAGGAGTCTCTGGCGCCGCTACGCGTGGTCGATCCGACGTACATGGATACCACCGCGAAAGCCTGTACGGATTTCTTCCAGTACTCGGTCGGCGGCTGGCTCAAGCACGACACGATTCCACCCGACTATTCGTACTCGGGGGTCGGTCGCGACATGGAGGACCGAAACGAGCTCGTGGTCCGATCCGTGCTCGAGGACGCCGCCTCGCATCGCGCGACGGCGCCCGAGGGCAGCACCGAGCGCAAGCTCGGCACCTTCTACGCCACGTGCATGGATTCGACAGCGGCCGAGCAAAGTGGCATCACGCCGCTCCAGCCGACGCTGGATAGCATCGCGGCCGCGCGGACATCGGCCGATCTCCTGCGACTGATCGCGGCGAGCCAGGAGCGGGGTGCCCGGGTCCTGTTCAACTATGATCCGGCCCCCGATCTGACGGACGCCG
>Ga0210398_10000454_pt1 | contig 46852 bp, 39 predicted proteins | sample IncBWC4OmetaG_FD_161047 | JGI IMG/M metagenome (GOLD analysis project Ga0210398, IMG submission 161047) | Forest soil microbial communities from Barre Woods Harvard Forest LTER site, Petersham, Massachusetts, United States - Inc-BW-C-4-O | ecosystem: Environmental > Terrestrial > Soil >...
AAAAGGTCTGTAAGTTCTGCACCGAGAAGATCGACGCCATCCCATACCGTGACGTGCGCCTGCTGCAGGGCTTCGTGGCCGAGCGCGGTAAAATCGTGCCCCGCCGCCTCACTGGTGTGTGCACGACGCACCAGCGCCGGCTCACTCGCGCCATTAAGCAGGCCCGCAACATCGCCTTGCTCCCGTTCGCGGCGCGCTTCTAACGATTGGCTGCTATCGGCAGCCGGCGAAGGTGTTGTTGCTCGGGAAGGCTATTAGCAACTTTGCGCTGAGCTCCATGCTCCGCGCCCTGAATTGGAGATTCGCATGGAAGTCATTCTGAAAGAAGATGTCAATAACCTCGGCCATCGCGGCGACGTGGTGAAGGTGGCGGAGGGCTACGGCCGTAACTACCTGCTGCCCAAAAAGCTCGCCATGGAAGCAAACGCCGCCAATAAGGCGGTCATTGAGCAGATGAAGGCATCCGCAGTCCGCCGCTCTGCGAAGGAAAAGACGGAAGCCGAAGCCCTCGTGATTCAGCTCAACGCCGTCTCTCTGGTCTTCGTGCGCAAGGTGGGTGAGCACGACCACCTTTTCGGCTCGGTTACCTCGGCCGATATCGCACGCCAACTCGAAGAGAAGGGCTTCCACATCGACCGCCGCAAGGTGCATCTCGAAGAGCCGCTCAAGCAGCTCGGCGAGTTCCACATCCCGGTCAGGCTGCACCGCGAGGTGACGGCGCACGTCGCGGTCACGGTCAACGGCGACTCAGCCTCCCCAGAGTAACCTGCGGCTCACCGCCGTCAAACATCAAGGCGCAGAGTGCAACTTAAGTTCGTCGCGGGCTACTCTGCGCCTTCGTTTTCAAAATCGAAAACCGCTTCAGAGTCTGTAGACTCGGTTCCAGCTGGGAGAAAAGGAAGTTGCTCATCTTAGGGAATTGTGACGCAGGCAGCCCCGAATAAGCTCTTCATAAGATGATCTCGAGTTTCCTGGGCTCTGAGGTTGTTCGGCTGACGCCGCAGTGTCTACTCGGACGCTTTTGTCTGCTGCAGACGATATCCATCCCGGGTTCGCAAATGGTACTTCTGCAGATCCTTTCCTACCAGCCTCACTGTAATCGTGCGCCAGCCGCGGTTAGAGTTTGGCTGCGGATAGTAACTGAGGGAGTAAAGATGCGCCAAGTCATCTCGGATCGAGGCGAAGGCTTTCGTTTCGTCTCTCCAGCTTTTTGCGAAATAGGCTTTACCGCCCGTAGCCTTGCTCATTCGCTCAAACACCGCGGTGGAGATCGGTTCCAACTGCGCTTCTTGAGTACTAACCATGTAAATGATCGTTCCGGTGGACTGGGCCAATTCAGCAACGTCTTCGGGCGGGACAAGGCTGGCATTGTCGGGTCCGTTCGAGAAGACCACGATAACTTTTCGTCCCGTAATCCGTGCGGCATCTTTGACCGTCATCAGGAGGCAATTGTAGAGTGCGGCATCGTCTCCGGCGACAGTACTGCGCACACCTTGCAGAACCTGAGTTCGATCGGTGGTCAGCGGCGCGACGCGCGATAGATCGCGGCTGTAGGAATAAAACGCTACCTTGCTCGCGGTTTGCAAGGAACGCACGAAACCGGCGATGGCATCCTGGGCGAAGACAAATCCCCGGTACATGTAGTTGCTGGTGTCGAAAAGGATAAAGACGCTTGCATCGGAGTACCGGGACACTGATGGCTGGAGCGGCGGATCGGCGGGCGCCTGGCCCCCAGCCTGGCCGGTATTCTCCGCCGCGATTTCACCCACTGGCGGATTGGCGTCCGCCAGATCGCGAGCGGGTTCAATCCCTTCCTCAAAGGTCGCGACCTTCTCCGGAATCCGATCTTCGGTAACGATGAAATCCTGAGGACGAAGGCCGGTAACGTAGTTTCCCTTCGCGTCGGTTACCGCCACGTTGAGCTGCACCAGATTGACGTTCACCCGAATCTGCGCCGGATCATCCTGGGCGGCGGTCCAGGCTCCGGTACCCAAGAGGCCGATTGATAGCCAGGAGCTGAGAAAATACCTCTTTGCCATAATCCTCCTGTTGCACACTAATCTGCCCACGGCTCAACGCTGAGCAGTGGTCTGCATTCCCGCCTGCAAAGCGACCTTACCCTGCAGAAAGTCATCCCCCGCCTCGTGCATAGCGCGTACCACCGCAGGCCAATCTTCGAAATCGCTGGCGAAGATTTTCGAAATCATCAGGCGCGTTAGCTGCGGAGACAGAACGTTCAACGTCACAGGTGAAACGCTCTTCTCGTCCGCAAGACGAGCCCAGTACAAGTTACTGGAGTCCCAGGATTCCCCGAACAAGCGACTGAAATAGCCTGAAAAGGCCGGAAACGGTTTTACATTCAACAGCTCGCGACCATAGTTCTGCGCCAGCGCCGGATGAGGAATGCCGAAATCTTTCGAGATATGCTCCAGACTGACCTCCGCGGAGTACTGCCGGGAGAGCTTGTCCAGCGCTTCACCTGAAGTTCCCCAGGATGCGGCCTCTTGCGGGAATCGCTGGCGGAACTCCGCAGCCAGATAAAAGGTATCTGCCGGCATGAGCCGGGCAAGCTCGCTCTTTACATTTTTTGACTGCAGAGCCTGCTCCAGTTGTTCCGCTCGCTGCGGCGACATGCGGTCGGAAAGGATAGAGATGACCTTCTGCCTCAACTGTGGATTGCCCACCGAAACAGTCAAAAGCTCCTCTCCGAACTGTTGATAGAGGGCGACGGCGTGCATCTCATGCGGGCTCACACTCCACCAGCGCGTCACGGTCGCGCCAGCCAGAACGTCTGGCACGAGTTCCTGCCAGATCAACGCCTGCACATTTTCCGGCGAAATGAAGTCCTGTTCCGACGCGGCCAGGACGTAGGGCAGGTCCGCCAGCGACCCAACCAAATAGGCTCCGCCCCCGGCGGGCGCTCCTATGCCGAACAATGTTGAAGGTTGCCAAAGATGTTCTTCGCCCTGAACCGTCTCTCCTGAGAAGTCGTGCGAGCGCACGAAAAGCGGATTGATGTGGAGGATTTGAGATCCCGGAGGCTCATAATAGGCGTAGTTCAAGCCCACGAGCGTGTCCCTTAGGAAGGGCGCGATCTGGCCGCGGGCAGCCTCCAGTTTTGCGGGTGTAGTTGGCTGCTCAATTACTTTTGCGAGGTCCGTGCGCACCTGTAACTCCGCGTGCCTCTGGCTGAAAACACCCGGCGCCCACTGGTCTTTCTCGCCCTCCGTAAAGATGGGACGTGGCATTTCGAATTCCCGCAGCTCACCGGCCAGAGCGATTAGGTTCTTGCTTGCTGGGGCTCCGTGCTCCATGGCTTTCATCCCATCGCTAAGCTCCCACAGTGTATCGAGAGGGGTCAGGCGTTGATCGTCTATGACCAAACGCATCTTGCCGGCTACTTCATTTCGAATTTTTTCGCCCTGTGGACCCTTTTGCGGAGGACCGGCCAACAGGTCGATGATCTCATCCTGCGAACGATTGGCCTTGCCAGTAGCCGCGAGCATGAGCTCGCCTAAGGATTTGTAGCCCACATCGAACAGTTGGGCCGGTGAGCTGACCTTATCAAATGGATCAATGATTCTCTGCCAGGATGAGTCGAGCTGGTCCTTCGGAATCTCACCCTGACGGGCCAGGATCTGCCAAAGCCCGAGATTCGCCTGAAAGATCCCAAGAGCGTTTCCACGCAGCTGCTGGTTGGAAGTTCGATCAAGAGTGCCAGCGACATTAATAAACCGGGTAATGGAGGCGTCCGTCAGTTCTGGGAACTCCGAAAAAATCGGATACCAACTGCCGAAATCCGCGTACGCGCGCGCCATCAGGAGCATTGTCTCGGGTGACAAGCCTCTCTGCGGGGGTCGCTTGCCGTCAACTTCGCTCAAAGTGAGATAGATCTGCAGCGGGCCACTTTCCATGTCAAGCCGGGAAAAAGAGACCATGGCTTCCAGCACCTGCTCGGGATGGTTCAAGTGCCGCGTGTGTTTGCCCGCGATCTGCTTCCAGGCATCAGGACTCCCTGGGATGCGCGGCTCACCGTTGGGCAGCCACTGCTGGCGGGTAAAAAGAACCAGGAGACTCGGGGCCTTGCGAAACGATGCTCCCGCCGCAGATGCATTCGGGTCCGGCTCACGAAATGCTTCGTACAAATCCCTGAGGCGCGACCCCTGGGTGTAGTGGGCCTGCTGCGTTTGGCTTACGCGGGCAAGCGTATCAAAATACGCAGCCAGCCAGCCCCGGTCTTGCGACAACAAGTGCGTGACGAATTCTCCAGGCGATTCCGGGCTGGCTCCCACCAGGTCCTTCCAGGCCGGCTCAGCGGCAGTGCCTCCGGGCACAAGCACTTTTCCCGAACGAATACAGATTTGTGTTCCGTAGAAATCCAAGACGCCGGCGTAGGAGAGCAGATTCCATAGCCCCACGGACCTCTGCAAGTCGTTCCTGGTTTCAGGATCGATTCTGGATAATGCCCAATAAAGGCGGGCCACGTGAGGATCGCGCAGAAATGCATCGAGTAAATCGGGGCTGCCCTGCTTCCTCGCCCTGTTCATGTTCGTCCAGTCGCTCGCCGCAAACAGCACAGGAACTTGGGAGGGCACATAGGGATAGCTGAACGGCGTGTTGCTGATCAAAGCTTGCTCGAGCCGAGTGAGAGGAAATCCCGAGTCAATCGTCAGAAATGCACTCTCCGGGTCGAGGGCTGCCAGTGAAGCGTCTTTCTGTCCGCATCCATTCCGGAGATGGTAGCCTAGCACCTGAAGCAGGGGTCCGGCGTCCTCACAGCGGGCGACGCGAATCTCATTGCCCGGCCCCGCCAGAGCCTGAAGTTCCCTCGCCTGGTTAACGTACCGCTCCAAAAGGAGCAAATACTCTGTTCTCTGCCCTACCTGATAGCCCAGGACTTCCACGTTACGGGCCAGCGCCGGCAAAACATCTTCTGGTGAGATCTTTTGACTGATCCCGGCCATCCGAAGGAAAGACCGTAGAGGCCCAGGGATCGTGATTTGATTTTGCAGCGAGGTGGTCGGGCCTGCGGACTGTGGCGTCGATGAGGAAGAGGAAAGATCGGGCGGGTCTTGGCCCTGCGCCGGGGCGGAGCAGCAAAACAGGCACAAGGAAACGACTGCAAAGAGAGCTGGCTTACTCAGAGGAAATCTCATGGCTGGACGCCTCTTCAAAAACTTCGAACTCTACGGTCAGCGCGCCAGATGCAACTCAGTCCATCCTGCAGAAATCGGCTGGCGCAAGTTAGACCTGACTCGCACAGGCCTGAATTTTAGCCACAAACCTGATCAGGTTGCACCACGGTTCTACAAATTGCTTTTTTTGGGCACACGGGCAGCGACCACGTTATACCACTATTTGTGGCAATCTAGTACGCTTCCTTTCGCCGTAAAACGATTCGTTGACGTCTTGGCTTTTGCCGGATCAACATTCATGCTGGTTGACCCTGGAGGTTGACCCTGGAGAATGTGGCGGTTCCCCGGGGTGGGAGAGATATCCGGCGATCAGGGTGCGCAGCAAGACTTGCGTCAGGAGGAAGCGGCAGCGGCCCGGATGTACAAGCTCTGCTGCCCGAGCGAGTTCCTCGTCCACAAGAATTGAGCGGCGAGAGAGATTTGAGTACTCTCTTTGCCTTGGAGTGTTCTAAGGCGGTCAGAGGTTTGGCGCAGCTCTTAGGCTTCCGGGCTCGCACGCATGGCTTATCAGCAGCGTCTCGAGATCCAGTCGCATTCATGCGCCCATCTCGATTCTGATCGGCACTTCTTCCCACAAATGAAAAGCACTCGCAGACGGATAGATCTGCGAGTGCCAGTAAGTAGTGGGCCCTCCCCCGAGGTCCACTGCATTGTGGGCAACAATACCCGGCAGAAGGGCGGAATGAAATCCCCCGTCAGTTCGCCGCGGTTACTCTTCGGTAATCATTACCGACGGCAGGGGTTCATGCTGCAGATTGGTGCTCTCTCTCAAATTGCCAAGCCGCATAGGCCTTCTGGGGCTCACCGAGTCGATAAATAGTGTTCGATGTTTCAACCAGTCCCCTATTCCGATCAACGGTCAAAATACTCGACGTCCAGACAAAAGTCCGCCCCGGGAAATTCGCATGCCCGAAAGCGTTGCCTACGAGGCGCTTCCCAGGCTGCAACGGTTCGAAACTCAGCGACCCTGCGGTTGGAACTACGGCCCAATTTTCTAGTGTCACGAAGGGTTTTCGCATCGCGACTGGCTCCTTTTGTACCAATCACTGGGATGCCCCCCTGCGCTGCATGGATGCCGGCTTCGCAATCAGCAAGGAAAAGGGGGCGCTCGTCCGTCTGCCACCATCTCTTCTCAGCTCTACTCGGCGGTGGACTACAACGGGTGGCGCACCGCTATCAAATCATTCGCTTCGCAGTGCTCGCATAGGATCCACGGATGCCGCACGGTGGGCGGGAATGTAGCTGGCCGTGATCGTCACCGCGGCCATTACGGCGCACGCAGCCAGAAATGTGAGGGGATCGCCCGGCTTCAATCCAAATAGCTGGGCTGCAATCAGCCGAGATGCCAGGAGCGCTGCGGGAACGCCAATCACCAAGCCGCAAAGAACAAGCACGAATGTTTCGCGCAGGATCATCCTTGCGATGCGGGACCTTTGCGCGCCGAGGGCCATGCGAATACCGATCTCGCCGGTTCTTCGATTCACCGTGTACGCCATCAGGCCATAAAGGCCGATGCAGGTCAGCAGCAAGGCCAGCATCCCGAACGTGCTCGAAAGAGAACCGACCAGACGCTCTTCCACAAGGGAATCGTCGAGCTGATCGTCGAGCGATTTCACTGAGTAAATCGGCAGACGGCTCTCGATGCTTTTCACCGCCCCTAGCACACCAGTCTGAACGTTTGCGGGATCTATTGCAGTGCGGACTTCAAAGGTCGCTCCACCTTCGGGTGCCTGCCACATCGGCACGTAGAGCATCAGCGTCGGCGATTCGCGCAGATCGTGAACCTTGACATCGCGAACCTCGCCGACAATCTGCATCCAGTTCGTGTCACCGCGATAAGCAGGAATGCTCACGAAGCGTCCGATGGGGTCCGCGTCGCCAAAGAAATGGCGCGCCATGCTTTGATTGACGACCGCGACCTCTGGCGCTCCAGCGCGATCGCCCACCTGGAATTCGCGTCCGCGCACCACCGGAGTTTCCATCGTTGCAAAGTAGTCCGGCCCAATTGGCTCAATGTCAACCGGTGCCAAATCCTCTCCCTTGCGAGCGGAGGGTCCCTGAACCTTGACGCTGCTGTCACTGACGTTGGTGCTCAATGGCTCGTGCACTGAAAGCGACGCGGAGCGTACGCCCGGAATCTCGCGCAGGCGGCTGAGGAGTTGCTGGTAGAGCGGCACCACATCCTTAGTTCCGATAATCGGCGGATCGACATGGAACAGCAGAACATTATCCCGGTTGAACCCAGGATAGTATTCCCTGAGATTGCTGAGGCTGCGGGTTAGTAGGCCGGCGCCGACGACGAGCACCAGCGACACCGCCACCTGAAGCACAACCAGCGCCTTGCCCAGCCCGTGGCGTTGCCGGGGACTTGTGGAGCTGCGCGCATTCTGCGCCAGAGCGTGGGACGGATTCACATCCGTCGAACGCCATGCAGGGATCGTGCCGAACACCAGGGCAGTCAGCAGCGAAACCGCCAGGGCAAAAGCCAATACCGTCAGATCGGGATGGACGCGCAGCGACACCGGACTGCGTCCCTGCGCCATCAGAGCGAGCAAAGAACCGCTGCCCCAGTACGCCAGGGCGACACCCAGCGCTCCGCCTATCACGCCCAGCAGTACACTTTCCGTGATGAGCTGGCGCATTAGACGAAATTTCCCCGCGCCTATGGCCAGCCGCACTGCGATTTCCCGCTCTCTTGCGTTGGCGCGCGCGAGCTGCAAATTCGCAACGTTGGCGCAGGTGATCAGCAGCAGCAGAGCCACCACCGCCATCAGCACCCACAACGGCTTGGAAAATTGCTCGCGCAAGGTCGCCAAGCCTTGGCTGGCCGGATCCAGTTGCAGTCGACCGTCGAGAACTGCCTGGCGCAGTGCGGGGGAGTCTACCGGCTCCCCGGCAAGGCTCGCAACTGCCTCACGCTTCAACTCAGTGAAGACAGGCTGCAAGCTGGCCGTTGCTTTCTCCCGCGACACTCCGGGCTGCAGTCGGCCCATCACATAAAGCCAGTTCCGCATCGGCGCTTTCAGCACGTCGTACTGGGTCCCTGCCGCAGCAAAACCAGGATTCACTAAAACCATCGTAGTCAGTGGTACCGAGACATCGATCTTCGCGCCCGGTTGAACGCCATAAAACTCGGGCTCCGTCACTCCAACAATCGTGAACGGAGCGTTATTCAGCAGGATCTTCTTGCCGACGATCCCGGGATCGAGCCCGAACCTGGATCGCCAGTAGTCATAGCCGATCACCGCGACCGGATTCGGACCTGCAACTGACTCGTCGGCCGGAAGGATGGTTCTTCCGCGAATCGCCTTCACGCCGAGCACGGAGAAATAGGTGCCCGAGACTAACTGCCCCTGCGCGAGACCGCTTTGTCCATCGACCTCGAAGTCGATGTTGTACAGCTTGCGAAACCCGAGCACGCCCGCCAGCACCTGGCTTTGTTGGCTCATCGTTCCGAGTGCGGGATAAGAGAACGCGTCGTTGATTGGAAACGTGGGACTGATGTTCTTGAATTGCACGAGCTGTTCCGGGTTCTTCACCGGGAGCATCTTCAGCAGAGCCGCGTCGATCAGACTGAAAACCGCCGTCACCGCGCCTATGCCGAGCGCGAGAATCAATACCGCCGTTACGGTGAACGCCGGCGTTCCCCGCAGTTGTCGCAGTGCATAGCGCAGGTCCTGCCATAAGCGCTCCAGAGACGCCCAGCCCCAGGTTTCGCGCGTTCGTTCCCGGATCAGAGTCGGATTACCGAATGCCCGCCGCGCCGCATAGCGAGCCTCTTGCGGCGAGAGCCCGCTCTCCCGTTGCTCTTCCTCTTCCAGCTCAAGATCGGAACGCAGCTCACGCTCCAGATCCGCATCCCTCTTCCTGATCTGCCACCATCGCATCTCAGCTCTCCTCGGTCGACGGCGTCGCTGGCCACATCACGCGCGCCACAGCCTCCGCCATCCGCTTCCATTGCGACTCCTCGACCGTCAGCTGCTTCCTGCCTTCTTTCGTCAGCCGGTAATACTTGAACTCCCGATTGCGGTCCGGCGCGGTCTCCCATTTGGAAATGACCCATCCCCTTCGCTCCAGGCGATGCAGCGCGGGATAGAGCGAGCCGTGCTGCATCTGCAGGAAATCGTTCGTAGTCCGCTGAATGTGCTTGCCTATCTGGTGACCGTGCGCAGGCCCATAAAGGAGCGTCCGCAGGATCAGCATGTCCAGCGTGCCCTGCAAGACCGCCATTCGCTGCTGTGCCTGTTTCCCCATAGAAGACATTCGACCCTCGATTTTGAGTTGATAGTAGACATCCGACTATCGACTGTCAAGAAGATTCCATTGCGGGAAGCGGACACGAAACCCATCTTTATCAGTGCGGCCTGCTCGCGCGGTTTCAGGTCGGCTTCGGCAAAGCTCTCCGCTCGCCAGGTCTGGTGATGCCTATTCGGTATTCAACGCCACCCGCGGATCCAGTCGAGAGGCTCGGATGCCGGGCAGCAGGCATGCCAGCACCCCTATGGCTGCGAGCAGGAAAACTGCCGAGAAAAGAATTCCCGGGTCCAGAGGAGTGGTTTCGAACAGAACCTGCGAGAGGGTGCGCGTAGCCAGGAGCGACAGCCCGACGCCCAGCGCGATGCCAATGGCGACTAAAAATCCCCCCTGGCACAGCACACTGCGCAGCACGTGCTGTCGGCTGGCGCCGAGGGCCATGCGGATGCCGAATTCGCGCGTGCGCTGCAGAGTGACGTACGAGACCACACCGTAGATTCCGAGCGCACACAGAAGGACGGTGAGGATGGCAAAGGCGGTCATTAAGCCGACGCTGTACGCGCGCTGGTCCAGGGTGCGGGAAACCACCTCGCGCATCACCGTGATTCGTTCGACGGGCTGGTTCGGATAGAGGGACTGAATCTTCGCCCGCACGCTATTGGCCAGCAGCGCGGGATTGGCGCCCGCGCTGCGCACGAACAGGTTCATGGAGGCAAGAACGTGGTTGGTGTCGTCCTGCGTGTAAGGCATGTAGATGGCGGGCTCGCTGGGCAGATCGAGGGCTCGCTGCCTGACGTTTGCGACGACACCCACGATCTCGCGGGGCGGCGGCGGGCGATTATTGCGGCTGCCCAGCGCGAGATAGTTGACGGTGAAGCGTTTGCCGATGGGATCCTGACCGGGATAGAAGCGCCGCGCCGCCTCGGCATTGATGATGACGGACGGCGGCGCATTCTGATCGTCATGATCGGAGAAATAACGTCCCCGCAGGAGTGACGCGCCGAGAGTACGGAAAAAGTCTGCGCTGATCCAGCAGCCCTCGGCCGATGGAGCGTGGGCCGAATCGTTCGGCCGGTCATCGAAGCTCAACGCTGCACCCATCGCATGCGCCCCCGGCATGCAATCGGAAGCAGCAGCGAAGCTCGCGCCGGGAAGGGCGGCAACTCCGCTAAGCACGCTGCGCCAGAAGGAATGTCCCTCGGGTCCGAAATACGGGGTTCGCAAATACGAAGTCAGGACTTTCGCCGGCTGGAAACCCAGATCGACCGACTGCACACGCACGAAGCTACGCACCAGTAAACCAGCGCAGACGGTAAGCACGACGGCGCAGGCGATCTCAGCGACGATGAGCGCAGAAAAGGGACGACGCTGCGCCTTGCCCGTCTCCGTGCGCCCGCCGCGGAAGCCGGAGGAGAGATCGAGACCGGAAAGCACGCTCGCGGGCAGAACGGCGAAGAGTACGCCGGTGAGCGCCACTAATCCAATACTGACAGAGACCGCAGGCAGGTTCAGGTGCAGGCCATCCAGTCGCGGCAGTGCGAAACCGGGGATCTGTTTCGCGAGGTCGACAGACATCGAAGCGAAGGCGAGCCCCAACCCTCCGCCGATCGCGCTGAGCAGGAGTCCTTCTGCGAGGAGTTGCTGGCGAATTCTTCCCCAGCTCGCTCCCAGGCCGAGGCGGATGGCCAGTTCCGGGGAACGCCTGACGGTGCGCGCGAGCAGCAGTGCGGCGGTGTTCATGCAGCTGACGAGAAGCACGAGGGCGACCGCAGCCATCATAATCCTGAGCTGCTTCGAGACTGGACCCACGATGAAGTCTTTGAGGGGCGTGAGTTCAACCTGAAGGTCGTTCGGCTCACCTTCTCCGCGGCGCAGGATGGAGGTGAGCTGCGCTTCGGCGACGCTGCGGCTGACGTCCGGCTTGAGACGCGCGACCACATCGAGGAACTTGTTGGCTCGCCAGTCCATGAAAGGCCATGCCGGCTCGGTGGTCAGCGTCAGCCAGACATCGGTATCCGGATAGAGGTCAGGCAGGGTGGGAAGAACCCCGATGATGGTTTGCGAAGCACCGCCAATGGTAATCCTGCGGCCGATGACGTGAGGGTCGCCGCCGAGCTGTTCCTTCCAGAACTTCGACGAGATCAGAACTGAGCGGGTATCAAGCACCGAGTACTCGTTCGAGGTGTAGAGTCGACCTAGGATGGGACGAATGCCCATGACGCTAAAGAATTGCTCGGTAGGGCCGGTGCATTTGATCACGTGGGGAGTGCCGTCGCCGGTCCAAGGCTCAGAGAAATATCCGATGGCCGCCGAGACCTGAGAGAGAGTCGTGCCCTGATCGCGGAAGTCGCGGAAGTCGGGGCCGGAGGCGAGCCGCCGAGCGTCGCCGAGGGAAGGCGCATGCGAGCGAACCAGGTAAAGATTGCCGGGATTGGGAAAACGCAAGGGCGCAAGCAGAACATGGGCGAAGACGCTGAAGATCGCGGCGTTGATGCCGCTGCCCAGCGCCAGCATGAGCACGGCGGTGGTGAAGAACCCCGGCGAGCGCCGCATGCCGCGCCAGGCGTAGCGCAGATCGGCCAAGAGAAGGTCGATTCCGGGCCGCCTCCAGGACTCTTTAAACCAGTTCATCCGGACCACCTCCACAAGAAGACATCACGAGCTTCGGGCAAGGGGCTGGAGATAGAACAGCAATCATGATTCCAAAGTCTTGGCTCGGAATTGCAATGGTTTATGCAGGGCAGCGAGGGATATATCTGTTCGCGCATAAGAGCCGGCGTCCACAAATGGACGACTGTCGCTCAGGATTGTCTCTCAGGATTCGGTAGAGTCCGAGATCACGCCTTGGTGTTCGCCGTGCTGCGAGTGCTGATGGAAGAAACCCGACCCGGACCGCAGCCATTGCGCAATCTGCTGCCGCGGGTCGTGCGCGTGTGTTGACCTGCTAACGCTCAAAGAGACTACACACAGATCGGGGAGGACGAAGCGCACGGCTCATCCTCACGAGGGAACACATCACTCCGGCGGAATCTGTTCAAGACAATTCACGACGATCTGGGCTGGCGGATTGAAGCAAATGGGATGGGGAGTTTGGGATTTCAGAAGTCTGGCCTATCGGTCGCCGTTCACCCATGGTCGCTCTACAATGCAGAGACAGCCGTTCGAGCCTTTTGAAAGGGCCACTCAGCTACTCGATCTTTGCAGCAGCCTCAATACCCAAACGAATAAAGCGCCCCCGGCGGCGCTCAGTGGCACGACGGCAGTGTGCCACAACAGCACATGGGCAGCTTGAAAGTTCGAGCAATGCAGTTCCAGGACTCCCACACCTGCCAAACCTGCGAGTGTGCCTGCCGCCAATCCCGCGGAAACAGCGTTGACTGCAAACCCACGTCGTAGCAACAACCAGCTCAGCAGTGCCGCGGGAACTGCGTGGAGGAGTCCGGTGAGCAGGCATGTGATGCCGGCAGAGATGAAGTGGTCGGTTCGATAATCCCGGAAGGACACTGCAAACACGCCGATCAGTACCAAGGTGCCGATTCCAAGGAGCGCGCCGGCAGAAACGCGACGCCTGCTCCCGGGAATCATGGCATTCACGTATTCCTTCGCTGCAAGGACGATGAAAATGCCTAGCGCAGAAAAGATCAGCACGCGCTCCCACGGATTCATCCTTCCGATTCCGAAGAATCCTGCCCGGGCAGCGCCTGCGAGAGCCACGGCTGCGCAGATCAGAATCAGTCCGCCGGTCAACACCCATCGGGGTGGCAGAGGACGAACGGGCTGCAGCGAGTCTCTGATTGATTCAGTGACCCGCTTCAGAGTCTCCGGCTCAGGACCATGCGGAGCCTGCGCGGCCTTCAGTACTCCGTCAATTTCGTTGTTTTTCACAACAGTCCTCCGCCTTGTCCATCACCGAGTCGCACGCCGCTCAGTGTTTCTCTGAGCTTCTTGTATGCCCTGTGCGCCTTTTGCTTTACCGACCCGACGGTGGAAGATGTGGCGCGCGCGACCTCCTCCAATGACATTCCGGCAACCTTCAGCATCTCCAGCACATCCCGTTCGCCTGGGGAGAGGGGAGCAAGGAGCGCGGCCAGGTCATCCGCCCGATCGGATTTTGCCGGGAGTGTTGCAGTCTTTGAAATTGCCTCCAATTTCCGCTCTCCGGTTGAGGTGCGGATTGATTTTCGATAATGATCGACGCGAATGTGACGGGCGATCGCGTAAAACCACGGCAGCGCCGGCTCGCCGGGACGATAGGTATGCCGCACCTTATGAATGCGAAGCCAGGTTTCCTGCAGCAAGTCGTCTGCATCGGCGCGGCTACCCGAGTGCGCGGCAAAAAACCGATACAACTGCGGGCTGAGCCGATAAATGAGAGCCGAAGCCGCAGCGGAATCGCCCTCTTGATAGCGGGCCATCAGCATCTCGAGATTATCGTCCGCGTGCATCAGATGGATCGTCTTCCTGCAGCTATCAGCACCGATGTCGCTATCCGCCCCATTCGCTGTCAGGCACACACCTGTCGACCCGTTTTCGCCTAATCAGGTTTATTCGATGAAGAAGGTCGAAAAGTTACAGCGTTTTCTGAAATTTGCCAGAATTTTTATCTTCACGTTTTTCCGCATTCGATCGTAACTTTTTCCCGTTCCAGATCGAATTCTCCGACACAAACCTGCTCTGCCTCTCCCAACGTGCTTTCATGCTGGTGAGCGGGGCACCAATCCAACTCTAACTATTAGGAGATCGTAATGATTTCTCAGAGGCTTCAAAAGTCGTGGTGGCGCTGCGCTCTTGTATTGTCGGCCATACTTGTTCCCAGTTCACTCGCGATTGCAGGCCAGCACGATCGCAACACCTTCGTAATAACGAGCACAAATGATGCAAACCGCAACTCGGTCGTGGTGTTCAAACTCGACTCCGGACAAACACCTGCGCTATCGCTTGCCTACAGGTTATCCACTGGCGGTAAAGGAGGCGCAAGCGGCAATGCCGGAATTCTGCAGTTCAACGACGATCTTGGCGCCGTGGCAAACTATGGCTCGAACACAGTCAGCCGGTTGATCCGATTCGACAACGTCATTGTCGTCGGAGGAACAATCAAATTAGCACCCGACTGCGAGAGCCCCGACTCCGTGGCGTTGAACGAAGATCATCTCTTTATGGTGGGAAAGAATTGCGCTGAGAGCCACGCCTGGCCCGGGGGCCAAGTGGATGGGAGCGTCGTGAGCCTCTCGGATAGTTCGGCAGCGCAGATCGCTGTCGGCAAAACCTGGGCTGCCGTTACGTTGACATCGGGATCGGTCATGCAACTGCCGCTCACACATGAAGGCGGAGCGCTCAACGGAGCGACTACCACCATCACGCTTCCAACCGACGCGAATAACACGCCTCTTGGCGCTGCGTTTTGGGGAGATATCCTGGGCTTCACTCCGGCCCATAGTCCTGACAGCTTCGCCATCGTGGATGCAGGCGAGAATGTATTTCCGATCGTTGGGCCGGCGCCTTCATATCCCACGAATGCCCCGTGCTGGGTGGCTAAAGGGCCGCGCAGCATTTGGTACACCGGCAACTCGCCTGGTCAGGCTGTCTCGATATTCTTCAGCGATGCTGAGGGCGGGGTGTTCTACAAATCGATACCCCTTCCAGGCATGCCAACGGACATCACGGTTTCACGCGATCGTAAGTGGCTTGCTGTCATCTACACAGCCTCTGATGGAGCGCATGTGGCGGTCTTCGCAATCGACGACTATGGCGACCTCAAGCAGGTGGCCGCGTCCTCTTCGATCAACGTAGCCTCCTTCAACGGCGTAGCGTTCAGCCAATAGCCTATTCGGCCGTTTCTGCTTGCCCGACGGGCTTCGCTCGTCGGGCAATTACAGGCAAACGACAATAGCGAATCTTGAGCACCAGCATCACCATGAGGCAGCAGGCAAGGCCAAAGTGGTAGCCCGCGAGTTCTTACCCTTGTGCAGGCCCAGATGGTAAAGCTCATAAACAGCAGCCACGTTCTCGCCTATCACCAGCATCTTCGCAGCCGCAAGCAATCCCCCCGCACTATTGCCGATAAGCACGTCCCCGACTGAATCAATCACACGCCAGTCTCCACCCGTGCAGCAATAATGGCAGCTATGCGAAATACGCCAAGGAGGGTCTCGTCAGCTTCGGGCAGCGAGGCGTAAACTTGTCGCGTTGCCGGAGGACCGCTATGCCATTCCGCAAACTCCTCGCGCTCACCCCGATCATCCTTTGCTGTGCTCTTGCTCCCGCCAAAGATAAGAAGAAGGCCATTCTACCGGTTGATGTCCTCAGTGCCAGAACCGTTCTCGTGATCGTCGACCCAACCGCCGGGGTGGACGCCGCGGACCCGAACGCCAATCGCCTCGCCCGCGTGGATGTGCAGCAAGCTCTCGATAAGTGGGGGCGATTTACGCTTGTGCAGGAGGGTACTACAGCCGACCTTATCATCATGGTGCGCAAGGGTAACGGCAAAGTGATCCAACCCGCAATCGGCGGTACGCCGGTCAATGGAGTTCCTCCAGTAGACGCGGGCTCCACCACGTCCCCGACACAAACTGCCACTCGGGCGGGTGCCCATTGGGGCACCATCCCAAACGACCCCTCCAATGCCGGAACCCAGCCAAGTACTCCCCACCCGCAGGTCGAGGCTGGCTCTTCGCAGGATATGTTCGTCGTCTATCGCGGAAACAAGGACGAGCCGGACTGGAATCCACTCGATGCCCCAGCGGTTTGGCGGTATTCAGGAAAGGATGCGCTCGCATCGCCTTCGGTTCCAGCGGTCGATGTCTTCCGCAAGCTGATCGCGGAGTCGGAGAAGCAACTCGCCTCCAATCCGTAGCCATTCGGATCGCGATCCGGTAGCGCCATGGCCACTCGGTGCCGCAACACGGTGGCTCACAGTCTTGCCAACAGCCGTGGTCACGGCCGGCGGTACCGGAGGGGTGGTTCGAAAACCAGAGCGAACGCCTTTTTGCTGACCGCGATCTAAGGAAAATACTGATAATACAATACTTACGTCGAGTTACATGCTCACCGAGTCCAAGTGTATTCTCAATGACCCTACAAGCACATGATCCCGTTTGATCCTGTAATCTACGCCTACTTATCAGCCTGTAAGCTATATTGTTATCAATAACATAGATGGTATTTTGGTGCCGAAGAAGGGACTCGAACCCCCACACCCTTGCGAGTACATGGACCTGAACCATGCGCGTCTGCCAATTCCGCCACTTCGGCACGCACGTTGTGTCCAGCGCGAACGGCTGGACTGGCAGCAATCCCTAGTGTTACAAAGGGTGCCATCCGTGTCAATGCGCTCTTATGAATTTTCATAGACCCTGTCGCGACCGCAGTTGCAATCCGTACTTTCCGCGTCGCATCCAAGTCGAGACCCCCACCTAAAGGATCAATGGAATGACTGACTCCATCGGCACACCGCCAATCCCCCTTGAGCACGCCCAGGAGCTGCGCCGCCTTTCTCATGACCTCAGCAACGCGCTGGAAATCATTCTCCAGACCAGTTATCTCCTCAGCACCGTCGATCTCGACGAGAATGCCCGCAAGTGGCGCGCAATGCTCGACAGCGGAGTCCAAAAAGCCACCAGCATCAACCGCGATCTCCGCGACTTCGTCCGCACACACAGTTAAAGACATGGGCAGAAATGAAAACGCCGCGGCATCACCCGCGGCGTCTCTAAAAACATCTTCGCTTTAGACCAGCTTCGCGTCCAGCGTGATCTCCGTATTGCCTTTGAAGAGCCTCGAAATCGGGCAGCCGGCCTTCGCATTGTTTGCCGCCGTCTCAAACGCCGACTCGCTGGCGCCCGGAACCTTGGCCAGAGTCGTCAAATGGATCGCCGTGATCGTGAAGCCCGCATCCGTCTTCCCAAACGTCACCACTGCCGTTGTCTCCAGCGACTCCGCAGTAAGGCTCGCCTCTCCCAGCTGCGCGCTCAATGCCATTGTGAAGCAGCCCGCATGCGCCGCTGCGATCAATTCCTCGGGGTTAGTCCCGACGCCGTCGGCAAAACGCGTTCCGAAGGAATACTGAGTATCCTTCAGCACTCCGCTCTGCGTCGAAATCGAGCCTTTGCCATCCTTCAAGCCGCCATGCCACACAGCGCTCGCTTTGCGTTCCATAGATACTCCTTCTTTCTTTTGAGAAAAATTCAACCGAGCCGATCGCTCAAGCATTGGATGCGGCTCGAACAGTTATTTGTGCCGAAATTGAGCATAAACAAAGCAGCCGCTATCGTCGAATTGGCAAAGACGGAACGTCGCCTCAGAACAGACTGCTCCATCGTGTGCGAAATGCAGTAATCTGTTCCGGTGCAACCGGACACTTCATCAAGCATTCATCAGGAACCCGCTCCTCCAGCTGTGTCAGAGGGTCAGCCAACGGCCGAGCATCATTCTGTCTACTGCCCCAATTGCTCGCACCGCCTGCACGGGCATCGCTGCAAACTCGTCTGCCAACGCTGCGGCTACTATCTAAGCTGCGCGGACTACTACTAATCACGCAATCCATGTCCAGCCTCGAAGCCGCACGGCAGGCGCTTCACCAGCTTTCTGATCCCGCCCGAGCAAAAGTCCAGCGCGGATTCTTCAAGAACTCCGCAGAAGACATCTTCCTCGGAGTGCCCACTCCATCACTGCGCAAAATCGCCAAGGCATTCGCGCAGCTTCCGCTCGCCGGCATACGCACGCTGATGCAGTCCGCGATTCACGAAGAGCGTTCGCTCGCCAACGAAATCCTCTGCCTTCAATTTCGAAACGTCCCGGAAGCCGGCCAGAAGAAGATCTTCGATTTCTATATCCGCAACCGCAGGCTCATCCGCGAATGGGACGCGGTCGACGGGACCGCGCCCTATATCGTCGGCCCCTGGCTGCTCGATCGCGACAAGGCACTCCTGTACGAGCTCGCACGATCTCCGCGCCTCTGGGATCGCCGCATCGCCATCGTCTCTACCTGGTGGTTCATCCGGAATGGCCGCGTGGGTGACGCCTTCGCGCTCGCCGAAATCCTCCTCGGCGATCCCGAAGACCTCATCCACAAAGCCACCGGCTGGATGCTCCGCGAAGCCGGCAAGAAAGATCTGCGCGCTCTCGAGCGCTTCCTGCGAAAGCACCACGCGTCGATGCCACGGACCGCGCTGCGCTATGCCATCGAACGCTTCCCGCCTGAGCAGAGGCAACGCTATCTGCAGCGGCGCGCTTCGCTATCCCTGCGGCCCTGAGCTCTGCTCCCGGAACTTTTCCCGCAACAACTGGTTGGCCACGAGCAGCTCGCCAACCAGGCTCTTGAGTCGCGCATTCTCCATCTCGAGTTCCTGCACTCGCTCCGGGACGCGCAGGTGCGCCGGCTCAGGCAGGTCGACCGGAATCGCGGAGGTATTCTCTTCCATGCCACGCACTCTGCGGGCCATACCCTGCCCCTCCATTACACGCGCTCGATTTCTTTCGCCGCAGCGTCGAGAATCTCGGCGATCTGCCTGATCTGATCGCTCGTCATTTCACCTTGTCCGAATTTCAGCTTCAGCGCCAGCTTGCAGTTGTGCAGCGCACGCATAATCTGCGGAGCCCGCCCGCTACCGTAGGTTTCGCCCATCTGCCGGATACGGCCCAGTAACTGATCGATACGCGCTTTCTGTGACTCCAGTTCCGCTCGGCCCGCTTCGGTGATCGTGTACTGCTTCTTGCCGCCCTCCGAGCTGACCGTCGCGAAGCCTTCATCCTCGAGCTGGTTCAGAGTGGGATAAACGACCCCTGCGCTCGGCGTGTACACGCCTCCCATCTGCTCAGCGATGCCCTTCATGATTTCGTATCCGTGGCTCGGCTTCTCCGCGATGTAGCTCAGAATGACCAGCCGCAGATCGCCTGTGTCGAACAGCCGCCCTCCGAACTCGCCTCCAAACTGGTGCCTGCCATGCCGCCCCCAGCCTTCACCCATCTCGGCCCAGAATCCACCCCTGCCGCGAAAACCCTTCCATGGCCCGCAGTGACCTTGACCTTCTTCAAATTGCCTTCTGTGATGCTTGTTAAACATATTTCCTCTCCTTGATATGCTTACGATGTATCGTAAGCTACAAATAAGATATATCGAAACTCAGTTTCGATGCAACGTTTATGGGGATTTTCTCCCGAACGCTGCTCCGTGGGCAACCGTCACCCGTCGTTGGGGGCTCTACCTTAGTAAATCCAAAAATCAGGAGCAGTGAATGGCCGAGCGTGTTGATTTTTGCAAGGGATTGTTTACCGGTACGCTTGTCGGGATAGCGGTTGCCGCGTATGCCCGGGGCGACCTCAAGCGTCTTCTAAGCTTTGAATGTTCTTCAGAACCCGGCGCCTCGGAACCGGAGGCTTACCTTCAGCGCCACACCGAAGGATTTAACCTGCGCCGCGAAGCCTCGGAGAACGCGGGCGACCCTACCCGGTTATCGCCCGACTTGGCAGCCCGCTCCGGGCTGCAATCGGTGTCTATCGATCGTCCGGGTGGAGCGCCGGGCGGTACTGTCGCTCACGAGGTCCTCGAAGTCCCCGGACATCCCGGCCAGCCCCTCGACCACTCCGATTCGTCTCAGGCTGTCCGCTCCGCATCGCGCACTCATAACTTTTCAGCCGGGAGGAACTGACATCGGATACTCAATCGCGGCGCGGCGTCGATTTCAGGTTCACCGTTGATGTGGACTGGCTTTTCTGGGTCTCATCGTGCGTCACCCATGTGCCCTTCAGCCGGTAATACCCGTTTTCCTGCTTGCTGTGGGACGCATCGCGAATGATCTCGCCATCGAAGGAATACCAGATTCCGTGTACCTCCTTGGTCGTGAAGGTCAACCGATCGCCATCGATCGTGGTCCGGTTAAAGAAATAGGTAAGCGCCGAAGTCTGCTCCTCCGTCAGCTTTGAGATGTAGCCGTCCACCACCCCGTTGTCGATGGTGATCTGCACCACCGAGCCGGTTTCATCCATCATGTACTCGCCCGATGCCGATGCGGGCAGCGTGGATGTCCCCCGCTGCTTGCCGCTGGCCGAGGGCTGGCCCTGCGCCGGGGTATCGCCGCGATGATGCAGCGCTGGGTCCGTGACCGTCTGCGCGCCGGCAGGCGGAACGAACGTCAGAAGCAACGCGGCAACCACGACTCGCACAAGCTGCTCCTTCGAGCGCACCCGTTAATTCGATCCCTGGCTCGTCTTGCGTGCCGCCTCAAACTCGTCGCCCTTCTGCCAGCCCACCGTCTCCGGCAGCGACGACGCCTCCCAGCCGAGGATCAGCCCGAAGCGCGCCATCTTCGCATCTCCGCGAAAATCCATGCTCGCGTGGTACTCATCCGACGGCTGATGGTAGTGGTGTGCGACAAAATCCTCTGCCTGTGCCTTGCCCCACGCCGCATCGTGGCCTTCGAACAGCGTCCCCTGTCCAACCGAGAATGCAGGCACCCCCACGCGCGCGAAGCTAAAGTGGTCCGAGCGGTAATAATGCCCTGCGCCCGGAAATTTGTCCGGCTCCAGCGTCAAATCGAAGGCCTTGGCTGTCTTCTCGACCACCGGATAGAAGGTCGTCCGTTCCGCTCCGCTCACCTCCGCCGACAACGGAACCCCCATCGGCATCAGCATGTCGTAGTTCAGGTCCAAAGCAATCCGAGACACCGGAATCGGAGGATGCATGCCCAGGTACTGCGATCCCAGCAGTCCCTGCTCCTCGGCCGTGACGGCTGCGAAGAAGATGCTATGCGGCGGCTTCGTAGGAGATTCCGCAAACGCCCGTGCCAGTTCCAGCAGAATCCCGCAGCCGGTGCCGTTGTCCGCCGCGCCATTGTAGATGTTATCGCCCTTCAGGTCTGGATCGATCCCCAGGTGGTCGTAGTGCGCCGTGTAAAACACCGCCTGGTCCGGGCCGCCCGCGTCCGCTCCCGGCAGCTTCGCAATCACATTGTCCGAGTCGTAGGGCCGAACCCGGCTGGCCACATGCGCCTTCAACCGCACCGGCAGCTCGAATGACTTGAATCCCGGTTTTCCCGCGGCCACAATCATGTCGTCCGCATTCTTTCCCGCCGCGGCAAACAGTTTCTTCGCCACATCCAACTGGATCCAACTCGCCGCCTTCAACGTTGCATCGGGATCACCCTTCAGATATGACTTTTCTACCGACTGCGAATTCCGCACGACGTCCCACGGATAGCTTGCCAGGTCGGTGCGATGAATAATCAGCACGCCGACTGCTCCGCGACGGGCGGCCTCCTCGTACTTGTAGGTCCACCGGCCGTAGTAGGTCATCGTCTTGCCCTTGAAAAACGACGGATCGTCCGAAGGCGGCTGGTTCACGATCACCAGCAGTACCTTGCCCTTCACATCCACGCCCGCGTAGTCGTTCCAGTGGTACTCCGGAGCATCGATGCCGTAGCCCACGAAGACGATCGGCGCGTCGATGTCCGCCGACTCGGCCCCGGTCTGATCCTTGGTCACATAATCCGAGCCGTAGGTCAGATCGATGAGCGAACCATCCCTGGGTACAAAGCTGAACTTCGTCTGGTCCTCGATGGTATGCACCGCATAGAGCGGCACCTTCTGGAAATATGTCCCGTTATCGCCCGCCGGCTGCAAGCCATACAGGGCGAACTGCGTGCCAATATATTGCGCCGCTATATCGCCGCCGCGCGTGCCCGGCCCACGGCCCTCGAGCAGATCGTCGGCCAGAAAACGGACGTGGGCCCGTATCTTCTCCGGATCAATCGACGCCGCAGCCTGCCGCGCCGCCTCTGGAACTCCGGACACCTCAGGAACCACAGCCTGCTGTGCCCTGATGGGGGAAAAGGGCAGAATGGCAACAACAAACAGCACAACGGGCACAATGCTTTTCATCGGTCTCCTGAACATACGGCAAAATATGACGAACCCTCATTCTCTATATCCCGCTCTACGGTGTCATCTCCTCAAAGCTCACCGCCGGTCCCGGCCCCGTATAACCGGGCAGCGTCTTCAATCGTTTCAGTACCTTGCGTGCCAGTCCCGTCAGGGGGATATCCGTAAGCTCGCGCGATTCCACCCAGCGCCGCATCCCCTTTGATTCAGGCAGATCGGACTCCGCATCCGCATGGTAGCCATAAACCGTCACATAATAATTGGTCACCGTAATCGAGTGCCGCACATCCAGCAACCGGCGTGCTGCGTCCGCACTCGCGCCATCGATCTCCGGCAGCTCCCACATGCCTGCCATTAGCGAAGCCCCGGCGGGCCGTTGCTCCAGCAGCACCGCCAGTTCGGGCCGTTGCGGAGCGCGCCCATGATGAGACAATCGCCCCCGCGCTTTCACGCTGACCGGCTCCCTGACTCGCAGCAGAAAAGCATACGCCGCCTTCTGGCTGCGCATTTTCTTTCGCGCGCTAACAGCATGCTCCCCACGCGTGGCGCATAGCTCCACCACCGGACAGTGCAGGCACAACGGCCCACGCGGCAGACAAACAGTTGCCCCCAGTTCCATCATCGCCTGGTTGAAATCGCCCGGCCTTTGGCGATCCAGCAGCTCTCCCGCAGCCTTGCGAATCTTCGCCGCAACCGCGGTGCGCTCGGTCCAGCCCCGCACCCGCGTCAGCACCCGTTCGACATTGCCATCGACGCACGCGACGCCCTCGCCAAAGCCAATGCTCGCAAGGGCCGCGCATGTGTACTCCCCGATGCCTGGCAGCGCGCGCAGCTCCGTCGCCGTCGACGGAAGCTTCCCGTCAAGCTCCTGCGCCACAAACCGGGCCGCCTTGTGCAGCATGCGCGCGCGGCGGTAGTAGCCGAGGCCGCTCCAGCACGCCAGAACTTCGTCCTCCCCGGCATCGGCCAGCGCCGGCAAAGCAGGAAAGCGTTCCATGAAGCGCGCATAGTGCTCGATCACGGCAGCGACCCGCGTCTGCTGCAGCATGATCTCTGAAACCCAGATGGCGTAAGGGTCGCGCGTCCGCCGCCAGGGCAGATCGCGCGCGTGTTCGTCGAACCATTCAAGCAGCAGCCGCCGAAATTCGCGCGGCTCAGGCTCCCCGCTCATCCTGAGATTGTAAGCTGAGCTTGTCTATACTGCCCTTTTGAATGCCCAGTGCCTCAAAAATCCAGTTGAGACTCGATTCTTCCGGGTGGGGTCTTCCCGACGCGCGTCGCGCTGCTGCGCAGGTGCTCGCTCGCCCCGGCCTGCTTAAGCCGCTCCTGCGCGCGCTCTTCTCTGACGACGCCATCTTGCGCCATCGTGCTTCGGATACCGCTCGCCGCATCGCAGAGGGGCACCCCGAGCTGCTTACGCCGCACGCCGACCGCATCCTCGGCCTCTTCAGCGAAAGCGCGAACGACAACTGGAGAACGCGCGCCCATCTGGGATTGATCGTCGCACGCATCGCCCGGTCGCGGCCGCACCGCCTTCGGGCCGCCGGACTGCTCATGCCGCTCTATTTCGATCCGTCGAACGTCGTCCGCTGCAGCGCGATCGAAGGGCTCGGCCTGCTCGCGCACCGAGAACCCAGCCTGCGCCCCCAGGTCGAACCTCTCCTCGAAGAATCTTTGGCGACGGGCACTCTCGCTATGCAGAACCGCGCCCGACACGCGCTCGCCAGGTGGGTACCCGAGCTTCCTCGCCGCAAGCCGCACTAAGCCGTCATCGCCCGCCGCCGGAGCGCTGGAACCGCATTCATCACCCTTAAGGCAGTCTTCGTTAGCCCAAACGCTGGACCCTTCTCTCCCGTCGCCCGCTCCATCGCCCGTAGCGAGGAGGCCACGGCCGCGTACCCATACTGGCGCATTGCCGCTTCGTACTCGGCAATCGCCTCCACCACTGCTCTTTCGCCCCGATCCGCCTCCTCAAGTTTCGCGCATAAGAGCGCGGCATCCTGCAACGCGATATTTGCGCCAATCCCGCGATACGGAGTCATGCTGTGGATCGCGTCGCCCAGCAGCGTCACGCGCGTGGTCGTCCAAGCCCTTACAGGCTCCGATGTCCGGATGCGCGCCAGCGCGATCTGCGTGTCGTCGATCAACTCAACGAGCTTACGCAACGAGGGATGCCAGCGTGTTACTTTACGCCGGAGCACATCCTTCAATTCCGCACCCCGCATCGTCAGCGGATCGCTGCGGAAGCCAAAGAACTCCCGCTTGGCCCCAAAACCAAGAATGACGTAATCCTCATCTTCGGGAATGAATCCATCGAGCCCCAGCAACCGCAGGTACTCGTCTCCTCCCGCCTCGCGCTTCCAGACGACCATGAACAGGCTGCACGCCTCGGGCGGCATCGCGACCACCGGTCCGTCCAGCAGCCGCGCAGGCAGAAGGGCAAGCGCCCCGTCACTGAGCGGGACCTTGCCGCCGATGATCGTAACGCCCGTATCAATCGGCTCCGCATGAGGAAGATACTGCTTCCGCACCGGCGAATTCACTCCATCGGCGCCAACCAGGACATCGCCCTCCGCAGTGCTGCCGTCTTCAAAGTGCGCAACCAGCCGCCCGCCTGACTTCTCGTAGCGCACGAATCTCTTATTGAAGTGGACATTACTCTCAAGACTCTCAAGGCCGCTCAGCAGAATATGCCGCAGCGTGATCCTGCTCACCGAGCGATGCCGCGCAATCGGCTGATCGGTCGTGCCGTCATCATCGCTCGTGGCGTGCAACAGCTCCTTGAGCTGCTCCGTCACCATCGTGAACCCTCGCACGAATGCTCCGCCGGTTCTATTGAAGACCATCCACAGCTCCGGCGGCAGGCAGGCATGGAGAGCCGTGCTCCCCTCCGGGCTGATGTGCACACGGAAGCCCTGCAGCCGGGAGATCGGCGTCGCGTCGCGCTCATATACCGACACCTTGACGCCCGCCTTCTTCAGTCCCTGCGCCAGGCAAAGACCGCCAATGCCGCCGCCGATCACCAATACATCCAGTTTGCTCATTGCTCCGCTCCTCGTGTCGCCTTCCAGATCTCTTCCGTCAGCAGCCACCGCTCAATGCCGTGTTGCATCGCTTCGAGTTGATCTCCCCGGCAGCTTGTCGCGCCCGAAAACATGCTCAACAGCATCGCAAGCGTTTCTTCCCGATCCACATCGCCCCGGAACGTCCCTTCCTTCATCCCGTCAATCACCATGTTCTCCAGGCCATGCCTCCAGTGGCCTTGCAGCATGTCCACGATCTTCCGAACCTCTGGATCCCGCTTGCCGCGGAGGCCAAATTCCTCCAGCACCAGCAGCATCTTCTGCTCGTGCTCGAAGTAGTAGCGGCCGTCAGAGAATTCCTGCCGCAGCCGGTCCAGCGCACAATATCCGCTCGGTGCGGGTGCCGGACCATGCAGGAGGACGAACTTGGCTCCAAGAAACTGCGCTACCCCCTCGACTAAGGCCTGCTTGGTGGGAAAGTAGTAGTGCAGCGTGGCAATATTCACTCCGGCGCGTTCCGCGACGGCCCGGGTCCGCAATCCCTCAAAGCCCGATTCCGCAATCACGTCGAAGGTCGCCTGCATCAGCGCCGTTTTCCGCTTGCCGGGCTCATCCGTTGGATTCAGCAGGTTGGTAAAGTATTGCTGGATCGACTCCGTCTGCATGCCAACCACTTTATCAACTGATTGATTGGAAGTCCAATCAATCAGTTGATTGCATCATGGACAGTGCACACTTTCCGATGCATGTTTATGCATTAAACCCTGTATTTTCTTTCATATTGACAGCGCCGCTGAAGCCGCGCAGACTCTGACTAGGAGAATGCATATGGGAACCAGATATGTGACAGGCAAAACTGCCGCGGCCACATTCCTGATGTGTCCGCCCAGGCTCTACGACGTGAACTACGTCATCAATCCCTGGATGGAGGGCAACGTTCATCGCTCCTCTCGGGAGCAGGCCGCCGCGCAATGGGAGCAGCTCCACCGCTCACTCGCCGAGATCGCCAACGTCCTCCTCGTCGAGCCCCAGCCCGGCTCACCGGACATGGTCTTCACTGCCAACGCCGGCCTCGTGCGCCGGGGCATCGTCGCGCTAAGCAGCTTTCACCACGCGGAACGGCAGGGGGAGGAGCCCCATTTCCGCAAGTGGTTTTCGGACTCCGGCTTTTCCATCCGCGAAATTCCCCGCGACACACCCTTCGAAGGCGAGGGCGACGCACTCTTCGAAGCCGACGGCCGACGCCTCTGGGCAGGACACGGTCTCCGCACCCGCGCATCCAGCCACCGCTATCTGACCGAGGCGTGGAATGTGGAAGTGCTTTCGCTCGGCCTCATCGATCCGCGTTTCTATCACCTCGATACCTGCTTCTGCCCGCTGTCGAACGGCGACCTGATGTACTATCCTCCGGCCTTTGATCAGCCGTCGCGAGCACTGATCGAGACCCACTATCCGAAAGCGAATCGCATCGCCGTCGATGAAGCTGATGCGCTCCGCTTCGCCTGCAACGCCGTGAATGTAGGCCGCAAGATTCTCCTGAACGAGATCAGCGCGCAGCTTTGCACTGAACTCGAGTCGCGCGGATTCAGCGTGGTGCAGGTGAAGCTCACGGAGTTTCTAAAAGCCGGCGGCGCGGCGAAGTGCCTCGTGCTGCGGCTGAGTGAGCCCTCGATTAACTAAACTGCCGCAAGCGAACAACAGTCCAATAGACCGCCGGACCGCATCGTATAGTAGAGTCCGTTTATGCAAACGACCTGCATCGTCGGCGGAGGCCCTGCCGGCATCATGCTCGGCCTCTTGCTGGCCCGGGCAGGGCTCCCCGTCACCGTGCTCGAAAAGCACAAGGACTTCTTCCGCGATTTTCGCGGCGATACCATTCATCCCTCCACTCTCGAGCTGATGTATGAACTCGGCCTGCTGGACAAGCTCCTCGAAATTCGCCACACCCAGGTCGAGCGAGTTGCGGCGATCGTTGGCGGGCAGCGGTTCGAAATTGGCGACCTGACGCACTTGCCCACACACGCCAAGTTCGTCGCGCTCATGCCGCAGTGGGATCTTTTGAATTTCCTCTCCGCCGAAGCCGCCCGATATCCGGGCTTCACACTGCGCCTGGGATGGGAAGCGACTGGACTCCTCGAAGACAACGGCGTCGTCACCGGTGTTCGCGCCAATACTCCGGATGGTCCGAAAGAGATACACGCCGATCTGACCGTAGGATGCGATGGGAGGCATGCCGTCTCACGTGAGGCTGCCCGCCTGCCTCTCGCCGAAGAGGGAGTGCCGATCGACGTCCTCTGGTTCCGCCTCGCACGCCAGGCCTCTGACCCGGAAAGTGGTCTCGGATACGTCAACTACGGTCGTCTTATCGTCCTCATCAACCGCATCGACTATTTCCAGACCGCCTACATCATCGCCAAGGGAGGCTTCGATCAGATCCAGCAGGATGGCCTCGTCAAATTCCATGCCAGCATAGAGCGGGTTATCCCCTTTCTCGCCGGACGCACTGCCGAGATTGACTCCTGGGACAAGGTCAAGCTTCTGTCCGTCCAGATCAACCACCTTGAGCGCTGGTCCCGGCCCGGCCTGCTCTGCATCGGAGACGCCGCGCACGCCATGTCTCCCGTCGGCGGCATCGGCATCAACATTGCCGTGCAGGACGCCGTTGCCGCCGCGAACCTGCTCACCCAACCTCTTCGCGCCAGCACCCTCACTTCCGAACATCTCGAGCAGGTCCAGCAATACCGGGAGGGCGCCGTTGAAAAGACGCAGCGCGTGCAGATCTTCGCGCACCGCATCCTCAACCGCGTGCTGCGCAATCCCGGACCGGTCAAACCTCCGCTCCTTCTCCGCATCGTCACCAGTCTGCCCGGCGCTCAGCGCCTCCTGGCCCGCTTCGTCGGCATGGGACTGCAGCCGCAGCACGTTCAGACGAAGCAGGCCTGAGCGTTTTTCACAGCGTCATTGCGTTCGTCATATATCCCGCACGTTGCATCAGAAGCTCGCGTTCCTTTGCATTCTGCCAACCCCACCCGCAGGACCGAACGCCATCGCTACGGCAATCGCTCAGCGACGATCCGCCCTAGCCGCAGCGCGTCTTCACAATTTCATTTCCAGCTCCTTTTATGGTTTGTCAGCCGGGTTCCATGTCTCGTCTATCAGAACGTCGTCGAAGTGGGGACGCCCGAATCGACACGGTCTTCGATGTTTCAAATTATTTCGCAGTGGACTAGCGGGCTAAAGAAAAAGCCCGGCGCAAAGCCGGAGATCACACTCGCATGATTGAACGCTGATTGAGGGAAGGATAAAAATGAGCCGACGGTATAATCCAAAACTATGGCTACCGCCAGAAAGTCAAAAAAGGATCTGGCCGGCAGAAAGAGTACGACCGCGCAAACCAACTTGTCCACCTTGCGCCGCATTTTCATAAGCCATTCGATGCGAGACGAAGAGTTCGCGCGGCAACTCGACGCTACACTTCTCTCCAACGGAGCCCAGACTTTCTTAGCGGAACGTGACATTCAAGTGGGTGATTCGATTCCCGAAAGGATATACGGGAACATTGAAATTGCCACCGGCTTGGTTTACATCATCTCCTCTCACTCCATCCAATCGCGTTGGGTACAGGAAGAACTCAGCATCGCGAAAATGAGGGAGAAGCAGTCGTTAGGCTTCAGAATCTTCCCCGTGTTAATAGATGACGCAGAGCTACCGCTCAGCGTACTCCATTTGAAGTACGCTGACTTCCGGGCTTGGCGAGTGTCCCAATCCTATCGGCAGGCATGCCTAGAATTACTCGAGGCAATGAATATTGTGCCCCGCTCGGTCAGCCGTGCAGACCTGCAGTGGTACGCCACCAACGCTGAGATCCTAAGAGACATCGACCGCACAATTAGCGATGCAGCAGGCCAACTGGACGGTGCCCTAGACGCAAGTCAAGGCGCCACTCCTGATCAGCATGTCCACTATTGCCCTACCAAGTATGTCTTCGAAGAAGGCCCCGGAATTGTTACGACCTTGGAGACGCTAACTGGAATGATCAATAAGTCGATTAAAAGTGACCGATTGCAAGCCTTACGTGATAAAAGCCAGGAGGCACTTAGTAGTTGTGAGACGATAACGAGCTATCCGGGGGGTCGAAGAAGGGGCTACGAAGATTACGACTTAGTGGATCAACTTCTCTGGCATCTTAAGGAAACTCGTAACATGCTTAGGGAGTTACGCATGGAATTGGAGATAACTTTGCTGAGCACAGTGCCGGTGAATTTCATGCTGGATGTGCGGCCTAACTGATTCCGTCCAAACGGATCAGCAAACTGACTTGCGAACAGCAGCTTTGGGAAGATTGACGGTCATCACTGTGAGACATCGGAAGCGGCAGCAAACTGCCGCTTCCGGTAGTTAATTCTCCGCGCAAAATGACTGCCCGTTAGTCCCCCATTACGGGTTCTTCGGCCTGTACGCTCTTGGGAGCCGGAGCGATCGAGGTGATCGGCACGATTCCCTGAACCGGCTTCTCGCCGAGCACATGCTCGCGATAGAGCTTGGCCATTTGCGCATTCTCGGCATCCTGCTTCAGCTTGGCGTCGCGGGCGCGAATTTTTTCTTCGCGCGAGTTCTTCGCGATGCCCGACTTCTCAAAGGTGTCGTTGGCCGCCGCGTGCACATGCTCCTGGTGCAGAACCAGTGTATGCTGCGCGTCGCCCATGCCTACCTTCTTGCCGCCCGCGAAGATTTCGTGACGGCCATGCTCGTCGTACCACTTGGTAAGCGTGGAGGTCATGTGCATCTTCTCGATAATGTTCCTCCAGCCCACCCCGGTGTTGTAAGCGCAGAAGCTGATCTCGCCTTCCTGCGTCGCATAGGGAATGATGCACTGCTCGGTGCGGCGGAAGTCGTAATTGAAGAGGTCCTGGAACCACATGCCGGCGATGAACAGGAAGTTCCAGCGGTCGGCGCGGCGCTTCTCGATGTCTTCCATGGTTCGGTCAGCAGTGACCTTGCCGTAGCTGCGGCCCGTCGCGCCAAAGCACTTATCGAACTTCGCCAGCAGATCGAGGATGCGGAAATGCGTTGGCGACTTAGTCGGATCGTAGTTGCGCAGCAGCGCCAGAGTCACGCCGAAGATGGATAGGAACTTGCCGCGCGCTGCGTCGTTGATCTTGGCGATGTCCTTTGCCAGGCGATCGGCATTGAGGAACGCGGTCACCGGAACGGCTTCCTTGGTTTCCTTGTCGATCATCAGCGCCATGCCAATACCGCAATTCGGGTGGCAACCGCAGGAGAGCTGGCCCCAATCGTGGTTCGGCCCGTGTACCAGGTCGGCCCAGTCGGAGAAGGTGCTCATGAAACTGATCGGGAACCAGTCGCGGACCGGCTCGCCCAGACCCATCTGATCCTTGATGTCGTGCGCCATGTGGCTCAGCGTGTAGCGCTGCGCTTCGCGGCGCTCATCGCTCACAGCCTCATCGCGGCCCGTAAATGACACCGGCTGGAAGCTGATGAAGTTGATCTTCTTGGGATTGTCCAGCGCGAACTGAACGATGCGGCCCACCTGCTCGTTATTGATGCCATTGATAATTGTGGTCACCGGAACGATGTCCACGCCGGCCTCGTGCAGGTTGTGGATAGCCTGGAGCTTTACATCGAACAGGTTGCCGACCTTGCGGTGTGAGTTGGCGGCGTTTCCGATACCGTCGAACTGCAGGTACGCATAGCGCAGACCGGCTTCCGCAGCCGCGCGGCAAAGCTCTTTGGACTTCGCAAACTCGATGCCGTTGGTTGCGGCCTGCACCGAGTTGTAGCCAACCTTGCGGGCATATGCGACAGCATCAAGGAAGTACGGCGAAAGCGTCGGCTCGCCACCCGAGAACTGGACCGACATCTGGCGGCGCGGTTTGATAGTGATCGCGTTGTCCAGCATGGTCTTGATTTCTTCCCACGTCAGCTCGTGGACGAAGCCCACCTGGTTCGCATCCATGAAGCAGGGATCGCACATCATGTTGCAGCGATTGGTGAGGTCGATGGTCAGTACCGATCCGCGCCCGTGCGTAACAGTAGAAGTGCCGTGGTTGTGCAGCTTCTCGTCGTTGTGCGCCTTGATGTCGCGGCCCGGGAAAACCTCTTCGAGGTGCTTGAAGAACGCCGTGTCGATCGACATCACGTCTTCGAAGTGCCCGTGCTTGGGGCAATCCTTCACCATCAGGATCTTGCCGTCGCGCTCGATGATCTGCGCCTTGATCTCCCCGACCTTCTCGTTCAGAAGAATCTCGTGCGGCAGCTTGCCGTCGATGATCTGCTGGCGAATCTCAGGCACGCACTTGGGACAGAGCGAATCCGTCGTGCGCGGCCAGCCCAGAGGAGGCTTCTCTTTCTGATACGACTTGAGCAGTGGCTTGTCCGACCACTTGGGGGTAAAAGATGCGTTGGGCCGGATGCTGTTCAGCTTCTCAAACACGGTCCACGCGCCCTGAGCCGCAGCGGTGAGTGTCCTCTCAGCGTATTTGACGGCTTTTGACATGTATCAGTCTCCTCTTGCGGGTCTGTCCCTTGTAGGGGAATGAAGGTTTTGGGTCCAAACCGGCTGCTGGCCTGCCATGCCGCCGGGAGTCTTCAGGGCAACTGCTGCTTCCAGAAGACTTTACCTGTCGTTAGCATAGCCTTCGAGCAAAAGGAGTTAAATCATAAGTAGCTGAACGGTAAAAATCCAGCCTTAGACGGGAAATGGGCCATGTGAACGGAGGCAACATTCCGTCAGTCATCGCGGTTATGGCGATGAAACACCTTATCGCGTACATCCGGCCAGAACTCCAGAAAAAGATTGTTCCCCGCCAAACCCGCCAGCGAGACGCCCCAGGTTCTCGCCGCGATCCCCGCAGTTCTGCTCACCGGCGGATAATACGCCATCGCCAATGCTGACGCGGCAGCCCGCCCCAACGTGTCCGAGTAATTGAAGCCATGAGACCCATCATCGCGCTGGGCCACAAATACTCGCTCTGCCGCATACACGCCCCGTTGCGTAACCGTGCCATACGCCTTGCGAAAATACCGTGGATCCTCATGGGTCACGATCGGCAGCAAGCTATCGGAGAAGAGCCGCATGCTCGTCTCGCGGAGCACCGCCGCGCCCAGCCGTTGGCCGTACGCCGCCGAATCCGACCCATACTTCGGATCGGTGTTAACCAACTGCTCAAACCCCGACGTCGCAAACGCGGGAACCAAACTTAGTGGTTGGAACTCCTCGTGTAGCCAAAACATCATCTTGTCCCGCGTGTACAACGGGGGTATCTTCTCCCCTGGATCAACCACCCCGAACCACTTTGACTTGGGATACTGGCCTGGCTCCGATGCATGCACCGGAGGAGCATCCGGGAGCGGGTCATCCTTTTCGCAAAATGCGGGAAAATTCGCGAGGACTAACAAAAACAGAAAACAAAACTGCCAGGCGGACCTTGTACTTGCCATGAGTGAAAACAGATCCTCGAATCTCGATATTTTTCGAAGCGGTGAAAATGGCAGATTCCGCCGTATCGTATTTGGAAGCAATGACTACTTAGAGCATGCTTGGCCGCCTCGGGATGCACACAGCCGCAACCTAACAGATATATATGGGTTTATAAAAGCGCTTCCCGACGGCCAGAAAGCCAGTAACTCGCGTGGCACCGGTCCCCATCTTGGGTTGATTTCGCTCCGAACGCCGCCGATACTGGCCCTGTGGCCCGTGTGAGGACACCATGACTAATCAGCCCGGCAGCGGATTCGAAGATTTTGGGCGTAAAGTGGACGAAACCCTGAACAAGGCCGTCCCTCGCGTCGAAGAAGATTTGAAACGGGTCATCGCCTATCTCAATGATGAGGTCGTGCCCAGCGTCCGCCAAAACTCGTCGAGGGCTCTGCGCGTTGCCTCCCAGGAGTTGATTAAGCTCGCCGAACTCATCGAGCGACGCACCGTTATCCCCGGCCCGGGTCCCGGTGCAGGTCCCGGCCCCGGAACGGGTCAGGACAAATAAGATGAGCAGACACATCAACTCATCCCTCGCTTGCTGCACCGCACTCCTTTGCATCGCCGGCTGCAGCCATCGCGCACAGATCGCTTACACGCCGCCTCCGCCACCCGTCGCAGCGCCTTCTCAGCCCGTGCCACCGCTCACCGCACCGGACGCACAGCCAGCTCAACCCGCAGCCGCCGAACCAGCGATGAACTCCGATGAGGCCATCGTCGCCTCCCACTCGCCGATTTACACCGAAGAAGGCATGGCCAGCTGGTACGGACCCAAATATAACGCCCATCGCGGCGCCAACGGACAGATCTATGACCAGAGCGGAATCTCCGCCGCGCATCGCACCCTGCCCATGGGCTCGCTCATCCGCGTCACCAACCTGCAGACCGGCCAGTCCGCCATCATGCGCATCACTGACCGCGGACCCTTCGTTCCCGACCGCGTCATCGATCTCTCCATCGGAGCGGCCAAGGTCGTAGGCGTCTGGCGTCCCGGCACCGCGCGCGTTCGCATTGACGTTTACGATACGCCGCATCCAATCGCATCCGGCGGCCGCTGGTGCGTCCAGATTGGAGCCTTTTCGAGCCAGCATGACGCCATCAAGCTTGAGGAGCACCTCTCTCACAAATACGAGACCGCCAACGTGATCGAGTTCACGGGACCCACCGGCCACTGGGTCCGCATCCGTCCTCAGGCAGATGACAAGGAGCGCGCCGTCGAGATCGCCAAGAGCATCAACCCCAAGGAAGGCGAAGCCTACCTCGTCCGCCTCGATTGAAGCGGCTCATTGAGCCGCCGGTCTGGTGTGTCCACCGGCTGGCGTAGTTCTCCGTTGCGGGAACATCCCCGCTCCATCTCCCGTACCTGCATCAGAGGCCCACATGCAGACTCTGCGTCAGGACATCGCTTACGCATTCCGCCAGATGCGTCAGTCCCCCGTCTTCACCCTGACCGCCATGCTCACCCTGGCGCTCGGCATCGGAGCCACCACCGCCATCTTCTCCCTCATTCACACCGTCATGCTCAAGTCGCTGCCGGTGGTCGATGCCTCCCGTCTCTACCGCATCGGCGAAGGAACAGATTGCTGTGTCCAAGGCAGCCCGCAGGACAACTGGGGCATGTTCTCGTACCCCTTCTATGAACTCATGAAGAAGAACACCCCTGAGTTCGAGGAACTGGCCGCCTTTCAGGCTGGAGGCGCCCAGATAAGCACCCGCCGCAGCGACCAAGACCGCATCGCCCGGCCCATGCGCGGCGAGTACGTCAGTGGTAATTACTTCCACACATTTGGCCTGGGCGCATTTGCTGGGCGCACCATCCAGCCCTCTGATGACCAGGCCTCAGCGTCGCCAGTCGCGATGCTCAGCTACCGCACCTGGCAGCAGCAGTACGGCACCGATCCCAGCATCGTCGGCTCAAACTTCATCCTCAACGGCCATCCCTTCACCATCGTCGGCATTACGCCGCCCGGCTTCTTCGGGGAAACCCTGCGCAGCGACCCTCCCGATCTATGGCTCCCCATCAACCAGGAGCCCGTCTTCAGCGGGGCAAACTCCTTCCTGCATCACTTTCAGGCATGGCTTCGCGTCATTGGAAGACTCAAGCCCGGCGCAACGACGAACGCCGTCCCCGATCGCATGACCGCCCTCATCCGCCAGTGGCTGGTCAACGACAGCAGCATGCCCGCCGAGTGGATGACTGGAATCAAGGCCGGTCTGCCCAAGCAGGTCGTGAAGGTCGTCCCCGCTGGAGCCGGCGTCGGCATCATGAAAGAAGAATACGGTGCGAACCTCCGCATCCTGCTTGGCGTCTGTGCGCTTGTTCTCCTCATCGCCTGCGCCAACATCGCCAATCTGCTGCTGGCTCGCGGAGCCTCGCGCCGTACCCAGACCTCAGTCCGCCTCGCGCTGGGCGCGTCGCGCAGCCGGCTCGTCCGCCAGGCGCTGACCGAAAGCATTGTCCTCTCCGTCCTAGGCGGCCTCGCTGGTCTGATCATCGCTTTTCTGGGAGTCAAGCTGCTCGTCGCTCTCACCTTCCACAGCGCCAAGTTTGTCCCCATCGACGCGACACCGTCCCTGGCTGTGCTGGCCTTCGCCTTCGCTCTGTCGCTCATCACCGGAGCGCTCTTTGGAACCGCGCCCGCATGGTTCGCTTCGCGCGCCGATCCCGTCGAGGCCTTGCGCGGCGCCAATCGCAGCACCAGCGACCGCTCCTCGCTGCCGCAGAAGATTCTCGTCATTTTCCAGGCGACCTTATCTGTCGTCCTGCTCGCAGGCGCCGGCCTGCTCACTCGCAGCCTCATGAACATGCAGCATCAGGATTTCGGCTACCAGGTCGACCGACGCGTCACCATCAGCCTGAGTGGGCCCTTCAATTCATATACCAAGCCCAAGCTCGACGCCATGTATCGCGAGTTGCAGGACCGACTCTCTCACATTCCGGGTGTCGAACGCGCAGCCCTGGCTCAATACACGCCTCTTCAGGACAACTGGGGTGAAATCATCATCCGCGAAGGCCACGGCATGCCCAACATGAATGAAGAGGGCATCGGCTCATCCTGGGACCACGTCAGCGCCGGCTATCTCGAAACCATGGGCCAGCACATCATCCGCGGCCGCTCCATCACTGAAGAGGACACTGCCTCTTCGCGCAACGTCGCGGTCGTCAATGAAGCCTTCGCTAAGAAATTTTTCAAACCCGGCGAAGATCCCATCGGCGCGCACTTCGGCCTCGATCTGCCCCGTTACGGCTCGACTTTCGAAATCGTCGGCATCGTCAACAATGGCAAATACGACTGGGACTTTGCCAACCGCGAGCCACGGCGTCCGCTCTTCTTTGTCCCGCTGGCGCAACGTACCCAGTACGACGACGCCATCATGCAAAGCATCGATGACGGCACTCACTACATCGAAGGGGCCGTACTCGAAATGCGCACCAACAGCATGGAGGGCCTCGAAGCGCAGATTCGCAGCATCCTCAGCGACATTGATCCAAACATCACGCTCCTCGGAGTCCGCACCCTGCAGGATCAGCTCGACTCCAACCTCGACCAGCAGCGCGCCGTCGCGCAGATGACCGGCCTCTTCGGCCTCCTCGCACTCGTCCTCGCCGCCGTCGGCCTCTACGGAGTCACCGCCTATGCCGTCGAGCGCCGCACCAGCGAGATTGGTGTACGCATGGCCCTCGGCGCAAACCGCGGCAACGTCATTCGCCTCGTCCTGCGCGGAGCCTTTCTGCAGATCCTCATTGGACTCGCCATCGGTATCCCCATCTCGATTGGATGTTCGCGACTCATCGCCAACCAGCTCTACCAGGTCAAGGGATGGGACCCGCTCGTGCTCTCCGTTTCTATCCTCGCCCTGGGAATCTGCGCCTTCCTGGCCAGCATCATCCCCGCGCAGCGCGCCGCGTCCATCAACCCGGTCACTGCCCTGCGCACGGAATAGGCCGCTTAAACTTCTCAACATATCCTGGGGAGTTTCGCGCGGGCGCCGTGCGCGATTCGGCTTCGTCGGCTGTACAATCTTTCTCTGATCCGTGAGACCACTCCGCACGAATCGAAACATGATCATCCATGCGCATCTTCACCAGCTGGTCCGGTGACCGAAGCAAAACCGCCGCCCTCGGTCTCAAATCGCTCCTGCAGGATCTCTTCGAAGAAGCCGTGCAGGTCTTTGTTTCCGATCACATCACTCCCGGAGAAGCCTGGGCGCAGCGCATCGGGACCGAGCTCGAGCAGTCCGAATTCGGCATCCTCTGCCTCACTCGCGACAACTGGCAATCTTCATGGCTGCTCTTTGAAGCCGGAGCCATCGCCAAGAAATTCGCCTCTTCACGCGTCGTGCCTTACCTCATCGACGAATTACCCCCGGCCTCAGAAAGATCGCCGCTGGCCCAGTTCCAGCATGTGCGCGCCGACCGGGAAGGAACCTACCGGCTGGTCGAAAGCATCAACACCATTCGCGAAAGCCCCAAGCCATCCGACCGTCTGGAGCGCTCCTTCACAAAATGGTGGCCTGACCTTGAGCAGACACTCAAGGCTTTGCAGGCTTCAAACGCCACCCAGCCCGCCCTGCGCACCGATCGAGATCTGCTCGAGGCGATCCTGCAGCGCGTCGAGGGTTTGTCGCGAGCTCGCAATGAATCCCGGGTGGAACTGTCCCCGATCGAGCTGACTCACCTGCGCAACCTGCGAGACCACCCTGAACTGGCCTACAAACTGGATCCCAATTTGCAAAAGGAACTGCGCCATCTGCGCGATCTGGGATTGATCAAGAACAGAAAACCGATCGCTGACCTGCCGCCGAATTTCCAACTGGGGCAGCACTTCGACCTTACCGTGAAGGGCAAAGATCACCTGCAGAGCATCGTCCCCCTGCCCGAGGAGCAAACCGGCACTCCCTGATCGGGCATTTCCTGGCGGTCCATAGCATGAAATGGAAAGGCCGGAGTTGGCAAGCCACTCCGGCCCCAGAAATGGATCGCTTTACCGCTAATTGTTATTCGGGAAGTCAAACAAGCCGAAGAGATCGTCGATGGCCGGGCTGTTGACCGGAACGTACGGGCTGCCGGGCGCAGTGACCGGGTTGGGGAAGTTGTCACGGCTGCGGTTGGTGACCGTCTCCAGGCCCCAGTTCCTCTCGATAAACTTCAGGATCGAGACGTGGTCAGCATAGTCGTGGGAGATGTGACCCGGTTTTACATAAGGAGATACGACAAGGAAGATGATGCGCGTGCCGTCGCCGAAGAAATCGAGCGGCTGCACATAACCGGAGTCATAATAGCCGCCTCCTTCATCCTCGGTAATGAAGATCGCGGTATCCGCCCACAGCTTCGGATTGGCTTGCACTGCGTCGACGATCTTCTTGGTGAAGCCTTCGAAGAGGTCAAGCTTGGATGACGCGGGGTGACCATCGACGAGTCCGCTGGGCTTGACGATGGAGACCGCTGGCAGGGTTGAGTTCTTGATGTCGTTGTACAGGTTTGCTGTGTCCTGGATGTGGGCGTTGCGAATCGTCGCATTGGCCATGATGGACGTGTCGTACTGGAACGGGTTGCAGATGTTGCAGTACTCATCTGTTTTCGTACCGATCGCACTAAAGTTCAGCTGATACGGATCGGGCACATAGCTGTTCCACTGATCGCCGTAGTACTTCCAGGAGACGTTCGAGGCGAGCAGCCGGTCACCGATGCTGGGCACCGAAGACGGAGGGATGGTGAAAATCGTGTTGTTGGGGTTGGTATCGGTATAGGCATTGTTACCGTTGCCGAAGTAACCCGGGTTGTAGTTATTCAACAGGTAATAGTGACCCGTCTCGCAGCGCGGATCGATCGGATTCGGCAGCGATTGAAGATAGTTCACAATTGGTGTAACACCAGGCTGCTTCATGTCAGCGCAGTCAGTGTAGGAGCCGCCGCCGTAAGCCGGTGAGCCGAAAGAACCGCCGCCGTAGCCGTCCTCTGTATACCAGTTGTTGGTATGAGCAGCCGGATTGGGGTTCTCAACCTCGTCCAGAACCGTGGTCGCGCTGGTTTTAACATCGTGAGGTGGAACCGCCGGATTGCCCTTGCCGTCGCTGAACCAGATTGCGTCACCGTGGCCGAACATGATGTGGTTGGCACCCGTTCCACCATTGACCGACTGGTGGAAGTTGTCGCTCATCGCATAGTTATCAGCCAGTGACTTGAAATAGGGTGCATCGCCCTGCTGCACGTTGTAGAACCCTAGCGCAGTTGAGCCTTCCCCGGTCGTCGTCGCGCCCGGATACCAATCCGTACTGAAGGTTGCCGCCTGCTTGAGGCCGTTGGTGCCCGCGCCCACCGTCACTTCAACCCAGGCAAATAGTCCCGCATTGCAGCCGGAGCCATTGCTCGCAGTAACTTTAGTCGCGTCACAGTTCAGCTGCTGCCACATCTGATAGAAACGGTGCACCGGGCTCGCTGCATACGCGTTGTAGGGGAACGTCTCGCTGTTCGTCAGCTGGAACGGTCCCGCAGGAAGAACTTCCACATCCTTGATGCGGGTGTCCGGTGTCTTCGATGGCAGACCCGTTCCACCCGAGATTAGGTCTGGGTAATAGTTTTCGGGAAGGCCGTTCTCAGAGGCCTTCGCCAGGCTTAGGCTGTCGCCCGGGACGTAGGAGTCCGTAGGGCCGCCGGTCAGGGGAGACGGAAGATAGCCTAAGGGGAAAGTGGTCTTCGCCGGGCTCAGCAGGAATGCGTCGGTCGTTCCTTCGTCGTAGGCGGCACTCTGCTCCGCCTTGGAGAAGTTTTTGCCTGGCGTTCCGTCCGCCTTGACGATGCCCTCGGAAAGAAGGTTCCAGACTGTCTCGCCTTTCTTTGGGACATAGGTTGCAAAAACATGGTCAAAGCTGCGGTTTTCGCCAATGATCACAATCACGTGCTTGATTGGCGAGCTTGTGTCGTTGTCGCGGGACTCGGTAAGAGCCTTGTCACGGGACTCGGCCCGAACATTGTCGCGGGACTGGGCCTGTGCTAAACCATTACCGATTGCAAATTGGAACACGGCGACGGATATAACTCCCGTACGCACGGTTCGCAAGGCGATTTCTGCGGCTTGCTTCACCTTCATATTTCCTCCTGGGGTTGAGGCCTCGGCCCAACCCGACGAGCATAAGGCGGCAAGAACCTCGGAGATATGTCCGGCAGGTGAATTACATGTAAATAAATGGCAAATGCCAGTGATCGTAGGCGGAAGCAGTTACCGGGATGGTTGATCGACTCTAGATGCCGAGGCGGCGGACAGAGGTTGGCTCAGCGTCTGGCCACCGCGCTCCACTCGTATCGATCCCATCATCCCCTTGTCTTCGTGTTCCAGAAGATGACAGTGATAGACAAACATCCCCACGGTATTCGGGTCGCGGAAATCCATGCGCAGGCGAACGCTGGGATAGGCGAGCGTGCGGCCACTGAGATACGGCACATTGATCGTGTCGCGAAGAAAGTCCTCATTGACCGGTCGGCCCATATAGTCGAGCAGCAGAAAGTGCAACTGGTGAATGTGGAAGGCGTGCAGTTCGCTCGACCGGTTTTCTATGATCCAGTCTTCGACGGTACCCTGTTGTGCGACGATGTTCGGGGTCTCCGAACTCATATCGAACATCTTCGCTTCCTGCCCATCCACCGTAAGATAAAACTCCACCGCGCTCGTCGGGTCATCGGGAACGGCCAGCTTCTCTGAGAAATACAATCGCCGTACGCGCACCGGCCGCACGTCTCCCAGCCATGCCTCGCGCGCCGGGGGAAGTGGCTCCGGCGCACTCTGCAGCCTCGAACGGGGCTCAGGCGCATTCGGTGAGGCGATGATCTTCGCAAGCATGCGGTTCGGATCATTCTCACCGCCCGGACCGGTATCCACCGTTCTCGTGACCAGCAGGGCGCTTTGGCCTTCAGCCGGACCAGTCACGATAAATTCCACGCGCGCGCCCGGCGGTAGCCCGATATGTGTCTGAGTGTCGACCGATTCTCCCTTCTCGTCGTTGTGGTTCATGGGCACGCCATCCATGGCCACCAACCCCAGGGGTTGCGGAGCATGGCCAAACAGGACCTGAAGGTTGAGGTAGGTGATGGCCGAAGCATTCAACACTCGCCATAGCTGCCGTTCTCCAGGCTTCATCTCGATAACTGCTGGCGGATAATCGGGATAAGGAACCGGAACATAATTAATCGACAGGTCTTTCGCCGGTTTGCCGAAGCCGGTACCGTTATTGGCGGCGTCTCCGTCGCGGTCGATCATGAACTTCGGCACCACCGGTTCGGACTTCGCCGGTGGCGCATTCGGATTGATGAGGTCCTGGTCGCGAATGATAAACACGCGTTCCGGCAAGCCCGCCGCCACTTTCTTTGCCCGCTCGATCCCTTCCACGATCAGCGCTCCCGACGCGCCCCCCAGAAGCTGTTGCTTACTGAAGCCATGGATATGTGGGTGATACCAGTAAAGACCCGGCGGCTCGTCTTCCGGAATACGAAACCGATACTCAAATGGAGCATCGCCCGGCTGCACAGACGTCTTCATGACATCGTCCTGATGGCAGACCGGAGGAATCGTAAGCCCATGAAAGTGGAGATTCGTAGACACCGGACTCATGATTCCGCTCGTGCAGGGATCGCTGCTCGTTTGCGCCTGCTTATGCGAGTGAGCCTGCGCGGCCCCCGTGCCGCCGGGGTTTGGGTCCGTCAGCGCGTTCTTCAGATGAAGAATCACCAGATCGCCGGGATTGGCGCGCAAATTGGGGGATTCCCGCCCAGCCGCATCGGTATAACAATAGCGCGCGGCGCCATTCCCGTCCGCGCCATCAATGGCGGTCAGCTCCACCTCCAGAACGCCATTCTGGCTGCGCAGGTCTTCCGGCTCTTCTACCGTGGAAGCCTGCTGCGGACGTGGACAAATGTTCTTGGTTGGTACCTGGGCCCACAATGGCTGAAACCCCGGAGCGACACACAAAGCGATGACTGCGATCCAAACAGACTTTGGCATTAGATAAGGGGCGTTCTCGAGGTGTCCGGCGGCAAATTCCAGCCTGCGCGTAGCGCGAACAATTCCTCCACCAGTGTTTGCCAACCACGTTAAGATCGCGTGAACAAACCTCGAACTTTACCGGAATTCACACAGAGCCGCAGAAGCCGACCGCTTATTCCTCACGCAGCGCCGTCATGGGATCCACCGTCGCCGCCCGTTGCGCGGGCAATAGGCTCGCCGCCAGCGCAACCACAGCCATCCCGCCAATCGCCGCCGCCAGGGTCAGCGGATCTCTCGCCTTCAGTCCATACAGCATGGAAGAGGCGGCAGTGCCTGCGGCCAAAGCGAGCCCCGTCCCGGCTGCCAGGCCGATCCCCAGCAGAATCGCGGCCTCCCGCAATACCATCAGCAGAATATCGCTGCGCTTGGCTCCGAGGGCCATGCGCACGCCAATCTCGTTCCTGCGCCGGTCCACCATATACGAGATCACCCCATACAGGCCCACCATCGCCAGAATCGTAGCCAAAGCTCCAAAGAAACCCGACAGCGTAGCCATCAACTGCTCACGCAGCAGGCCATCTCGAATCTGCGTCTTGAAAACGGTGAAGTTCAGCACCATCGCCGGATTCACATCGTTCGCCGCCCGCTTGATTGAAGAAATAAGCGCAGGCAGCGGCTCATCGGAGCGAATCACCAGCGTTGACTGCTGCTCCGGCCCGTTTGCCTGGGTGAATGAGACAAAGGCGATGGGGAGCGGAGCTTCGCGCAACTCGTAATATGTCGTGTCTTTTACCAGGCCGACAATCTGATAGGTCTTGTCCGCTCCTCCCGCATCGTGAAATACCCGTCCCACGGGATTCGCACCGCCGAAGAATTTGTGCGCGAAGGCTTCATTCACAATAGCTACGCGCGGTGACTTCGGCGTATCTGTCTGATTGAAATCCCGTCCCGCAAGCAGCGGAGTCTCCATCGTCTGGAAATACCCGGGACCGACGCGGTTGAACATCGCGTCCTGCCGTTGCGGACCATCCGGAATATCGATGTTATCGTCCCATCCGCTATGACTTAGCGGAACAATCAGGACTTCCGCAACGGAACTCACTCCCGGAACCGCCCGCATACCCTCGATCAGCTGATGCTTGTAAGCCATCTGGCTCTCCAGCGGTAGCTTCAACGGCGAGAAATCAAAGTTTGCAATGAGAATGTGGTCCTGTTGGAAGCCCGCATTCAACGTCAGCAGGTTGCGAAAGGTGCGTACGAACAGAAAAGCGCCCGCCAGCAGCATCAGCGAGAGCGCAACTTGGGACACCACCAGCGCACGCCGCAGCAGGAAGCGATCACGCCCAGCAGTTGCCCCGCGTCCGCCGGCCTTCATCGCAACACCCGGATCGGTATGCGAAGCCTGAATCGCCGGAGTAAGCCCAAAGAGAATGGAGGTAAGAATCGCGAGGCCTGCCGCGAAACCAAGTACGCGCCAATCCGGTGCCAGCTCCACAAAAATCTGGTTTTGCGGAGTGCTGAGAAATGCCACCAACACGCGGCTGAGAATCTGCGCGAGTACTCCACCCGCGATTGTTCCCAGCATTGCCAGTAGCAGGCTCTCTGCCAGCAGTTGGCGGATCAGTCGCGAACGCGACGCTCCAAGTGTCAGCCGCAGCGCCATTTCGCGCTGTCGCACGCCGGCTCGTGCCAGCATCAGGTTCGCCAGGTTCGCGCAGGCGATCAGAAGCACTAGCCCGGAGAGTGCAAACAAGAGCCACAAGGGATCTTCATAATCCATCCGCAGCTTGGAAACACCCGTCGCCGCAGGCAGCGCTTCCAGACGGAACGACAGATAATCCTTCCTGGCAAGGGCATCGAAGTCCGGAGGTACGGTTGCCGCGAAAATCCCCGGAGAGATCGCGTTGAGTTGAGCGGAAGCGCGTTCCAGTGTCCAACCCGGTTTCAAGCGCCCGATCGCCGCGATCCACCACTCAGAGGGACCGTCCATCAGGCTGCCCTTGGCGGAAAAGACAGGCTGGCTGCACTGCGCCAGGGCAATGTCGAAATTCCGCCCTACCTCAATCCCATAAAAGCTGGCAGGCGCGACGCCGATGATCTGGAAAGGATGGCCATCCAGCGTGAGTTTGCTGCCGATAACGTCAGCACGCCCACCATACTCGCGCTGCCAGAAGGCGTAACTCAACGCAACGCCCTGCGCTCCGCAACCGCGATAGTCGTCCACCGGAGAAATCAGCCGCCCCAGCAGCGGCTGCACGCCCAGCACGTTGAAGAAATCCCCGCTCACCAACAGCGCGTTGGCATAGTAAGCCTCGCCGCCCTGGCCCAGGTTGTACCTGAAAGGAGACCACGCGGCGATTTCGGAAAATCCCTGTTGCTGTTTGCGCAACTGATTCCAGAGGGGGCCGGTGAGGTCGGCATTGCTTGAGTAGAAATCTCCTCTGCAGCAATGAGGAGAATTTACGTGAACTTTGGCCAGTTGCTGCGGAGCCTTCACCGGCAGCGTGCGCAGGCGCACTGCATCCAGCAGTTGGAATATCGTCGTGTTCGCGCCAATCCCGAGTGCGAGCGACAGAATTGCCACAGTCGCAAAGCCCGGATTCTTGAGCAGCAAACGTGCCCCATAGCGTAGGTCGCTCCAGACGCCAGCAAGGATCCTCTCACTCCCATCCTTTCCAACCGGCAACGGCGGACGCGCTGCATCCACAGTCGCTTTCAAGCCAGAAACCAGGGTGCCGTCATTCAGCTCTCTGAGCAACGACTGCCATGCAAGCTCAGTAGCAACGCCACTAGCCAGCATCTCGTCATAACGGTCGCGCAGATGCTGGCTCAACTCCTCTACCACCTCAGCTTCGCGTGCCGGATCGAGGTTCAACGAGGCGATTGCTGCTCGAATTTCTCTTGACCAGTCAGGCATTCTCCGCCTCCGTAATGCGATGGATCGCGTTTACGAAATCAAGCCAGGTGGATTGCTGGGCTTTCAGCATTTCTCTTCCCTGTACGGTGAGCGTGTAATACCGGCGCCGCCGCTGGCCCGCCTTCTCTACCCAGCGCCCTGCAATCAGGCCACGCCCCTCCAGCCGGTAGAGCAGTGGATAAAACGAGGCAACGTTGAACTTCAATACTCCGCCGGAGCGCTCATCGATAAGCTTGCTGATCTCGTATCCGTGCCGCGCCCGATGCTCGATCAGCGAAAGAATGAGCAGCTCCGCGCTGCCCTTCTTCAATTCCCGGTCAATGGCTCGCGCTCCAATATGTTTCATAGCGACATATCAGCATGCGATATTTGTAGATGTCAAGGCTGTCGCTCCCCAACGTCAAGTCTCCGGGCTTGATTTCTGCCGCAACCTGTTCATTCAACGCGAAAGATATTCCGGCAAGGCTGGCTGATTATTTTGCTGCTTCCAATAAAATAGAACTAGAAGGACTCCACGCCCGCCGCAGTGGGCCTTTTCGGTTTTTGGGTATTGCCCACTTCATCGAGCAAATAGTAGATCACGCGTATCTCTAATGGAATGTGTGGATTACAAGCCACACATCGGCAACCAAAATGGAATGAATGGATTACAAGCCACGATAGACAACCCCTTTGGGATGAATGGATTACAAACCATAGAAAAACAGGGGGGAGGGGGGTACCCTCTGAAATCGCCGGGCTAGCAGGCAATCCCAGCCTTCTTGAGAGCGTCTTTCAGGCCCTGCATGCTAATGCGCGTCGAGGCTTCCGGAGTTCCGGCACCACGCCAATGCGTCTCCAGGCTGACCGCATAGTGATAGCCCTGATGCTCGAGCGCCCGGAACTGCCCCACCCAGTCGATGATGCCTCCGCCCACCGGCTCCCATTCGTATTTGCCTCCCGCCTCGCGCTTCACGTCCTTGCAGTGGCAATGCCCGATCCGCTCCTTGGGCAGCAGGTCGTAACCATTCGGGTAGGGGACGTTGCCGGGGAAGGTTCCGGCATTCCCCGGGTCCCAGTTCAGCATGAAGTTCTTGTTCGGAATCGCGGCCAGAACGGCAGCCGCCTCCTCGCCCGTCCCCGTGTTGCATGCCATTTCATTTTCCAGCAGCAGGATGACATTGCTCTTCGCGCAGACTTCAGCCGCCTCGCGCAGCTTCTGGTTCATCCCTTCGCGATAGGGCTTCGGGTCCTCCAACCTCCAGAAGTCGAAGCAGCGAATGCGATCCGTACCGAATGCCTTCGTCAGCCCGATGCAGTGTTCGAGCAGCGCGTCCTGCTGCTTGAAGTCGAAGGAGGCATGAAACTGGTCGCGTTTCGGGCTCTCCTTGGACAGTGGCGCGCCCGGCCAATCGGTCTTGAACAGCGGACTGGCGATATCGGTGACGCGCAGCTTGTACTTGTCGAGGATATTGCGGGCTTCGGCGATCTGCTTCTCATCGAGGTCGGTGATGTTCTTGTCCCACATCCCGCGAAGCTCGATCCACTGCAGCCCGAAGTCCTTGGAAGCAACCTCGCAGGAGTGCTCGAAGTCCTGAGAGATCTCGTCGTTGATGACCGAGAGGCGAAACGGGCAACCCGCGGACGATTGAGCTCCGTAAGCCGCCTGGGATGGAAGTCCGGCGGCCAGACCGGTGGCGGCCAAGCCCGTGAGAAAGTCGCGACGCGATGCTGTCATTTCTCCTCCGTGTTGGATTGCCTCATTAGGATAGAGCATATGGCGGCTCTCGCCGCCACATCCCGCTGCGGAACATCGAGGAGGAAGCTTGAAGCGCCGGGCTTAGCCTCGGCATTAAAGCATTGTCAAGCTGTAGGGCAGATTTGTGCAGGGAAATTCATCCTGAACCCTTCATGTAGCGAAAGCCAGAAAGCGGCGGACGAGGGGAGATTCAGGTAAGCTATTATATTTAGCAGATAATTAAGAGCTTAAGGACAGAAAAGACCGGTGCATTGACTCCGCGGTGGTAATGGGAGTAAACCTGTCTGGCAGCTAGACGCCCTTGCCGTAAGAAACTACTCTGGGTGATTCTTCAGGCGATCCGAATGGGGAAAGCTGACGTGACTTACGATAGAGA
>Ga0210398_10000456_pt1 | contig 46759 bp, 41 predicted proteins | sample IncBWC4OmetaG_FD_161047 | JGI IMG/M metagenome (GOLD analysis project Ga0210398, IMG submission 161047) | Forest soil microbial communities from Barre Woods Harvard Forest LTER site, Petersham, Massachusetts, United States - Inc-BW-C-4-O | ecosystem: Environmental > Terrestrial > Soil >...
CTCCCCCGTTTTTCGGAGTGTGTATCACTCCACCACCGCGCGCGCAGCGCGCGCGGCTCTCATCCGGCTGGCACTCCGGTCGCAAGTCCAAGAGCGACCGGACCGCCAGCCACCTTCTCTCGCAGCGCGAGAGAAGGGACAAGCGCGGAGGCAGCGCTGGACAACTCGCTCGCGACCTTTTCCCTCGTCCCCTGCTCTCGCATCGCGAGAGCAGGGACAAAAGAGCAGCGGCGGGTTTCACCCTGCTCGAAGTGATGATCGCAATCGCGGTGCTCGGGGTGGCGATGCTTGCGCTGCTCTCGCTGCACGACTCGAATTTACAGAGCGTCATGCGCGGCCAGGAGTTGAGCACCGCCTCAAGCCTCGCGCAGAGCCTGATGACCAATGCCGAGATGGAACGGATTCCGATGGTGGGGTCGACCCAGGGAGATTTTCAGCGCTTGTTTCCGGGCGCCTACCGGAATTTCAAATGGCAGCGGACGGTGGAAATGTCGGCGATGTTTCCCGATATCCGCAAGGTCCAGGTGACCGTCTTCTATGGGCCGCGCTTCCGCCACAATTTTTCGATCGTGGAATTTCTTCATGACCCCACCCCGCAGATTCCAAACGGGGGGCAAGTTGCCCCCGGGAGCCTGGGCCAGTCGCCTGCGGTCGGGCAAACAACGCATTGATGAGTACTTCACTACCGCGTCGGCGGCGCGCCGGCGCCGGGTTCACCCTGCTCGAGCTGATGCTGTCGATCGCAATCCTGGCGATCATCCTGATTATGATCGCGGGCTCTTTTAACGTCGTGATTCATAGCAAGGTCCAGGGCGAAGCACGGCTCGACGTCGATCGGCAGGGGCGTTCGATCCTGTGGCAGCTCTCCAACGAAATTCGCGGCGCGGTGCAAACTCCGAATCCGCCAAGCAATGTGCTGTTGATCGGCCTGGGGCAAATGCGCAGCGGGATGCCGGTCGATGCTATAACTGTTTCCACCCTGGAAGCGGGCCATCGACGCGCAATTACCGGCATGGACGCAGAAGAGGTGGTATCTTATTCGGTGACGCCGAATCCGCAGGCCCGGGGATGGTACGTGCTGTCGCGCAGCCAGTGGAGCGCCTTGATGGGGATTAATGGAGCGTCTGCCATGCCACCGACACAACTGGCAGACAATGTAATTGGACTGCATATCAAGTATTTCAACGGCGGCGACTGGCTGGAAAGCTGGGACTCGACCGCGCTGCCGCCTCCCGCGCAATTGCCGCTGGCAGTATCGATCGACTTGCTGCTGGCAACCGGGACCGGAAGTCCGATGGAGTTCTCAACCGAAGTGGTTTTACCAATGGCGATCCCGGTATGGTGAAAGAGCCTTTGAACAATCTCGCTGAGAATTTCCGCGAAGATCTGAAGCGCTTGATCGAGCGATGCCAGCGCGAGCGCGGGATGGCGTTGCTCGCAACCATGATGGCGATCGCGCTGATGACCATCATCGTGGTCGATTTCACGTCCTCGAGCGCGCTCGGCTATCTTTCCGCCGCGAACAATGCCAACGAAATTCGGGCGACTTATTTGGCGCGATCCGCAATCAACGTGGGACTGGCCTTGATCGCGCAGGATACCCGCGCCCAGCAAGCTCAGCAGCAGGGCGGAACGACCGGAACCGGCGGCGGAACCACGTCGCAAGGGTCATCCTCCCCGCCCACCACGCAACAGGGCGCCAACTCAACCACCGGACAAGGGGTGCCGTTCGATTCATTCGCCAGCGTATGGGCGCTCCCGTTTCCACCTATGCCGGTCAATGGCGGGACGATCTCGATCTCGGTGGTCGATGAAGCGCGCAAGTTCAACATCAACAAGTTGGTTAACCAACCACCGACGGCGTATTCCCTGGCCAGCGCCACGCCCAACGGCAGCAGCACTCCGACCACCACCCCCGCCGCTCCGGTAACAGGGACGACCACCGGAAGCACCAATTCAGCGGCGAACCCGAATTCGGTGATTGGACAGGCGAATCTGACTGCGGTTACCCAATTTACCAGCTTGCTCCTGATGCTCGGGCTCAACCCGGATATCGTTCCGGCGCTGGTCGATTGGCTGGACCCGGACAGTATCGAATCGCAGGGCGGCGCCGAAGCTGACTACTATTTGCGCCTCATACCACCTTACCAGCCGCGTAACGGGCCGATGCCGACAATAGGCGACTTGCGCCTCGTCAAGGGCGTCGATGACGCGACCTTCGCGGCGCTGCGCAATTACGTGACGGTGGAGCCGGAGGTGGCGGTCAATCCCAACACCGCATCGGCGCAAGTGCTGACCTGCCTGGAGCCGGGGTTGACGCAAAATCCCGACCTGGTGAAGACGATAATCGAGGCGCGCGAAGTTCGGCCGTTCACCCAAGTCACCGACGTAACCAACCTGCCGGGGGTGGGTGGGGTGGCGAATCTGGCAAGTGACTTAACACTGCGCGGACAATACTTTACCATAACCGGGGTGGGGAATTATGCAGGCGCGCGCAAGCTGATATTTGCGACCTTTCTACGCAATTCGGATGGCACCGGCACCTTAAGTAGCTGGCAGGAAGACTAAGCACCCCTATGCCACAGCGAATACTGGCCCTCGAGATGCCGGGGCATACGGTTCGAGCCGCAGTGGCAGAGCGCACGTGGAATAGCTTTCATATCCAGGGGGTTTTCGAAGAAGAGCTGCAAACCGGCGAGGCCGACCTCGAGCCGGCGCTGAAGCGGATCCTCGCGAAAACGGGGGTGCCGGATGTGGTGGCGAGCTCGCTCGGCAGCGAATTCGTGGTCAAGCGGTTGTTGGAGCTGCCGTTCAGCGACGTGCGCAAATTGCATCAAGTGGTGCCGTTCGCGCTGGAGGAGCATCTGCCGTTCCCGGTGGACGATGCGGTAGTGGCATTCACGCGGGTGGGCATCGAAGGCGATTCGACGCTGGTAGTGGCAGCATTAGCGCGCAAAAAGGAGCTAAAAGGGCATTTGGACTTGTTAGCGCGGGTAGGGCTCGATCCGCGCACCGTAACCCTATCGGAGCTGGCCATCGCGCGGCTATTATCGCGCTCTCAAACAGCGTCAACTAACGCGCATTTGTTGATGGACATCGAACCTACCTCGACTTCGATGGTGTTACTTGATTCCGAGGGGACCCCGCGCGCGATTCGTACCGTCAACGCCGGTATCACGCCCGATGACGAAGGCCCCATCGCCGAGGCGCATGCCAATTCAATTCTGAGCGTCGCCCGTCAAACTCTCCTCGCACATTCCTCCGATACCGAAGGCCTTGATGTGATCCTCGCCGGCTCCGCGGCCGGCATCCCCCTGCTGCGCGAGGAGTTGTCCGAGGCGCTTTCGCTTGCGGTTCGCGACACTGCGGAATTCGACTACTCCTTCCTGCTCAATGGAATGCGGCCCGATATGAGCCGCTATGCCGCGTGCATCGCGATGCTCCTTAGCGAACTTCCGAATAAACCCGCCGAGTTGCTGAATTTCCGCCAAGGCGCGTTTGCCTTCACGGGCCGCATCCGAGGCGACCTGACGGCCTTTTATACAACCGGTATAATCGCGGCGATCGCGATCGTAATGGGGCTGACCCACTTCGGTCTCGGCGTCGGCATTCAGATGCATCGCCTGCACGCGCTCAACCGCCAAATTGGGAGCATGACGACGCCCGCGTTCGGTCCGAATCCGCCCGACGATGCGGTCGCGGTGTTGCGCTCCGGTATCATCAAGATGAGCAAGCGGCTGGCACTCATCGGCGGAAATTCCGGCAAGGACTCACCCCTCGAAGCACTGCTGGCGGTGTCGCGCGATGTGCCCAAGCGTTTCCCAGTCGAAATGCAGGACATCATCGTCGATGAATCCGGCCTACAGCTTTCGGGCGAAGCCGATTCGTTCACCACCGTCGATCAAATGAAAAAGGCGCTGCAAAAGGATGACTACTTCGGGAACATCGAGGTGAGCCACGCCAAAGCCGCCACCGACGGCAAAGTTGAATTTCAAGTCCTGGCTAAATTCAAGGACGCCATTACACCGGAATGATGAATCAGCTCCGCAAGCTTTTGGCCCAGTTGTTAAGGCCGTTGGCCCCATACCGCGAGCGGGTCGGCGATGCAATTAGTCCGGCCGTGGGGCAACTGCAGTCGCGGTACCAGAAGCTCGAGCCGCGCGAGAAGATGCTGGTCAAAATCGCGGGCGCGGTGGTCACTTTGTTTTTGGCCTATAACCTCATCTATTCGCCGATCTCGAACTGGCGCGATTCGCTCGATACCACCCTCGAGACGCGCCATCGCGAATTAGGTGAAGTGCAGCATCTGGTCGACACCTACCTCCAGCGCAAGAAAGAGTTGCAGGCAGCGGAACGGAACACGGTCCCGATGGGCAAGGATTTTTCGTTGTTCTCGGTTATCGAAGGCTCGCTGACGAAAACCGTCGGGCACGACAAGATTGCCTCGATTAATCCCGATGCCGATCGCAAGCTCTCCGATGGGTTCGTGCAGTACAGCGTCGATCTCAAGTTGCAGAATGTCAGCCTCGGACAAATCGTCGACGCCCTCTATGGCGTCAAGACATTGTCGGCGCCGGTGGCGGTGTCGAACATGCACGTCACCCGCCGCCTTCAGGATTCGCACACCTACGATGTCGAGATGACCTGCATTGCGCTGGGAAAAAGTACGTGATCTGGCGCCGAGCACGCGCATCGGCGTGATATCTTCGCCATCCAGATGGTTCTCGCTTACCTTCGCGCGCATGCTATCCGGATCGGGTACGCCGCTATCGGCGTGCTGGTGTTCTTCGCTTTTCTGATCGCGACTTTTCCTTACACCGATACCCTCACCAACCTCCTCGCGCCGATGGGACTGCGCCTTTCCAGTCGCGATCAGGGGGTGAGCTTTCCCTTCGGCATCAGGATGGACGGTGTGATGCTCGATTCGCCGGCCGACGGCCGCGCGCTTTTCCAAAGCGACACGATGCGCGTCACGCCGGCCCTGCTGTCATGGTTGATGGGATCGCCGGGGGTGAAGATCAACGCCGATGCCTACGGAGGAAGTTTCGACTTGCATGCGCGCCGCCACGGCGATGCCACCGAACTCAGCTTCAGCGGTTCCGATTTGCACCTGGAAAAATATCCGGGTCTTCCTGCCATGGGCGTGAACCTCAGCGGGATCGTCTCCGGCGACGGCAATGTTTACCTCTCGCAAAATGATCTCGACGCCGACCACGGCATGCTTCACGTCAGCGCATCTGATGCTTCGTATCGAATCTTTGCCGGAACACCGCCGCTGAAACTGGGGGACTTAACGGCGATCGTCAAACTCGACAACGGCAAACTGACCATCGAGCAAGTCGAGGGCCATGGCGGCGATTTGACGATATCGGGGCGGGGCGTGATCCAACTGGATCCGAATCTCCCTGACAGCGAGGTCGCAATCAAATTTCAACTCGCGACGACGCCGGTCGGACACGAGCGCCTCGGGTTCCTGCTGAATTTTCTGCCGCATCCTCCAAACGGCACGCCGTATCTCTTGCACGGCACCCTCGCTTCGCCTGGGTTGTCGTAACCTGAAGAGGTTGGGGCTACTTCGGCGCGGCTTCGAAGAACTTCACCACCGCCTGATGATAGGCTTTAGCGCCCGGCGCATTCAGATGATCGCGTCCTTCCAGCTTCAGAAGTTTCGCACCCGGAATCATGATCGTGACATCTTCCGGTTTCGTGACCAATTCGTCCCTGGTACCCACCGCTACCAAAACCGGGACGTTGTTGTTCGTGAACTGGCTCGCCGCGATGGGCTCGCGATCGGCGGCCATACAGGCAGCAAGCGCTTTCAGGTCGTTCTTGTTCGCCTCTGCGAAGTCGCGGAAGAGACGCGCCCGCGGGTCGCTCACTTTCGATCTGTCATCGGACAGGAGTGCTGCGACAATCGGCTTACGCGTCACCGGATCAGCCACTCCCATCCCTGCCCCAACGCCACCGAGGACGACGGCGCGAAAGCGCCCGGCGCGGCGCGCCAGTAGTCCCATCGAGATCCGCCCGCCCATCGAATAGCCCATCAACAGTGCGCGCCCGATGCTTAGATGATCCATCAAGCGGATGACGTCGTCTTCCATTGCCGTGCCGCCATACGCCCTCACCTCATGAGGCTTCTCGCTTTGACCGTGTCCTCGGCAGTCGAGCGCGACGACCCGATATTGCGTGAGAGTTTTGTACCATCCGGTAAGCTCCCAGTTGTGCCGTGCGCTGGAAGCGAAGCCATGAACCAGGAAGACCGGATCGCCGCTGCCCAGGTCCTCGAAATGAATCTTCACGCCGTTGGAATCAAAAGACGCCATTCGTCGCTCCCTCCCAATATCGCACCAAATCTCGCGGTCGATGTTGCGGTGGCGATGCAATCGTTACACAATCGCCCAGCGTTTCCGAAGTGAGAAGACTCATGGCCGATGCGAAAAAACTCGGACTCCAGCTGTCGCTTGGCGGCGGCGTGCCTGCGGAGCGCTTCAAATTTGCACAAGAAGCCGAAAGCCTCGGCTACTCGTCATTGTGGGTCGCCGAGGTTTCCGGACCCGATGCGCTGGTGACGCTCGGCGCGCTCGCAGTCAACACTTCGAAAGCGGAGCTCGCGACCGGCGTCATCCCGATGCAGATTCGCACCCCCGGTGTGAACGCGATGGCGTTTCTAACCATCCACGAATTGTCAGGCGGCCGCGCCATTGCGGGGCTTGGAGTATCGAGTCCGGTGATCGTCGAGCGATGGCACGGGGCGTCATATCAACGGCCAGTCACCGCGATGCGCGAATGCGTGACCATCATGCGGCAACTTTTCACCGAGGGTAAATCGAAATTCCAGGGCGAGATCTACAAATCGGATTTCCGCCTCAGCATGCGCTCGACGCAAAAACGGCCGCCGAAGATCTACCTTGCGTGCCTCAACGCGCCGATGTTGCAGCTCGCGGGCGAAGTCGCCGATGGCGTGTTGATGAACTACTCGCCACCCGAGGCGATGCCCGCGATGATCGAGGAAATCCATGCCGGAGCGCGGAAGGCTGGGCGCAATCCTGGCGATATCGACGTCGGCATCTACGTTCGGATGTGCATCACCGACGAGGAAACGAAGGCAATCGATCAATTTCGACGCGAGCTGGCCACCTATGCCTTCGTCGATTCCTACAACAAGATGTTTGCGCGTTACGGTTTGGCGGATGAATTCGCCGAGGTGCGGCGGATGTGGAAGGAAGGCAAGCGCGACCAAGCGCCCAATGCGATCAGCGACGCCTCCGCGCGCAAGATCGCGGCGTTCGGCGGGCCTCAGGTCGGGCGCGACTTCGTGGCGAAGTTCCGCGCCGCCGGCGTGACCCATCCGGTGGTGTTTCCGATCGGTCCCGGCGCGACCTTTGCGCGCGACTCGCTCGCGACGATGCGCGGGCTCGCCGGGGCTTAGTTCGCGCCGCTAACGTCCCGTGTAATTTGGCTTGCGCTTTTCGATGAACGATCGGGGACCTTCCTTCGCGTCCTCAGTGCGCATTACCTCGCGTGCGACCTCGTCCTCGATTTTGAATGCTTCTTCAAATGGACGCCCGGAACATCGGCGCACCGCTTCCTTGATTTTGCGCACCGCGACCGGACCATTGGCGGCAATCGCGGCGGCGAGTTCCTCGGCCTTCGCGATCAGGTTTTCCTGCGGCACCACATAGTTGATGAGACCGAGGCGCCATGCCTCCTGCGCATCGATGCGATTGCCGGTGAGCAGGATTTCCATCGCTTTGCAGTACGGCATCTGGCGCTGCAGCCTGGCAAGAGAGCCGGCGGCAGGAATGATCGCCCACTTCACTTCCTGCAGGCCGAAACTCGCGTTCTCCGACGCGACCCGCAGGTCGGTAGCCTGGATGAACTCCATTCCGCCCGCGATGCAAAATCCGTTTACCGCTGCAATCACCGGCTTCGGAAAATCGTATTTGCGCAGCATCGCAATGTCACCGATGCGACGACTGGCGAGCAGCTTCTGATCCCATTCGTCCTCGGGCTTGCGGGCGCCGGTGAAAAGAGGGATCAGCTTGCCGAGGTCGGCGCCCGCCGAGAACGCTACTTTGCCCGCGCCGGTCACGATCACCGCCCGCACGTCGTCATCCTTTTCCGCGTCTTGCCAGAAGCCGTTCATCAGCACGAGCAGTTCGGGATTGAAGGAGTTATGAACCTCGGGACGGTTGAACGTGACGTAGGCGATGTGGTTGCGCTTCTCGACCAGCACTGCGGGCATGGCAGCATCCTCTCTGCGATGTGTGGTTGCGCGCGACGTTAGCATGAGGCGGCTTTACCGGCCACTTCGCATGCCGATATGATCCTGATTGTCGCGGTGCAGATCGCCGCGAGTCCTGGCCGGAGGAAGAATGGGCTCCCTCGCGAAAATCCCACCGCAAGCGCTCCTGGTTGCGCTCCTGATGTTGGTTTCGATCCTCTGCCCGACCAGTAAGGCTTCGGCGCTCGAACCGCCTCGCATCATTCCTCACTCGGCACAGATCGATAAGCCGCTACCCGACGTTTTCAAGACACTTAAGTCGTACTTCTCGGACACGGTCGAATCGAAGTTCCGGTTGGTCAGTGCGGATGAGAAAACCTATACCATCGATGCGAAACAAACCGGCATCGACACCGCGCGATGGACTCAGTGGGCCGCCTGCCAAACCGATGCGATGCATCTCATCTATCAACTCAGCGACGCGACGGTGACGCTCACTATCAAGCTCGATCCTAGTCCACATAAAACCACTTTCATGACTGTGCGCGCCGACTTCGAAGGCGTTTACGTGCTCGGGCAGGACTCCACCACCATCGCATGCAAATCGACGGGCACGCTGGAAGATAACATCCTCGCGTTGGCGGGTGCGCAGATGTCTGGCGCGCAAGGCGCCGCGACTACGCCGGCGCATTGAGTATTGACGGCGCACAGGATTTCCTCGACGCGCAACTCGCGGCTGCCGATGAGCACGCCGCAGCGGCGGCGACGGCTTTTCCGGCGCCCGAAAAATTACGCTCGCGGGATATCTTTCGCCTTCTTCCTCGCGTGTGGCCGTTCATCCGGCCCTTCAAACGGCACCTGATCTATCTCGGCCTCGGGGTAATTCCAGGATTGCCCGGCGGATTGTTCTCGCTCGCGCTGTTGGGCGTTTTTTTCGATTCAGTCGGTCAAGGCAAACCGCTCAATGCGTTCCAGGCGTGGATGCTACACGTTCCCATGACGGCGAATCGCCATGTGATCCTGTGGCACGCGTGCGTCTTCACCGGCCTCATGGTGCTGGTCGTGATCCCGTACGCGCTCGGCCTCGTCGCCTACGGGATCTGGATCCTGCAACGCATGACCAACCAGTTCCGCGTCGATCTTTATACGCGGCTGCAGGAATTGAGCCTGCGCTTTCATGCGGAAGAAAAAATCGGCGACGCGATCTTTCGAATGTTCCAGGACTCGGCGGCGATTCCTCACGTCATCAATGGGCTGCTCATTCAGCCGCTGCAGACGGTGCCGCTGGTGTTGGTCAATATCGGCATACTGGCCGCGTTCGACTATCACGTCGCCGCAGTCGCGCTGGCGCTGATCCCCGCCAACCTCATCGTTGCCGCTCTATTCGCTCAGCCGCTGCGCCGCGCCTTTCTTGCCGAGCGCGTCGCCACCGCGCAGGCCACCACTCGCATCGAGGAAACGCTCGCATCGATCAAGACAGTCAAGGCGTTCGGTCGCGAAGCACCCGAGAGCGAGCTCTACGCGCGCGACAACTGGGAATCGTTCATGGCGGCGCGCCATGCGCGAATGTTGTTCGTCATCTATCGCGTGATCATCAGCACCATCCGATCGCTGGCGTACGTCGCGGCGATTTATTTCGGCGCGCGGCAAGTACTTCATGGCGGCGTGGCCGGCGCGTTCCGCGCGGCGTTCTCGCTGGGCGTTTTCCAGGGCGCGCTCTGGATCTTCGGCACCATGAGCGGGCGCGTGCGCAACATGACGCAGATGTGGGGCATGCTCCAGGATGTGGGCGTGGCGGTTTCGCGTGTCTTCGAGATGATGGCGAAATTGCCGGAGGAAAAACTTCGCAGCGGCGACATCCTTCCAGCCATGCCCGCGAAGCAACTCGCGTTCGGGGACGTCAGTTTTTCCTACGATGAGCGATCCTCCGTTCTGCGCGGGGTGAGCTTTCAGGCCAAGGTCGGCGAGGTGACCGCGATCGCGGGACCCAGCGGATCCGGCAAGAGCACCCTCATCGCGCTGATGCTGCGTTTCTTCGATCCGGTCGCGGGCCGGATCTCTCTCGACGGGCACGACCTTCGCGATCTGAAGCTCGAGAACTATCGGCGGCTGATTTCAGTCGCATTGCAGGAGAATCCGCTCTTCAGCGGAACGCTGCGCGAGAACATCGTATACGGCCGCATCGATGCGACGGAGGAGGAAATCCTCCATGCCGCGAGGCGCGCCGGTCTCGCCGAATTCGTGCGCTCACTCCCTGCCGGCCTCGATACCATGCTTGGCGAGAAAGGCGCCAAGCTCTCGACCGGTCAGGCGCAACGCATCGGGCTCGCGCGCGCATTTCTCCGCGACGCACCGATCCTGATCCTCGACGAGCCCACCTCCGCACTCGATTCGATCAACGAACAGTTCGTGATGCGCGGCGTTCGCGAATGGATCGACGAACGACCTCGGGAGCGCATCGTCCTGCTCGCCACTCACCGTCGCAGTACGGCGGCGCTCGCCGATCGCATCTACCAGATTGCGGACGGGCGTGTTAGCGAGGCGGGCGACAACGCGTTCCGCAGCGTTCGAATCGCGGAGACCTCCAATGGCTGACGAGACCACCGCGACGGTCGCGCGCAACGGATCGAGGCCGGAGCCGCTCGACTCGCGCGCACAAGACATTTATGCGACCGAGCACAAATCGCTCAGCTTCCGCGAGGCTTTGCGGGTGCTGGTCAAAGGCTGGCGCTTCTTCGCGCCGCATCGGCGCCTGGTAATCCTCAAATCCGTCATCGCGGTCACCTCGATGCTGCTCTTCCTCATCACGCCGTGGCCAATGAAGATCATCATCGACAATGTTATCGATGGACATCCTCTGACCGGCGTTCCGCGGCGCATTTTACTTCCACTGGCAGGATCAGATCGCATCGCGCTGCTGACGTTGGTCGTGACGTTTCTGATTGTCACGGTGATCCTCACCGGCATCTCGGGCGATGACACGCAAGCAGTCGATACCGAAGTGGGAAGCGGCGGCCTCGATCAGGCGGGCGCCAGTGGCGGCGCCGCCAACAATGGATGGAGTTTGTGGAACGGCATCCTCGGGCTGCTCGAGACCTATGTCACGCTGGATCTTTCGCAGCGCGTCAACCAGGATTTGCGCACCGCGATTTACGCGCGCTTCCTGCGCTCGCCGCTCGGATTGTATAGCGACCAGAAAATCGGCGACGCAGTTTTTCGCGTGATGAACGACAGCGCCGGCATCGGCGAAGTTTTCTATCGCGGCCTGCTCGCCCCGGTCATGTCAATCACGACGTTTGCCTGCGCGTTCATCGTCATCACCACCGAGTTTTCAAACGAGCCGATGATTCCGATCGGCTGCGCACTGCTGCTTCCGCTGATAGCGATCGGCGGCGCGCTGTTCAGCCGCGTCTTTCGCGATCGATCGCAGGTGATGCGCGAACAGGGCAGCAACGTGATGGCGGTGTTCGAAGAGCGACTCACCAATGTCCATCTCATCAAGGCCTACGGAACCGAAGGGCGCGAAACCAACACCGTCGATCGCGCCAGTTGGAAGTCGTACTCCGCGACGCTCAAATTCATCGGTTTTCTCCTTGCGATGGTGGTGATTCTCACCCCGCCGATTCTGCTTCTCGTCATGATCGGGCTCTACCATTTGTTCGACGAAGTGATCGGCCAGCGAATCACCCTCGGAGACGTGGTGCTGCTGATGAGCTATGGTGGGATGCTGGCGAACCCGATGGGCAACCTCGGCGCCACCTGGGCCAACCTGCAAACGCCGATTTCCGGATTGCGCCGAGTCTTCAGCGTGCTGGACCGGCTCGACGAGGACCACGCGCCCGGCGAGCAAGGCATCGATCCCGGGTATATTACACGGATCGAATTGCGCCACCTCTCGATCGCTTACGACGGCGCGGTTCCGGTTGTCCGCGATATCTCATTCGAACTCCGCGGCGGCGAATTAACCGGCTTGGCCGGACCGAGCGGAACCGGCAAAACCACCATCATTTGTTCGATTCCGCGCTTCATCGAACCTTGCGGCGGTGAGATTCTCGTCAATGGAATCGATACGCGGCGAATCTCGCTCGACGCCCTGCGCGAGAGGATTGGCTTCGTCTTTCAACAGGAGGCGCTGTTCTCGTGTTCGATCGCCGACAACATACGATATGGCGCGCCCGACGCGACGGAAACGCAGATGCGGGAAGCGGCACGCCTCGCGGGCGCGGCGGATTTCATTGCCGAGCTGCCGGAAAAATACGACACTATGTTGGGACGGCGTGGTGCGCGACTATCGGTCGGCCAAAAACAGCGCATCGCGATCGCGCGGGCACTCATTCGCAAGCCCGAGGTGCTGATGCTGGATGAGCCGACTGCCCCGCTTGACCCGGGATCCGAAGCCGACCTGCTGCGTACTCTACGCGAGCTCGCGCGCGATCACATCGTGCTCATCGTCGCGCATCGGGCGGGTACGCTAGCCACCTGCGACCGCATCCTTTTCGCCTCCGACGGATCGATCATCGCAAGCGGCTCTCACGACCAGTTACGTCTCACCTGCGAGCCCTATCGAGAATATCTTTCAGTCACCGAGTCCGAGATCGCCCGGTAGTATTTTTAAGCGGGAGTCGCGTCAGCCCACTGCGCCGGCGGCATCGCGGGATATCCGGCCCCGGCGGACCCGCGCCTCGCCATGCCTCGGATCGCATTGAGCGCTGCGCGACCAAGCAACGCGGGAGCGACCAGATCGGAGGGCGGCCGAAGCATGTGAATCACCTTGCCAACTTTCATGCGCACGATCGGATCATCAGCGGAATACTCCATGATGAGCCGAAATAGAGGATCGAAAATCCGATTCGAAATTGGCTGGTAGCCGTCGACTTCGGGAACCGCGAAATCCGCGCCGGTCGCCATCCCCCATGGAGCCTTCTGCAATTTCGCCTGCGCGGCGTGAAACTTACCCGGCAGGCCAGGATGATCGAGACCGAGTTTCACAATGGTATCGCGCAAGGCCAGCGCGGAAAGCGCACCAGTCGTCATGCCTTGGCCGTAAACCGGATTGAAAGCGCAGGCCGAGTCGCCGAGCGCCACGAAACCGCCCAGATTCACGGACCACTTGTCATAACGACGCCATCGATTCGCGAAGGAGCGATGCGAGTAAACGGGGGAAATCGGTGTGGCGTGCTTGACCGCCTCGGCGATCAAAGGCGAGCGCAGCCGAGTCAGCGCCGCCATGTAAGCGTCCTCGTCGCTGGGTGGATAATTTTTCCCGACTCCGGCAATCGAAACGACCCATCGATTGTTCTCCACCGGAAACAGTACGCCGGCAAACGGATTCTCACCGATCTTCGGATCGATCCAGGCCGCTTTCCACCACCATTCCTTCGGACGCAACTCCGGCGAAGGCGCCTGGAACCACCGCGAGGCATAGCCGCTATGACTGTCGACGATGATCTCTTCCGGAGCCGGAAATCCAATTTCCTCGAGCCAGTTCGGCGCCTTCGACGATCGTCCACTCGCGTCGACGACCAGGTTAGCCAGCAATTCGCCAGTCGTCGCGCGGTTATCGCCGGAAATGGTTTTCACCCCGAGCACGCGCGAGCGACCATCGTCGACGATCAATCCGGTAATTCTCGTCGCCTCGACGAAACCGACATTGCCGTGCTTGCGCAGCAGTTCCCGAACCACGGCCTCGAGGAGGACACGGCTGCCGTGTAGAAGTTTGATCCCCTGCTTCTCGCGTGGTGCCCATCCATTCTTGCGCAGGGCGGCGAAGTCCCAACCGAAATCGGTGTCGAGCGCGCCACGCGATAAAACCGTCTGCTCAAATCCGGGAAACAGCCTCTCGAGTTCCTGCCGTCCGCGGGCGAGCAAAACATGCACATGACGGCTTTGCGGAACTCCCGCCCGTTCGAAAGCGCCGTCGGGGAAGTGGTCACGATCGACGATGGTCACCGTTTCGAAATGATCCGCAAGGATTCTCGCCGCGCACATTCCGGCCATGCTTCCGCCGATCACGATCGCATGTTGTAGTTTTGGCATCTCGAGGTTCTCCGATGTGGATTTGAACGGTTCAGCCGAGCGCGCGTTTGTTTTTCTTGTCGCTCAAGCCGTTAAGTACGATGTCGAGCGTTTGCGCGATGGCGCCTTCGACATCGAGCTTGCCGCCGCGCCGGGCCCATTCGTAGATCAATGCGAAGTAAGTAGCGCATAACGCGATCGCCGCCAGGGCCGGCTCGATTCGGCGGCGGAACTCGCCCGCCGCTTGTCCGCGGCGAATCACGCCGGCAAGTAAGGAAACCAGGTTCTCGGTTTGCTCCTGATGTGATTCGAGGAACCTCGGCGGGCGTGAAAGGAGCTCGCGAACGTGAAGCCTGATCACGTCGGGCTGTTGCATCGCGCGCTCGGCGAGCATCTTGAGCGCAGCCTTCAAAGTGCTGGTAGCGTTTCCGTGTGCGGCGCGAATCAGTTCGGCGAGGGCGCGGTTGGCGCGAACTCCGTATTCGGTCAGCAGCGCCTCCTTGGTTGGAAAATGCAGGAAGAATGTAGCGCGTGCAACATCTGCGGCGTCGCAAATCTCCTCGATGGTAACCGCCTCGAAACCACGGCGTAAGAAGAGATTCATCGCGGCGGTGTAAATTTCGACTCGGGTGCGTTCGCGCTTGCGATCCCGCCGCGAGGGGGCGTCAATCCCGCCGGACATGCTTCTGTCGATGGACTCGGTCATAAGACTAGACTCCAGTCTAATAACGTATCCAGGTATACCAATCAAGACCAGCGCGTCGAGATCCGGCTTTCAGGAATTTACCGGTCGCGGTATAAAGAGACGTCGGTGCCGCGTTCAACGCGTGCAGGTGGGGAAGAGGTTTCAGTCTTGTCCGAGAACCAAAATCGAAAAGCTAGCGCGCGCGAAAAGAAAGTCATCATCGACTTCGACATGTTGCGCAAGGTTTCCGCGCGCAATTTCCGCGACCTCGGCGGACATCCGACCCGCGAAGGGCGCCAGGTCAAAAGCGGCCTGATTTATCGCTCGTCGCACCTCGCGCAGGTCCCCGATGAGCATCCCTTGCATGAGGTGGGACTGCGCACGCTGGTTACGTTGCAAAGTCGCGTCGAGGTGACGCATCTCGGGCCGCCCGACGATTCGGTGCTCAAGACGGTGCGATGGGAACACATCCCGATGGGCGATGTGTGGTTCGAAAAACGCAATGAGGATCTCTTCACTCGCGAGGAAGGCAAGGAGCATCTGTTTCTGATCATGACCCTGGTGACTGACTGGCGGCGGTTTTATCGATTGCTCGCCGAGCCCGATGTCTACCCGCTGCTCTTCCATTGCTCGGCAGGCCGCGACCGCACCGGCGTCGGCGCTGCGATGCTCCTCGATCTGCTCGGCGTCGATCGCGATCGGATTGTCGAGGATTTCCTCGAAAGCAACCTGGTATTTCCCGCCGTGCCGCTGAAGCCGAAGCAGCTGGTGCCGGTGTTCGAGGCTATCGATGAGGCCGGCGGCATCCGCGCTTTCCTGCGCGACGTCATCGGCGTCGACGAAAAGCATCTTGACGAGATTCGCGACCGCCTGTTGGAATCCTGATGAGGGCCGCACTCCAATGCCACTCTATGATTCCATCGGGCGCACCTACGACACTACCCGCAAAGCTGATCCGAATCTCACGCGCTGCCTCCTGCGTCATCTGAATTTCACCCCGGGCGCGCGCTACCTCGACATCGGATGCGGGACCGGCAACTACACCGTCGCGCTGCAAAACCTCGGCGCGCGCATGTATGGGCTCGAACTCACCTCGACGATGCTCGCGAAGGCGTGCCTCAAGAGCGATCGCGTGCGGTGGATTCGAGGCAATGCCGAATCGCTTCCGTTTCCAGATCGATGCTTCGATGGCGCGATGGGAACCTTCACGATTCATCACATGAAGCATCCGGAGCGTGCGGTGGAGGAAGTCTTCCGCGTGATCGATCAAGGCCGCTTCGTCATCTTCACCTCCGACAACTCCCAAAGTCGTGGCTACTGGCTCAATGAATACTTCCCGGCCGGGATGGCGGCGATGCACCAGCAGATGCCGCTCGCGGTCGACGTCGTCAGGCATCTCGAGCGCGCGGGATTTACCAGGATTACGCAAGCGCCGTGGGAAATCCCGGAGGACATTCAGGACTGGTTTTTATACGCCGGCAAGCATCAGCCCGAGATCTATCTGGATCCCGCAGTGCGTGCGGGCATCTCGACGTTCGCACAGGGGTTGATCACCGCCGAAGAAACGGCGGCCGGTTGCGTGCGGCTGGAAGCGGATATCAAATCGGGGCGGTTCGAGGAGGTCGCGGCGAAGTATCGTCACGATCGCGGCGATTGCCTGTTCATCATCGCAACGAAAGCCTGACTACGCGGGCATATAGCCGTCGCGCAGCAGCGACTTCGCGATCAGCATGCGCTGCACTTCACTGGTGCCTTCGCCGATCTCTGCGAGCTTCGCGTCGCGCATATAACGCTCGACCGGAAAATCGGTGACGTATCCGTAACCGCCGTGAATCTGGACCGCCTTGGTCGTCGTCCACATCGCGACTTCCGACGCGAACAGCTTCGCCATCGCGGCTTCGCGCGCGAACGGCTTGCCCTGATCTTTCAGTTGCGCGGCTCGGCAAATCAGCATCCACGACGCATCGATGCGCGTGGCCATGTCGGCGATCATGAACTGAATCGCCTGAAAATCCGCGATGCGCTTCTCGAACTGCCTGCGCTCCAGCGCGTAGGATTTCGCTTCTTCGAAGCCGCCGCGCGCGATGCCCGCGGCGAATCCTGCGATGCCGATACGCCCGCCTTCGAGCACCTTCATCGCCTGCGAGTATCCCGCGCCGAGTTCGCCGATTAGATTGCGCGCGGGTACCGTGACATTTTCGAAAATCACCTCGGCGGTGTCTGACGCGCGCAGCCCCAGCTTCTCGATGCGTTTGCCATTGCTGAGCCCGACGGTTCCGCGATCGACGATGAACGCCGAAATGCCGCCGCGGCCTTTGTCGGGCGCGGTCTTCGCCGTGACCACATAAACGTCACCGACGGAGCCGTTGGTGATGAACATCTTGGAACCGTTGATGACGTAGTTGTCGCCGACGCGATTGGCGCGCGTGAGCATCGCTGCCGCGTCGGAGCCGGAGTTGGGCTCGGTCAGGCACCATGCGCCGATTTTTTTCGCTGCAAGCATATCGGGAACATAGTGATCGCGATGCTCATCAGATGCGAAATTCGCGATGTGCCCGGTCGAGAGCGACATGTGCGCCGCCGCAGTGAGGCCAATCGACGCATCGAAACGCGAGAGTCCTTCCACCACCAGCACTTGCGAAAGAGTATCGGCCCCGCCTCCACCCCATTTTTCGGGAAACGCGACGCCGAGGAATCCCAGCTCGCCGAGTTTTTTGAAAACCTCGCGCGGAAAGATTTCTTTCTTGTCCCATTCGGTGGAATGCGGCTTGATTTCGCGCTCGGAAAAAGCGGTGAGCGTGTCGCGGATGCGCCGCTGTTCCTCGGTCATATCGAAGTTCATCAGGATACCTGCGGCGGATTCATTCGCGCGGATGCACGTTCGCATGCACCCATTTGACGATGTCCTCGGTCGACGCGCCGGGGGTAAAAATTTCGCGCACTCCCATTTGCTTCAACTTCGTCGCGTCTTCCTCCGGGATGATACCGCCCCCGAAAATCGCGACGTCGTCGGCGCCCTTCTCTTTCAGCAGCCGCAGCACTTCCGGAAACAGCGTCATGTGCGCGCCGGACAGCACGCTGAGCCCGACCGCGTCGGCGTCTTCCTGAACCGTCGCCTCGGCGATCATTTCGGGCGTCTGATGCAGCCCGGTATAAATCACCTCGAAGCCGGCGTCGCGCAGCGCGCGGGCGATAATCTTGGCGCCACGATCGTGGCCATCGAGGCCTGGTTTCGCGACGATGATTCGGAGCCGTTTGTCTGCCATTAGATCCAGCCTGGGTCGGTGTAGACGCCGAACTCGGTGCGATAGATGTCTGAAATTTCGCCGACGCTCCCGCCGACGCGGACGGCGTCGCAAATCGGCGGCATCAGGTTCTCGCCGGAGCGGCAGGCCTCGGCGACGCGCTTGAGCGCATCCTTCACCGACGTCGAATTGCGCTCGCGCTTGTTCTTACGCACGCGATGGATTTGCCGTTCTTCCAGGTCGCGATCGATCTTGAGCGTCGCGATCGGGATCTCTTCGGGGATCGAGTACTTGTTGACCCCGACCACGACCTTCTCATTTTTTTCGAGCTGGCGCTGATACGCGAACGCCGCTTCCGCGATTTCGCGCTGCGGATACCCGGTGTCGATCGCCTTCAGCATCCCGCCCATCTCGTCGATTTTGCGGATGTACTCCATCGCTTCGGCTTCCATCTTGTCGGTGAGCGCTTCGATGGCGAAGCTGCCGCCGAGCGGATCGATGGTGTTAGTGATGCCGGTTTCTTCCGCGATGATCTGCTGGGTGCGCAGCGCGACCATGACTGCGTTCTCAGTCGGGAGCGCGAGGGTTTCATCCATCGAATTGGTGTGCAGCGACTGCACTCCGCCCATCACACCGGCGAGCGCCTGGATCGCAACGCGCACAACGTTGTTGATGGGTTGTTGCGCGGTGAGCGAGGCGCCGGCGGTCTGCGCATGACAACGCAGCGTCATGGCGCGCTCGCTTTTGGCGCCCCAGCGCTCCTTCATCAGCTTCGCCCAGATGCGTCGCGCAGCGCGCAGCTTCGCGACCTCTTCGAGAAAGTCGTTGTGGATGTTCCAGAAGAACGACAGCCGTGGCCCGAATTCGTCGACGTTCAGTCCGCGCTTCATCGCATCTTCGACGTAGCAAACCCCGTCCGCCAGGGTAAACGCGAGTTCCTGCACCGCGGTCGAACCGCATTCGCGGATGTGGTAGCCGCTAATCGATACCGCGTGCCAGCGCGGCACCTTCTTTGCGCAGAACTCGATCATGTCGGTGACGACGCGCAGCGACGGCGCCGGCGGCGAGATCCATTCCTTCTGCGCGATGAACTCTTTAAGCATGTCGTTTTGGATGGTGCCGCCGATACGCTCCCATGGAACCCCGGTGCGCTCCGCCATCACCAGGTACATCGCGAGCAGGACCGAAGCAGAGCAGTTCACCGTCATCGAGGTGGTGACTTTGTCGAGCGGAATGCCTTTGAACAGCGTCATCATGTCGTCGATGGTGCTGACTGCCACGCCTTCGCGCCCGACTTCACCCTGCGCGCGCTCGTGGTCCGCGTCGTAGCCCATCAGCGTCGGCATGTCGAAGGCGGTCGAGAGTCCGTCCTGTCCCTGCTTGAGGAGGAAGTGGAAGCGCTGGTTGGTATCCTCGGCGAGGCCGAAGCCGGCGAACTGGCGCATCGTCCACAGCCGCCCGCGATACATCGAGCCATACGGGCCGCGGGTGTAGGGATATTCGCCGGGATTGCCGAGCTTCTCGTCATAGCTGCCGCTCACATCCTGTGGCGTGTAGAGCGGATCGATCTCCATGTCGGAGACCGTGGAGAAGCGGATCGGCCGCTCCTTCGCATCCTGGTACGAGCTCTTCAACCATTCTTGCTTGTTCGACATCAGTGCGTCCCTAGCGTCTGCGTCGCGATGACGAGGCGCTGAATCTCGGAAGTGCCTTCGTAAATTTCGGTGATCTTGGCGTCGCGGAAATACCGCTCAACCTGGAATTCCTTGGTGTAGCCGTAGCCGCCGTGAATCTGCACCGCCTCGATCGCGGCGCTCATCGCGGCTTCGGCGGCGAACAGTTTCGCCATCGCGGATTCGCGCGTGCACGGCAGGCCCGCATCCTTCAATGATGCGGCGCGAAGATTGAGCAGCCGCGCAGCATCGATCCCGACCGCCATGTCGGCGAGCTTCCACTGAATCGCCTGATACTGCGCGATGGGCTTGCCGAAGGTCTGACGATCCTGCGCGTACTTAAGTGAGTCTTCGAGCGCCGCGCGACCGATACCAATCGCCTGCGCCGCGATTCCGATACGCCCGCCGTCGAGCGTCTTCATCGCGACCTTGAAGCCCTCGCCTTCCTTGGTCAGGAGGTTCTCGCGCGGCACCTTCATGTCGGTGAAGCTGAGCTGCGCGCTATGCGCACCATGAATCCCCATCTTGTCTTCAACGCGAGTGACGGCCCATCCGGGCGTCGAGGTTTCGACTGCAAACGCGGCGATGCCCTTGTTGCCCTTCGACGCATCGGTCATCGCGAAAACGATCGCGACCCCGCTCTGCGGCGAGTTGGTGATGAAATTCTTGGTCCCGTTGATGACGTAATAATCGCCCTCGCGCACCGCCTTGGTCTTCTGACCAGCGGCGTCAGACCCGGCCTGCGGCTCGGTGAGCGCGAAGCATCCGATCCATTCGCCGGTCGCCATCTTGGGCAGGAAGTGATCTTTCTGGCGCTCGTTGCCGAGGCCGAGAATCGGCCACGAGGCGAGGGAAGAATGTGCCGACACGATAACCGCCGTCGAGGCGCACTCGACCGCGAGCTCCTCGATCACCAGCGCATAGGAGACATGGTCGAGGCCCGCACCGCCGTATTTCTCGGGGATGAAGACGCCCAGCATGCCGAGCTCGCCAAGATCAGCCATCGTTTCGGCGGGATAGCGATGCGTCCGGTCGGTCTCGATGCCGGCCTTGTCGAGTTTTTCGCGCGCATAACGCCGCGCGGTATCGCGCGCGCCGCGTTGAGCTTCTGTAAGTTCGAGGTCCATTATCCGGTAACAGTCTTAGCCTACACCGACCATTTGGTCGATAGAAACGGCTGCTGGGGTCCGGACTTAGCCGCAATCCGGGACTCGATCGGAACAGCGGATATCTGATTCAGTAACTTCCGACCTCAGTCTCTTAGGAGGTCGACTACTTCGCTCGACGCCCTGAAACTGAAACACGCCCGGATCGGCTCTTCGCTGCAGCCACGGTCTCTGCGTTGTTGTCGGGCCCATCGGGTACCAGGTCGTCGCGCTCGGCAAGCTCATCGGGAGTGGACTCCCGCACCCGCTCCGCCGCCTCGCGGAATTGACGGCCTGGTTCTTCGCGCGAAATAAATTATTTTTGCATCTTCGACACGGTCACCTATGCCGCCAGGCGGGTTGGCGCTTGCCAACGAAGGCCTCGGTGCCCTCAACGCGATCCTCGCTCGAAAATGCGATCCCGAATGATTCCTGCTCGAAGCGCAGGCCCGCATCTTCTTCCATCGTGAATGAGGCACGCAGCGCGGCCTTGGCCTGGCGCAGCGCCACCGAAGACTTCGATGCGATCTTCTCAGCGAGCTTGCGCGTCTCGGCCATCAGCTGATCGGGTGCGACGACATAGTTCACCAAGCCCAACTCCAGCGCGACTTTCGCATCGATCATGTCGCCGGTCATGATCAGCTCGCGCGCCTTCGCCTGACCGATTCGATGCGGCAGACGCTGGGTGCCGCCGAAGCCGGGAATCAGGCCGAGGTTGATTTCCGGCTGGCCGAAGCGCGCCTTCTCGCTCGCGACGATGATGTCGCATGCCATCGCAAGCTCGACACCGCCGCCGAGCGCGAAGCCGTTGACGGCAGCAATGACGGGAATCGGCAAATCCTCGATGGTGCCCATCACCCGATGGCCAAGGCGCGAAAACTCCAGTCCCTCGACGGTGCTCATCTTCGACATCTGCGCAATATCGGCGCCCGCAACGAATGCGCGATCGCCCGCCCCGGTGACGATCAGCACGCGCACCGAAGTATCGTGGCGGACTTCGCGCAGCACGGTGGATATCTGTTCGAGGACTGATTTGTTGAGCGCATTGAGCGCGGCCGGCCGGTTGACGGTCAGCGTGGCGATTGGAGCTTTATCAAAAATTATGTCGGTCAATTCCATCGGATTGAGGACCTCGACATCAGTTCGGTGTGGTGTCTCTGGCATGAGCGACTTCGCGACGAGCGGTCGCGCGAACTTCTTTCTTCGCGAGCGAGGTGACTGCGATAGGCTCGCCGTCGAGCGCGGCGAATTCGACCTCGTAACCACCGGGTGGATGCACGAGAACGATCGTTCCGGCATCACCGCATTTCAGACTGTATGCGGGCAAGTCGCGTGAAAGCACGACGCTATCATGCTCGATCAGCATCAAATCTTAATATTCCGGTTTGAAGTCGAAGTGATGGATAGATTCGATGAAGCGCACGGTGCGGGTCTTCGAGCGCATCACCACGCTGTTGGTCATCGCACCGCCGGAGAAAAATCGCACCCCGTGCAGGTAGTCACCGGTGGTTACTCCGGTTGCCGCGAACATCACGTTGTCACCCGCCATTTCCTGTAGCGTGTAGCGATGCTTCAAATCGAGGACGCCCGCGGTGAGGCATTCCTCGGCTTCGGCTTCGTTGCGTGGCATGAAGCGCGCCTGCATCTCGCCGCCCGCGGAGCGAATCGCGGCTGCCGCGAGGACACCTTGATGGGCACCGCCCACCCCGAGCAGCATGTCGATTTCGCTTTCCGGGCGCGTGGTCGCGATTGCGGCTGACAGATCGCCGGCGGAGAGTAGCTTGATTCCCGCGCCCGCCTTGCGAATTTCAGTGATCAATTTTTCGTGACGCGGACGATCGAGGATCGCGACCCGCAAATCTTCGACGTAAACTTTTTTCGCCTCTGCCAGCGCCTTCAGATTGTCGGCCGGCGAGCGATCGAGGTCGATCACGCCGACGCCAAAGGGCCCGGTCGCGATCTTATCCATGTAGGTATCGGGGCAGCGCAGGATCTTGCCGCGCTCCGAGAGCGCGATACACGAAACCGAGTTCGGCCCGCCCATCGCGCAGATGAACGCCCCTTCGAGGGCGTCGAGCGCGACATCGACCTCGGGGCCCGCGCCTACGCCGACCATTTCACCATTGTAAAGGACGTCGACCTCGGCCTGATCGCCCTCGCCGATGACGATTTTGCCGTCCATGTTGATCGAGTTGAGCGCCTTGCGCATCGCGTCGCATGCGGCGCGATCCGCCATTCGCTCATCGCCCTTGCCGATGAAGCGGGCGGCTGCAAGAGCGGCAGCTTCGGTCGCGCGTGCAACTTCGAGGGCCAGGTTGCGATCCATCTGTTACTCCCGCCGTACTTCCGCGATGTATCCGGTCAGTTCGCTTCGATCGCACCGCCGCGATTGAAGAGCGTTTCGATCAGCCGGTAGCCGTCGGTCAGCGTCGTGCCGGTGGCTTTGCCATCGGCCTCGGTATAGCGACGCGATTTGGCGCCCACATTTCCCAAAGTCCGGTTGGATATTATCGCAAACGGTACCGCTTCACTCGAATGAGTTTTGATCTTGCTCGGGGTCGCATGATCAGGCTGCAGCAGAAGGCGGAACTCGCCCATCGCACGCAACCCCTCGAGCATCGGGCCCAGGATCAACTCGTCGATGCGCTCGATGGCTTCCTTCTTCAAGTCGGCGCGGCCCATGTGCCCGGCCTCATCCGGCGCCTCGATGTGCAACAGCAGGAAGTCCTTATGCTCCAGCGACTTGAGCCCATAACGTCCCTTGGCGGCGTAATCGGTATCGAGGAACCCGGTTGCGCCGGGCACCGTGATCACTTCGAGGCCGGCAAGACGTCCGACGCCATTGACCAAATCGACGGCGGAGATAACCGAGCCATCGAGGCCGAAACGTTCCTTGAGGGTCGGCACCGCGGGGCGCGTCCCTTGCCCCCAGAACCATGCCGAGGTCGCCTCGCTCTTACCGGCTGCCCGGCGCGCCTGGTTCACCGGATGATCGCGCAAAATCTCTTGCGACTTCTCCATCAGCGCGAGGATGCGATCGGCGCCCTCACCCTCCGGCACGTGACCCTCGATGGTCTGGCCGGTAATGTCGTGCGGCGGCGTGAGCTTGGTCGTGCGCACGCCGTTGCGCCACATCATCAGATGGCGATAGCTAACGCCGTTGAAAAATTCGATGCCGTCGCGCGCCAGGTGCTCGCGAAGATCCGCGACGATGCGCGCGGCTTCCTCGCTGGTGATGTGGCCGGAGGTGAAGTCGTTCATCAACGTCGCGCTGCCTGCGGACTTCAGCGACACCAGGTTCATGCGGAACACGACGTCGGCGGGACCCATCGCGATGCCCATGCTGGCGGCTTCAATCGGTGCACGCCCGGTGTGATAGCGCTTGGGGTCGTAGCCCATCATCGACATGGTGCCGACGTCGCTGCCGGGAGGCATGCCCGCGGGAATCGTCAGGGTGAGGCCGAGCGTGCCGCGCGACGCAATGAGATCCATGTTGGGTTTGTGCGCGGCTTCCAGCGGGGTCTTGCCGCCGAGTTCGTCGCACGGCCAGTCGGCCATGCCGTCGCCATGGATGATGACGTACTTCATTCGGTCTCCATGATCTTGAGGACCTTATTTATATCCGGCTCGACCACAATGGTGTTACTGAGATTTTTCAGCGCCGTGTCGGGATCCTTGAGTCCATGGCCGGTGAGCGTGCAGACCACGACCGAGCCGGGCTTGATACCGCCGGTTGCGCCGTACTTCAGGAGCCCCGCCACCGATGCAGCCGAGGCCGGCTCGGCGAAAACTCCCGCCGCGGCAATCAATCGATAGGCGGCGAGGATTTCCGCATCGGTGACCATGTCAATGATGCCGCCGGATTCGTCGCGCGCGGCAACCGCCTGCTTCCAGCTCGCTGGGTTGCCGATTTTGATCGCGGTCGCAACCGTTTTGGGATCATCGATGGGCTGGCCGATAACGATAGGCGCCGACTCAGCCGCCTGATAACCCATCATCTTGGGAAGGCCCTGCGACAAACCCTTTTCCTTGTACTCGCAATAGCCGGCCCAATAGGCGGTGATGTTGCCGGCGTTGCCGACCGGCAAAAAATGATGCGTCGGCGCATCGCCCAGCTGATCGCAAATCTCAAATGCTCCGGTCTTCTGACCCGCGATACGATCGGGATTGACACTGTTGACGAGCCGGATGCGTTGGGGATCGCGCTCGGCGACATCGCGCACCACTTTCAAGCAAATGTCGAAGTTGCCAATGACTTCGAGGACACGCGCACCGTGCATAACACTTTGCGATAGTTTACCGACGGCGACCGAACCTTTCGGAATCAAAACGAATGCTTTAAGTCCGGCCCGAGCCGCATACGCGGCCGCCGATGCTGCGGTATTTCCCGTCGAGGCGCAGATGACGGTCCTTGCCCCTTCGCCGAGCGCCTTGGAGATGGCCACCGTCATCCCGCGGTCCTTAAAGGAGCCGGTAGGATTGAGGCCGTCATACTTCAAGTAGACCTTGATGTTTGGGCCGAGCCGTTCTCCCAGCGGAATACTCTCGATCAGCGGCGTGTTGCCTTCATTGAGGGTGACGACCGGCGTCTTGCTGGTCACCGGCAGGAAGCGCCGATAATGTTCGATGAGACCCGGCCACCTGGTGAGCCGCGCCCCGATACTATTGGAAGGGCCGTTGGATGTCTTCTTTTGCGCGGCCATCGATCAGAGTTGCTCCTCAATCCGGATGAATGCGGGCGCCGCCGCGACCAGCTTGCGCCGCATGATTTCCTTGAGCGCGCGGGTCAGGTTACGCTCGCGAGTCTCGTGGCTCCGCATGATCACCGGCACGGTTTTGCCGGCGCTGCGCTCGTGCTGGATAACGGATGCCATCGAGATTCCATTGCGCCCCAGCACCGAGGCGATCTTGCCGAGCACACCCGGTTTATCCTCGGCCATGAAGCGCAGATAGTATTCGCATACCACGTCATCCATCGGCTTTACACGGGCGCGCTTAATGAAGCTAACCGGGTAGCCGAGCGAATGGGGCCTGGCATCGCCGCCGGATCTTCGATCGCGCGCGATTTGCACAATATCGGCCATCACGGCGGTTGCGGTCGGCATCTGCCCCGCGCCCTGCCCGATGTACATGGTCGAGCCGAGCGCCTCGCCATGGATATAGATCGCGTTCAGCGCCCCGCCGACGCTGGCGAGCACGTGGCGATGCGGAATCATGGTGGGATGGACGCGCGCCTCGATCGCGCCGTCGTCATCCTTCGCGATCGCGAGCAGCTTGATGACGTAGCCGAGCTCGCGCGCATACGCGATATCGGCTGACGTTATCTTCGTGATGCCTTCGGTATGGACCTGTTCCGGCTTGAGCGACACGCCAAACGCGAGCGTGACCAGCAGGCAGAGTTTGTGCGCGGCGTCATGGCCCCCGATGTCGAGGGTCGGGTCAGCCTCGGCGAGACCGGTCGCCTGCGCATCCTTCAAAGCCGTCGCGAATTCGGCCCCGTTGTCGGTCATCGTGGTGAGGATCGAGTTGCAGGTGCCGTTGACGATCCCATAAACGGCGCGCTGGCGATCGCCGGCGAGCGCCTCGCGTAGCGTCCTGATGATCGGCACGCCACCGCCGACGCTGGCCTCGAAGCCAATCGCCATTCCGCTTTTGTTGGCGGCCGCAAAAAGCTCCTCGCCATGCTCTGCCAGCAGCGCCTTGTTGCCGGTGACGACGTCCTTGCCGGCTGCCAGTGCCTGCAGCATCAGCTTGCGCGCCGGTTCGATACCGCCAAACAGTTCGACGACAATGTCTACTTCCGGGCGCGCCACAAGTTCCGCGCTTTCGCGAGTGATCAGCGCGGAGGTGATTCCGATCGATTTGTCGGGTTCGAGGCTGCGATCCGCGATGCCGACCAGCTCCAGCGGGGCGCCGAGCCGGCGTTCGAGGTTGGCCGCATGACGGCGGAGCAGCTTGACCACGCCGGTGCCGACGGTGCCGCATCCGAGCAGAGCAATCCGCACCGGTGGTGACTTCGCGCCGGCCAATCCGTCCTCCCCTCTCCCTCTGCGAATTTACGCGGTTGCGATGCGGCGCACTTTGGAGGCCGGCGCGTTCGCGAGCGCCTGCTTGATGCCGCGAATTGCCTGGCGCGTGCGATGCTCGTTCTCGATCAGCGCGAAACGTACGAACCCGTCGCCATCGGCGCCAAACCCAACGCCCGGCGAGACCGCGACTTTAGCCTCGCGCAGCAGGAATTTCGAAAATTCCAGCGAGCCCATCTCACGAAACGGCTCGGGAATCGGCGCCCATACGAACATGGTGGCCTTGGGCTTTTCGACCGGCCATCCCGCGCGCGTGAGGCCCTCGCACAAGGAGTCGCGACGCTTGCGATAAGTCTCGACGATCTCGCTGACGCAATCCTGCGGACCATTGAGCGCCGCGATCGACGCCACCTGCACCGGCGCGAAGATGCCGTAATCGAAATACGACTTGAGCCGCGTCAGCGCGCCGATCATGTCGGGATTGCCGACGCAGAAGCCGACGCGCCATCCGGGCATGTTGTAACTTTTCGAAAGGGTGAAGAACTCGACGCACAAATCCTTCGCGCCCGGCACCTGCATGATCGAGGGCGCCTTGTAGCCGTCGAAACACAGGTCGGCATAGGCGAGGTCGTGGATGACCAGAATGCCGTTCTCGCGCGCGAAATCGACCACACGCTTCATGAACGAAAGATTCACGATGGCGGTGGTCGGATTATGCGGGAAGTTAAGGATCATCAACTTCGGACGCGGCCAGCATCGGGTGACGGTCGCAGTCAGCTCGTCGAAGAAATCGTCGCCGTTGCGCAGCGGCACGCTCTGCACCTGCGCGCCCGCAATGATCATCGCATATTGATGAATAGGGTAGGTCGGCGTCGGCGCGACCACCACATCGCCCTGGTCGAGAATCGCTATCGCGAGGTGCGCGATACCCTCTTTCGAGCCGATGGTCACGATTGCTTCGCTATCGGGATCGAGGTCGACGTCGTAGCGGCGCTTGTACCAATCGCATACCGCGAGGCGCAGCTTGTAGACTCCGCGCGAGACCGAATAGCGATGGTTCGGCGCCTTGGTGGCGGCCTCGACCAGCTTGTTCACGATATGCGGCGGGGTCGGGAGGTCAGGATTGCCCATCCCGAAATCGATGATGTCCTCGCCTTCGCGCCGCGCCGTCTTGCAGAGGTCCCCGATGATGTTGAAGACATAGGGAGGCAACCGCTTGATGCGGGGGAATTCCATTTTCGGGGTATTCGGTTTCGCCACTTCCGCCACTTTCGCCAACTCGATTGGATCGCTCATCTATATGTGATGCCTACTTTGTAACGGACCCAAGCCCTCGGAGCTAGTGCCGTGTTTGTGTCACCATCACGTGGGGCAGTAATCTCCAAAAAACTACGTTAACGGCATGCGCGTGATTTCTCCCAAACTGCTTCGGGATTTCTCCAAAAAATATCCCGACGCTGCTGCTCCCCTAGATGCCTGGTTGAGAGTCATAAGGGTGGGGCGATTCAACCACCCGGCGGATTTGAAGAGGGCTTTTGTTTAGAGTCGACTTGGTTCCAATCAAACGACAGAACCGAATCGTGCCGCACTACGTATTCAATATCGGAGGAAACAGATACCGATTGATCGCAACAATCCACTTCAATAGGCAGATAGTTTATATTCGTGATATTCTTGCCCATCGGGAATACGACACTGACAAGTGGAAAAGATGAAAACCGGAGTAGTCGCCCGTAGGATCACCCGCCCGGAGGAATTGGGGCTGTTTGTTGCTCCTCGAAACGAGCGCGAATACGACGCCGCAGTCGCACAACTTGGTGAATTGATGGATGAGATCGGCGACAACCCTAGGGACCGCCCATACCGACTCATAGAAACCCTCAGCGCATTGATCGAGGCGTATGACCGTGAACACTATCCCGCTCATGAGGTCTCCAGTATCGACATGCTTCGATTTCTGATGGAGCAACATAAACTCACTCAACGCGATCTCCCTGAAATTGGTGGCCGAGGAACCGTGTCGGAAGTTCTTCGCGGCAAACGCGAACTCAACACGAAACAACTCCTCGCGCTCGCAAAGCGGTTTGGCGTACCGCCCGCAGCGTTCTTGCCCGATCGCGCGTAAGAATTGGCGGACCTTTTCCGTTGTCCCTGGCAACTACCTTGACGCTCCCGAGACATCGCTATCCTTGAAGAAACTCAATTGCGATTCCTTCCGATACGACTCCAACGCCTTGCACGCGGAACGGCGTACGCGCCCGTCGTAGTCCTCGGCGAGCACCATCAGCCTGCCCACGATGAAACGCCGATACTTCGTCGGCGCGCCGTCGCGCAATGCCTCGACCACCCAGCGGCGCACGTTCGCATCCGAATCGTGGCTGAGCTCGAGCAACCGGCTCCATAGCTCGGGAAGCTTGGGCTTGCGATCGTAATGACGCCAGGACTGGCCCGCCCGTTCGGCGTCCAGGCTGAGTCTCATCACAATCAACTCTGCAACGTCTGGTTTTTTCGTTGCCATAACTGCCATCTCATTGAGATGCATCGCGTTATTCATTTCGCCACCGGCTCTGCCATTTCGATCCGCGCCAGCCGCGGACGAATTGCCAAATAACACGGGATCGCCGCGAGCGTGAGCCCGCCGCCAAATTGCCATGCCGCCGCGAGTCCCGCGCGATCCGCGATAAAGCCATTGATGAACAATCCGATGGAGCCACCCATCGTGCCGAAGGTGCTCGAAAACGACAGCATCGTCGCGCGCTGTGAAGATTCGATCTGCTCGTTGAACCAGCTCTGCAACAGGGGGACCACGGCGCCGGTGCAGATGTTCATGACGAACAGGAACGCCAGCGCGATACCCGGCCGGCCCTGCAGCATTCCGGCCGCCGCCAGCATGATTCCCGCCGTCGCGATCAACCCGCTGATGCGGCCCGCGCGCGTGGTCTCATCGCCGGCCATCCGCGAGACCATCTCGGCGCCGATCATCCGTGCGATCGACAGCACGCCGTATATCCATCCGATGATCCATATGCCGACGCCGTAGCTCTGGTTGAACAGGATCGGCCATTCGAGCCAGTACGGCGCCCATGCGGCGAACTGGATCGCTCCGGCCGCGCTCAGGATCAGCACCGTGCGATTGCTGAAGCCCGCGCTGAAGCCTTCGCCGATGCGCCGCACGATTTGCCGCGGCATACCGGCGAGGTCCACCCCCGACGCGCGCTTCTTCTCGCCCGTCATCAGGCATACGCCGATTATGGCCGACATCACGTATCCGGCCGCGCCGCATAGCCATGGCCACGCGATATTGATATCGGCGATGTACGCGCCCGCCAGCGACGAAACCATGAAGCCGATGGTCGTGATCTGCGAGATGCGCGAGAACAATCCGTCCTTCAGCCCTTCGTAACCCGCGTCGTCGAGCGCATCGACACCCCATGCGTCGATGGCGCCGTTGCCGAAGGTGGTGCCGATACCATCGATGCTCTCGGCGATCAGAAACACCCAGTAATGATGCGCGGTGAAGTAGAGCAGGAACGCGCACACCCGGAGCGTCGCGCCGAGCACGAAAGAGCGCCGGCGTCCGAGCGCGTCGGCGAAGGCGCCAGTCGGCACATCGGTCAGAAACAGCACCACGAAATACATCGCCAGCACACTGTTGATCTCGAACTGATTGAGACCACGCGCGTGGAGGAAAATCGGATAGACGCCGAACAGAAACCCACCCGCGAGCGCATAGGTCATCCAGACCGCGTAGTAGCGGCGGATGATCCCGTTTATCCTGGGTGGATGTTTTATGTTTTCAGCCAAATTCATTGGCGTTCTCTCGAGTCCAAAAAGAAAAAGCCCTGGGGGCTCTTAAGCTCCCAAGGCTTTTTCGAGCCACTATCAATATGCGGTTAGCCGGCGATAGCCCCGACTACGGCAACAAACTTGCCGGTTCCGCGCGACCACGTGGTGCTCTTAAGCGAGCACGCCGCATCGTTAGTCATGATGTAAGTTGGGTGGATTTTCATTAGTGGCCTTTGATTGCGCACTAACGTAGCGTCGCGCATCAGATCAGTCAAGCCAAAAAGTCATTTTCGCAGACCGGCGTAACGATCGGTTGACATATCGGGCGGCGCCACGTCACCGTGGCGCGATGAAAACCAATCACACGCTCCACGCGCATCAAGGTCATCTCGGATGGAACAACGCCAACCCGTCGGTGCTGCGCATCGCGCCGGGCGCGACCGCCGAGTTCCATCCGATGGATGCGTCGGGCGGGCAGATAACGGTTGCCTCGAAAGCCGAGGACCTGGGGCATCTCGACTTCGACAAAGTAAATCCCGTGACCGGACCGGTTTACCTCGATGGAGCCGAGCCTGGCGACGCTATCAAGGTCACCATGCTGGAGTTCACCGCCTCGGGATGGGGATGGACCGGCAACATTCCGGGCTTCGGGCTGCTCGCGGATCAATTCAAGGAGCCGCACCTTCACCTCTGGAAGTATGACGCAGCTTCGATGGCGCCCGCGATGTATGGTCAGGCCGGCCGCGTGCCACTGAAGCCATTCTGCGGCACCATCGGCCTCGCACCCGCGGAGGCGGGGCAGCATTCGATCGTTCCTCCGCGCCGAGTCGGAGGCAACATGGACATCCGCGATCTTTCCGCCGGCGCCGAACTATATCTCCCAGTGGAAGTGAAAGGCGGCCTGTTCAGCGTCGGCGATACCCATGCGGCTCAAGGCGATGGCGAGGTTTGCGGCACTGCGATTGAGAGCCCGATCTCGGCGGCGCTCAAATTTGATCTCATCAAGGGTGCGAACCTGCCCTTCCCGCGTTTCACCACGCCCGGCCCGGTCAGCCGCTATCTCGATGCTGGGGGCTACGAGGTCACCACCGGCATCGGTCCGGATTTGATGGAAGGTGCACGCGCGGCAGTTTCCGGCATGATCGATCTGCTGTCGACGCGCTACAAAATGAACGCCATCGATGCGTACCTGCTCTGCTCGGTATGCGGCGATCTTCGGATCAGCGAAATCGTCGACATGCCGAACTGGGTGGTCGCGTTCTATTTTCCGCGCGTAGTCTTCGCGTAGCCGAGGCCAGTCCTGAACACGTCGCCTCCCGGCGCTCATCAGGTTTCTCTCTCGACCTTACGTCCGTTAGAATTGAGCAGGAGTTTCTTCCTGTTCATGATAAGCACCGAATCCGCGATACCTGCCATCCCTGAAAACGTCGAAGATCCCGGTCTCGTCGAGCGCACGCGCAGGTTCACTGCCGTGGTCAGCCTCGCCGCTCGCATCTACGCCGGCTACAAGGCCACTCAGCTCTGGACGCGCTTCATCAGCGCCGCCAACAAGGACGAACTCTATCGCCGGCAGGACCTGCGCTCGGCGCGCGCACTCTATCAGACCGCCATCAGCCTCGAAGGATTGCTGATCAAGGCCTCGCAGTTCATTGCGACGCGCGCGGACCTGCTCCCTGACGAATGGGTTTCGACGCTCGCGGGATTGCATGATCGCGTGCCGCCGCGTCCGTTCGCGATGATCAAACGCCGCATCGAGACCGAATTGGGCAAGCCGCTCGATCGCGTGTTCAGCGAGTTCGCCGAGAAGCCGATTGCGTCGGCATCGCTCGCCCAGGTGCATCGCGCGCGCCTGCATGACGGCCGCGTCTGCGCGGTCAAGGTGCAGTATCCCGGCATCGATGGAATCGTACGCGCCGATTTGAAGAATATGGGCTTCGTGCTCAAGGTGCTCGCCAGGCTCGAGCCCAATTTCGATTTCCGCATCATCGCGCGCGAGGCGCTGAAGTACGTGCCGATGGAACTCGACTTCCTGCATGAGGCGGACAACTGCGACACCATCCGGCACAACTTCGCGGCCGATCCCGATGTCATCGTGCCCACGGTCTATCGCGAATTCACCACCCGCCGGGTGCTCACGATGGAGTTTATCGAGGGCATCAAGATCACCCGGGTCGACGAACTCGAAGCGGCCGGGATCGACAAGCATATCGTCGCGCAAAAGCTGACCGAGGTTTTCTGCGCGCAGATTTTGCGCGACGGCTTTTTTCATGCCGACCCGCATCCGGGAAATATCCTCGTCCAGCCCGGTCCGAAGCTGGTGCTGCTCGATTTCGGCCTCGCCAAGGATTTTCCACCCGCCTTTCGCGACGGCATCGTGCGGCTGACCTTCGCGATTCTCACCAATGACAAAGATGCCATGGTGCGCGCGTTCACCGAGCTCGGCTTTCGCACCCGCAATGGCTCCTCCGATACGCTGGTCTCGCTGTCCGAGGCGTTTCTCGGCGGCGCGGTGAAAAGCGGGAAGGCATATGCGGACAAAGAGCTCATGGAGCAGTTCTCCGAGAGCCTGCCCAAGGAGCTCAAGAAAAATCCGGTGGTCGAAGTCCCCGGCGACGTGCTGCTGGTGAGCCGCGTGATGGGTCTCTTGAGCGGGCTCGGCAAGTCGCTCGATTCGCGCGTCGATCTATTCTCGACGCTGATGCCCTACGCGCAACAATTGATGATGGCGCAGGCTACCAGCGCAACTGCTGACCACGCGCCGGGGAATTGAGCCGCGGCGCTTATTTTCCATAACTACCCGGCTGTGCTTTTCTTTCGAGGCGATACCTTCGCAATGCGGAGCAATATAGATGTCACATCGACGTGAAGAACTCGTCGCGTTGGCGAAGGAGCTCGCAAGCGATTTCGCCACGCGGGCAGCGGAACACGATCGCAACAATAGTTTCCCCTTCGAGAATATCGCGCGGCTGAAGGAAACCGGCTATAGCGCGCTGGTCATCCCCGAAGCGAATGGCGGCCTGGGCGCCGATCTCGAAGACTACGTCCTATGCCAGGAGCAACTGGCGCAAGGATGCGGCGCGACCGCCATCGCCATCAACATGCACCTGTTCGGACTCGGCAGCATGATCGAGCTCTCGACCGGGCAGCGTCCGGAGGAGAAACTTTTCTGGGATGCGATCGGCCGCGGCAAACAAATTATCGGCGGCGGCATCAGCGAGCCGGAAACCGGGGGCGATTGGGGATTCTTCGCCACCAAGGCGCGCAAGGAAGGCGACTCCTACATCTTGAACGGCCGCAAAACCTTCACCAGCCTCTCGCCGGTCATCGATTTGTTCATGGTGATGGCGACCATCGAGGATTCCGATCCACCCTGTTCTTCAACATTCATCATTCCGAAGGGCACGCCGGGACTGGATCTGATCGAAACGTGGGACGCGATGGGGATGCGCGCAACCGCGAGTCACGACCTCGTGATCAAGGACGTGATGGTGCCATCGATGGCGAAGACGGAGTCGCGGCCCATCGGTCCGATCGAGGGAGCGGCGGTATCGCTATTCGCATGGTTCACTCTTTCAGTTGCGGCGGTCTACACCGGCGTCGGGATCGCCGCATTCAACTTCGTCAAAGAATTTACCGGCCGATTCAAGCCGCTCGCGCTCCCGCGCCCCATCAAATATCTCCCCGGCATCCAGTTCGCCGCCGCCGACGCCGAAGCGTTGCTGGCGCAGTCCCGCGCGCTCTATCTAACAACCGCGCGCGACTACGTTGCCAATCCCAAGTCGTTCAAGGGCGAAGCCGGACTTGCGCGCGTCGTCCTCGCCAAGTATGTCGCGACCAACAATGCCGTACGCGCAGTTGACCAGATGATGGAAATCGTCGGCGCTCATGGCTATCTGAAAAAATTTCCGATGGAGCGTTACTTCCGCGACGTGCGCGCCGGCGTCAACCATCCGCTCTCGAACGCGCGGGCGCGCGAGCTGATTGGAAAAAGCGCGCTCGGCATCAGCCTCGGCGAACTCCCCCGCTGGTAACCACTGACTGTGGATGACATCGAACAGGTCGCGTTGCGGGCCGCTCGCGCCGCCGGACGCATCCATCTTCGCTGGCTGAACAAAACCCAAACCACTCGCAAGAGCAATGCGCTCGACCTGGTGACCGAGGCCGACAAGGAGGCCGAGGCCGCCGTCATCGCGATTATTCGCCGTGCGTTTCCTGATCAGGCGATCCTCGCCGAGGAGAGCGGCGCCAGCGAGCAGCAGAGCCGCCATCGATGGATCATCGATCCGCTCGACGGTACCACCAATTTCGCGCACGGATTCCCGGCGTTCTGCGTCTCCATCGCGTACGAGCATCGCGGGCGCGTGCAGCTCGGCGTGGTCCTCGATGCCTTGCGCAAGGAGCTGTTCACCGCGCGGCGCGGCAAAGGCGCGCGGCTCAACGACAAACCGATGCGCGTGAGCGAGGCCAATACGCTGGCGACCGCGCTCCTCGCCACCGGATTTCCGTACGATCGACGCGAGCGACGCCGCTTTTACCTGGCGTTTTGGGAAGACATGATGACGCGCGTCGAGGGAGTGCGGCGCGCGGGTTCCGCGGCACTCGACCTCGCATCAGTCGCATGCGGTCGGCTGGATGGATTCTGGGAATTCGGCCTCAAGCCGTGGGACATCGCGGCCGGCTCTCTGCTGGTCGAGGAAGCCGGCGGCAAGGTCACCAACATGGATGGCACTCCCTTGAACCTGACGGGCGCGCAACTCCTCGCCAGCAACCGGCGCCTCCATCACGAGATGGCGCAGGTCCTTCGCGATATTCGTCCGGAGGCGGAACGCCGTCATCTCGAACAACTTCGCGAGGAAGGCAAACCTTCCTAAGCAGCCCGCGATTTGTATCGAGGTGCCAGTTAACTCGGCTTTGCCTGCCCGTACCGTTCGTAATGCACCATCTCGGTTCGCTTCTTGAGCGGTTTCCCCTGCGGAGGGTTCTTGGCATCGGCATAGCCAAACGGAAGAATCGTGAAGACCTCCCATCCAGCCGGGTAACCGAGAATTTCCCTAAGCTTGGCCGCATCGAAGTTGCCCACCCAGCAGGTGCCGAGCCCCAAAGCCCATCCGGCGGTCGCCATGTTCTGTACCGCCTGCGCGCAGTCAACGTCGGCCCATCGCGCGTTGGCGACGTCCTTAAGGATGACGACTGCCGACGGCGCATCGGCGACGAAACGGCCGGTGGTGCACAGTGCACCCATCGCCTTAAGGCGTTCGCGATCGCGCACCACGATGAATTGCCAGGGTTGCAGGTTGCGCGCGCTCATCGCATGGCGCCCGGCATCGACGATCTTGGAGAGCTTGTCGGCTTCGACGGGTTTATCGGAGAAAGTTCGCTGAACCTTGCGACCTAAGATCGCTTCGATTGTGTCCATGTCTCTTTCCTCTCGTTCTGGTTTCGTGGGCAATTTCGGCAGACCGGAAAACCGGGGCCGCGCCACCTCGCTGCGGGCCGTTCACGAACGACCCCTGCCAGGAAGGGATCTGCTCTCGTTTCTATTCTGGCGGGCGAACGATTTCCAGTTCGGCCATGGTGCGTGCCCGACGATAAAACACGACGTAATAGGTTTGAGCAGAGCGCTTGCGCTCGAATGCGGCGAATACCGCGTCACCAATAACGTCATATGGCTAGGCCCACACGAGCGGGAGGGCCCTGAAGAACGGCCGCAACGCTCGCGCAGCGCGGGATGGCGCGATAATAAGGATGGTTGAGCCGGAGGAGGTCGCTGAGCTCGCGGGTTCTCGCGAGCGACCCAAGCGGCGCCACCACAGGACAATCGGCTTTGGTTTGTGGCGGTTTCAACATGCATTGACCGGCGGCTATGGCGGCATCTGGCGAGGCTCATCCTCGCGACGATATTTCTCACCCTCGCAACTCCGATCGCGTTCGCATACAGCGAGCAGCCGCTGCGGCTCTTTTACCGCGGCCGCGAAAATCTGGTTATCGATCGTCTCGCGCTCGATCCGTCGATGCATCGAGTCGATGCGCTGGCAAACGCGCAGGTCGCGGTCTTCGATGACACGCTGCCGCCGCCGGGCCCCGCGATGGATCAGCTTCGAGGATTCGTCGTCAGCGGAAACGGCCTGGTGGTGGTGCTTGGAAAAGACACGCCCCCCGCGTCGCTGGCGGCGCTGACCGACGACGCAATCACCGAAGGTAACCCGGTCGAAGCTGCCGAGGGGCCATATCAGGCGGCGGAAGCGGAAAAGCTCGGCGCGGTTATGGAATACGTCGGGCCTCGGCACGATCCCCTCAAGAGCAACGTCAGTTGGAAATCGGCGGTGCGCGTCTTCGAGCGCTGGATGCTCAACGTCAATCGCGGCGAGGTCATCGTCGCCACCAACGACAAGGATACCGTCCATCCGCATACGCCGATCCTGGTGAAGCTCGAACTCGGCCGCGGCACCATTTATGTGCTCAACGTGTGGATGACCGAGGGCAACCAGGCCGAGCGCATCCACAGTTATGCAGCGATGCTCGCGGGGTTGGCAGGCGCGCGCAACTACGACTTTCAGCGGTGGCCGTACTTCAACTGGCTTTTGTATGATCTCACGCGCACCTCAGCATCGATGGCGCCGGTACCCTTCCGAAGCTGGACGGCGGCGCCGGTTCCGCATGGCTCACAGATTCTAGTGCTCGCGGCAATTTTCATGTCGCTGTTCGCCATTTTCGCGACCGCGCTAATCTTCGTGCGCCGTTACAGCATCCGGCATCCCGAAGCGCTCAGCCATTTCTACCAACCAGTCGCCAGAGTGCATCTGCCGCAGTCGCTCGGCGCGGCGGCCCTTCCGATAGCTGGAGACGAGGCCGAGGGCGGCGCGCTGGCGCATCGAGGCGATCCGCGCTGGGAGGTGGTCGGCTTCCATCGCCCGCTTTCGGGATTCTTCTACAACTACCTGCTCTCGTTGCTGGTGATGATCCCGTTCAACTTCGTCTTCACCTTCTACCTCGAGCGCAACTATGTGAATCCCTTTCTGGAAGCGCGCGGGGCATGGGGCGCGGTCACCCAGTTCATGGGATTTTTCTTCGCGCTGCTCGACCTCGGCACCGGGCAAGCGATGGTGAAGTATTTCGCCGAGTACCGGGTGCGCGACCCCGGGCGCGCCATCACCTACGCGCAGTTTTACATCTGGTTCCATGCGCTCGGGGGAGTGCTGGCAGTGACCATCCTCGGCATCATGGCGGCCGTCTTCATGCCCGAGACCACGGTCGCGTTCCTGACCTGGTTCGTCATCCTGCACACTCTGAGTCAGTTTCCCGGCTTCACCGCGATATACACCAACCTGTTCCGCGCGCTGCAACGCTTCGACTACGCGCAGGTGCTGGTGGTGCTGACCTACGTGCTGACGCCGCTCATCCAGATGGGCACCGCGATTTACATGCGGCACTGGGGGCTGCTGCATCCGGTGTTTGGCGAAGGGATGGGCGTGGTATTCGGCTTCGCGCTCGGCGGCGTGGTGAGCAACATCGCGTTGGGAGTGCTCTGCTCGTTCTTCTATCACGGCATGGGTTTTCGACTGACGACGATATTCCTCGCGCACTTCGACAAGGAGACCATCAAGAAGTCGCTGCTCTATGGCGCGAAGCTCACCGCCGGCAACATGCTTTCGGCCGCGAGTTGGGGATTGCTGCCCGTCATTATGCTCGCGATGATTCCGAATTTCTTCGAACTGAACGAAATCTGGTTGCTGACGTTTACCCTGACCTATCCCTACATCGAGACCGGCGCGTATATGTTCGTCACCCTGATGTCCTCGGTGTCGGAGAGCTACTCGGCCGGGATGTTGAGACTGACGCAGCGCTACCTCGATCAGAGCCTGCGCTGGGGCATCATGATCGCCACGATGTTGGGCGGCGCGTTCATCGCGTTCTCCGACATCTTCATCACCGGGTTGCTCCCGCCGCAGTTCCTGCGCGCGGCCGCGGTGATCGGCCTGATGCACATCTGGCGGGTGCTCGATTTTTCCACCCGGCTGCCCGACCAGGTTTTCCAGGGCGTCGGCAAGACCGGGCTCTTTACCATCACCGTGGCGGTCGAGCACGTCGGCCGCATCATCTTGTCGCTGCTGCTCATCTCCCACTTCGGTTTCTATGGCGTCTTCTACGCGTTCACGCTTTCGTCGCTGGCGAAGTCGCTGGTCGCATGGCCGGCAATGGCGAAGTATGTGGTGCGGCCGGTCTTCAGCGTCTGGCAAACCTTCATCAACCCGGCGCTCGCGGCGATCGGCAACTACCTCATCCTCGATGCGTTCGCCGAGCACGCCTGGATGGGCCCGGGACATACCGCCAACTCGTGGCTGATCGTACTGGCATGCCTGTTCGGGTCGCTGCCCATCTATCTATTCATTTCCGGATTACTGGGCTGGGATGACATGGCGCTGGCGGAGTTTCATGATGCCGCCGAGCTGGTGCCATCACCGTTTGGGGCTATTGCGCGATTGGCGCATCGAACCGTCGCGTTCGCCTCGGGGCTCAGCCCGTTGCATGATCGATTTCCGGGCAAGATGGTGCACGAGGCAGCGCTGGAAGCGCAGCAACTTACCGAGGAAAAAGCGATTTTGCGCTAGCGTGAGTTGTTACCGTCTCAACTTGTGGATAGCTTTATCCAAGCAGGCTTGATTGTTTGTATTCCAGCAAGTACTCTGGTCGGTAGTTATGGCAAGCTCCTTGGCAGTGGCCATCCCACGTAGACGAACTCAGGAAGAGCGCAGCAGCCGGATGCGCGAGCGCTTGCTCGATGCGACCGTAGAATGCCTCGCCAAGCTCGGTTACGCCGGCACCACTACAACCGAGATCGCCAAGCGCGCCAAGGTGTCCAGAGGTGCGCAGCTACATCATTACCCGCTGAAAGAAGATCTTGTGATCGCGTCGGTAGAGCATGTCTTTCGCCTTCGCCTGGAAGATTTCGGCAAGGCATTCGCGAAGGTTCCAGCGGAGACTGATCGCCGGCCGATCGCCGTCGATTTACTATGGTCAATGTTCCAGGGACCCGTCTTCCACGCGTGGTTGGAGCTGATCGTCGCATCGCGTACCGACAAGGCGTTGCGAGAGGCTCTGCGCGCGATGAACGAGCGCTTCCAGAGCGATCTCAAGGTTTACTTCAAAGAGATCTTCGGCCCCTCGCCGCTGACTAGCGACTTCGATCTCATCCCGGCGTTCATTTTCTCCCTCATGGAAGGAATGGCGATGCGGATGATCGTCGGCAATGACGAGGAGAACGAACGTATCCTGGACCTGCTCAAGCGCTACGCAACCTTGTTCCTCGCAGACCGCAGAGCGACCGAAACTTTCAACTAGATTCGTCAGCAAGATGGCGGGCGGCGATGAATCCGCGGCGCGGATTCGGCGTCTATAAGGTTGAAGCGCTTCAATTGTGCTTCAGCGCCGCCCGTGAGTAGCGAGCCCTCTCCGTGAAAACTGGGCGGCGCATAAAAGGATGGCAGGCAGGGACGTGACCAGCCGATCGGTCCCTGTTTCTGCAAGGCGGTCACTGTTCCCCCCTCAGTGGCCGCCTCTTTTTATTCGCGGATAATGAAAAGCTCGATCGGCACTTCAACTTCAACAATTCTATTCGTTGGTCCGCCGATAAATCGCGAACTCCAGCTCCAGCTTCGCGGCGCGCTCCTGGATCGATGATAGTCGCTGCGTACCGAGCAGGAAGTTAACCAGCTCGCCGTGGCCGACCTGGCCCCCGGGGCTTAAGACCTCGACCAGCTCGTCGATGAGGCTGGGAAATTTCTCGCTCGGAATGTAGTAGTTGGCCCAGCCGAAGTTGCAGTGGCGATGGAGGATTTTCGCGATCGCCTTCTCCAGCATCTCGCGCCGGTCATTCGAGTTTTCTCGTTCGTCGCTCAAGTCAGTCTCCCCGATAGCCGAATATTCGCCGGTCCCCTAGCTTAGGCAGGTTTCTTCGCTGGAAGCACCTGCTCATCTTCGGCCCAAAGAATCTTACGATAATCAAATCTTAGGTTCTCTATTACATTGAACTTGATGATTTCGAAATACGGGGATAAGTCGAAATCGCGCGGGGTGACCAGGCTCGGCGAAACCCGCCGCATGATGCCGTAGGGATGCGCATCGGGCCGCGGCTTCACCCGCCAGATGATGCGCCGATGGGAAATCGCGCTGGGATCGGGCGGCTGCGCGAATTTCGGCACGATCGGAAATCCCACCCGATGAAAGCATTCGGCCAGCAGGCTGGAGCAAATCACTCGCGTCGGTTCGCCACTGCCAAACTGCAGCGCCTGACGCCGAAGGCGCCGCGGCACCAGCGATACCGGGAAGAAGTAGCGCGCGAGGTCCACCACGTTCTTGATGTCGTAAACGTGGCCGACGTGGCGCAGCGCCTCGTCGATAACCTCGCGCAGATCGGAGCCGGAAAGATTGTACGGCCGGCATACGCGAATGTTGAAATCGCGATACTTGCTTAGCGGCGTCAGCACCACGCCCGCCTCGACCAGCGCCTCGACCACCAGGAAGTCGGCGTCGTCGCCGTATTTCTCGATATACTCGGCGCGATGCTTGGGATTGTGCTTCAGTGGCTCGTCGCCCACATACAGCACCGAATGCGACCATGAGCTTTGGGTCAGATACTTGATGCACTCGCTGATGCGCTCATTGCCTTCGACCAGAATCACGTCGCCCTTTCTGACGTACTTCTTCAGATTCGCGAGGTCATTCGGGATGTGCAGGTTGTAGTTGCGCGCTGGTTTAGTAAGCAGCCGGACGACGAAGTTTACCGCCGCGCGCCGGAGCAGAGTGATGGGGTTGTAGGTGCGCCGCCGACGAGGTTGGTCGGTCTTGGGATCGCGGGTCTCTTCGCTCTCGGGCACAATCTGAATATAAGAACCGATCCAACGTGGAACAATAGAGCCGCCCCGAGTTCGCTCCTAGAGACCGGCCGACGCGACTGGAATGTGGCATAGAGATGCATTCAGATAATCCCAGAGCATCAGATGCCGCGCTCCGCCGCCGCCAGCCGCAGCTTCTGTTTCGAGTCCATCCGATCGCGCCATGCAAGGAAGCGCTTCTCAACGATTACGAAATGCGCCCATGCGAGCGCGACCGACCCCAAGAACGTCAGCAGTAGCGCGACAATCTCCTGGGGCAAGGTTCCGACCCGACCGAAGCCCAGGCCCATCACCCGAGCCAAGGCGTTCCACAGCGGGTCATGAAAAAGATAGATGCCGTAAGAGATCTTGCCCACGAACACCATCGGCCGCCACCCCAGACCTCGCGCGAGCAAGGATTGAGGTCTTAGCAACACCGCGAGCAGCACCGCCGCGGTGGCAACCGCCATCAGGCTGAAGCCCACCGTCGCGCCGCGCCATCCGCCTTTGAATGCCCCACCAGTCGCCCATGCAAAAGCGATCAGCGCCGCGACAACTGCAGCGCTGGTAAACCATCGCCAGTCCGCCAGTCGCTGAAAAAATGCATGTAGCGAAGCTTCCCGCAGCGCCAGCGCCGTCGCGCAACCGACCAGAATCGCGTCGATGCGAGTATCGGTGCCGTAGTAGATCCGATCGAGCGAACCCAACGACGGCGACCCCAGATGACCCCAGTTGAGCCATCCGTACAACATGGTTCGGTAGATCAGCACGAATATGACGACGCCCAGGGCGATGCGCAGGCATTTGCGCGTGCCGCAGCGGCGCAACACCCACGGCCAGACCAGGTAGAAATGCTCCTCGATGCACAGCGACCACACTTGCCCGTAGGACGACAACTGGATAACGCCGAAAGCGACCGCGAAGTTGTAGCTGTAGGTCAGGAAGAACGGCATCGCCGCCATCATGCCGAGGAATTTGGCGTGATTGAAAAAAAACATCAGCGCGGTGACCGCAAGCAATCCGGTGAAGAAAGTCGGTTGCAGCCGCAGCGCGCGTCGAGCGTAGAACCGGCTCAAATTGAAGCTGCCGGTCTGGTCCATCTCCGTCGCGATTATCCAGGTGATCAGGAATCCGCTGAGAACGAAGAAGACATCGACTCCGCACCAGCCTCGTCGCGCGATATTTTCCAGCCATGGCCGGTCGCTCGAGACCACGTGAAATGCGATGACGGCCACGATGCAGAGCGCGCGCAACCCGTCGAAGGCCGGGACGTAGCGGACCCGCCCCAGCAGATCTAGCGGCGCGTCCTCGCGATATTTATAAGCCGGGCTTGACAATATTTTTGTTTACGGAGGAAGACAGATAACCGATCGCATTCGCCATCGGCCGGCGAGGGGTCAAAGACGCGGCAAGTGGAGTGGAGCGCGTCTCCGATCAGAGATCGGAACCCTCAAGCCTCACACGCAAGCAACGATGTTAGTTAAGGTGGACGCCCCCCGGCGGCACGATCCAATACTAAATGAGGTGGCGAAATGTGACAACGGTGTTTATTCCACACTGGATACTTGCGGATGCTCCTCAGCTACCAACCTTGATCTTCGGCGCGCTCTGGTAGAATTCGTCAGCGTTTCGACGGTGTGCTGGCTGATCTCATTTTCGAGCTTCCACATTCGATCACGAAGGTGGGGATACTCCGCGCATCGCGTCTGCTGAAACCGCACCCGCGCGACCTCCGGCAGCGCCTCCGTCAGGGAGCTCGACCGCCGCGCGCGAGGCAACAATAGCCGCGGTTGCCTACATCGAGAACTGGCCGACGATGCCGTAAAACGGGACGTTCAACACCTGCTGCTCGGGATCGTCCGTCTTGATCTGCAATTCCCCGCGCACCTGACCGTCAGGCGTCCCGCGATGCAACTGCACCGTGATTTTATAGTCCTTGCTCCCGTCGATGGGCTCCGCCGAGGCTGACACCGGAATCGCCGTGCTGGTGATGCCCAGCACTTTCACCGGCTTGCCGCCCCCGTTGGTCAGCTTCACCATCCGCACCGCCTCAGCTCCGTGCGGCACGATGCCGAACGACACCTGCGCCGGCGCCACGGTCAAATCGCCGGTCACGTCGCCGAACACATTGACCTGCAGTGGAATGCGGCTGGTGGTCATCTTGACCGTGTCATCGAAGGTCCCCACCGGCATCGCCTTGGTCACCGTGACCTTGAGCAGCGCGCCGGGCTTGCCGTCAGGTCGCGCCAGCTTCTCCACTTTGAGTGCGGGATTGGAATTGTTGAGGTCGCTGACGACGAAGGGGTCTTTCCTGCCGGTGAGGTCGCTGACGATGACCTCGCGGGTCACCTCGGTGCCCTGCTTCACGTTGCCGAAAGCGACGTCGGCGGGGGTCGCCGAGACCTGCTGCTTGACGGTGCCCTGCATCGTCATGATCGCTTCGGGCGTAGACGGATCGTTGGTGAACGCCGTGATCATGCGGACCTGGTGACCCTTCTGAAAATGGGTGTCGAAGCCGACATTGATCTCGGTCTCTTCGCCGGGGGCGAGCGTGCTCTTCTCGGGCTTGGCGGCGGTGCATCCACACGAGGTCTTGACGTTGGAGATCACCAGGCGGCCCTTGCCGGCGTTCTTCAGCTTGAAGGTATGATTCACCATGGTGGCTTCGGTGGCGGTGCCGAAGTCATAGAGCGGATTCTCGACCTCGACCTTCGGCTGCGGTCCCGGCGGCGCGGAATTACCGCCCGGAATCATCGGATTGTCCTGGGCGCGCGCGAGCGCCGGAGCCAGCATCATTGCGAATAGGGCAAACACTACCGTGGGCGCGAAAAGAATTCTTTTTGTCATGGATGGTTGGGAATCCGCGGTCCTCACCACGCGCGGATTCCATTTATATGGTTTAGGTGGAAGACGGTCGCGGTCAAGAGGCCTTCGGCGCGGTACTGCGCGGCCTGCGGGCCGGTTGGCTTTGCATCGCTGTGGATCGATGTTTGCTAAAACCCGCGATTTACTAAACCGCGATCGGGAAAAGAACCTCCATGAAACAACTCGATTTACCCACGCTGGAAATCCCTGCAACGATGCTCCGATTTTTCGTCGCGGCGTTGGCTACCATTGCGACCTGCTCTCCAGCCTTCGCGCAAAGTGCAGTGCCGACTGCGCAGTGGCCGAACTACGGCAATGACCCCGGCGGGCAGCGCTACTCTCCGCTCGACCAAATCAACCAGCAGAATGTCGGGCAGCTCAAGCTCGCATGGACCTATCACACCGGTGACGTGTCGGATGGGACCCACGCCAAGCGCAAGAGCGCGTTCGAGAACACGCCGATAGTGATCGACGGCACCATGTACATTTCGACGCCGTTCTCGCGGGTGGTCGCGCTCGATCCGGAAACCGGGCAAGAGAAATGGAGCTACGATCCTCACCTCGACCTCCAATCCTCTTATTCCGAAGGTTTGATCAATCGCGGCGTTTCCACCTGGAGTGATGCGACCCGCGGCGCCGACCAGCCGTGCCGGCGCCGGATTTTTATCGCCACTATCGATGCGCGCTTGATCGCCCTCGACGCCACTTCTGGTCACACCTGCGCCGATTTCGGCGCCGGCGGCCAGATCGATCTCACAGCCACCGCGAACATTACGACGCTCTACAATGGCGAATACGAAGTCACTTCGCCGCCCGCGATCATCGACGACATGGTGATCGTCGGCTCCGCCATCGCCGACAACACCCGCACCGATGAACCGACCGGCGTGGTGCGCGCCTTCGATGCCCGCAACGGCCAGGTCAAGTGGTCATGGTATCCGATTCCGCGCGATGCTTCCGATCCCGCCGCGAAAACCTGGGCGCCCGGCGCCGCGGCCAAAACCGGCGCTGCCAACGTGTGGTCGATTATCTCGGTCGATCGCGACAATGACCTGGTCTATCTGCCCGGCTCCAGCGCCAGTCCCGATTACTATGGCGGCGAGCGCCTCGGCGATGACCTCTACTCCGACACGCTGGTCGCGCTGCATGCGAAGAGCGGTCAGGTCGCGTGGTATTTTCAGACCACGCATCATGACCTCTGGGATTACGACAATCCCTCGATGCCGCTGCTCTGCACCATCCACAAAGATTCCCAAGACATCCCCGCGGTGGTGCAGGGCACCAAGCGCGGCAGCCTCTTCATCTTCAACCGGCTCACGGGAGCGCCGGTATATCCGATAGTCGAGCGTTCGGTGCCGCAGACTGATGTGCCGGGCGAGCTTACCTCGGCCACGCAGCCGTTTCCGACTTTGCCGCCGCCGCTGGTTCCACTCACCATCAGCGCCGATGATGCGTGGGGCGTCATGTATTTCGATCGCCTGGGCTGCCATAAGCAGATGGCGGCGTTGCGTGCCGAGGGTATCTTCACGCCGCCCTCCCTCAACGGAACGATGCAGATTCCCGGCAATGTCGGCGGCATGAACTGGAGCAGCGCCGCCTTCGATCCGCAGCGGCAACTGCTGGTCACCAACACCAATAACCTCGCGCTCGATGTCCATCTGATCCCGCGCGCCGATTTCACCATGCCCCCGGGCGGCAATCGCATGGGCGTTCAATACACCGAACAGAACGGAACTCCCTATGGGATGAGCCGCGCGATCATGCGCTCGTCGTTTCCCGGATTTCCCTGCAATCCGCCGCCATGGGGCTCGTTGACCGCCGTGGATCTCGCGACCGGCGCGATCAAATGGACGGTGCCGCTGGGCAATATCTTCCGCGCCCGCCACCTGCCGCTCCCCGATCCGCATTGGGGATCGCCGAACCTGGGCGGCGCGATTGTGACTGCGGGTGGACTGACGTTTATTGGCGCCACCATCGATCCCTACTTCAGGGCCTTCGATACCGATACCGGCAAACTCTTATGGGAAACCGAGTTGCCCGCCGGAGGAAACGCGACTCCGATGACCTATCGCATTCGCCCCGACGGCAAACAGTATGTGGTCATCGCGGCGGGCGGGCACGGCAACTTGGGCTCAAAGCTGGGCGACTCGCTGGTCGCATACGCCCTGCCCTAGCGCGAGAAGCTATCTTCCCGCGGCGCGGGCAGCTTCGGCGACGTGCTCGT
>Ga0210398_10000457_pt1 | contig 46732 bp, 41 predicted proteins | sample IncBWC4OmetaG_FD_161047 | JGI IMG/M metagenome (GOLD analysis project Ga0210398, IMG submission 161047) | Forest soil microbial communities from Barre Woods Harvard Forest LTER site, Petersham, Massachusetts, United States - Inc-BW-C-4-O | ecosystem: Environmental > Terrestrial > Soil >...
CCTTCGGGTTGTTCTTCGACAGCACTTTCGTGATCGCTGCCGTCAACGTCGTCTTCCCGTGGTCGATGTGCCCGATCGTCCCCACGTTCAGGTGCGGCTTACTCCGCTCGAATTTCTCCTTCGACATGTCTCTCTCCGCTCTAGTAGCGTTCGTTGATCGTGAAAATGACAAACTTGAAGTTCACGCCGTTCACTTCTTAGCCTTCACACCGCTGACGGCGCCGACGATTTCCTCGGAAATATTGGGCGGCGCCTGCTGGTAATGCGAGAAATGCATCGTAAAACTGCCGCGGCCCTGAGTTCGGCTGCGGATATCGGTCGCATAGCCGAACATCTCGGCCAACGGAACCTGCACATTGATAATTTCGCTGCCCGAGCGTGATTCCCGGCCCTGCAATTGCCCGCGCCGCGAGTTCAGATCGGAAATCACCGGACCCATGTAATCTTCCGGGACAACCACTTCCACACGCATGATTGGCTCGAGCAGTTTCGGGCTCGCTTTGCGGCACCCTTCCTTGAAGGCCATTGAGCCGGCAATCTTAAACGCCATTTCCGAGCTGTCCACGTCGTGATAGCTGCCGTCAATCACCATGACGGCAAGGTCCACCATTTCGTAGCCGGCGAGAACGCCGCTGTCCATGGCCTCTTTAATTCCGGCTTCAATCGGAGGCACAAATTCACGCGGAATCGAACCGCCTACCAGCTTGTCTATGAACAAGAGGCGATGTTCCTTGTCATAACGCCACTTGCCGCCCTTACCAGCAACCTGCTTGGCAAGTTCGTCGAGCTGGTCGGCGGACAAATCGTGCATATCCTCGTGCCCTGAGCCTGGCAGCGGCTGCACGATCAGCTTCACGTGGCCGTACTGGCCGCGCCCGCCGGACTGCTTGATATGCTTGTGCTCGCCTTCAGCAGCCTTGGTAATCGTCTCGCGATAAGCGACCTGCGGCCGGCCGACATTCGCCTGCACGCCGAACTCGCGCATCATGCGATCCACGATGATTTCAAGGTGCAGCTCGCCCATTCCAGAAATCAGCACCTGACCCGTATCGTGATCGGTGTGGACACGAAACGTCGGATCTTCCTGCGCGAGTTTTCCGAGCGCCGTGCCCATCTTTTCCTGGTCAACTTTGGTCTTGGGCTCGATCGCCACGGAAATGACGGGGGCGGGGAAATCAATGTTTTCGAGAACAATAGGCTTTTCTTCATCACACAGCGTGTCGCCGGTCGTTACGTTTTTCAGGCCCACACAAGCTGCGATGTCGCCCGCTTCGACCGATTCGATTTCTTCCCGCTTGTTCGCGTGCATCCGCAGCAGGCGGCCCATGCGCTCGCGCACTTTTCGAGTCGAGTTGAAAACCGACTGGCCAGTCTTCAGCACGCCAGAATAAACTCGGATATACGTTACATGACCAACAAATGGATCGGTCATGATTTTGAAAGCCAGCGCCGCAAAGGGTTGGTCGTCCGCCGCGCGCCGCAATTCCGGGTCGTCTCCGTCCAGCGTCGTGCCTTCCACCGGCGGAACATCCATCGGCGACGGCAAATAATCAACGACTGCGTCGAGCAGCGACTGCACGCCCTTGTTCTTGAACGCTGAGCCTGCGATCACCGGCACCAGTTTCAGCGCGATCGTCGAACGGCGCAGGGAAGCTCGCAGTTCCGCCGGCTCCAGCTTGTGCTGCTCGAGATACTTGGTAAGGATGGCGTCGTCGTGTTCTGCGATATACTCAACTACTTTTTCGCGATGCACCTTGTAGAAATCCGCGTTAAGACCCACTGCCTTCACGGCCTTTTCGACTTCCGGCCGCGTCTTCAAAAACTCCGCGTCCCACAATTTCTCAAGCGGAAGTATTTCGTATTCCGCGCCAAGGGTCTCGTCTTTCCAAATGATGGCGCGCTCTTCGATAAAGTCGATAATGCCAATGAAGTTGTCTTCTCGTCCGATGGGATAGGTGATTGATACGGGGTGGGCCGAAAGCCGCTGGCGCATTGACTTGACCGATTGCTCGAAGTCAGCGCCAATGCGGTCCATTTTATTAATGAATGCAATGCGCGGCACGCGGTATTTATCGGCCTGGCGCCAAACCGTTTCGGACTGAGGCTGCACGCCCGCGACTGCGTCAAACACCGCGACGGCGCCATCGAGCACGCGCAGCGACCGTTCGACTTCCACCGTAAAATCCACGTGTCCCGGCGTATCAATGATGTTGATGCGATAGCTCTTGTCGAAGCGCTTCCAGGAAGCAGTGGTCGCCGCGGAGGTGATCGTGATACCGCGTTCGCGCTCCTGCTCCATCCAGTCCATGACCGTGGTGCCTTCGTGCACCTCGCCGATCTTGTAGGTGACACCCGTATAGAAAAGAATGCGCTCCGTGCAGGTAGTCTTCCCCGCATCGATGTGCGCCATGATCCCGATGTTGCGGATCTGATCGAGTTGTACCTGGCGTGCCATGTGAATTTCGGTCCCTGCTACCAGCGATAATGCGCGAAAGCCTTGTTGGCCTCCGCCATTCGGTGCACGTCCTCTTTCTTCTTCACCGCTCCACCGCGACCATTCGCGGCGTCCATGATTTCCTCGGCCAGCTTCTCGGTCATCGTCTTTCCCGAACGCGAGCGCGAGTACAGTACGAGCCAGTGGATCGCGAGCGACTGGCGCCGGAAGGGATTCACCTCGACCGGAACCTGATAGTTCGCTCCTCCCACGCGCCGGGACTTCACTTCTAGCGTCGGCTTGCAATTTTCGACGGCTTTCTTGAACAGCTTGAACGCATCGTCGTTGGTCTTCTTCGCGACCTGATCCATCGCGTGGTAGAAAATCGTCTGCGCGGTGGAGCGCTTGCCGTCGTACATCATGCTGGAAATAAACTTCTGCACGAGGTCGCTGTCGAAAACCGGATCGCCCGGAATCTTGCGCCGAAGAACCCATCCTTTGCGTGGCATCTATACCTTCTCCCACTGTTGCCGAAACTGTTACTTTTGCGCGGCTTTAGGCCGCTTCGCGCCGTATTTCGAGCGCGCCTGTTTCCGATTTTCGACTCCGGCCGCGTCAAGCGTGCCGCGAATCACGTGGTAGCGAACGCCCGGCAGGTCCTTCACGCGGCCACCGCGCACCAGCACGATCGAGTGCTCCTGCAAATTGTGCCCAATGCCAGGAATGTACGTGGTCACTTCGGCGCTGTTCGTGAGGCGCGCGCGCGCTACTTTTCGCAGCGCGGAATTTGGCTTCTTCGGTGTTTGCGTATAAACGCGAACGCATACTCCGCGCTTTTCCGGACATCCTTCGAGAGCCGGCGATTTCGTCTTCGTCCGGATCTTTTCACGCCCGTGGCGCACCAATTGCGAAAACGTTGGCACTCGTCCCCCTTGATTCCTCGAACATCGCGCGTCAGCGTTCCACGGACGTCGCGCCGTTTAATTTCCGCGCAGCCCAAACCTGCCCGCGCAGAATTCTGCGGGTGAATGAACAGAAAAGGTCGCCAAACCTGAAGGAACTACCAGGTACTCCGCGTTGACGCTTCACCCCAAGGAGTGAACTGCATCTACATGACTGCGGAGAGGCTCGCACGGCTTTGCGGGGCTGGCGCCCCATTTCGGCCGCTCTTCACTCGCCCCGTTCCTTGCATCTTTGTTCCGGGGTAGGAAGACTTCCCTTTCACCACCAGGCCCGAAGGCCTTAAGACAACCGCAGGAGTATAGGCAAAACAACAAATCTTGTCAACACGATACATCTAGGGAAATCAGCGTGCAAAGCCTTTCGCCACTTCGACATCCTCGTGCCCGACGAAAGTGAAAATCCTCGAACTTCTCCTGTTTGGGACTAACGTATTCGATGTTAGTTAACGTATTTCGGTTCAAGCCCAGTCGTAGCGACTTGAACTTAGCGCGAGACCCGTTCAGGCCTCAGAGGTCAGGGGGTTCCCATAGGTTCCACATAATAAGACACTTGACTGCGTGTATGCCGGTGCAGTAGGTACTGGTAGAACTAGCCCTCCCTAGAATGTGCGTTCCAGTCCGGATGATTCCCTGCCCTAAGAGTTTGGAAACTCCTCAACCGTCTCCCCATCTGGTCTTTACGCCCACCGGCATCCAACCTAAACTTTGGGGCGCTGGGTCTCGACGGGGGGAGCGCGAATGAGCCGTTTCTGGGTGATTCTATTTTGTCTGCTGAACGCGCCCGCCCTAGCCTGGGCGCAGGCGCGCCCAACCTCGGCAGCAATGCCCTCCGCTCAGTCGCCGCACGCAAGTTCTATCCTGAACCAGCATCCCGCGGAGTATTCCAAAGAACCGTTCGTCATCGAGAGGTACGCAACGACTGCGCGGTTTGAAAATGACGGCACCGGCGAACAAGTCCTGGCGGTGCGCGTCCATGTGCAAAGCGATCAGGGAGCACAGCAACTGCACGAACTTGTCTTCCGATACGATTCAGCGAACCAACAGATGGGTGTTCGTTTCGTTCGCGTGCACAAAGCGGACGGCACGACGGTGAACGGCGCTCTGGATGCAGTGACGGAAGTGACTGCGCCCACCGTGCGCGACGCCGCCGCGTACGCCGATTACAAAGAGAAGCACATCGCGGTCCCGCCGCTGGTTCCGGGAGACACACTCGAGTACGAGATCGCTACCCGCCTGGTGTTCCCGTTCGCGCCCGGCGAATTCTGGTATGCGCACACGTTTCTCAACAGCGCCATCGTGCGGGATGAGCGCCTGGAAATTAGTCTTCCCGATACACGCAAAGTAATTCTCAAATCAACCGCCAGCTTCCCCTACGAAACCAAGCACGCAACTGGGCGCGTAATCTATGACTGGCAGCACGCGAATCTTACCGTGTCGGAGCGCGATTCTTCGAACAATCAAGCAGGGCAGCCGAAATCGGAGTCACCGGACGTCCAACTGACCACGTTCGCCAACTGGGAGGCCCTGGCCCACTGGTTTGCGAAACTGGGGCAGGGTCGCAGCGAACCAACTCCAGAAATTCGCGCGAAGACCGAGGAATTGATTCGAGGCAAGACCGAGGCGCTCGCCAAGGCAGAGGCGATTTATGACTTTGTCGCAACGAATATCCGCAACGTGGAACTACCCCTTGGCCAGGACGGCTGGCAGCCGCACTCCGCCGCCGAGGTTTTATCGAACCAGTACGGAGATTCCGCGGACGAGCACATTCTGCTGGCAACGATGCTCAAGGCTGCCGGAATTTCATCCGATGCCGTCTTAATTCCCTACACGCGCAAACTCGATCGATCGGTGCCGTCACCCGCGCAATTCGATCATGTGATCACGACATTGGCGCTCGACACCGGACCCATCTGGATGGACTCCACAACGGAGGTGGCGCCATTCCGGCTGCTGGCGTCGCCGCTGCGCAACAAATTCGCTTTGCTCGTCGCGACAGATGGCGCTGGAAAAATTGTGGAGACGCCCTCCGACCCGCCCTTTGTTTCCACACAGGACGTGAACATTGACGGCCATGTGACTGGTCTCGGCAAGCTTGTGGCGCGAGCGCATTACGAGATGCGCGGCGACACCGAATTAGTGCTGCGCCTCGCATTTCATCGCACTCCGCAAGCGCAGTGGAGCGATCTCGGCCAGACGATTTTGTCTCTCGACGGCATTCGCGGCGAGGTGACCAGCGTAAAGCCGGGCGACCCGATGGCAACGCACAACCCGTTCGAGCTCGAGATTGAGTTCACCGAATCGAATTTCCTGAATTGGTCGAGCAAGCGTGCGAGCACACCACTGCCGCTGCTGGCGATCGGGTTGCCGAATCCGCCCGAGGACTCCCAAAAACCAATCGAACTCGGCAGCCCACTCAGCGTAGCGGTGAAACTAAAGCTCGCGCTGCCTTCGACTTACACGGCGCAACCGCCCGCGTCTATCTCGATCGCGCGCGACTATGCGGAGTTCAAATCGAGCTATCATTTCGCCGAGGGTACGGTCATGGCCGAGCGCTCGCTGGATTTCAAAATGCGCACGCTCCCGGCCACGCGCGCCGACGATTACCGCGACTTTGCGCGGGCTGTTACCGCTGATGAAAATCGCGCGCTCGTCGTGATCAACACATTACCCGGCGAACCGGTGATTCCGTCCTCGGTGAACGCTGACGATCTGGTCGAGGCCGGCCTCGCGAATCTGAACGCAGGCAATGCGGACTCAGCAATTCCACTTCTTGACCGCGCCGTCGAGCTCGATCCGAAACACAAGCAGGCCTGGAACGACCTCGGGCTTGCGTATCTGCGCACCGGGAAACTCGACCAGGCGGCTGCCGCGTTTCAAAAGCAGATCGAAATCAACCCGGCTGACGAACATGCGAACGACTATCTCGGCCTCGCATTCGAGCGGCAGAACAAGGTTGCCGAAGCCGCCGCTGCCTTCCGCAAACAGATCATAATTGATCCGCTCGATGCGGCCGCTCACGCGGCGCTCGGTGAAATTCTTCTCGCGCAGCACGAATATTCCCAAGCCGCGCCCGAACTCGACAAAGCTACGATACTTTCGCCGGAGAATGCCGAACTGCACGTCAGCCTCGGGCGCGCCTATTTGAATACCGGCGAGCAGCCAAAAGCGATTGCTGCGTTTGAGAAAGCCGCCGCGCTATCTCCCACTCCTCCGGTATGGAACGACATTGCTTTTGACCTTGCCGAGAATAGGTTCGAACTCGCCAAAGCGCAGCAGTACGCCGAATGGGCCGTCCGCGCAACCAGCGCAGCCATCGGCAAGATTAATTTGCAACACGTGACGCCCGGCCAGATGCGCGAAGTCACGAGCCTCGCGGCCTGTTGGGACACTCTCGGCTGGGTTCATTTCCAGAAGGGCGATCTTGAAATCGCGGAGCGCTATATTCGCGCAGCATGGCTTCTCGATCAGAACGGCGAAATGGGCGATCATCTCGCGCAGATTCTCGAGAAGCGCGGAGAGAAAGACCGGGCGATCGAGGCGTACGCGCTTGCACTGGCAGCGCCGCACTCCGATCCAGAGACACGTGCCCGGCTAACGCTGTTGCTGGGCGGCAATTCTCCGATTGACGATCTCGTCGGCAAGGCCGCTCCGCAACTCGCGGCGCTTCGCACGATTGACGCGGGAAAGCTCCTTGAGGAAGACGCGACGGCCGATTTTTTCCTCGCCGTGTCGCCCGGCGAAAAGGCAGCGCGCGTTGACGCTGTGCGGTTCATTTCCGGAAGCGAAAAAATGCGGTTGCTGGCGGACCGCCTGCGCTCGCTGGACTACGGCGCGACGTTCCCGGACGCTTCGCCGGTCACGATCGTCCGCCGCGGCACGCTTTCCTGTTTGGCGAAGGAGGCCCATTGCGTTCTCGTTTTGAGCCGCGCCGAGGACGCACGCGCGACGGATTGATGGCTGGATGTCGCGCGAACAATCGTTTGCGACCTCTATAGCTGCGCGCTCATTAACCGGCCGATGCGACCCATGATTTTCAGCTGGTCGTGGCGATCCTTGAAATAGCGCGCGTTGATTTCGTCGGCTCCCAGATCTTCGACGGACGCAAAACCAGCTCGCCGCAAACGCTCCGCCAGTTCAGCGGGCGCAAAGAATGTGCGAAATGGTTCACCAGCCGCGGCCACGCGCCGCGACACCGCGTCGAGCGCGATTCGCCCCAGCAAACTCAACGAAGAACGCGGGACGGCGTAGTCGAAGGCAACTCCTCCTCCCGGCGGCGTCGAAGCCATGAAGCCGAACGTGGACATGATGGCGCCTTCGGTAAGATACATCGTCACGCCGAGCCAGGAAAAAAAAGCCGGTTTGGCCGAATCAAATCCCGCGACGCGCAACCCCTCCGAGAGCGTCTGGCGCTCGAAATCCACGGGCGCATACGTCACGGACGCTGGAACCGCAATTCGGGCCTCTTCGAGCTGCCGACGCTTCCACTCCTGCGTCGCGGGATAGTCCACTTCAAACACGCGAAGCGCCGATTCGGGGTAAGGGTTTCGATATGCGAAGGTGTCGAGGCCGGCGCCGAGCACCACATACTGTTTCGCGCCGCGTGCGATCGAGTGCCCGAGCGCGTCTTCGGCGTAGCGGCTCCGCGCAACCATGAACGCCCGGACACTCATCGCGATCCGGCCATCCTCATTGCCTCGCTCGTTCTCGAGCTTTGCGGCCGCCTTGGACCCAATGATCGGCAGTGCGATCGAATCGTCCAGGACCTTGGGTCGGTCGAAGAGCTGGTGGGCGGCGCGGCGCATCGCCACGCGCAGAGCGGTTCTGCTGGGTCGTGCCACGATCATGGTTGACTCCCACAACGAAGCCCGAGGGCAGATGCAAGAAAGGTCGCCTGCTCGTGTTGCTCGCTTTGGGATGACGCCCCTGGTCGGGTCGTCACTTTATTTCGAGGACTTCCTTCTCTTTCGCGGCCGAGAGGTCTTCGATCTTCTTGGTTTCGGAATGGGTTACCTTTTCGAGTTCGTCGAGCGAGCGCTTCTTGTCGTCCTCGCTGATTTTCTTTTCCTTCTCGAGTTTCTCGACGGCTTCCTTGATGTCGCGCCGCACGCTGCGAATCGCGGTACGATGATTTTCAAGCACCTTGTGAATGTGTTTGGCGAGGTCCTTGCGGCGGTCTTCGGTGAGCGGCGGAATCGGCACGCGCACGAGTTTTCCGTCGTTCGTTGGATTCAGGCCCAGGTCGGCCATGCGAATCGCCTTGTCAATCAGAGGAACCGCGCCCGGATCCCAAGGCGCGATCACGATCGTCATCGGATCGGGCACGTTTACCGCGCCAAGCTGGTTAATCGGCATCGGCGTACCGTGGTAATCCACACGCACGTTATCGAGCACCGAGGAATTGGCGCGACCGGTTCGCACACCCGCAAGCTCCTTGCGAAAATCATCGACGGCTTTTTCCATCCGCGTCTTCGCCTGGGCGAGAGCATCTTTACTTGAGCCAATCGTGCTCATCGAAAATTCAGCCTCCGCAATCCACGAATTTACGCAGTGACAGTCGAACCGACGCGCTCGCCCACGACCACCCGCTTCAGGTTCCCCGGCACATTCATATTAAACACGACGATCGGCATCTTATTGTCCATGCAGAGTGAAATCGCCGTCGAATCCATCACCGAGAGCCCCTTTTGCAAAACGTCCAGGTACGTGATGCTTCCAAACTTTTTCGCCGTCTTCACCTTTTCGGGATCGGCGTCATAAATACCGTCCACGCGCGTCGCTTTCAGGATCACCTGCGCTTTGACTTCCATGGCGCGCAATGCTGCAGCCGTGTCGGTGGAAAAATAGGGATTGCCGGTACCTCCGGCGAAGATCACCACGCGCATTTTCTCCAGATGCCGCGCCGCGCGGCGCCGAATGAAAGGCTCGGCTACCTGATTCATTTCGATGGCGCTCATCAGCCGTGTGTGGCACCCGGCCTTTTCGAGCGCGTCCTGCATCGCCAGGCCGTTGAGCACCGTCGCGAGCATGCCCATGTAGTCGCCGGTGGCGCGATCGATCGTGAGCCCGTGCTGGCGCGCACCGCGGAAAATGTTACCTCCGCCCACAATCAGCGCCACTTCGACCCCGAGGTCGTGAACTGCCTTTACCTCTCGCGCGATGCCTTGAATTGTTTCGGCATGGATGCCGAAATCGTCCGGCCCCGAAAGCGACTCACCTGAAAGCTTCACTACGATGCGGCTGTAAACGGGTTTCTTTCCGGCGGTTCCCGCATCGCGTTCCTTCTGTGGTTTTTTCATCGCGTCCGGTTGAGCCCCTGTCTCGCGGGCATTCTAGCAGAGATTCGGCGGCCCGTGATGGATGTAGTCGGGCACAGATTCAGTGCACGAACTCAAGGGTTTAGTCGGTTTTAACGGAGAAATCGACTCACAATTTCGGCGCAGGTACGGACGCATCTGGTTCTTCGGACGCGCTCGCTGGCGCAGCGCCATCCATTTCGCCGACCTTGAATCGGGAAAAGCGCCGGATGGCTATATTCTCGCCGACCTTGGCGATGGCCTGGTCCACGAGTTCTTTCACCGTGGTGCCTTCATCCTTGATGAAATGCTGTTCGTAGAGGCAATTTTCTTCGTAGAACTTTTCCATCTTGCCGGTAACGATCTTCTCGATCACGGGGGCGGGCTTCCCGGTCTGCTTCGCTTGATCGGTATAGATTTCGCGCTCGCGATCGAGTGTTTCCTGGGTCACGTCCTCACGCCGAAGGAAGCGCGGATCGAGCGCGGCGATGTGCATCGCCACATCGTGGCACAGACGCTGAAAATCGTCGGTGCGCGCCACAAAATCACTCTCGCAATTGATCTCAATCAGCACGCCAATCTTGCCGCCTGCGTGAATGTAGCAGGAGACGAGCCCTTCCGACGTAGCCCTCTGCGCCTTCTTCGCGGCCGCTGCTTGTCCCTTTTTGCGCAGGACGTTGATGGCCTGCTCGATGTCACCCGCAGCTTCGATTAGCGCCGCACGGCAATCCGCGAAGCCCGCGCCGGTGCGGTCGCGCAGCTCCTTCACGAGTTGTGCGGACGGGCCGTTTTTTCCGGGTTCGGGTGCAGTCGCCATGGGTGCGCTCAATTCCTTTTCGCTTTATTTCGATCGGTCCGGCTGGGCCGGACCCGGGTGTGTGCCGCCGTTCGGATGCTACTTAGCGGGCGTCTCTTCGTCGCTCGTTACGGGCGCCGCGGCTTCTTCGGTGGCAACTGGCTCGCCTTCGACGAAGTCGCCTTCCTGCTTCTCGTACTGTTCGTAGGCGCTCGTGTCCACGTATTCCGGTCCGTCTTCGCCGCCCAAGCCTTCCGCCGCCTTCTGATCGGCGATCTGCGATTGCTCGAACGACTGCCGGCCCGCGACAACGGCGTCGGAAATCTTGGACGTGAACAAACGAATGGCGCGCAGGGCGTCGTCGTTGCCGGGAATGACCCAGTCAACCAGGTTCGGATCGCAATTGGTGTCCACGATCGCCACAACGGGGATGCCCATGCGGCGCGCTTCACGCACGGCGATTACTTCCGCGTTCGGGTCGATCACGAACATGGTGTCCGGCAGTGTGGTCATATTCTCGACGCCGGCAAAATTCTGCTGAAGATGCTTGAGCTCGCGGTCCAGGCGAGCGCCTTCCTTCTTTGAAAATTGCGCCATGCGGCCGTCTTCGGACATCGCTTTCAGAAGCTTGAATCGCTTGATGGACTTTTGCAGAGTGGCCCAGTTGGTGAGCGTGCCGCCGAGCCAGCGGTGGTTCACGTAGAACATTCCGCAGCGCTGCGCTTCTTCCGCGATGGCTTCCTGCGCCTGGCGTTTCGTTCCCAGAAACAGGACGCTCTTGCCTTGTCCCGCCTGTTCGGAAATGTAGCGCGCTGCCTCGCGGAAAAGCTTCAAGGTCTTTTGCAGGTCAATAATGTGGATACCATTGCGCTCGCCGAAAATGTATTCCTTCATCTTCGGATTCCAGCGCCGTGTCTGGTGGCCAAAGTGAACGCCAGCCTCCAGAAGCTCCTTCATCGTAATTTCGACTCCCAAAATACCTCCTCATGGAAGGGATGCTTCGGATCCCGGCGGACCGGGACAGCATCCTTTTCTGCCGGTTCCTTACCGGCCGTGAATTGGGCTCAATCTTTTGGACTGAACCAATGGTGCTACTAGCGCTTGCTGAACTGGAAGCGCCGACGCGCGCCCTTTTGTCCGTATTTCTTGCGTTCCTTCATGCGCGGATCGCGCGTCAGAAAACCATTCTTGCGCAGCGCCGGACGAAGCTCCGGATTTAACTTCGCGAGAGCGCGCGCGATTCCCATGCGCACCGCTCCAGCCTGCCCCCCTACGCCGCCGCCCTTGACCTGCGCCCTTACCTCAACCTGGTCGAGCATCTGCGTAAACTTCAGCGGCTCAACGGCAGCGGTGTGCCACGCCACGTTGCGGAAATATTCCTCGACCGGCCGCTTGTTCACCGTGAACAGCGCCGGCCCAGCCTTAATGTACACACGCGCCACGGCTTCCCGGCGGCGTCCCGTGCCGTAGAAGTGCTTCTTTGCCGCCTCGGCAAGCGAATTCGTTCCTGAACTCAAATTTCCTCCTGCTTCGATGAAATACCGAATCGCGCCTCCCGATGGCGAAGGTTGCGGATTTTCTCCGCAAGGCGCGCAAAATTTCGAGACCTTGTTCGCGAGGTTACAGCGCGAGCGGCTGAGGCTTCTGTCCGGCGTGGCGGGCGAGCGCTTCACTTCCGGCATAGACACGCAGCTTCTTGGCGCGACGCGCGCGGAGCTTGTTTTTCGGCAACATTCCAAGCACCGCTTCGCGGATTACCTCTTCTGGACGGCGCCGCATCAGCGCCCGGATCGAAACTTCCTTCAAGCCCCCGGGCCAGCCGCTGTGGTGCCGATACATCTTTTGATCCATCTTGTTTCCGGTTAGCTTCACTCGTTCGGCGTTAATCACGACGATGTGATCGCCGCAATCAAGAAATGGCGTGTAGCTCGGCTTGTCTTTCCCAATCAACATCCGGGCGATGCGCGTCGCCAAGCGACCGAGCACCTGCCCGTTCGCGTCAATCACGAACCAATCCTTCCCTACCGTCAGCGCCTCTGCCTCTCGGCCCTTTGGAACGTACGTACCCATACTGGCAGTCACACCTTTCCTTCAAAAGACAAACCCTGAGTGTAGGCCACGGCGCAATTTCTGTCAACGAAGAGTCATGGATTGCAGGCTCCACGCATGTCGGGAATCGGAATTGGCAAGGCTGGCCAGCCCGTCGAAGGACAAGATGATTGCGGCAAAATGCAAGAAGAGACAGCGCGCAATGCCATCGCTGACGGATTCAACTTTGATGAACCGACCGGACGGTGGATCTCGGCAAGTTCTGTGGTCGGCAACCGCAGTCCAGGTGCTTGCACATCGGGCTGATCAGAAACGCGAGAACGGTACCAACTACGAACCACAGCAGAAGGACCGTTGCGATGATCCTGATCGTCATCTTACTGCGCCCCGTTCAAGCGTGCGAAAAGGCACCCTCTGAGGAAATGTCCTACAGCTCTCAACTAGGCCTCTTGTTCGAGCGTTGCCGGCCCCTCGAATCGTCGTCTGCGCGGCTTGCAAACTAACCCACCTCCGCTCGCGAATGCAAGGGGCTGCCAAAATTAGAGGAGCATTCACAGATGTATAACGCGGACGTAACAGCGCGTAACGATTCTTGTTCAGGAACGTTCGACTCGAGCTCGATTCTGATTTCCACGACCAACGCGAGCCAATCACAACCCGAACATATTGACTCCTAACTTCGCCTGGCAGCCGCCTAGCCCTGGCTCGAGCGATTCCAAAGGCAGACTCTGAAGGGAGATTCCACGGTGGGCTACGATCAAATTGGGGAAACGGCAGGTGTTGTGTGGGAAGCTCTTTCCAAGGACGGTCCTCTTACGTTTGCCGCGCTAATGGAGGAAGTCGACGCTCCACAGAGCCTTTTCTTCATGGCCATTGGATGGCTGTCACGCGAGGAAAAACTGCAGTTTGATTTGGCAGGCGGAGACTACATCGTTCGCCTGGCGTGATTCGTCCGGACGAACAATAGGGTACCGAGCAGCGAGCCGCAATCGCGCGGCCCGCCCGCGGGTTTGAGCGCGTGTCACTTAGTCCGAGGAGTTGGCAGTCGTTGCCGCGGCGCGAGGCGTCCGCGTGAAGGCGGGCTTCTCGAGATCGTGGCTGTCGCTTGCGTCGCCGGCCTTGTCAATTTCGATCGAGCCCTTGAAGTAAGCACCATCCTCAATCATGATCCGAGCCGTCGTCAAATCGCCGACCACTGAGCCGTCCTTCTTGATCTCGATCCGATCGCGCGCCCGAAGATTGCCCTTCACGTTGCCATACACAACCACTTCGCGGGCGACTACATCGGCGGTAACTTTAGCGCTTGCGCCGATCGTCAGCTTGCGGTCTTCGAGTTGAACGAGCCCTTCGACGCTGCCGTCGATGGCCAAATCTTCATTGCCGGTAATCTCGCCCTTCACGTGCAGGCTGGCGCCGAGACGGGCTGTGCCGCTGCCGCTCGACGACGCCGGATACGACGAATCCATAGGTGCCATAGTCTTTGTCTCCCCAGAAAAGGATGTACTACCGGATGATGCGTTCGATCTAGGCTGCTGCGGAAGCGGCGTCCTAGCGGGAGCGTCAGGCTTCTTGTCTCCCCACATTTACCCTCCTTGGCCCCGATTGTGCCGGAACCCGCTAACGGGATGCGGACCGGGCTTATCAAGATAGTCCGGCGCGGGAACCACGCCAATCCCAAATTTGTACAGCTGTGCCCGGGACATTACTAGACCCTGGTCCCGTGCGCGCCATCTTGCCCTGCACCACAATCTGTGGAACGATTCGAAGGCGAGAGGCTCGACTGCCTTTGATGCGCGCCCAATCATTACTGCTGCTCCTCGGCGTCTTCGCTGTGACAAAGGCCGCGCAACCACCGGCCGCGGCGACCGAATCTGTGCGAGTCGAGCAAGGCCTGATCGCCGGTACGACCGGACGCAGCACGGATATTCGTATCTATCGAGGCGTTCCGTTTGCCGCTCCGCCGGTCGGCGACTTGCGTTGGAAATCACCGCAGCCCGCCGTTCCGTGGCAGGGCGTTCGGCAAGCCGCTCAACCCGGCAACGCGTGCGAGCAGCCTCCCTATCCGACAAACAGCTTGTATGGTGCCTCGCCTCCGCCCATCAGCGAAGATTGCCTCAATCTAAATATCTGGACGCCGGCAAAATCTGCGGACGATCATCTGCCGGTGATGGTCTGGATCCACGGCGGCGCTTTTCAGCACGGGACCGGCGCTGCGATTGGATACGATGGCGAGAACCTGGCCGGCAAGGGAGTGGTCGTCGTGACCATCAACTACCGGCTCGGCGTCTTCGGCTTCCTGGCGCTGCCCGAACTTGCCGCGGAATCGCCGCGCCATACCGCCGGGAACTATGCGCTGCTGGACCAGATCGCCGCGCTCGAATGGGTCCAGCGGAACATCGCCTCATTCGGCGGCGATGCGAGCCGCATAACGATTTTCGGCGAATCGGCTGGCTCGGACTCAGTGAACATTCTGATGGCGAGCCCGCTTGCACGTGGTTTATTCGCGCGAGCGATCGGCGAAAGCGGAGGTTCGTTCGGCCCGATGCCTTCGCTTGCCGACGCCGAAAAGCAGGATCAGCAGTTCGCGGCCAAGCTGGGAGCTACGCACGATGTCCTGCAAACACTCCGCGCGAAAAGCGCGGACGATCTGATCCAAGCGACCTCGGACGAGGACGTCAATCCGATCGTCGATGGTTGGGTCCTGCCGCAAAGTGTGTATGCGATCTTTGCCCAGGGAAAACAGAACGATGTTCCCCTGATCGTCGGCAGCAATGCGAACGAGGGATCAAGGTTCCCTCCTCCGAATGGAGTGATGACGCCGGAGGAATTCACCGCCAATGCGCAGAAGCGATACGGTCCTCTCAGCGGCGAGTTTCTGAAGATCTACCCTCCTGGCTCGAGCAGCGACGACGCAACGGCCGCATACTATGCGTCGTTCCGCGATGGCCAAGTTGGATGGGATATGCGCATCTGGGCGCGCATGGAAACTGAAACCGGACATCGCCGCGCCTACCGCTACTATTTCACGCGCGTTCCGCCAGGCAGGGGTTCATCCCTCGGCGCGTTCCACGGCTCCGAGCTAGCCTACGTGTTCGAAAACTTTCCCTATCGCCTCTCCTATCAGGATGTCGACAAACAACTCGGCGAGATCATGACGAGCTATTGGGTCAATTTCGCGAGGACGGGCGATCCGAACGGCGCCGGACTCACCCGCTGGCCCATCTATGATCCGATGAAGGACGACGTGATCGAATTTGGCGATCAGGTCGGCGTTCAGCTGCGAGTGAACGCGGTAGGCCTCGATTTCTTTGATGAGTACAATCGGGCTCGTCGGCCAACGTCTCCGGCGGCCGCACATTAACCAGGAAATCTAATACTTGCGGAGAACTCCGACAACGCGGCCTTGGATCTTCACCTCTGTCGCGGCGAGCATCAGCGGCGCCATGGTCGAATTCGCAGGCTGCAGGCGAACTTTCCCGCCCGGTTCGCGATAGAAACGCTTCACGGTGGCTTCGTCTTCGCCGACCAGCGCGACCACGATTTCTCCAGGATTTGCGACCTGCGTCTGCTCGACCACGATGTAATCCCCGTCAAGGATGTGGTCATCGCGCATGGATTCACCTTTCACCTGCAACACGAACGTATTTTGCCCGCGCGCAAAATCCGCCAGCGAAATCGTCTCGCGGTCCTCGACTGCTTCCAGCGGACGCCCAGCGGCAATCCGCCCGGCGAGCGGCAACTCGACCACATGCCGGTCGAGGATTTCCTCACGCACCTGCTTGGGCAATTGGGTGACTTCAATGGAGCGGCTCTGGTTGTAGCCGCGGCGGATGAATCCCTTCTTTTCGAGCGTCGAGAGATGTTTGTGCACGGTCGCGAGCGAAGTCAGCTTCAGCGCGTGCGCGATCTCCTCAAAGCTTGGCGAGTAGCCGTTCTTATTAATGAATCCGACGAGGTAGTTCAGGACCTCTTTTTGCCGTTTTGTCAGTGCCATCGCACGTCCCCCACAGGCTCTGTCTCAGCGTACTTTACTATGGGCGAACTAAAAGCGAAAGTCAATGGTACCGTGGGACAGCTGGCCGTTTCCGATAACTTGCATGCGCGTGAAACCAAGCGTGCTCTCTCGGGATTCGGGACGAACGTTAGCGAACCAAGTCGCTGAGATGACCGAGTTGGACCACGGCTTCCGGCTGAGCGGCTTTGCGCGGAGCAGATTCACGGGTGACACAGATGGCGACAATGCCAATCATCGTAGCCACGGTCCAATACCACGCGGGCGCCAACGGATTCCCTGTTTTTTGAATCAGCCAAGTCACGGCATATTGAGTGGTACCGCCGAACGTTGCGATGGAAACGGCATAAACAACCGCGACGCCACTGGAGCGAATCGCCGCTGGAAGAGATTCAGTCAGCCAGACCATCATTGGACATGCCGACAGCTCGGCCAAACAGGTCAACACGGCGGTCGCGCCTAACAAAGTGGCCGTGCTGCGATCATGCGAGATCACGTAGAACGCCGGAAGAATCAATACCAGCAACAGGAGGGCGGGCACCAGCATCACTGGTTTACGGCCAATGCGGTCCGACAATGCGCCGCTTACCAGACTGACGGCAACCCCACACAAGCCAACGGTGACCGTCGCCGCAAAAGCGACATTGGTGGGCATATGCAATGTCGCGATCGCATAGGTGGTCATATACGTCCTCAGATACGATCCAATGGTTGAACTGGCGAGCAGGATCAAACCCAAGACGGCCATAGGCAAATAAGGGCGCAGCGGGACGCGCTCGTGCGCAGCGGAGTCAGAAGCATGAAAGGTCTCGGGCAAATTGCGCCGCATCAACAGCCCAACGGGCACGATCGCCGCGCCGATCAGAAAAGCGATGCGCCATCCGAAATCCTGCAATTGGCGGTCGCTCAGCATGTTTGCAAGTGCAAGACCCACCAACCCCGACAGGAGAATTGACACATTCTGCGTCCAATATTGGAACGAGGTGTAAAACCCCCGCCGCTCTGGCGGCGCCGCCTCCAGCAGGAATGCCGTCGTTGGACCTACTTCGCCGCCCAGGGCAAAACCCTGCAACATGCGGAAGAAAATTACGAACAGGGGCGCCGCAAAACCAATCATCGAATAGGACGGCGTCAGCGCCAGACCGGTGATCGCCACGCCCATCAGTGAGAAAGAGAGAACCATCGCGGGCTTCCGTCCCAGGCGATCGCCCATCCTTCCGATGACCAGGCTGCCGATCGGCCGCGTGACGAACCCTACGCCGAACGCGCCAAGAGAAGCGAGTAAGCTCGCGGAAGGATCGTTGGAAGGAAAGAAGACCCTGCCGATGTACACGGCGAAATAGGCGTAGGTGAGGAAATCGTAGAACTCAAGAGCGTTCCCAACAACGACTGCGACAATATGACGGGCGGGAACCGATGGCCCGATTGCCGGCGTGTCCTTCACGATGCGGCAGCCCGTGTCGACAAACCTTCCCGGATCACGTCTTCGCTCTGTCTATCTGCTGCTGCACTGCCATTCTGAATTGAGAGGGATGCGCGATTTTGCGAAATGGTTCGGGCGTGCCGCCGGTGCCGTGAATCACCACCGTGCCGTATCCGAGCATCCTTCCCACCAACGTCTCGTCGATTCCGATGCTCTCCACTTTTGCCAGCATGATTTCGAGCGATCGGCGGCTCGTGAGTCCCGTCTTGATGATGACGCGCCTGTCGGTGACTGCAATCTCAGTAGCGTTTTTCTTGATAACCGCAAGGCCGAAGACGACGGCAGCAACAAGAATCAGCGCTACACCCGCAATAGCGACGGCGTTGACAGGGATTCCCTTTGCGGCGATCTCGTCGCGATAGACCAAAATCGCAATCCCCGGCGCAGCGAAAATCGCCGCTACGATCGCGGCGCCCGTGAGGACACTCCAATGAACGCCTGTCCGATATACGAGCTTCTCGCCGGGAATCAGGTTTTTCTCAACGTAGCTCATCTGTGTGGGAACCTAAGGGACCGAGAACGCCAAAAGCACATTGCCCGAATTGGTCCCGGTCACGCCGTAACCCGAGCCAATGAAAAGCATGCCGTTCGCGATGGATGGTCCGATGGAAGCAATTGCACCGCCCCTGGCCGGGACCTGATTCACCGTCTCGAACGGCCGCGCTGTATCGTATTCCCAAAGCACGTGGCCGTCGGCGGTCGAAAGCGCGTACAACTTTCCGTCCGATCCTGCCAGGAAGACAACGCCGGGCATTGCCGTTGCCGCAGCGGAATTAACCACCCGTGCGGTCCCCGTTTTCGGCAATGTCGCACGCCATACGACATCGCCCGTTGCGAGCTTCAGCGCGACCATGCCGCCCGACTGCAGCCCGTAATAGACGTTGTCGTCGTCCGCCGCGCCACCCCAGACGACGCCGTTCAGGTGTGCGGCAAAGGAATTCTCCTGGCCCTTGGGTATGTCAACGACGTGGACGCTCCACACCACGGCACCCTTACGGTCGGGATCGAGAGCCGTTACGCTGCCGTTCTTCATCCCGAAAACTACGACGCTCTTGCCGTTCGCCAGCTTGCGCAAGATCGGCGAATTGCCGATATCCTGATCGGGTCCGTTGACCTTCGGGCAATTGTCCGTTCTCGTCTCGCCATTGCAGCCGCCCATGAACGCGTCGCCCGCCTGCGCTTGATAAAACCATAGGATTTTCCCCGTCTTCAGGCTGAGCGCCATGATCGCGTCGGTCGTGTCAGGCGTTGGCTCGGTCTGTCCGTCTCCGGTTCCAAAGTAGATCGCGTCGCGCTTCGCATCAATTGTCGGCGAATTCCAAATTGAGCCGCCGGATGGCGCGTACTGCTGCACGCCTCTCGAATTTTTCCGCACGGGCTTTGGCGTATCCACGACGTAGGTCTTCCAAACTTGTTTCCCACTATTCGCATCGAGCGACACCACACTTCCGCGGCCGGTGCAGCAGGAATAGTCGAGATTGGACGCCGAAAACTCCTCGGAAGAGGATACGGGGATGTACACGCGGCCTTCATATACTTTCGGCGCTGCGGTGATGCGAGCGACAAAATGATCGTCCACACGCGTCGTCCAAAGCTCCGCGCCGGTTTGTGCGTCCACGGCGTAAACATTCGCGTGAGCGTCTCCGAAATACGCGGCGTACTTTGTGGCGCCGTGATCCTTCACCGGCGCGATGCTAACCGCGCTACGGACCGAGCCCTTGGCCTGATACGACCAGTACACGCACCCCGTCAGCGCGTCGAGTGAATAGACGTAACCGATGTCGCTACCGACGAAAATCCGCCCGGAAACAAGTGTTGGTTGGCCGAACGCGGAAAGCCCGGTCGGATAGCCGAATGCCCATTTCAATTTCAATTGCGGCACTTGATCCGCGGTCAGGCCCGCGTCCTTCGCATCCTGAAATCGGGAGTTGATCCCATCGGGACTCCATCCGTTCCATTCGGGCCCGGCGGACGGATCGGTGAGCGGCGCGTTCGACGCGCAATGGTTCGGCATGTCCTTCGCGTCGCCTTCCTTCAGGCTGCCGAGCGGACGCCCGCTCAGAAACGTGGCGAGCATTTTCTTCTGTTCGTCCGTGAGGCCATCGCCCTGAGGTTTCATTACGCCGGTTGTGAGGGCGTCGTAGATTCTTTCGGGCGGCATCTGCCGAACTGCGTCGGGCGGGGGCGCTTGCGGGACGTTGGGATTCCCGTGGCAGCCCATGCAGTGCGTTTGGAAGGTTCCGATGCCGGTTTCGGTCCCGGTGAAGAGATTCGCGACAGCCGCCGGCGGCGCCTGTGATGTTTGCGCGGGGGCCTGCGCACCTGCCACACCGGCACAGACGAAGCAGCCGCAGAGTGCAGCCATTGCCTTATACAAGGATGTTCTTGTCACGAGTACCCCTTGCGGGAGCCTATTTATCGCTGATTCCACCCCACGCGGAATTTAGGTGATACTGCAAGCCCGACCCGACCATCTCGATTCGGCGAATTTTCCCGTCGGTGATCTTGAACGCTTCGGTCACTTCCAAGCTCGACGGCCGATTGAAGATGTTTCCCATCGAGACCGTCTGGCCGTTCGTCAGATGAATGGTGTGCACGGTGCCATTCTGATCAAAGATCACGTACGCCCACACAATGCCGCGCTCTTCATCCACGATCGGAAAGCGTCGATGATGAATCCGCGTGACAACTGCGTAATAGCCGCTCTTGAACTGCGCCATGCAGCTCATCGCAAAAGCATTGAAGGCCGCGTTCGGCGAAAGCGTTGGATTATTCGTCGTATGGACTCCGTTTTCCATGCGGTCGCAATCGTCTGCAAACGGATAGTCGCCCTTCCCGTCGTTGTTCTCCAGCCCCGCGAAGTACATGTTGGCGGTGGTGATCAATCGCTGGCGGGAAACGCGCTGCGTCGGCGGAATGGTGTCGAACCAGAGTGGCTCCGGATGACTGGTATCGAGGCCGGCCATGTTGTTGGGGCCACCGCCGCCCTGCCGATAATAGGTCGTCTCGATTTCCGTGATCCTTCCAAGCTGCACACGCAGACGCAGTCCCATGATCACCAGATGATCGCCCTCATGTATCGTGGCCATGCACCCGATTTGCTCGACGACCGGATCGGAGAAGCAATGTTTGTAGCCGCCGAGCTCCGTGGCGGTGCCCCAGAATCCGTCGCCCACGTCCATCACCTGGTCGTTCTCGGTGTATTTCACGTCCGCCGCCAGCGGCAAACTCTTCGGATTGTGCGCCACCAGCGCCGCCAGGTATTGAGTGGCCAAGTTCTCCAGACACGCGCGATCACAATCGGTTGCGATGGGCCCCATGGCGGCTACGGCGCGCGTGAACTTCCCCGCCATCATCACGACGGCCATGCAACCCACCGCGCCAATCACTAGAATTTTCACTCGCATCCTTGCTCTCCTTCGAAGTGTCCCCGGTTAGGCAATCACCGGCCCGAACCCTCGGTCCATCCGTTGCCCAGCCCATAGGGAATCGTGACGAACGGGAAAACCTCGACTTCGTGGATCAGGCCGCCGCGAATTCCGAACGTTTCCATGGTCACCAGATTCTGCAGCATTCCCGGAGGCGCGTCCGGCGGAGCGCCGCGCCTGGTCCCGTCGTGTACGAACAGCGGAAACGTCGCCACGAGCCCCTTCTGTTCATCGATCAGCAGCGCTCTGCGTGGGCGGATGTGCTTCATATAAGCAAACGTCTTGCTGTCGATTTGCTGAGTGCACGTCATCATGCTGAACTTGAGCATGGACCTGCCCTGCTCGGTGTTGGGATCGGGAATCATGGGCGCGGGCATCATGCGACCTCCCGGCGGCGGATTGTTCACCGTCTGATAACCGTTCTCGTGCCGTACGCAATCGTCGGCAAACGCCGCGATCTTACCGTCGTCACCCTCGAGCGCGTCGAAATACGAGTTGGCCGCGCGAAGCAAAATCTCTCGCGAAGTTCTTTGCAACGCGGGAACGTCGTCCACCAGCGTCTGTCGAGGCGTCGTCAGCAGAGGGATAGCCGCGTCATTGATATTTCGATCCCATAGTTGCTCAATCTCCAGAATTTTCCCGCGGTCAATTTTCAAACGAACTGCCACCAGCGCGTTCTTTCCCTCGATCTTCAAGCGCGCCTGTTCCGCGACTTGTCCGGTCACTGGATCGGCGACGTAGATCTTGAAGCTGGTTGGTTCGACATGCGACCGCCACAGCATTCCTTCGCCCACGTCCATGTGCCCGGTGTTTTCTGTCATCCGCACGTCCAGAGCAAGCGGCGGCACCGCCTTGGGATCATGCTTAAAGATCGCGTCCATATAGCCATCCATGATCCCGATCAGACAGGCCCGGTCGCACTCCTTGATCGCGGCTGCATTCCATTCCGGCGCCGGACTTTGTTGCCGGGCGGGTCGAGCAGCGGCGATCTTTACGCCAAGAATTGCGACGGCAAGCAGCAGGGCGATCGCGACTGCAGGAAATTTGAGTTTCATGGGAGGATCTCCACCTAAACTTGTTTTAGATCCAGGCGGGTGGCACGATAGCGCGCTCTGAGGCGCGCGTCAACCTGTCGTCAGCGATGCCGAATCCGCGCAAGTCTGCGAAATCGGTGTACGCCCGAGTTTCTTTCCTGAAATGTTTCGTGCAACTCAGGCGTACCATCAGCAGGACAGCGCACCAGGTTCGGCGTCTTGCCATCTCTCACGATCGAGCGGAGATCATCGATGAGCTTCCAGGCCACTGAGTTTGAGTTCCGCGCGCGCTTTTGGGTCATTTTCGGGATCTTTTGGCTGGGGTTTCTCCTTTACTCCGTTGACCACGTGAACGCCTCTGTCGCGCTCAGTCGTCTCATTCTGGGCGGCCATCCCGATGAACAGTCAGCGCGGTTCGACCACTACGTCATTGGTTTCTTCGCGCTCGGAACGCTGGGTGTTGCGCTGGGCGCATTGATCCGCTCGTGGGCGGAGTCTTACCTGCACAGCTCCATCGTTCACGACGCAGCTCTTCATGGCGAACAGCTCGTGGCGGACGGCCCGTATCGTCGCGTTCGCAATCCGCTGTATCTCGGAAATCTCTTGCTCGCGGTCGGAATTGGGCTGCTCGCCAGCCGCTCCGGCTTCCTGGTCATTTCCATCGGCATGTGGCTCTTCGTGTATCGCCTGGTCCTCCGCGAAGAGACAACTCTGCTTCAGTCGCAGGGAGACACCTACCGTCGTTATTTCGCCGCCGTGCCGCGCATGCTGCCTTCGCTCGCTCCGCGTGTTCCCTCCAGCGGAGCGAAACCAAACTGGCTCGACGGCTTTACCGGCGAACTTTTCATGTGGGCCGGCGCTGCGGCCATGGCGGTTTTCACCCTCACGCGCAATATCCTGTATTTCTGGATCACCTTCGGCACCGGCCTGGCCATCTACTTCCTACAGAACTACCTTCGCAGCCGCGGCAAGTCCGCCGCCTGAAGCACCTACTCTTTCCTCTCCCTCCGTTACTTCCTTGCTTCTTCTCTGTGTGGGTCAGTGGCCCGCGGTTGCAGTTTGTGCTACGCTTTCCGCGAGACGGGAGCCTTTTTCCTTCGCCTGCGCTCGGGGGAATGCAGGCGCGGCATCTCGAGCATGTCTGCGATCATCTAAGAGGGTGGGGATACCGCATACCAATGTCTACAACCTCGGTTCGTCCTTCGGAGCGCAAGCGGGAAATCAGGGAACAAGCCGTCATCCGGTTCTGCGGGGATTCCGGCGACGGTATGCAGATCACGGGAAGCCAGTTCACCAATACCGTCGCGATCTATGGCAACGACCTAGCCACTCTTCCGGATTTTCCGGCTGAAATTCGCGCGCCCGCGGGAACCCTTCCCGGTGTCAGCGGTTTCCAGGTTCATTTCTCCTCGAGCGATGTATACACGCCCGGCGACAGCGTGGACGCGCTCATCGCCATGAATCCCGCGGCGCTGAAGATGAATCTTTCCGATCTGAAGCCGAACGGAATTCTCATCGTCAATCTGAACGACTTTGGTGAAACGGATTTGCGCAAGGCGCAGATGACGTCGAATCCTCTCGAGGATCATTCGCTCGACGGCTACCGTCTGTTTTCAGTCGAGCTGACCAAGCTCACTCGCGCGGCGCTGAAGGAATTGGGCCTCGACAATAAAACGGTGGATCGCTGCAAGAATTTCTTCGCGCTCGGCATGTGCTACTGGCTCTATAACCGCTCGATGGAAGGCACGCTGCGCTGGATCGAAGACAAGTTCAAGAGCAAGCCCGCGCTAGTCGAAGCCAATCGGTTGGCGATGCAGGCGGGCTACAGCTATTGCGAGGCTACGGAAGCTTTTCAAATCAGTTACGAGATTCCGCCCGCCAAGCTGAAGCCCGGCGTTTATCGTAACATCAGTGGAAACACCGCGCTCGCCATGGGCTTCGTCGCAGCCTCGCAAAAGGCGGGGATTCCGCTATTTCTCGGCTCGTATCCGATCACGCCGGCGTCAGACATTTTGCACGAGCTTTCCGGCTACAAGAATTTCGGCGTCATCACGTTTCAAGCCGAGGATGAAATCGCCGCGATTACGTCGGCAATTGGCGCGGCCTATGCGGGCGCCCTCGGAATCACGACGACGTCAGGCCCAGGCATGGCGCTGAAAACCGAAGCGCTCGGTTTGGCTGTCGCAGTCGAGCTGCCGCTCGTCGTGTGCGATATCCAGCGCGGCGGACCTTCTACCGGCCTGCCGACGAAGACCGAACAAGCGGATCTTCTTCAGGCGCTCTACGGCAGGAATTCCGAAGCGCCGATTCCGATTCTGGCGCCCTCGTCCCCAGGAGATTGCTTTTGGGTGGCCCTGGAAGCCAGCCGCATCGCTATTAAATACATGGTTCCCGTCATTATTCTCTCCGACGGCTATCTCGCGAACGGTGCCGAACCCTGGCCGATTCCTTCTGTCGCGGACCTGCCGGAGATTCCTGTGCACTTTGAAAAAAATCCCGTGGGCTTCCATCCGTACCAGCGCAATCCGGAGACGCTCGCGCGGCCCTGGGCAATTCCCGGAACTCCGGGGCTCGAGCACCGAGTCGGCGGCCTCGAAAAGCAGGACGTCACCGGGAACGTCAACTACGAGCCGCTCAATCACGAGCGGATGGTCCGACTTCGTGCCGCAAAAGTGGCCGCGATCGTTCAGGATGTGCCGGATGTTGTTCCGGCCGGCGATGACTCTGGCGATTTGCTGATCGTGGCCTGGGGTTCGACGCACGGCCCCATCACAGCAGCTCTGACGACTCAGCGAGCTAAAGGCCATCGCATCGGACACGTCCATCTGCGTCACTTGAATCCGCTGCCGAAAAATCTCGGCGAGGTTCTCGGACGCTATGACCGGGTTCTCGTGCCGGAAATGAATATGGGCCAGCTCGTGATGGTTCTGCGCGCCAAGTATCTGGTGGACGCGCAGGGCTACAACAAGATTCAAGGCAAACCATTCAAGCAATCGGAAATCGAACAGAAGATCGAAGAGATGCTCGACAGATGAGCGGGAGACTCTAAATGACCACGGCCACATTGCCCGTCTACACGAAGAAGGACTTTCAAACCGACCAGGAAATCCGCTGGTGCCCGGGTTGCGGCGACTACGCGATTCTTTCGGCCGTGCAGTCCGTGTTCCCGGAGCTCGGTATTTCTCGTGAGAATTTCGTGATTATTTCCGGAATCGGTTGTTCGAGCCGCTTTCCCTATTACATGAACACGTTTGGTTTTCACACGATCCACGGCCGCGCGCCCGCCGTTGCGACTGGCCTGAAGCTCGCGCGTCCCGATCTGGAAGTTTGGGTCGTCACGGGAGACGGCGATTCCCTTTCGATCGGCGGCAACCACACGATTCACATGTTGCGCCGCAACGTCGGCCTGAAGGTCTTGATGTTCAACAACCGGATCTACGGCCTCACCAAGGGTCAGTTTTCACCGACCTCGGAAATCGGCAAAAAAACGAAATCCACTCCCTACGGCACCGCCGACCGGCCGTTCAATCCGATCTCGCTGGCGATCGGCGCCGAGGCGACGTTCGTCGCGCGCTCCGTGGACGTGTTCCAGCAGCATCTGAAAGAAACACTGAAAAAAGCTGCGGCGCACAAGGGTTCTGCCTACATCGAGATTTTGCAGAACTGCAACATCTTCAACGATCACGCCTGGGAGACCATCACGGAAAAGGATGCGCGCAGCGAGCAGGTCGTCCAGATCGAGCACGGCAAGCCGCTCATCTTCGGCAAGAACCGCGACAAGGGCATTCGCCTGAATGGCCTCGAGCTCGAAGTCGTCTCGCTGGGCAACGGCATCACGGAGAAAGATCTTCTTGTGCACGATGAACATCATCCGCGCCCCGCGTATGCTTTCCTGCTCGCGCATATGGAGCTGCGGCCCGGATTCCCCACCCCTATCGGCGTCCTGCGCTCGTGGGGAGACGTCCCTCGCTACGAGGATGTGATTGCCTCGCAAATTCGCGACGTGCAATCCAAGCGCGGAACGGGCGACCTCGCGAAACTTCTGCATGCGGGCGATACGTGGGAAGTTAGAGCGTAAATCCAGCGGCAGGGGACTGTAACGATTCGAAGAAATCTTGCCGTTGTGGTGCTTTGTCGATCGAGAGGCTTAGCGTGGGGTCGAAGTGACGCTGGGCGGTTGATTTTCGGCGAGTGCTGTGTGCTCACCCGGCGGTGGAGGCAATTCGGCGAGCGCGTGGTCGCGAGCGGCGGCGAAACCGTTCCAGTCACGCTTGGCCACCGGGTCGGATGGCGGCAAAGGCAGCCGTTCGAAGTTCAAGAATTCGCCGCGGAGTTGAATTCGAAAATCGAGATGCGGACCGGTCGCCAGGCCGGTCATGCCGACGAGTCCAATACGCTGGCCTTGCTCGACACGCTCCCCATTGCGGACCAGAATTTTCGATAGGTGCATGTAGTAGGTCGTGTAGCCGTTCGTGTGCTGAATCTTGACGAGATTTCCATCGCCGCCCTTCATTCCCGCGAAAATCACTTTGCCGTCGCCGATCGTCTGCACAGGCGTGCCCGTGGGCGCGCCGTAGTCGATTCCCAGATGCGCGCGGTATTCCTTCAGGATCGGATGAAACCGATGCAGGCTGAAGTGCGACGTGATCGGCGCGGCGAATTTCAGCGGCGAATGAAGAAACGCTTTCTTCATAGATTTTCCGTCGGGCGAGTAGTACGCGGGAATTCCAGTGGGACCGCGAAATAGAATCGCGCGATACGCGTGACCGGCATTGGTATATTCGGCGGCTAGAATCCGGCCGTAGGCGGCCGTGTCTCCGTTCGTGAAAGTCCTTTTCTCGACGACCACGCGAAATGTGTCGCCCGGGCGCGGATCGGTGTAGAAATCCAAGTCCCAGCCGAAAATTTCGGCCAGCCGCATGGCGAGTTCCGGCTTTTCCCCCGCATCCGTGACCGCCTGAAAGAGTGATCCTTCGACTTTGCCGCTCACCCCGACTTCATCGGTACGAGATGGGATGGTTTCAATCGTGGAGTGAAACTCGTCACCACTGGGGGCAATCGACAGGACACGGTCGGTATCAATGTTGTAGCGAACTTCGCGTAACTCGCCGAGCACGGATCGGCCCAGAAAAAGCTCATTTCCGGCACGCAAATGGCGCAGATCAAAAACAGGTTGCGCGGAAGCCACCAGGCGCGCCGCGGTGGGCGAATCGATGCCGAGACCGTTCAGAAATGTCGCGAACGGGCGGCCCGGAGGGACAATGCTTTTCGTGAAGAGCACAACCTCGCGCTGGATGCGCTGCGCTTCGGCATGCGCCGAGGAATCCTCGGCGACAAACTGCTGGTCCGCTTTATATCGAGGGTAAAAAGACGCGCCGACGCACGCCGCGGCGACCACCGCAAAACTTGGCCAGAAAATCAGTTTTCTAAGATTCGCCATGCAGTCACGCCCTGAACTTCCAACGGCCTCGCTGCGCCCCGCCCGAGAGTTTGCAGAGTAACTCAATCGCGGCGCGACAGAAAAGCGAAAATGTCATCGCTGATTCGCGATGAGTGACTACGGGTTGGCGGCAGGTACCGCCCAACGATGCGGCGGCAGAGGCTGAGAGGCAGCGCCTGATGGCCTCGTTGTAGCGGGTGTAGACCTTGCGACACGCCGCTGGCGATCAGCAGCGTGATCAGCGCCAGCGGAATGAAAAAAAAGAACGGTGCGCGCGCGCAATCTAGTGGGAAACTTTCACGACGGTGATCGAACGGAGCATGCGGACCCAGCGAGCGGGTCGCTTCTCGTGCGGCGCAACGAGCCGCAACGGTCCCAGTTTGTCGGCAATCGGCCCGCCATCCATCGTATCGGCGACCATCACGTCGGAATCCTGGATACCGACATCTAGTTCGGCCAGCGAAAAAATGACGCTGTAGCCGTCTTCCCCCTCCGCGCGGACGTAGGTAGCCAGGGCAGCGCCTCGCAAGACCGATCCTTGCGGCACGCCAGCGCGCTTCAATATTTCGGCCAGAGGCACGCCCTGATAGGTTTCTTCCTTGCCAGCGTGTTCGTTCATCACTTTGAGAGTCTTGCGCGGAAAGGCGCTCAAATCGGCCAGAGAGAGGGACAACGGCGTTTGGACGTCACCGCCAACCGAGAGCAGCGCACCCGGAGGCTTCGAATCGGCGCCTGCCGCTGGCGCGGAGGACGGATTGACAGCTTGTGCCAAAATGCCGGGCCACGCGCAACACAAGACTGCCATCACGAGCAGAATTGGAGTTCCGCTTCGAATCGCGCGAGTGGCTCCGAGCATGCCCAAGGAGAGTTTCATGCAACGATAATATCTTCGGTCGAAGCGCGTGTCGAGACGGAAAGGAGCGCACGCCAGAACCGCACCTGGGACTTCGCCGACACCACCCAGCAGCCGGAATCGTCACTCTTTGTACGCTCCACCCCAAACGAAATCTTCGTCGAACGGCCGCAGTGCTATGCTTTTTATTCGGTATTCGGCCAAGAACGGAGAGTGCTTGGAAAGCGCGGTAACCCGGAAACGCTCGGTTGTTCCATGGACCGCGATTTCCGGGTTGATCCCCAGTTGACCGAACCCGCAGGAGCAGCAAACGACCTCTCGAATCCATTCGTCGGAGAGCGCAGCGACGAAGCCCTTAGCTGCGGCTAGTCCTGGCCTGGACAAGCGCCGTAGCACGCGTGTAGTCCAAGCCATGCCCATCAAGGTCCACGGCGTGGACGCGCTCAGCGAGCCATTCACCGAACGCACCACCACCGTTATGGTCAGCTGTCACGGCTGCAAATATCAATCCAAACATTACGTGCCGAAAGGCTCCATCGTCACCGTGGAAATTCCGCGCCGTAATCCGAACGCTCCTGTGCGGATTATCACGGGAAACGTCATATGGGTCCAGCGGCCGAGCCAGGCGCGCGATTTGCTCCACATCGGTTTGGAATTCGAAGTCGCCGGTAATGTTTGGGACACCCCTGCGGCGCCGGAAGATTGGTTTCCCCTGCCGGGCGAGCAACCATTCGAGGAAGAAACGATCGAACCGCAGGCAATCCCCGTGGCCGCTCCGGCCGCGCCCGTGACGCTTACGGCGTCATGGGATGCCAGCGAAATCCTGGTAATGGCAGGTCGCGCCGAAGGGCACGAACAGGAGCTTGCGACAGCGATGCAGCAGGCGAAGTCCGAGGCGCAAGAGGAGAAAGCAGCCGCAGCGGAGACGGCGATCGAAACCCTGAGCCTGATTCGCCCGAAGCTGGATGCGGGCCTCTATGAAACCATCGAACAGGCAGTGCGAGTCTCCATGGAGCGGCTGTCCGTCTCGATTGCGGCCGAGGCCCGCAAAGCCTACGAGGCCACAGCCGAGCAACTGGATGCAAAAATCCAGCAAGCAGTAGCCGAGGCCATAAAAAACCTTCCCGTCAAGCGTCCTCGCCGGGGCAAAGGCTAGCTGTAACAATTCGCCCCTCGTTTGAATCCACAAAATATTCGCCGAATGGAATGCTAGAATCCTCCGCGCATTCGTGCTATTTTTCGCGGCGCGAACGAAATGTTGCTCTGGGCCGTCGGCGCGCGATTGCGACTTCAAAGGTTCCACACTTGGGGGACCAAAATGATGCGTGCAAAATTGCTTGGAGTCGTTGCTGCGGGTGTCCTGCTGCTGGCCGGGCTTTCTCCACTCACGGCAACGGCCCAGCCCGCCGCGTCGAGCGATTGCAATGCAACGTGCCTGACGAACATGGCCGATCAATATGTCGCCGCGCTGGTGAAGCACGATCCGTCCGGCCTCCCTCTCGCGCCCGGTTACAAATTCACTGAGAACACGGCCGCGATTCAGATCGGCGACGGATTGTGGGTGGGGGCGTCGGAAGCGCCGACGACGTTCAAGATCTACGTGGTTGATCCAGTCTCGGCACAGGTCGGACTATATTGCGTGATGAAGGAATTCAACAAGCCCATCCTGCTTGCGCTTCGGCTGAAGGTAGAGGAAAGCAAGATTACCGAGATCGAGCACGTGGTCGTTCGCGATCTACGCGCCGCGGGGATGCCGAATCTGGTGACGCCGCGGCCCGGCCTGGTGGAAACGATTCCTGTTGCGCAGCGCGTGTCGCGCGAAGAGATGTATCGCGTCGCTGATTCCTACTTCGACTCGATCGAGCAGAGCAACGGGGATCTCGCGCCCTTCGCCGACGATTGCGTGCGCCATGAAAATGGAATGCAGACCACCACGAACGCGACGCCGCGGCCCACCCCGCTCGACGCCGCCACCGCCGGTCCCGCGGCCAATCCGAGTTTCGCGAAAATCGGAGCGCTCGGTTGTCACGATGCGATGAACACGCACGTGCTCAGTTACATCACGAAGATTCGCCCGCGCCGCCTGATTATCATTGACGAAGAGCGCGGCCTGGTCTTCGGGTTCCCCATGTTCGTGCACCGCGGAAACGTGAGGCAGATCAAAATCACCGGCGTGCCCGGAGTGGATACGATTCCGATGAATTTCGGCCCGATCGATCTGCAGGCAGCCGAGATCTTCGCGATCCGCAACGGCAAGATCCACGAAATCGAAGCGCTGGGCTTTTTGTTGCCTTACAACTCGAAAACCGGGTGGGAATAACCTCTTACCAGTTCGGATTGCCGCAGGTGTAGTTGCCGGCATCCGTGGTGTTACCGCTTCCTTTGTAAATCGCGGCCTGCGGATAGGGGCAGAGCGGGCGCGTATTGTCGATGACGCCGCCCGTCGAATGCGCGGCGATCAGCTTGTCGGGCGCAGCATTGTTCTCGCGCCATCGCTCCAGCGCCGTTAACGCGTCAAAGCTGTTCGGCCCCACTCCACCCTGGCAATGCGTCATTCCCGGAACCATAAAGAGCCGTAGGAATACCTCGGTCTTTTGTGCGCCGCCCATCGTCGCGACGACGCTGCTGTAATAATTGATACTGTTTTCCGGCTGGATGGCCTGATCCGCCCATCCGTGATAGAGGATGAGCTTCCCGCCATGCTGCTGAAAGGCTTTTAGGTCGGGATCGATCGCGTTGATGATCGAGCCGAGCTTCTGGTCGGCCGTACGCGTGTCGCGGTCCACGTCAAAGGTGGCAAAGTCCCAGCTCGGATTGTCAAAGACCATATATCTGAAAAATCCCACACCGATCGTATTCGTGACCGGAGCGGCATTCACCGGCGCCCAGAGAAGCTCGCTGCCCGGCTCGAAGCCGGGAAAGACTTGCTTGCCATCGTTGTACTTCGCACCCGCGTAGATCAGCTGGACTGTTTTGACTTGTGCGGCGGTCAGGCATGTGGCCTCGTCCGTTCCTGGACATTGAATTGTTTTCGGATCGAAATTGCACCGGCGCGGATCGCTAATGACACCGTCGGTGACTCCGTCTTTCGCATCGCAGGCGTCCAACACAGCTTTGTGGAGGTATGGCAGTTTGGCTGGCGGGACGAATGCGGCAGCATTTTCACCGTCCTTGAGCCGGACCCAACTCGTGTAGACGCCGCCAGCCTGAAGATGCGTGATGTAATTCGCAGGCGCGCCGGCAACGATTCCGTCGAAATCGGCGGGATAGCGTTGCGCCTCGGTGAGCCCTTGCTTGCCGCCGGTCGAGCAGCCGTTCCAATAGGCAAGCTTGGCGGGCTTGCCGTAATAAGCCGCGACGATCCGCTTGGAATCCACCGTCATCTCATGGACTGCCCGGTACGCCCAATCGATCACCTTTTCCGGGTGTCCCAGCGCCCAGCTTTCATCGTTACCGCTGGCGTGACCCGTGTCGGTGCTGGCTGTGGCGTAGCCGCGATTGAGCGCCGCCGAGAGAGCGCCATAGCCGATCTGGCCGATGAATCCCCCGTTGCCGACGGCTTCGAATTTTCCGTTCCAACGTGCGGTGGCAGGAAGCCACAACTCGAAATTAATGTGCGAATCGCTGGTAGGCGACGAGAATGCGACCACGCGGCAAAACGGAACAGCAATGGTGAGCTTGCTCGCCGGCCCGATGGGGCTGGGCGGAAGCGGTATCGCCAGGTCGGGCGGCGGATCAACGGCGGTAGCCGACGTGACCGTGGCGTCGGGAATGTTGAGTGATGTCAGAGTTTCGCAGGACTGCTGCGCCCAGGCGCGCGCGGGAACGAATGCAAATCCCGCCAGACAAGCCAGACACAAAATCAGAACAAGACGATTCCTCATTCATCTCCTCCACCAGGGGTCTGCAAATCGAGCATTCCGCGGGAGAAGGTACACCGCGCGCGCAATGCAAGCAAGCGCCGCAGTTGCGAATGTGAGATACCGTTGCGCCGTGAAATGTCTCGCCGTTTCCTTCCTCGTAGGCATCTTTCTTGCCGGGCGTGTTGGTGCAGCGCCTCGGCGCCAATTCGGCCCGCTTGACCGGGTATCGCAGATCGACGTAGGGGTTCATCAGCGAGCCGCATCGAGCGACGTGTCAACGATCAGGGATCCAACAGAAAATGCGACGGTCGCTATCTTCGTCGATCAACGGAGCGCAGATTGGCGGACGCCCTGGCACGTCATCGCGGTTGCTGCCATCGAGGCGAAATGTTTCGATGGGCAAGCGTTCAAAGGACTTGTCGGGGTGGGCCAGGACTCTGTCGAATGCCAGCGTGATGGAGTCTTGGTTTCGAAACCCGCGTCGGACGCAGACATTCACGAATTTCTCAAAATGATCAACGTCAGTGGCGACACAATCTAGAACGTAATTCCATAGGAGGGTGCCTGAGCTCTTCTTGCGAGAAACGGATTGCTAGCGGGAGCCGGAGGATGAAGCGACGAACTCGGAGCTGTGGGACGAATCGATGTCAGCAAAATAATTTCGGGCGTAGAGACCCCGATAGATGCGGCCGGCAATTTGCGAAGCGTGCGGACCGCTGATGATGCGGCTGCCTCCGTGAAGCAAAACGACAATCACGATTTTCGGATGAGCCTGATCTGCGTAGGAGACAAACCAGCCCAGCCGTCCACCCACGCCTTCATCGTTGCAAGTACCGGTCTTTCCAAGATCCTGTTCGCCATCCGGGTCGTAGCTGCGCTTGGCCGTGCCGTACATCACCGCAGCGAGCATCCCTTCACGCAGATCGGGGAGCAGCGGCGCAATATCCAGTTGCTGCCTGATGCGCGGCTGAAACTTCTGGCGCTCCTCGTCCGTGCGCGGATACTGAAGGTAAAACTGCTCACCGCCCTCGGCGAGCGTTCCCACCAGCGACGCGAGCTGGAACGGCGTGATGCGGATGCCTTCACCAAAGCTCGACATGCGCGCGGCCCCACCAAACAACGGAGGCGATGACGGTAGGTGGCCGGGCTGCTCCTCGGGAATGTTGTAGCCCACGCGTTGACCAAGCCCAAGTAGCTCGTGATATTTGATCAAGCGATCGAAACCGAGCTGCGCGCCCACCGCTTCAAAGAATTTGTTGTTCGAGTGCGCCATGGCCTCGGTAAGGTCCATATAGCGGCGATTGCCCACTCGAATCATCGTGTCGCGAGTGATCACACCTTCCTGAAGTCCTGCGAGCGCGACGAATGGCTTGATCGTCGAGCAGGGCTCGAACCCGGCGGAGAACGCCATCTTCTGGTTGACGATGGCGAGAATGCGACCGTTCGAGGGATCGACCGCGACCACCGAGCCTTTTTCATGGCCCAAGGCGTCCACAGCAACCTGGCGTACGACGGGATCGTCGTTCGAGATCACATCGTCCTTGGCCGGATCGGCGTATTCAACGACGCGCGCGTGACGGTGGCGCGCCGGACGTGCGCCGAATGCGACGCTCCATCCTCCGAGAAAGACGAGGCACAAAATCGACACTGCGTAATGCAGAGCTGGGTTTCGTCGCATATCTCTTCTTGGATGCGGATTCCGGCTGTTGCGCAAGCCGAGTTCAGTCTAAGGAAGCACGGCGCGGCTGCGCAACTAAAATGCGCAGTCCATTTTCCACCTCAACAGGGGAATAGCACAACTGGCCGCAAGGACAGTAAATTTCCGTCGGGTGAATGACCGGGGACTATTAAACACTTCCAATGCTGGCCTGCTAGCTCGCGGCGGCTGTGCGTGGAAAACCCAGATCAGCAATTACCTCTTCGGCTTGTGCACGATGGCGCTCGCCATGCGCGCCGATCAAGAGCAACCACTGATAACAATCGAGCGCGCCCAACATCGGGTGCGGGAACGTATGGTGCCTGAGCTGCACGTTGGTGGTGGCGACGAATTCAGCGGTGCGTTTGCGGGCAGACTTGAATTCACGGAGCAGATGTTCGTGAGCCCATCGTCCCGTGGGCATGAGAACTTCCGGCCCTGTCACACGAGTGGAGCGATCGACCACCATTTTCACCATTCCGTCGTCGCCCATGCCAGACGTGGAACCATCGGCCGCCTGCAGCAGCGTCTTGTTGATCTTGCCGAGGATAAAGTCCTCGGTAACAGCGATGTGTTCCAGGCATTCCGCCACAGACCAGCGATCGGGCGCGGGCTTGTGTTGGAGCTGGGCCGGCGAGAGGTTTCTCGCGGTGCGAAGCAAATTTTCTCGCGTTTCGACGAGATAGGACGATACGCGTTCGCGTTCGGCTGGCGTCATGTGTGTCTCCTGCTCTAGCGGGCGGAGCGCGCCTGCCCGGCGGCGGCGGCCTTAGCGGCAGGCTTTTCGGCTTCCGCAGCAGTTGGCTTCTTGGCCTCGTCGGAAGAATGCGCCGTTGGCAGGCCAAGCGCCCTGCGAAGCTCGTGCTCGATTTTGTCGCGGATGTCCGTATGTTCGCGCAGGAAGAGGCGCGCATTTTCGCGGCCCTGGCCCAGGCGCTCGTTCTTGTACGAAATCCACGTCCCCGATTTTTCGAGCACGCCCTTCGCCACGCCGAGGTCAAGCAGATCGCCTTCGCGCGAAACGCCTTCACCATAGATGATGTCGAATTCAGCTTCGCGGAACGGCGCGGCCACTTTGTTCTTCACGATTTTCGCGCGCGTGCGCGACCCGACGACGCGATCGCCATCCTTTATGGACTGAATGCGCCGAATATCCACGCGGATGGAAGCATAAAACTTCAGCGCGCGGCCGCCCGTAGTTGTCTCCGGATTGCCGAACATCACGCCGATTTTTTCGCGGATCTGGTTGATGAAGACGAGGCAGGTGCGCGACTTCGAAACGATTGCGGTGAGCTTACGCAACGCTTGCGACATCAAGCGCGCCTGCAAGCCCATTTGCGCATCGCCCATGTCACCTTCGAGTTCGGCTCGCGGCACGAGGGCGGCCACGGAGTCCACGACGACGATGTCCACGGCATTCGAGCGAATCAGCGCCTGCGCGATTTCCAGCGCCTGTTCTCCATTGTCGGGCTGTGAGACCAGAAGGTTGTCAACATCCACGCCCAGCTTTCGCGCGTAAGCCGGATCGAGCGCATGCTCGGCATCAATGAACGCAGCGATGCCGCCGAGTTTTTGCGCTTCGGCAATCACATGGAGAGTGAGCGTCGTCTTGCCGCCCGATTCCGGGCCGTACACCTCGATGACGCGGCCGCGCGGAAACCCGCCAATGCCAAGGGCGGCGTCTATCGAGATCGAGCCGGTCGAGATCACGCTGACCGGAACCAGAACGTCCCGGTTCCCTAGGCGCATGATCGATCCCTTGCCGTGATCCTTTTCAATCTGCGAGATCGCCAAATCCAGATTTTTAGTTTTTTCGTCGTTCATCATTGCACCTCGAGAGGGCTTTGGTTTAGGTCTCGCCTTGGCGGGCGGCCCGATTCTATCAGACTGACCCAGCGCCGACCCTATCGCTTTCTGGACGTCATGATATCACAAGGCGAACAAAAGGCGAATGCTATTTTTTCCGGGTAATTATCCCTTGACAACAAGTACGACTTTTGAGATACTTTGCTTGTTCAGGGGAGCCAACAACATGCGAGCCACCACCGTAAAACAGCATATTCCAGCGGAACTGAGATATTCGATGCGCGATTTCAACATTGAGTTTCCCGACGATAACGCCTGCCTCGAATACGTGAAAGAGCAGCGCTGGCCGAATGGCATGGCTCCCTGCACCCAATGCCGCAAGACTACCAAGCACTATCGCGTAGGCAATCGTACAGCGTATGCCTGCCAGTTCTGCGGCAAGCACATCTATCCGCTGGCAGGGACAATCTTTGAAAAGACCAGCACATCTCTCAAGACTTGGTTCTACGCGATGTATCTCATGGGTTCAACCCGTTGCGGAATTTCAGCCAAACAAGTTCAGCGCGAGACTGGCGTTACCTACAAAACTGCATGGCGCATGTTCAAGCAAATTCGTTCTTTGCTCTCGGATGGCGATATGCAACTGGAGGGTCCGACGGTTGAGGTAGACGAAACTTACATGGGTGGACGCCGCAAAGGTATGCGCGGACGCGCAATGGCCGGAGATAAGAAGCTCGTTCCTGTCGTGGGGATCGTCCAGCGCAACGGACTGGCAATTGCCAAGCACGTAAAGAACGTCAAGGCCAAGACTCTGGTTGGCCTGATCCGCAAGCACGTCACTCCCGGCAGCACCGTCTACACAGACGAATACGCGGCCTATAACACCATTTCAAAGGGCAAGCGGTTCGTGCATCGCAAGATCAAGCACAGCGCAGGGATCTACGTCATGGGAGATATTCATACCAATAGTGTTGAGGGGCTTTGGAGCTTAATCAAGCGCGGAATCAAGGGTGTCTATCACCACGTTGATCCGCAATATCTGCAAACCTATTTGAATGAGTTCTGCTTCCGGTACAACCGCAGACATGAAGGCAATCGGCAGTTCAAGGCTATTTTGCTGAGGGCTTCGAGGACGGTCTAGAGGCTTTCCGTAGCAATGCATGGAATTGCGTGCGCGTGATATCGTGCATCTTCTTCTGCGTTTCTTCTCGCGGCTGTGGATGCTTATTCGCTCGCGTCATATGCGGATTTAGTTTACGGCAGTCGGAACCTGCGGAGCTTGCTTAACATTGATCGGATAACTAGCAATAGGCGATGGCCACTGCGAATTACCTTGCTCCCTGACAGATAGAGTCAGCGCATATTCCACTGGCTTTAGAGGTGGGAATGCCTGAAAATTGGCGCTTATCCTATGCCACTGTTGGGTCATTTGAAACGTCGCTATGTTCTCTAGGAGCGGCTTTTCTTCTCCGTACGTTAATGCGATCCTTTGTTCAAAGGTCTTGCCTTCGTCACTTTCTAATTTATACCATTGACTGAAAACAGAAAAGTGATGGAACACTATCGGCGAGACAATCGGGGGATTTGCGATCTGTAAATCCTGCAATATTATTATCAGTGAAGCCGACATGTCCCCAAAACCGAAAATCACTCGGTCGCAAGGCACAAATAGCACCAGTCTCGGCATCTATTATCTTGCCTCGACTTCTTGAAAACTTGGAATGTTGGGTGGAGCAACGTCCCAGAATCCAGCGCTGGCCAGTTGATACCACGGATTCCATTGACTGGGCATTGGAACGATTCTACTGTGCCAGAATGCTCCGGCGCTAACCCATTGTCGGCGCAACTCAGCGTGAGTTCTTCGTGCATCGTGATACTCGAACTCAGTACCGCAAGAAGGACAAATTTCGTAGTCCATTGGCGGGAATGGCATGTTTTGATAACCGCATACTGGACATGTGAAAGTCATTTTAGTTGCACCTAGAAATATGATAAGCCCAATTCGTCGGGTAGTCATGCAAGATCGGTTCGAGAATCATGTATGTTGCAACATATCCCCATGCCGACAGAGTTCCATATCGGCTCGTCAGCCTGTCGAATCTAGCAATCCCGCCTTGCGGTCTGGGACATTCATGGCAAGAAGGGCAAAGGGGGCCGGTCATGAATTCATCGGCCTCAGATTCATATTCCGCGACCGTTACAGGACCCAACAGCGCAGCATGGGTATTGTAGTGTTCTCCCAAAGTGATCGCATCTCGAAAAGGCACGCCATCTTTTAGTACATTCTCGTCTACTTGTCACGCGCGTTTCCCACTGTCCATTCACGCCGGGTTTCCTTGCACGTTACTTGTTTGTGTTATAGCCTACCGCCGCATGGACCTAGACACAAAGGCTGTGCGGGAAACGATTCTATGGTTCATAGACCTCGCCTATAAAGCCAGCAATGAGGCCGTAGCCCATGAGGTAGCGCTTGCATTTCTCAAGGCTGCCGACCCGGCAGCGGGCCGAATATTCGATCAATTCTTAGAGCAAAGTCGGAAAAATCCGTCGCCACTTCTGCACGCAAGGTATCAGGAAGCAAGGGATACAGTCGAAAAACTTCTGCGCGAAGAAAAAGTCGATGCTGCTCTGGAATTCCTGAAGAATTGGAACCCACCCGGACCGATTCAATAGCCTGTTGCCCTGTCACGGCTTTCATAGATTGCCCCTTTCTGCCTTACTTGTCCACAAGGGATAATTACCTTTTTCCGCGGAGTTTCTATGGCTCGCTGTTCCGATGCAGACGGCCAGAGGATTTGCCGCTAGGGAATGTCGTTCTAGGTGATTCCCAATGTTGACAACAGAAGAAGGAAGTAGTACTAGGTAGCAAGTTCTGCGGGCGGGTGGCCCGTACACCGTGAACAAGGAGAGCCTACTCATGCCGGTTTCAATGGGGGTGTTGAAGTCTGTCTGGAGATGCGCATTAGCCGTAGTGTTGTTTATTACAGTCGTCGGCCCGACTCGCGTCGCGGCTCAAGTGGAAACGGCCACGATTTCAGGCACCGCAACGGACAGTTCTGGCGCCGCACTCGTTGGCGCCGCCGTCCAAGCCAAGAATGTTGGCACGAATGTCTCGCAGTCCACCGTCTCCGATTCCGCAGGCCGATACCGAATCGCCGATCTACCCATAGGCACCTACGAAGTTCGCACCTCGCTCTCCGGTTTCCAGACAGTCGTGCACAAGGGCATCACCCTCACGGTCGGCGCCGAACTGGTCGTGGATTTCTCGTTGCCCGTCGGGCAGGTTTCGCAGACCGTCAATGTGGAAAGTGAAATCTCGCGAGTGGAGACGCAAACCGCCACCGTCTCGTCCCTCGTGACGCCTGAACAGATGAGCCAATTGCCTCTGAACGGCCGAAACTTCGAGCAACTGCTCTCGCTCGCCCCCGGAGTTCAAACCATTACACAGAGCTACATCACCGGGGGAGGAGGCGGAGGAATTTCGTCGGGTTTCTATGGGCCGGGGGCCACGTACTCGGTTGCCGGGTCGAGGCCGGTCGGCCAAGTGTTCCTGCTTGATGACCAGGATTTGCAGGGTTACTGGAACAAGGGCACGGGCTCGAATATCACCGGCAATTCGCTTGGAGTAGACGCAATCGCGGAGTTCGCGGTGCTCACCAACACATATAGCGCGCAATTCGGCGGAACCGGCGCAGCAATCAATGCCGCGAGCGCGTCGGGCACAAACGCCCTTCACGGATCCGCATACGAATATCTGCGCAATAGCGCGCTCGACGCCCGCAATTTCTTCGACGGACCGAAGATCCCGCCGTTCCGCCGAAACCAGTTTGGCGGAACTCTGGGCGGCCCGATTAAGAAGGACAAGCTTTTCTTCTTCGTGAATTACGAGGGCCTTCGATCGGCGCTAGGCATCACCGGAAATCAGTTTGTTCCGGACCTTGATTCGATCGGCCTCGGGACATACAGCCCCTTGGAAGTGCCTTACCAGCTTGGCTACGTTCCCTGCAACGATGTAACAGGTCAAAAGCCAGTATCCGCCGGAGGGACCTGCACGCCGACTCTTCGCCTGCCACAGGCCATTAATCCAATCGTGGTTCCTTATCTGAAGGCCTATCCGCCGCCGGCGGCAGGGGCTCCCGCGCAGACCGTGGCCGCGGGGCTGTTCGCGCCGTTGGCCGGCGGCCAGCGGTTTCCGACCGGGAACTCACTTTTCACGACCATCGCGAACGAGCCGGCGACCGAGAACTACATCTTGGGACGCATCGACTATACGCTCGGCTCGAAAGATGCCTTGTTCGGCCGATACATTAGCGACACCGCGTATCTCGGCCTGCCAGTGGCCTTTTCCAACCTGCCAGATTGGCCGGTCATTGACCACGGGGGGGACCAATATTTCACTCTCGAGGAAAGGCACATTATTTCACCGACGGAAATTAACTCGGTCCGCTTCAGCTTCTCACGAACGGACGAGCGCGCGGACCAAGGTTTCCTATCGGCTCCAACCACCGATCCGTTGCAGTTCTATCTTGCGAACGGCTTTACTGCGCCGGGTTACACTCCTGCGCAGCGCGAGGACGGCAACATCATCGTGGCTGGCGGCACCTCTCCGATCGGTCCGGGCGCCACGGCGCGCTTTCATCTGATCGAGAATAAGTTCACGGGAGGAGACGATCTTTCCTGGACCCATGGCGCGCACACCTTTAGTGCGGGCATATCGATCACCAGGGTTGAAGACAATATCGCCGTCGGCCGGGAAGGCGGAATCTTTGTCTTCGGAAGCCTTCCGGGATTCCTGGCAGCAACGCCAGTGCAATTCCAGGGCGAGTCCAATCCTTCCCCCACGTTCAACAGGACGCGGTACTCGCAAGCGATCGAATTCTTCCCCTACATCCAGGATAACTGGAAGATTCGATCGAATCTCACGATCAATCTCGGCTTGCGGTACGATTTCGAGACCAACCCGGTCTGCTCGGGCGCGGACTTCGCGTGCACCAACCTCCTCAACCCGTTGTCGTCGGCAGCATTTACGCCGTTTCATCATGTCTTGGGCGTGAATCCGAACGGCCACAATTTCGATCCGCGAATCGGTATCGCGTGGGATCCCTTCAGCGACCATAAGACTTCGGTTCGCGCCGGATTCGGCATCTTCCATGAAGAGTTGGCGGCCCGCACGTTCCTGAATGCGTATTCCGAAGATCCTCCGTCCAACACGGTGGTTCTCAGCGGACCCGGCGCGGTTGCTCTTTTCCCGAATCCGGCCAAATGCGCCCCAGTCTGCACCCCGACGTACGGTGCGGTATATGGACTGAATTACGGCGCAGACGTTTCTCCCTACGTGATGCAGTACAACCTGACCGTGCAACGGGATATCTGGCGGGGCACAGTGGCCTCTCTAGGTTATGTCGGCGCGGAAGGCGTGCACCTGTATAGCCAGCAGAACTACAACACTCCGGCCGTGGTCGGTGGTCCTAACACCTGCACGAGCTCTGCATGCACATTCACGGGAGCCTTGCCAAACCCCAACTTCAGCGGCTTGGATTTCACCGCGCCTACCAGCCATTCGACCTACAACGGGCTCGTGGCGAGTCTCACGCGTCAGGTCAACAAGAACCTGCAGGGCCAGGTGTCCTATACCTATTCGAGATCCATCGACAACGGATCGGCCAGCTCAGGTCTCGAACAAGGCGCCTTTGAGGTTACGGACATTTACAATCCGCGGTACGACCGGGGGCCAAGCACCTTTAATGTCGGCCAGGCGTTGCGGGTCAACGGCGTATATTCGCTGCCGTTCCGGGGCAACCGGCTCGTTTCAGGCTGGCAGCTCAGCGAGATCTTGAGCGTGGCCACGGGATTCCCCGTCTATATCATGGACGGGCTAACGCCGCAGGAGTCGAACACGGGCGGACTGACGGGAGACCGGCCCGACTTTTCGGGGGCTGCAGGCTGTCATCCGAACCAAATCCAAGATACGGTCAACCTGGCGCACACGACGGTGCAGTGGTTCAATCCAAACTGCTATGCCATTCAGCCGTTCGGAACGCTCGGAGACGTCCCGCGGGATTCGCTGACGGGTCCCGGTTTGCTGGACTTGGATTTCTCGGTGATCAAGGACACGAGGATCACAGAAAAATTGAACACCGAGTTCCGCGCCGAGTTCTTTAATGTTCTCAATCACACCAATCTCGGGCTACCGGTCGGCGCCATTTTCGCGGGAACGAGAGGAAGTTTGGCGAACCCGGATCCGACCAATACGACGTTCATCAGCGGGACCGCGGGTACGATCACTACCGCGTCCACCACATCGCGGCAGATTCAGTTTGCGCTGAAGTTGATCTTCTGATCGGCGGAGGAACATGAGGGGCGGGTTTCAATGCTGCCCCGCGGTTCCCCTCCCTGGGTTCGCCGGGCGAACTTCATTTCGAGTATTTGTAAAACCCCTGCCCCGATTTGCGCCCAAGGCGACCTGCGGAAACGTACTGCCTCAATAGGTGACAGGCTGCATACTTGGCGTCGCCGAAGCCGTTGTGCAACACATCCATAATGTCCACGCAGACATCGAGACCTATCAGGTCGGCGAGCTCGAGCGGTCCCATCGGGTGGTTCATGCCGAGCTTCATCACGGCGTCCACGGCCTCCGGCGTGGCCACGCCTTCCATCACCGCGAACGCCGCTTCGTTGATCATGGGCATCAGCACGCGATTGGAGACGAAGCCGGGCGCGTCATTCACGCCCACCGGTTTCTTGCCCAGCCTTTCGCAGAGCGACATCGTCGTTTGAAACGTGTCTTCGCTGGTCGCGCGGCCACGGATCACTTCCACCAGTACCATCACCGGAACGGGATTGAAAAAGTGCATGCCGATGAATTTTTCAGGGCGGCTCGTCTCGCTGGCGAGCTTCGAGATTGAAATGGAAGATGTGTTGCTGGCGAGGATTACGCCGGGGCGAAGGATCTTGTCGGCTTCTTTCAGGACTTGAATTTTCAGGTCGAGCTGCTCGGGAACGGCTTCGACGGCGAAATCCGCCCCGGCGAGAGCGCCCATATTCGTTGTTGACTGAATGCGCCCAAGTGTGGCGGCCTTCTCCGCGGCGGTGATTTTTTCCTTCTTCACCTCGCGGTCGAGATTCTTGCCGATGGCGTCGAGTCCGCGATCCAGGAAGCGCCGTTCCAGGTCGCGGAGAATCACATCATAACCCGCGCGCGCGAACACGTGCGCGACCCCATTCCCCATTGTCCCTGCGCCGAGGACAGCAACCGTTCGAATCATATCGGGGGAGGCCATGGTCGGGTTCATGATAGCAAGACCCCTCAAAGGGCGGCCACTATTCGCATATAATCGGACCGCGTTAGAAAGGCAGGAGACTCCACGATGAACCCCAACCTGTTTCTCCTACTGGCATTCGGAATTGGCGTGATCGCTGGCCTGCGAGCGCTGACCGCTCCGGCGGTTCTCAGTTGGGCCGCGTGTCTCGAGTGGATTAACTTGCGGGGCACCCATTTCGCATGGATGGGCACAATCGCGGCCGTCGTTATATTCACGCTCGCTGCGCTCGCAGAGATCGTGAACGACAAGCTGCCGAAAACGGGTCCCCGTACGGCGCTTCCTTCCGTAATTGTGAGGATTATTATGGGCGGACTTGCGGGCGCCGTGATGTGTACTGCCGCTGGCGTCCTGGTCTGGACAGGCGTGATATCGGGCGCCATCGGCGCTCTGGTCGGCACGTTTGGCGGTTATCAGGTCCGCAGGAAAGCCGTGAAGGCGCTGCACTCGCCGGATTTCGTGATCGCGCTCATCGAGGACGCTGTGGCCGTCTGCGGGGGACTTTTTCTCGCATCGCGTTTGTAGCGCGGTCGGCGAATCGCGTCCCCCACTTCTATTCGGGCGGCGCGCCGTCGACGACTTCGTGAACGATTTCGCGGGCGCGAGCTTCCGTTTCCGGCAGGACGAGCACGCGGGCCTTGCCGTCGTCGGCCGACACGACACACGCGATGCCAATGCCTCGCAAACAGTCGCTCAGAAATTGCGCGGTGTGCTCGTCGTCGCCGGACCAGATCTCGCAGGTGGCGTCTTCTGGATGAATCTCGGGCGGCAGATCGTTGGCTGGGGTTCCGCCCGCAGTTTCGTCGTCTGAATCGGCGAGCTCTTCGACCCGGGCGTCGCCCGTCGCCTGCGCACCTTCGAGAAAAGCGTCGGAAAGAATCTTGGCGGCCGAGGCGAGGTCTTCCCGCAGAATCCATATCTCGTATGGAGCGCGCTGCTCCAGTGCAGGCAACCAGCTTACCCCGCGTGCCTCGTCCGTATAGGAGATGTCGGCCGCATCGAGTGCTGCCCCAATTTGATCGCGCAAGTTCCGATTGTACCCGGACCAAATCCGTTCGGGAGCTTCCGGGTCTCCGCTGGATTTTGCATTCGGCAGGTTCTCTGGTGGCAACGAATCCACGAGAGCTACCTGGCAGTCTGAGCATTCCCGAAAACCTTGGCGATATTCGACTCTGCAATTTGGACAAAACATGGGCGCGCGTGCACTTTTACCGCAAACATGGCATTTGCGCTAGTAGCGCTCGATCATGAGGGCATAACAGCACAAAAGCGTGACGCTGCGATTATTTCGACTGAAGCGCCAGCCACGCGACAAGCGCGGACAACTTCTCGTCCTGTGACCACGGGGCGCCAAGCGGGCGCCCCAGGTCGGCGATGCAGCGCATGAGATCGTTGGGCTTGATGCGAAGAATCCGCGAAGCGGAGTCAAGAAGTTCGCGTTCCCTGATCGTTACTACCGTCAGACCGCAGCGCGCGCTTGCGTCGAGCAGCGACTCGCGGAAGAGCTCGCCATCGGCAGAATGAATCAGCGAATGAGACGCAAGAATCTTCGAAAGCTCGGGAAGCGGCCTCCCGGAGGACCGAAGTAGACCGCAATAGTCGAGTGAGTAATCTTGTTCCTCCAATTCAGCCTGGAGCTTACGGATCGCATGAAGCGCAAGCCGTCGCGCTTCTTTCTGAGCTCGCGAAATGAAAGCGCGAGCCTCATCCAGCGACATTTTCTCACCCGTATGAAATGGCTGGCGGAATTCATAGGTAAAGGTTTCGACAAGATGCAGTCGCTGGCGCGCGAGTAGGGAAGGCACACCCTTGGTCACTGCGAGGACGATCAGGGCGGTCCAGCCCGAGTGCGCCCGAAATCCGACAGCAACTGATTTCATGGTGTGTTACGGGCGCTCGACCGCAAGGGCTACCGCATTGCCGCCGCCGAGGCACAGGGCGGCGATTCCGCGCTTCAGATTGCGGCGCTGCAATTCGTAGAGCAGCGTGACAAGGACGCGCGCGCCGGATGCGCCAATCGGATGGCCGAGTGCTACCGCGCCTCCGTTCACATTGACTTTCGCGAGATCGAGCTTCAGCACCCGCGTTACGGCAATCGCGGCGACGGCGAAGGCTTCGTTGATCTCGTATAGATCCACGTCCTTGTCACGGTCCCAGCCGATCTTCGCGAGCAGTTTTTCCACCGCGTCGACCGGCGCCATCATCACCCATTTCGGTTCGACTCCGCTGACAGCTTGCGCGACGATACGCGCCATCGGCGCCTTTCCCATTCGTACGGCGATTTTCTCGCTGGTGACGACGACCGCCGCCGCGCCATCGTTCGTGCCGGGCGCGTTCCCAGCCGTGACCGTGCCTCCTTCTTTCTTGAACGCGGGCTTCAGCTTCGCGAGCGCTTCAAGCGACGTGTCTTCGCGCGGCGATTCGTCCGTCTGGATGACGACGGGTGGGCCTTTGCGCTGCGGAATCTCGATGGGAACGATTTGCTCACTCACGAAGCAGGATTTCGTGGCGCGCACCGCCTTCTGGTGGCTTTCAAGCGCGAAATGATCTTGCTCCTGACGCGTGATGCCATACTTTTCGGCGACGAGTTCACCGGTCTGGCCCATGTGGAAATTTTCGTAGACATCCCACAGTCCGTCCACGATCATCGAGTCGAGCAGTTCGGCGTTGCCGAGGCGAAAGCCGAATCGCGCGCCCTTCATCAGGTACGGCGCGTTCGACATGGACTCCATCCCGCCCGCGACGACGATCTCCGATTCCCCAAGGATCACGGCTTGCGCTGCGAGCGCGACGGCTTTCAGCCCCGAGCCGCAAACCTTGTTAATCGTCATGGCCGCGACGCGCGGATCGAGACCACCTTTCAATGCAGCCTGCCGCGCCGGATTCTGTCCGAGGCCTGCCTGAATCACGTTACCCATGATCACTTCGTCAATTTTGGCCGGCTCGATGCCCGCGCGGCGGACCGATTCCGCAACCACTTTCGCGCCGAGTTCGGGCGCCGATAAAGGTGAGAGTCCGCCCATAAATTTGCCAATCGGTGTACGCACGGCGCTCAAGATGACGGGCTTTTCCACGGAGGGGTTCTCCTTAGATCTGCAACACTGAGAAATCCCAGTATAGGCGCACCGCATGGGACGGTCAATTTGACCGGAGGGAGAACAATAAAGACCCCAACTTCTAGTACACCCCGATATGATCACGCGTGTGACGAAGATCTTCTCTACATGCGCCGGAGGATTGAATGAAAACTCCCATAGATACCCC
>Ga0210398_10000458_pt1 | contig 46727 bp, 40 predicted proteins | sample IncBWC4OmetaG_FD_161047 | JGI IMG/M metagenome (GOLD analysis project Ga0210398, IMG submission 161047) | Forest soil microbial communities from Barre Woods Harvard Forest LTER site, Petersham, Massachusetts, United States - Inc-BW-C-4-O | ecosystem: Environmental > Terrestrial > Soil >...
CCCGTATTTACTCCTGGAACCCGGTGGGTTGCATGGATGGATACATCACGGGAAGATGGCCTGCGCAGCGTGGGTATTCACCCCGGCGGTTCTGCTTATCCGCTGCAGGCGCGCTCCATGGTCATTCTGCTAGAGCGGCGCAATGGCAAAAAGGAAGAATCCAATGAAGCGCCTTCATAGCATGCCTTTCGGCGCCGAATGCCGGCAGGATGGCAGCGTCCGGTTTCGTCTGTGGGCGCCGGCCGCCAGTCGAATCGAATTAGAACTTGAAGATGGAAAGATCCCACGTCAGATTCCCATGCAGCGCCTCGATCAGGGATGGTTCGAGTTGATCACGGATGCCGCCAAAGCTGGCGTCCGCTACAGATTTCGCATAGATGGCAACCGGCAAGTTCCCGACCCTGCTTCGCGTTTCCAACCGCAGGACGTTCACGGGCCGAGCGAAGTGATCGACCCCGAGAGTTTCGCTTGGCAAGATGACGGCTGGAATGGCCGCCCCTGGTCTGAAGCCGTGATCTATGAACTCCACGTGGGGGCCTTCACACCTGCCGGAACTTTTTCGGCGGTGGGCGAGCGGCTCGACTATCTGGCGGATTTGGGTGTCACGGCCATCGAACTTATGCCGATCGCCGATTTTCCCGGCTTGCGAAACTGGGGATATGACGGAGTGTTGCCATTCGCCCCCGACAGCGTTTACGGCCGACCCGAAGACCTTAAGAATCTGGTTCAGAGCGCCCACCAGCGTGGAATCATGGTTTTGCTCGACGTGGTTTGTAACCACTTCGGTCCCGAAGGAAATTATCTCAACGTTTACGCACCGCAGTTTTTTACGGATCGCCACCACACGCCCTGGGGCAACGCCATCAACTTCGACGGACCCGGCAGCCCTACGGTGCGCGATTTCTTCATACAAAATGCGCTCTACTGGATCAACGAGTACCACCTCGACGGGCTGCGCCTGGACGCGGTGCACGCCATCATCGACGATTCCATGCCCCACATCTTAACCGGGTTGGCCGATGCCATCCGAGAGTCCGTCGAGGCTGACCATCATGTTCACCTCATCTTGGAGAACGATCTCAATCAATCCCACTTTCTTCAGCGTGCGGATCAGTGCGAGAAAAAAACTTACGACGCGCAGTGGAACGACGACATCCATCACAGCTTGCACGTTCTGCTGACGGGCGAACGTGACGGATACTACATCGACTATGCCGATCACCCTCTCGAGCAGTTGGGACGCTGCCTGACCGAAGGCTTCGCCTATCAGGGCGAACCGTCGCCTCTGAGGAACGGGCTAAAGCGTGGCGAGCCGACCTCCGGCGTTCCTCTTACGGCTTTCGTTTCATTTCTTCAGAATCATGACCAGATCGGCAATCGCGCTTTTGGCGAGAGAATCAATATGCTCGCCGATCCACGGGCGGTTCGCGCCGCCGTCGCGATTTTTTTGTTAGCCCCATCTCCTCCATTAATTTTCATGGGCGAAGAGCTTGGAACGCAAACGCCATTTCTCTTTTTCTGCGACTTTGAAGAGGGTCTTGCTCAAACCGTTACGGCCGGACGCAGAAGCGAGTTTGCCCACTTCGGGAGATTCAGCGATCCGGATGTGCGTGCCGCCATCCCCGACCCGAATGCCGAGAAAACCTTTGAATCCTCAAAGCTCAGCTGGAAGGAACTTGAAGAGGAGAATCGCGTGTGGTTTCGTTTTCACCGCCAGCTTTTGAAATTGAGGTGCCAGCACATCGCTCCCCGCCTTTCGGATGCCTGCGCGATCAAAGCGGGCTACGAAATTCAGAAGGGTCGCGGCCTCACGGCGTATTGGCGTTTTACCGACGGTTCAAGGCTTATGCTTCTCACGAATCTAACCGCCGAGCCAATTGCGGGAGGTTCAGGCGTGGGACCTTCAGCCTCAAACTCTCGAATCCTCTATGCGAGCGACGAAGTGGACGAAAGCGACCTGACAAACGGAATTTTGCCTCCGTGGTCTGTCGTTTGGTTTCTCGAAGCATGAGCCGAACTCTTCAAATTCCGCGAGCCACTTACCGCCTGCAACTCAATCGCGACTTCACTTTCAATCAGGCGCGCGCCATCGTGCCCTATCTCTCGGCTCTCGGAATCAGCCACTGTTACGTCTCTCCCTGCCTGAAAGCCCGTCCGGGGAGCATGCACGGATACGACATCGTCGACCACAATTCGCTCAATCCAGAAATCGGGAGCCCCGAAGACTTTGATCGCTTTGTGGCGGCCCTTCATGGCCACAGCATGGGACTCATTCTCGATATCGTCCCCAACCACATGGGCGTCATGGGCAGCGACAACGCGTGGTGGCTCGATGTTCTTGAGAACGGCGAGGCCTCGGTTTACGCCGGTTTCTTCGATATCGATTGGCATCCGCTGAAAGAGGAACTGCACGGCAAGGTGCTGATTCCGATTCTGCACGATCACTACGGCGCTGTGCTTGAGAGCGGAGAATTGCAACTCGTTTTCCACCCGGAGCGCGGCGAATTCGATATTTCGTATCGCGACAACCGCTTTCCCGTGAATCCGCGCGAGTATCCGCAGATTCTGTCGCGAGCCGCTGGGAGCCTCACGAAGAAGATGGACGAGCGCGATCCCGATCTTTTGGAATTTCAAAGCCTGATTACAGCATTCGGCCATTTGCCGCGAAGAAACGAAGCCAGCGCGGAGCGAATCGTCGAGCGCAATCGCGACAAGGAAATCAATAAGCGCCGGCTTGCTGAATTGTGCGCGCGTTCTGCAGAGATCACGGCCGGGGTTTGTGAAGGCGTCTCCTCGATCAACGGCAATCCTGCCGATCCGGCGAGTTTCGATGAACTCCATGAACTCATCAAGGCGCAGGCCTATCGCCTGGCGAACTGGCGGGTCGCTTCTGACGACATCAACTACCGCCGCTTTTTCGACACCAACGACCTTGCCGGCCTTCGCATGGAAAACGAGGGTGTATTCGAGGCTACTCATCGCCTGGTTCTCAGTCTGATGGCTGAGGCCAAAGTGGACGGCCTGCGCATCGACCATCCCGATGGCCTTTACGATCCGGCGCAATATTTTCATCGCCTGCAAAGCGCCATTGCGGAACACACAGTAAGTATCGAGAAGCAGTCGGCCTATGTAGTTATCGAGAAAATTCTTACGGGCCGCGAAAAGCTTCAGTCGGATTGGCCGGTCTGCGGCACCACTGGCTACGACTTTGCAAATATGGTGAACGGGCTTTTTGTCGACCGCGATAACAGCGACCGCATGGAGCGCATATATCACAGCTTCATCGGCGATGAATTAAATTTCGCGGACATCGCCTACGAAAGCCGCAAGCTCATCATTCAAAACGCCCTCGCAAGCGAATTGAACGTTCTGGCCAACCGGCTTAGCCGAATCGCGCTTTCGAAGCGCCGTACCTGTGACTTCACACTCAACAACCTGCGCGATGCGCTGACCGAAGTCGTTGCGAACTTCCCGGTGTACCGCACATACGTGAGCGGCCACGAGGTATCGGAGAGCGACGCGAAGTACATACACATTGCCATCGAAGCGGCCAAACGCCGAAGTCCTGCCGCCGATACCAGCGTTTTGGATTTCATCAACGCGGTTTTGCTCACCCGCATCTCCGAAGGGCAGGACGCAGCGTATCGCAATGCAGTCACAGCATTCGCCATGAAGTTTCAGCAATTCACCAGCCCAGTCATGGCCAAGGGACTGGAAGATACCGCTTTTTACCGTTACAACCGGCTGATCTCACTCAACGAAGTGGGCGGCGACCTCCGTCGTTTTGGAACCAGCGCCGCCGAGTTTCACTCCGCGAACCAGGAGCGCTCACGGAATTGGCCTCACACGATGTTAGCCACCAGCACGCATGATTCGAAGCGTTCCGAGGACGTGCGAACACGTATTAACGTGCTGTCTGAAATTCCGGGACTCTGGAAATTTCACCTGCGGGATTGGAAAAAATTCAATCGCCAATATAAATCGATGGTTCACGAAAAGCTGGCCCCTTCGCCGAACGACGAATACCTGCTTTACCAGACGTTGATCGGCGCATGGCCATCGCACCTTTTGCAGAATTCGAATGAATGGAACGTCTTTGCCGAGCGCATTCAGAACTATATGCTGAAGGCCATTCGGGAAGCCAAGCAAAATACCAGTTGGATCAATCAGAATCGCGATTACGAGAATGCGGTTACCGCATTCGTCAAGGCGCTGCTGAATCCCTCGGCAGAGAATCGTTTTCTCAGAGATTTCTTGCCTTTCCAGAATTACATCGCGCAAATTGGCTTATGGAGCAGTCTCTCGCAATCGCTCTTAAAGCTTGCGAGCCCCGGCGTCCCGGACATTTATCAGGGCAACGAAGTGTACGACCTCAGCCTGGTGGATCCGGATAATCGACAGCCGGTTGATTACAGCCATCGGCAGGAAGTCTTCGAGGGCATTCGGAAGCCGGACGGCGGCTCAGAAATGTCCATCTCGCGGATGCTCGAGGCTCCGGAAGCAGATGGTCTTAAGCTTTTCGTCATCGCAAAGGCTTTGTGCTTGCGCAAGCAGTTGGCTGATCTGTTTCAGGAAGGCGAATATTTGCCGGTGAGAGTTGAAGGCGCCAAGGCACGGAATCTGGTTGCGTTCATCCGGAAGACGCGAGATAAAAGTGTTTTGCTGATCGTTCCGCGGCTGATCGCGGGCCTGGTCGGAAATCGAGAGACGCCCCCGATCGGGCCTCACATTTGGGAGGATACCGAAATTGTGCTCCCATCGACGGCATCGCCAGGTTTTCGAGATATATTCACGGCAAGAACGTTCGAAGTTTCGAACTCCGAGGCCAGGTCCGGGAGAAGAATCGCTGTTGCCGAGCTTTTGCGGGATTTTCCGTTAGCGCTTTGCCTTGCCGTGCCGACATCCGATTCACGCGAGTAGACTTGCTTTTGAATTCGATAGCAGCTTCTCAATAAACGTATCGGCCTGCTGAATTACAGCCAGATCAATACGATTAACCGGCTTCTTCGCCTCCAGCTTTTTGTCCGCGCTCCGCATCCAACTCGCACATGGTAAGCATCGGGCTGCAGCTCGCGTGGCTGATGATTTTATCGATACCCGTGGCCTGCGTCGCGTGGACGGTCACCCACGAAGAAGTATTCCGTGAGTCGCGGGACTATTGCCAGCGCCGATCGAAACAGGCTCGCAACCTGCCGAGCCGCAAGTTTTATTATTTGTTTACCTGCGAATACTGCTTCAGTCAATACGTTGCCGCATTTTTTCTGGTCATTTCGCGATTCAAGCTGCTCTACGACGGCTGGCGGGGATATCTGATTGCTCTGTTTGCCCTGGTCTGGGTGGCAAATCAGTATATGAGCATCTACAACCACCTGCGGCTCGACATCAAGCACGAGCAGGTCGAGATTCACGCCAAACAAGAAGAGATCGAGCAGGAGCGCGAAGCCGCCTAGCGCAGCGGGCCCTCGCATGCCATTCCCGGCGAGTCTCTCCCATCTGGCCCGATCCGTAGCGCTTCCGCAAAGCCTAATTCGATTCGGATTTCACCGATTTCAAATACGCAACTACGGCTTCTGCGTCAGGCTCGGTCATGCGGAATTGCGGCATCGGTTGGCGGAGAGGCTTGCCATCCTTCCAGATTCCCGTAGTTAATAGCGTTACCATTTCGGCGTCCGTGCCCGGAGGTATGCCCGCAATTCGCGGCGCCTGTAGCGGCCAATCGGCGGTGGGTCCGGCCGATTTCAGCCAAACCGCCGCTCCTTCCAGCCAATGGCCTCGATCGGAGGTTCCATTCTCATCTCGCGGGGTGTGGCACTGCGCGCAGCGGGACAACCCCTCGACAATATATTTTCCGCGCGCTACCTGACTATCGGTCGTCTGATTTGCGTCCTTGCTCGCAGGACGCGAGACATTCCCTGGCCTCGCGTTTTGCGGAAGAGCGGGAAGGTTAATCAGCGACACGAAGAGCATACACACAGTGATACTCAGCCACACGCGGCTAGTCATCGCTCGATCAGCTGCACCTTGCAAGTTCATCATCATTCTCCAAATCAATCTGTATTCAGCATCGATGATAATGCTTCCACTAGGCGGCTTTTTGTTCGTCGCACAGCCGTTGATAGTAGTCTCGGCCCCGTTCGTAGCCTCTGCGGTAAGCTTCCTCAATTACCGCACCGGGATAGCGAAGTTTCAACTCCTCGATATGAACTGCCATCTCCGATAGCACCTGATCGTATTCCTTGCAACGGCTGCGAGCGTGCAATGCAGCTTCGAAGCCCATGCGATAGAACTTTTCGTCATCGGTCAAATTCCTGCTGAAGGCCGAATAGTGCTCATGCTCGGCATCGCGTAGTCCGATCCACCATTGATCGCGCGCGGCATCGACGCTTTCGGCGCCCTCGGCCTTGAGCAACTCTCGAACCGGCTGCGCCGCATCTTCGTCGTCGGCTAAAGCGATCAGCACGCTGCGCCCTTTGCGGAGAGCATCTTCGTATACGAACAATTCGTCTTCCGGCAGCCCCTCCGTCATTGCGTTTTCGAGTTTCCCTCCGGCGACGGCACCAATGCTCGCTCCCGCTGCCGCCAGCAGCGCTCCACCCAGCAGGCCAATCGCCGTAATCGGCCCAACTCCTGGGATCAGCGCGGCCACAATCAGCGGACCTCCCGACATGCCGGCGGCGGTTCCCAGCACCGCTCCAACCGCTTTCCCCATCCCCGGTTGCTCCGTCGCCGCAAGCGGTGCAGAGTTAAGATTATCTTCGCCGCCTCCGGGCGTGAGCAATGTTAACCGGTCATCAGCCACCCCAGTCGAACGCAACTCTCCCAGTGCATGTTGCGCGTCTACTTCAGAACGAAACACTCCAGTCACCGCCTTCATGTTCCAGCCTCCGTTCGCACGTAAAAATTTTAATTCCTTGCATGATGCAAGTTTGATGCCTCACAGCGAACGCCGTTGCCGCCAAAAGACCCGCTCGACAACCTTTGAACATATTTTTCACCACTAATTTGCCAGGGAGAATAAACGACATGGCGACTAAGAAGCGTTCCAGCAAGAAATCTGGTGGGCGAAAATACGGCCCGGCAGCGGGCAAATCGGTCGAAAGCGCGATGCGCCGGGAAAAGCGGGGCACTCTAAAATCCGGTAAAGGCGGCAAAGGAGGTACAGTAAAAAGCCGCAAACAAGCCATTGCCATCGGTCTTTCCGAAGCGCGCAAGAAAGGCGCGAAAGTTCCTCGAAAGAAAGCTGCGTAGTGCGTAGCAAGAGTTAAATATTTGGCCGGCGCCGCTGGTTTCAACTATATCCGCGCCTGTGTCGCCGGTGCGGATATATTTTGTTTAAGTCGAAAAACAGGTCTCATCGCGAGAATCATTCCAACCGGGGCGGTTTCCTACAAAAGATCCAATGCCGAGCCATCTTCTCGCACTACCTGCCGCATGGTGCAGTCCCTGGGAGATTTGTCAGGACGCCACCGCAGAAATTTCGTGCCATGACGAAAACGGCCTCCGGTGAAATGGTCGAACTGAACTTCCGCCACCAGTTCCGTCCGGAGCGGCTGCCATTCCATCGAACGTTTCGTGCTCCAGCGGCTCAGGCCTCCGGGAGACCTTCCGGTGAAACCAGGGCCCCCCTTTATCTTCTTCAACTTCGCAGTCAGAGCGGGACGGTCTTTGTCGGCGAAAGAAGATGTAAATCCTACGTGATCAAGCTTTCCCTCGCGGTTGTACAGGCCGAGAAGCAACGAACCGACCAGAGGCTTGTTTTCCAGATAGCGAAATCCCCCAACCACGCAATCTGCCGTGCGCTGTCGCTTGATCTTTTGCATGCCTGTGCGCTCACCGCTCTGGTAAGTCATGTCGCGGCGTTTGGCGATGACTCCATCGAGTGCAACTCCCATGCGGAACCACTTGCGCGCGATGGAGAGGGCCCGAGTGACCGGTGATAGCCGAATTGCGCCTGTCGGTCTCAAATACTGGCGAGCGAATTTTTCCAGCTCCATGCGCCGCACGTCGAGCGTCTCTTTGACGAGCGATTTCCCCTTCGGATCGACCAGCAGATCAAAAACGATGAAGACGCTGGGCGCTTCTTTGCTGAGCTTTTCGACTCGACTCGCTGCCGGGTGGATCCGCATCAACAGATGGTCGAAAGACAATCCTCCGCCGATGGGAATTACAATCTCTCCATCCAGAACGAACCGTTTCGCCTTCAAAGACAAGAGCGCTTCAGCCAGTTCAGGGAAATAACGCGTCAGTGGCTTTCCAGATTTCGACATCAGATTGATGCGCTTGCCGTCGCGGAACGCAAGGCAACGAAAGCCATCCCACTTCGGTTCGTACTGCCACTCGGCTCCAGTCGGGAGTTCAGTTGCGGGCTTCGCTTCCATCGGCCGGTAGTTCTTTTTAAGGGGCAACGTCATCGTGAGCTTGCGGCGCTTCTAATGGAATGCTAGCCAACCTCATTCTTGCAGCGTCAAACCGGGATGCCGCGCATTTATCGAAGGTTCATGGAACGCGTTGCGCTTCAGTTCGTGATGCATAAAAGTTCTTCGCGAAATTACACTCCCCGCTAAAACCAATTCCTTTGTGCTCAAACCCTATCAATAACGAAATGAGAAAGAGCTGCACCAACCGCACAGCACAGGAGAACATCAAAGCTCCGTGCCGAAACCAGGCCATCGCGCAGCGAATCCTCGTACGCACGACCGTCGCCGTGGGCGCGACCACCACGGAGAGCCTCTCCCCGTAACTTCGTCGATGCCGACAGATATCCCGGAGGAGCAGGCTGGGCTGTTCAGCCAAGTTCTAAGCGTCCTTGAACAACAGCATATTCCCTACGCGGTTTCGGGAGCCTTCGCGCTACGCCAGCATACCGGCATTTGCCGCTTCACCAAAGATCTCGATCTCTTCATGACATCCTGTACCCGGGCAGAGGTCCTGCCCTACTTGCGCGAACAAGGATTTCAGTGCGACGTATGCGATCCGGTGTGGTTGGCCAAGGCCCGCAAGGGGGAATTCTTCGTAGACCTGATCACCGGCATGAGCAATGGAGTATTCGTGGTTGAAGATTCCTGGATCGAGCGCGCCAGCCCCGCCGTCATCCACGGAGTAAAGACGCGAGTACTCGCTCCGGAAGAACTCGTTGCGTCCAAGATTTTTGTCAGCCGGCGCGAGCGCTTTGATGGAGCCGACATCGCTCACGTCATCTATGGGACCTATCCAACCTTCGACTGGGAGCGGGAGTTGCAACTCATTGGCGAGCATTGGGAAATGTTGTTATGGTCGCTTTTGCTTTTCCGGTACGTATATCCCGCACAAACTCACTATGTGCCGAAAGCGGTCTGGAACGAACTTCTGCGAAGGTTTCGGGGGGAGATCGCCAGCCCCAATCCCAAAGCCAGGTTTCGCGGCAGCCTGGTGGATGACAACATGTTCGCCATCGATTTGAACGAGTGGGGCCTGGCGAATCTGCTGGAAGACAATCGAAGGCACCGCTTGCGTGAGATGGAGCGATGCGCCGAGACAGAAACGACTCTACCAAGACAGCGGCGAAACGCGCAGCATCAATCTGCATGAGAGTCGCAGCCACCGCCGACCTGCATTTCAATCCGCAGAACTACGCCAAAATGCAGGAGCAATTCGAGCGTGTTAGGAACGAAGCCGATGTTTTGATTCTCGCCGGTGACCTTACCAATTACGGCCAGCCCGATGAGATGGAGCCTTTGCTCAACGTTCTGGTGCGCTTGCGAATTCCTACGGTCACGGTCTTGGGAAATCACGATTACGAGAGCGGCAAGCAGGACGAACTCTGCCGCATGATCGTCTCTGCCGGCGTCAAATTGCTCGACGGCACGGCTTACGAGCGAGATGGCGTCGGCTTCGCGGGCACCAAAGGGTTTGTCGGAGGATTCGGGCGGGGAATGCTGACAGCCTTTGGCGAGCGCGAAGTCAAGCAATTCGTGCAGGCTTCGATCGATGAAGCGCTGAAGCTCGAACGTGCCATGTCGCAACTGCGCACACAGAAGCGTGTGGTCGTGCTTCACTACTCGCCGATCCCGGAAACCGTTCAAGGCGAAGCGCCAGAGATTTTTCCTTTTATGGGAACTTCACGTCTCGCCGAGGTGGTCGACCGCCACGGCGCCGATCTGGTCGTTCACGGGCACGCGCATCATGGCAAAATCGACGGACGCACCACCACGGGCGTTCCTGTCCACAACGTTGCGATCTCGCTCCTGCAGGCGCAAACGCCGTCATCGGTGTACAGGATCTTCGATCTGTAACGGCAATACGGAAAGAATCCGGCCGCTCGATTTACTGATTCACGCGCAGCAGCATCAACGTCCCACCTTCCAGCTTTACGTTGTTTTTATCGGACGTGACCACGGACCCCTGCGTATCTTTCGATGCGGCCGACAAGTTCACATTCTGCATTCCCAGGACTCCCTGCGTCTTGCCCGTAATCGGCTGGTGCGCTGAACTGCCGGCGTTCGCTTCCGAATCTTCACGAGCGGGCGCCGATGGATTTCCAGCTTGTGGCGCTCCCATCGGAGCGCGACCGTTGCTGCCAGGCGTCATTCCGCCGGCACTCGGAGACGAGGAAGGCTGCGAGGCTGGCGCGCTGGAATTGCCGCTGCCGCCACTAAAATACGAAGGCGCGATAATCGCCTGAATTGACATCGGCAAGGCTACTTCGTCTCCGCTTTTCATGACAGCGTGGTCAAACGCGATACCGACTTGCGATTCCTTCTGCTCCTTATTGCGCGCCTGCGCCTCCGTCACTTTGCCCACGATCTTCGTATTCTTGGGGACGATGATCTCGCCGTTATCGGCCTTCAGGTCTTCCGTGACTTCGGCGTCAACTTCCTCGCCGGGCTTCGCCTTCTTCGCATCGATCGTCTTCGACAGTTGCACCGGAATCACGCTGCCGGGCGCGATCCGCAGATGGTCGCCCGCTTGTACTCCGGTTATCGGCCCAGCCTGGGGTGAGGGGTTCTGCTGCGCGGTTGCGCAAGGCAAATTCCTGCCGTAAGCGCGGCTGACGCGATAGCGGTCACAAAGATTTTCATCGAGGTTTTTCCTCCTTGCAAATCGGCTTTTGGAGACAGGCGTGGCTATTCAACTATTTTCTTAGATGTAGTTTCTGCAAGAAAGGGTAGTCGATCCGGTGAGGCGGAAGATATAATCCGATCGCCTTAGTGGCCCGTCGCTGAAGCCTTCTCGGTGCCATCCCGCTGGAATCCAATTTTCTCCAGCATGGGCTGAATTTCAGGATTTGACATAAACATTTTCCAGATCAACCCGGTCCGGTAGTTCTCGATCATGACCACGATCGGAGCCTGATCCAACCCCATATAAACCGGCGAGAACCAGTTGTGAGTCAGGTTAAAAGCATCGTGCGGACCGTAAACTCCCCACAACCGGTCGCCGAGATCACGGTAAAAAAACTTCAGAGCCGCCATCGACTCCTTCGGAGTATAGGGAAAAGACGATAGCGCTCCCGTCGGAGTGATCGTGCCGTTGTCGCTGCTCAGGTCCGGCGAGTGCGCAAGATAGCCAAACTGGTCGTCGCTTGCGGTAAGTCCCCAATCATCGGCGCCATATCCTGCAAAATGCCCGGGATTCGCCTCGCAGTAAGCCTGATCGATCAACGCGATGTCGCGATTGTTATCGAAATAATCGGTGTACCGGTCACGAATGCCGCGCGGATCGAAGCCCATGTACGAATACTGCGTGAAAAATAGCGGCCCGCCCGTCCCCTCGCCGACCTCCAGCTTAATCCCGTAGTAAGAGTGGCCATTCAAATAACGGTCTCCGGCGGCTGATCCCGACCATCCAGAGCGATAGGCAACCGCGGCGGGCGACTGCCCCGCCCAACCGGAGTAATAAAGTTCAGCGGGCACGCCGTGAGTCGGCGAGGCGATCGCCAGCAAATACGTGATCATGGTTTCATTGAACCCGGTAAGCCGGTGATCGATGTACCACGACCATTGCGGAGACCAGTGCCACAAAAGCGCGTTGTCCTGCGCGGAGTGGCGATACCAGTCCCATTCCACACCTTCCCAGAGCTGCGTGATTCTCTTATAAACATTCTGCTCAGCTTCGCTGGTGCCCTTGAAATATTGGCGTGCCGCAAGCAGCCCCTGCATGAGGAAAGAAGTTTCGACCAGGTCACCGCCGTTATCGAACATGCCAAACACCAACATCGTCTGCGCGGTATACCCGTTCACGAAGTGTGACCACACGCCGTGGTAACGTGGAGCCTTTTCGAGAAAATCCAGGATTTTCTGCAGACGCTCAATTCCCTGCTCACGCGTGATAAACCCGCGATCCACTCCCACAATCAGGGTCATCACGCCGAAACCGCTCGCGCCCGTCGCCACGATGCGCTCGTCTCCGGGAATATTTTCGAGCGTAGCTCCCGCAACCGGATGCGCCCCCTCCCAGTAATAGCGAAAGCACTCTTCCTGCACCATGGTGAGCAACTCGTCATCGGAAAGTTCCTTCGTAGCGGCTGTGGCTATGCCGGAGAACACAGACCGGCGGTACGATCGATCCACCGCTCGCACGCGGTATGAGGCAGTCACTCCTGAGCGGCCAATGAAATCGCTATAGCGGTTGATATCGGCGCTCTGAATTCCGATCGGCTCGTATTTGTGTTTTCCGATGGCCCGGTAAACCACATAGCTTTGCAGGTCGCTATCCGCAACCGGGTCCCAACTGATATCCACGTGCCGGTCGTAGCCCTTGGCTTGAACATTCACGGGCGCCGCCGGAGTCTTTCTGACTTCCGGCCCCACCGGCGACGCAGCGCCGCGATCGTCAATTTTGATTTCGTCAATGATTAACGTGTGCGGTGCGTTGTCCGCTTCGGCTTGGCTGAAATACAAACTATGCAACTCGCGAGCCTGAAAGGGATGAATCGAGGCGGTCTGGAATTCGCTAAGGGGCAGGCGTAGCTGCACCCAGCGCTTTGCCGGCAAATCGCCGGCAAGAACGTCGAGCTTAAGGGGCGCCGTAAAATCGTGCTCTTCGTCCTCTAACTGAACAGCCGGCAATTCGGCGGCCGGAATCGCCTCTTGCGAGTAGCACCAGATATAGAGAGTGTCGCCGATAAAGTTGGTCGGACGGTTGCGCATGCTGACCACGCGCACTTCTGTCTCCCAGCTCCCGCCCGCGACCGACCGCCATTGCAAGCGCAAGGCGTTTGGCGGCGTAAAGAAGTTCTTCTTTTCTACCGGGACCGCCCCCGATAGCAGCTCAATCGTGCTGGGGTATACCGACCGGCCGCTGCTGTAGTAGTAATAATCGGACGTGATGCTGTTATCGAAGATGACGTGATTGTAGTAATCGCTGGCCGTGACGCCGAAAGAAGGGATGGAAACTAGAACCAACAGGCAGAGCAGACAGGAAACCAGACGCACCGCACACTCCGGGAGGGGGATGAAAAGAACTGCGCTGTACCGATACATGCAGTTTACCTCAAAAAGCGATGCTTCAGGCAGGGTAACCAGTAGTCAGGCATCCCTGTTGGAAGCATTCTAGCGATGAAAATGCCTGTATTACGTTACCCGGTCACTACGTTATTATTAGCTGCGGGGGCTGCTCGTCCGGATAAACCTTGAGGCCGATTTTGGCATCTTCTTTCAGGGCCGTTTTGGCACCCAAAAAGGGCGACGCTGTCAGACTCCAGGCACTTCTGTAGATTCGACCGTCTGAAAACGTGAGCCGCTCAAAGACGGCAGGACCTAAAATGGCGGATCGGCAAAGTTACTGGACAGGATGGCACGAGCGCATCTCTGCTCTGCGTAACGTTCCCGCTGTCCTGAAAATCGTATGGGATTCCGGCCCGGGCGTGGTGGTTTTCGGCCTGGTCGCGCGGGTATTCGCTTCTTTAATGCCGGTAGGCCTTCTGTGGATCACGCGGCTGATCATCGATAGCATCAACAATGCCGCCCGATCACATCATCCCGTGCAACGCGGGTTTTGGTGGCTGGTAGTGGCTGAGTTTGCGTTGGCGGTGCTAAACAGCATTCTTCTCCGCACAATCGATTACTCGGACTCGCTGCTGGGCGACAAGTACACGCGTTACGTGAGCATCCGGGTGATGAATCATGCCGCCAGTCTTGATTTGCAGGCTTATGAAGACCCGGTGTTTTACGACCGTCTGGAACGAGCACGGGTTCAAGCTACCGACCGCCTGGTCATGATCCAGCAGATCGGTCGGTTGATACAACAGGCGATCACGACGATCACACTTTCTGTTTCTATCATGTTGTTCTCGCCCTGGCTGATGCTGCTGCTGATCGCCGGCGTAGTTCCCGCGTTCCTTGGCGAAAGTCACTTTGCCTTCCTCGGGTATGCGAAGAATTTCCGGCAGACGCCGACTCGCAGGACTCTCGACTATCTGCGGATCTTGGGCGGAAGCAAAGAAGCTGCCAAAGAGCTGAAACTTTTCGGACTAAGAAATTTTCTGTCGCAACGCTTCGCTCGCCTATCGGATGAAATCTACGTCGAGAACGTCGCCTTGTCGCGCCGTAAGCTGACCGCCGGATCGCTCCTCTCGACGGTCGGCACCATGGGCTATTACTCGGCCTATGTGTTCGTGATCTGGCGAACGTTGATGGGAGCCCTTACCATCGGCCAGTTGACTTTTCTCGCTGGGGCCATTCAACAGGCCAGCAGTAATATTGAACAGATTTTCTCCACGTTCGCCGGCATCGGGGATCAGGCACTGTTCCTGACCGACCTGCTGGCGTTCTTCGAGATGAAACCGACAGTCCAATCGAAACCGAACGCCCTGCCTGCCCCGAAACCGATTCGCCGCGGCGTCGAGTTTCGCAACGTCTCGTTCAGTTATCCGGGGAATTCCCGCCTGATTCTCGACGGGATTAATTTCACGCTGCACACCGGCGAGAGGCTCGCGTTAATCGGCGAGAATGGCCAGGGCAAAACCACTATCGTCAAACTGATCACGCGTCTTTACGATCCCACCGAAGGCCAGATTCTTCTGGATGGCATCGACTTGCGCGATTACGACCTCGACGATCTGCACCGCGAAATCGGCGTAATTTTTCAGGATTTCATGCGTTATGAAATGACGGCTCGCGAAAACATCGCAGTCGGCCGCATCGAAGATTTGAACAATCTGGACTTGCTGAAACAGGCGGCGAATAAGAGTCTGGCGGATCAGACCATTTTGCGCCTCCCGCTTGGCTACGATCAGATGCTCGGCCGCCGTTTCGAGCAGGGTGTAGATCTATCCGGTGGCGAATGGCAAAAGGTTGCACTGGCCCGCGCCTATCTGCGCGACGCGCAATTGCTCATCCTCGATGAACCCACGGCCGCGCTCGATGCGCGCAGCGAGTTTGAGGTGTTTCACCGCTTCTCCGAACTGACCGCCGGTAAAATGGCGCTTTTTATTTCGCATCGCTTCTCAACCGTACGTTCGGCGGATCGCATCCTAGTCATCGAAAACGGAAAGATCACCGAAGAAGGAACACACGACGAACTGGCGGGCCAGGGCGGACACTACGCAGAAATGTTTGAAATGCAGGCATCCAGTTATCGCTAGGAAAGAACATACATGGCACACAGCGGTCATCTAGAGCTTGTCGGCGCCGAACCGGATGGAGTGCGGCCGCCCGCGAGCGAAAGCGCGCAGGCGGCAAGTAATCTGGCTATGAGCGCCTCCAAGCTCGCACACAGCCTTGCATGGATCCCAGGGCAAGTTGATCTGAGTTCTTTCAATGGCCGATGCTGCGAGATGCGCAAGGCCTCCCGGCCGTTGGTGGAATCGCTTCACGATTCCCCAGTCAAAACCGGCTCCGATGACGTTCGCCTGCTTCACGAAAACCTTCTTCTGATTGAAGGGCAGATCGATGAGACATGCGAGACCTTCGCGAACCTCCAAAAACTGCCTCAGGTTCGCATGCCCGGTGGCTCGGTTGCTCCCCGGGTCGCCGCGATTTCCGCCGATTATCTCGCGGCCGTCGCCTGCAAATTCACTCCGGCCAACTTCACCGAATACATCCAGGCCTTTCAGGACGCCACCGTTCTCGATCTGGCCGAGTTGTGGATGCTGGTTCCTGCCCTAAATCTCGTGCTCCTGGAGCACATTGCCGAGGAAGGGCGCCGCCTGCTGCAAGATCCGCTTCGATCCCACGGCGTCGGAGACATGGCCGTCAGCGTCCGTGAGATCAAACAAACCAACTGGAAGATTCTGATCGAGCCGCTGATTCGCTTCGACGGCCTTCTGCGCGAAGATCCCGCCGGCGCCTATTCCAGAATGGATTACGATAGCCGCGAACTGTATCGCAAAAAGGTCGTCAAGCTGGCAAGCCACTCCGATTGCAGCGAGATGGAAGTGGCAAAAGCGGCCCTGGCATTGGCTCGAGAAACGGAAACAAATCCCGATTATGACCCGCGCGTCACACTGCGCAGGTCGCATGTCGGCACTTACTTGCTCGCGGAAGGCGCTCCGTTGCTCGAAAACAGGATCGACTTTCGCGCTCCCTTCAAAGAGCGGGTCCCCGCCTTTCTTCGCCGGCATCCCGACGAGTTTTATTTGCCTGGCGTCGCAGTATTCACCTTGCTGATCGTCTTGAGCGTCGTAATGCTGTTGACCGACGCCTCAACTTCGCTGGGTCTCATTCTTCTTTCCACCCTCGCCGTCCTCATACCAAGTTCGCAGAGCGCAGTTCAGATCGTGAACTTCTTCGTCACAGGACTGCTATCCGCTCAGATTCTTCCCAAGCTTGATTTTTCGAACGGTCTGCCCAATGACTGCGCAACGCTTGTTGCTATTCCAACGCTTCTTTTGGATGAGAAGCAAGTCCACCGGCTGGTCGACGATTTGGAGGTTCGTTTCCTGGGCAATCACGATCCCAACCTTCACTTTGCGTTGCTTACCGACCTTCCCGACTCGCCTGAGAAGCCCCCCGCGACCAATTCTCTGGTCGACCTGTGCTCGGAGTTGATTCGCTGCCTGAACGAAAAATATGCCGGAAAAAACATGGGTTCGTTTTTCCTGCTGCATCGGCATCCGGTATATAACCCGCGCGAGAGGCTGTGGATGGGATGGGAACGCAAGCGCGGCAAGTTGATGGACCTCAACAACCTCGTCCGCGGGCAGTTTGACAGTTTCCCGGTGAAGACCGGCGATACTTCCGTATTGCCCAAGGTTCGCTTTGTCATCACGCTCGATTCGGATACCGAACTGCCCCGCGACTCGGCACGGCGCATGGTTGGAGCGCTTGCGCATCCCCTCAATCAGGCGATCGTCGATCCCGATCGCGGCGTGGTGGTCGATGGCTACGGCATTTTGCAGCCTCGCGTCGGAGTAAGCGTGCAAAGCTCCGCTCGTTCCCGCCTCGCCAGTATTTATTCTGGCCAGACCGGAATCGATATTTACACGCGCGCCGCGTCCGATGTGTATCAGGATCTTTACGCCGAAGGAATTTTCGTTGGCAAAGGAATTTATGAAGTCGACGCCGTTCGCCGCGTCCTCGATCGGCGTTTCCCGCGCAACGCCTTGCTCAGCCACGATCTGGTAGAAGGCGCCTATGCGCGTGCCGGACTGGTCAGCGACGTCGAAATCATCGAGGACTATCCCTCTCATTACAGCGCTCACAACCGGCGCAAACACCGCTGGCTTCGCGGCGACTGGCAAATTGCGGAGTGGTTGCGTCCGATTGTTCCAGACGAATCCGGGCAGATGGTTGCAAATCCTTTGTCGATGGTTTCGCGCTGGAAAATTTTCGACAATCTGCGGCGCAGCCTGGTCGAGCCGGCATTGTTCGTGTTGTTCCTTCTCGGCTGGCTTTGCCTGCCCGGCCGCCCTGAAGCGTGGACCCTGGCAACAATCTGCGTCCTTTGGCTCCCCGCGCTGGTGCAGCTTGTTTTCGATATCGTGCGAGCCTTGGTATTCGACAAAGCCGCAATCATAAACGACGGCCTCAATGCTTTTGCCGATGCCAGTATCGCAAATTGGCTGACGGTCACCTTCCTGGCCCATCAGGCGCTGCTTTCCCTGGATGCCATGGTCCGAACAATCGTGCGCCGCATGATCACTCGCCAGCGGATGCTGCAGTGGGAAACTGCGGCGCAAGCCGAACTCGCAGGTTACAAGCGCACCATTCTGGATATCTATCTCGACAGTACTCCACTTCTTTCTGTCGGGTTGTTTTTCCTCGTCGGGGCGGTTCACCGCAGGGCCTTACCCGCCGCTCTGCCGATCCTTTTGCTATGGGCCTTGAGCAAGCCGATTTCGATCTGGCTGAACCGTCCGCCTCGCGCTCCACGCAAAGAACTTGCCCAGCGGCATCAGTGGCTGCTCCGTCACAGCGCTCTTCGCACCTGGCGGTATTTCGCCGAGTTCAGCACCGAAGAACATCACTGGCTGATTCCCGATAACGTAGTCGAAGAAGGGACGAAAATCGCCGCGCGCATCTCGACAACAAACCTCGGACTGCTGCTCAACGCCCGACAGGTCGCATGCGAATTCGGTTATCTCACCGTACCTGAATTCGCCCAACAGACTTTACGCACCCTGGAGACCGTCTCGCGATTGGAACGCTACCGCGGGCACCTGCTCAACTGGTATGAGACACGCACGTTAGCTCCCCTCAAACCGTCATTCGTTTCAAGCGTTGACAACGGGAATCTGGTGACGTCACTCTGGACGCTGCAACGCGGCGCCATGGAACTGCTCGAGCAACCGTTGCTTCAGCACGAACTGCCGGATGGCTTTCTCGACTGTCTTTTTGCTCTCAAACATCTCCGTGCCCTGCCGCGCCGCAAGTTCGCTTCAATGAAGCGCTTCATTGAAGCAGAGGACTGGCTAGCGTACATGCTGGATCCACCGGAAGCGGCCCTCAAGGAACTTCGCCAAACAACCTCCAATCCAAAGCACTCAGCCGAAGCGCAGTGGTTCCGCAAGCAGGCGGAAGAACGGCTCAGCCAGGTCTGCCGGGCAGTGCAGCTCTACGCGCCGTGGCTGCTGCCGGAATTTGCCTCGCTGAAAAGCGATCCGGTAGTGCATCGCCAGGGCCGGCCTGATAACTTGCCCTCGCTCAAGCGAATGCCCGCCTACATCGACGCACTCGCGGCCCGGCTGAGGGCGGCCGATCCCGCATCGGCAAAATCGAATGCGCTCTATCAACAATTGTTGTCTCTTCTTCCCGATGCGCGCGCTCACGCCGTTCGACTGATTGACGATCTCAAGAGCATCGCCTGCCAGGCTGGCACGCTCGTCGACGAAATGGATTTTGGAATCCTTTTGAACCGCAGCCGCGATCTGCTATCGATCGGGATCGAGGTCGAGAAACGGAATCTTCACTCCGCGTGCTACGACCTGCTGGCCAGCGAAGCCCGTACGGCGTTTTTCGTCGCCATTGCCAAAGACGATATTCCCCAGGAATCGTGGTTCCAGTTAGGCCGCGTCCAGATGATGGGAAAGGGCGTCGCCGGTCTGCTCTCGTGGACCGGAACCATGTTCGAATACATGATGCCGGCGCTCTGGATGCGAATCTATCCCAATACGCTGCTCGAACGCGCGGCAGTCGCGGGAGTGCAGGCGCAACGTGCCTACGCGGAGGACAAAAGTATTCCGTGGGGAATCTCCGAATCGTCCTGCTTCAAGCTCGACGAAGCAGGCAACTACGAATATCACGCCTTCGGTGTTCCCCAATTAGCTATACACAAAGTTGAGGTCGAGGGTCCGGTGGTCTCGCCCTATTCAACTTTCCTCGCTCTTCCCATTGATTCGGCGGCCGCGCTGCGCAATCTACGAACGCTCCAGAGCAAAGGCGCGATGGGAGCGTACGGATTTTACGAGGCGCTCGATTACAATCCGGAGCGGGTCCGGTCGCGCTCACGTTTCCGCCGTTTCGAGCCGGTTCGCTCCTGGATGGCTCACCACCAGGGCATGACCATGCTCGCGCTCGCGAATTTCCTGAAGCAGGACGTGGTGCAGCGCTGGTTCCACAGTCATCCGCGAGTACAGGCCACGGAACTATTGCTTCAGGAAAAGCCCACTCGCCTGCCGAAATCACGCAAAAACGCGGCATGACCAGCCTCAACCTGGAAACCGCCCATAACCTATGATGATTGCACCACTCCCTCGATGCCGGACCGTCATCCTCGCCCTGCTGTTCGTGTTTTCCGCAGCCTCGTCCCAATCACAAGATACTTCCGCGTCAGACGTAATCGTTGTCGACGCCAGCGCGCCTCGGCATCCCATGCCCCATTTCTGGGAAAAGATGTTTGGATCCGGGCGGGCTATTCTCAGCCTGCGAGACTCGTATCGTGAAGACCTGCGCTCGGTGAGGCAGATCACCGGCTTCAGTTACGTTCGCTTCCATGCCGTGCTCGACGATGAGGTCGGGGTTTACGACGAGGATTCTCAAGGAAATCCTGTCTACAATTTTTCTTACGTCGACCAGATCTACGATGGACTGCTGGCAAACGGGGTTCGGCCATTTGTTGAACTGAGCTTTATGCCGAACAAGCTCGCGGCGAAAAACAGTCTTCAGGCGTTTTGGTACCACCCCAACGTTGCTCCGCCGAAAGATTGGGATCGCTGGGACGCCCTCATAACTGCGCTCGTCCAGCACCTGGTCGATCGCTACGGCGCCGACGAAGTCTCGCAGTGGTATTTCGAAGTCTGGAACGAGCCCAATCTCGACTTCTGGGCCGGCGAGCCGCGGCAAGAGTCCTACTTGCAACTCTACGATCACACCGCGCTCGCCATTAAGAAGGTGAGCCAGCGGCTTCGGGTGGGTGGGCCCGCCAGCGCTCAAGCGGCTTGGGTCGACGCCATGATTCGGCACTGCTCCGAGAAACATATACCGCTTGATTACGTGTCCACCCACGTCTACGGAAACGACCCCGCGCAAGACGTCTTCCACACGCAAGAAAGCATTCCGCGAAATCGGTTCGTCTGCCGAGCGGTGAGCAAAGTGCACGATGAGATCAAAGCTTCGCAAATGCCCGATCTCCCGCTGATCTGGAGTGAGTTCAACGCCAGCTACAAGAATGAACCCGACGTCACCGACGCGCTCTATATGGGCCCGTGGCTCGCCGACACGATCCGGCAATGTGATGGCCTGGTCGACTCGATGTCGTACTGGACTTTTTCTGACGTCTTTGAGGAGCAGGGCGTGGTGAAAACGCCGTTCTACGGAGGCTTTGGTCTGCTTGCGGAAGACGGAATCCCAAAGCCCTCGTTCAACGCCTTCAGGCTTCTACACACTCTCGGTAACGAGCGCCTCAGGCTCGATTCAAACTCCGCGCTTCTCACGCGCCGCAGTGATGGTACGCTGGTTCTTGCAGTATGGAATTACGCCCCCCCCGAGCAGGCCGGTTCTCCGAGAACCCTTACCCTGCGCCTGCAAGGAACGCACGCAAAGCACGCGCTGATTTCGCGGCTCGATCATGATCACGGCGATTTTCATGCGGCTTATGAAAAGATGGGTAGCCCGCGCTACCTTACGGTCAGGCAGATTGACGAATTGCGCCGTGCGACCGGCCTTCCGTCTCCAGAACAAATAAAGATCGAGAACGCCGAGTTCACGATTACATTGGCGCCCCATGGGCTGGATGTAATCGAATTGAGATAAGCGACTACGTCACTTCCTTCTTGAACCCGGCACGCTCCATGCCCCGCTGTGCTTCGGGATTTTTCATAAAGGTCTCCCAAACAAAACCGCTGCGCGCATTTTCCGCCATTAACATGGTGATTCCGGAGTCGATCCCAACCACGTCAGGGTCGTACCAGCTCTTGAGCGGATTGAACGCGTTCACAAACCCATATCGCGTCCAGGCTTTTCCGTAATGATCGCGAATGTTCCTGAGTACCCGCATCACAGGCTGCGGCAGAAACGGTAAAGATCCGGCCGGAGCGCTCGGAACAACCGTTCCATCGACCGGCCCAATCATCGGCGGCCCGCCCCAGATGACATAGCCGTCCTGAGAATCGGAAGCGGAAATTCCCCAGAGGTCATCGCTGTAATCGGGAAACTGCTTTCCCAACTCCAGGCAAAAACGGCGGTGCGCGTCGGTGGCCATAGTCGAATTCTGAAAATAGTTCGCGTAAGCGTCGCGCTTGTTGCGGAAATCGAACCAGGCTTGCGAATACTGATGCACAAACAGCGGAGCAAACGATCCGATATATCGCAGGCCGTCAAATTCGAATCGCGTTCGCTTCCACGCATTCCAAGCGTCGGCGGGAAGAGGATGAGTCTGAGATCCCAATCCCAGAAGATAGATCATCATCATCTCGCTGTAGTAATCCCATCGGTAAGGCAAGAAACCGCCTTCGGGAGTCCACCCGTGAGGCAGCAGCGACGTGTCTTCGGAGAGCCAGCTCCAATCGACGCGGTTGAAAATCTCATAAGCGAGCAGGCTCACCTCCGAATGTTCTTCGAAGTGGCGCCGGCAGGTGAGAATCCCGCACAACAGAATCGACGTGTCTACCGAAGAAACTTCCGAATCCCACACTCGTTCGCCGGTATTGATGTCGGCGAAGTGATAAAAGAACCCTCGATGCGTGGGCATTTTCTTCCACAGAAAACGAAGCGTCAGCAGCACCCGTTCCCGCGCATCATTGCGCGAGACGTATCCTCGCTTCTCTGCGATGCTCAGCGCGGTCAATCCGAAGCCGGTGGCTGCAATGCTTGCAACCACAGAGTTCTCGTTCCCGGAAACGTTCGCCCGGTCTCGCACCAGCCCGGTTTGCGGCCCCGCCTGCTCCCAGAAGAATTGAAAGTTCTGTTTCTCCAATTCGTCAAGAAACTGATCGTCTTCGGGGGAAAGTCCAGCCGGGCCTTGAGGGGTCGGTGCGCTTGCCTTTTCCTGCGCCGGCATTCCAAACATTCGTGGGCCACCGAGCGCACTCCATAAGCCCAAGCCTCCCATCTGCAGCAGAACATCCCGGCGCGATACCCTGTATGATCGCGGATTGCGTCTGTCTTTATCTTTCATCGAGTCTTGCATCGGAGGTAAGTTAGTTGCCCCCATTCGGGCGACGCAGCACACCGAAGGGGACTATGGCCCTCAAAAGCATCCAGCGGGACAATTCAGGGCCAACTTTGTAAGCATCGCAATCCATCCTAAAATGTTAACCGAAGGGACGGGATGACTCGCGGAAAAAAGATAGCCGTGTGGACTGTTGTGGCTCTGGGCGTTTCTGCGCTGGTGGTGATTGCCGTGCTTCTCAGCCGCCGCAAGCCCGTCGTACTTAAAGGCGCTGTGCTGCAGGACGACCGCGACCCGAACAAGCAGTTGCCCCTGGCCGACGTTCAAATCACAGCGCTCAATGGCTGGGGAATCGGCCATTCGCAATCGGACGCCCTCGGTTATTTCAGCCTGACGCTGCCGAAGGGCCTGCGCCGCCGTCAGCCGGTCCTTCTGCAGTTTCGGCACAAAGATTATCGGCCGCTCGACTGGGACGATTTCATCAGCGACAAGCTTTATGTCGCCCGCATGGTTCCGCTGCATCAGCAGACCATCGCCGAATCGCACTCGGATGTCCCAGTCTCCAATCCGCGCATCCGTTACACCGTAAAAGCCACGACGGAAGCCAACATTGGAAGTGCCGTGCGAACGTTCCAGGTGGTGAATACCGGAAATAAACCGTGCGAAAATCTCCCTCCGTGCGCCCCGGGAGGAAAGTGGAAGGCTGCGATCGGTTCTCTTTCTCTCGATGCCGGGGAGGGCAATGAATTCCGCAATCCCAGAGTCTCTTGTATTGCCGGACCATGCCCGTTCACAAAAATCGAGTCGGAAACTTTCTCTGAGGATCACCGCCGGTTTAACGTTGCGGTTCGCAACTGGTCAGACACCACTACCTTCCTGATCGAAGCCGAAGTGGAGCGTCCCATGACCAGCAACATGGTTCGTGAAACCTATCCAGTCATCTTCGGACGAGCATTGAACTTCAGTCTTCCGGCCGCAGCTGAGGGGCCCAGCATCGAAGCCGAAGTTGCCGGCGAAGCCATCGTATTCCCTCTCGGACCCGAGCTTTTGCTGCGCTGGGCGGACTGTCATGTCGGCATCGACAGGGACCAATCCAAGAATTTTCGCTGTGAACTCAAGCAGGGCTATCAATTTCGCTGACCCCCTTGCCTGCCGCAAACGACGATCGACGGCTGTGCGTGCAACCGTCCCGCACGTTTGAGCAACGAACCTACCCAGTCGCTAATGTGCCGGTGTAAATTTTTGTATGCGCAGGCGGCGGAGATCATCGGAGGCATTTTCAACGATGGGGATGAAATCGCATTTTCTAAGCATCTCTCTTCTGGCGGCGGCAATGGCATGCTCGGTGTTTGGCATGGCTTGCGCTCACCATCACTACTACCGGGTTTACGACCCGTATTACAGCGACTATCACGTGTGGGGACCCGACGAAGTCACTTACTACCACAGTTGGGCCCGCGAAAATCACTATGACGAAAATCGTGACTTTCGCAAGCTGCCTCCAGAACAGCAAAAACAATATTGGACTTGGCGACACAGCCACGGCGACAACGATCACCACTAAACGGCTCTGACAAAGTCAATGGGCGAGTATCGGATACTCGCCTTTTTTTGCAATCCCTTCCAGCTTCGACCCGCTGTCCTTTCAGCGCTTCGACTGCCAACTTACTCCTGTTCTGGAAATTCTTTTCTGTGTTTTAATCACCTCAAAAACACGTTCGCCGCATCTTCCACGCGGATGTTCGATTTCCGCCGAGTCCCTTTCGTCAGGTTGTATTCCACCAGCAAATGCTCTTCGACAATCAGGATTTCCTTGTCATTGATCCAGCCGATGAGCGTTGCATGCGGCAGAAACGCGATACGTTGGGAAGAATTCGAGCTATTTCCGGAATCTAGGCTCTTCACTTCAAGCACCGGCAATTCGAGCAAAGCCTTGCGAATGCGCTGCGATTCCTCAGGATCAGCCTGCCCATCTTTGGCAAGTTGAATCGGCTTGTTGGCCTCGGCCGTGGCGGCAATCGTAAGTGCCGCTGCATCGAGCCCCGGCGAAAGCTTCCCGTTCTCCGCATAGAAGCTGACGTCGTAATTGGCGTTCCTATATTCGCTGCGTTCATCGAACACCGTCAACGTCTTCCCCGGCGACCGCAACAGCACCTGATCGTCGCTCAGATTCGACCATCCGCAGCAACCGGTATCCGGCACAGCTTCCAGAATGGAAGCCGGAGTCGCGGCATCCAGCATTCGCTTCAGGGGCGGCGAAGCCGCCGACCCGCTCCACGTGCCCGCATTGTCCTCGTAAAGAACTGTCGATTTGTAAGCTGGCTGATCCTTACCCGCAATCACTTGGCTAAGCAGAAAAAACTTCCCCACTCCATTCTCGGGAACCCACGCCTCGCCATATGGACAGGTATCTTCACAGCCACCGGTAGGGCAGGAACAATCGGGCAGTGAAGCTGAGGTTAAATCTTCACGCTTGCCTCCCACCAAGTCCGTGCTCCACGCCTGCCACGTGTTCTTCGTCGAGAGATCCACTCCGTCGCGCTGCAGGCGGCGCCCTTGATTGGTAAACCAATAGAGGCGCATGCCCTCAGCTGAAAGATGTGGAGTCGGCACGGATTCGGTAATGGCAACATTCGACCCGGATGTGCCACTGGTTCGCAGAACCTCTCGTTGCAGAACGGTCGCGTTGTGCCCGTCCCAAAACCAAACCCTGCTCTTCCCATCTGCATCGTCTTCGTCCAGGGGAAGCGAGACCTGCGGCGCGAACAGCATTTGCCCGAGATGATTAACCGTCAAGCTTCCGGGCGAGGCAATGGCTTCAGCCGGCACTTTCACCGTTTGCTTCGTCTCAAAGTTCGCGGGATCGTATTCGGTCATCTCGCCCGAAGCGCGCAATACCCACAACTTTTTGTCCTGCGCCGCAAGCAAACCGCTCAACAGAAACAGGCCGCTAAATGTTGAAAACACGATCTTGGTCGTCAGGTTTCTCATCTGGTCGTTCTCTTGGAAATTGTAAATCCTGCGACTCGCAGGTCATTCCTCTCTTGCGTACAATGGATGTGCGATCCAGGCAGCACAGATCGAGACTGCAATGACGACTACAACCACAACTGCTCCTCACTTAAAACCACAGGTTGCATCGGATCAGATTCCGGCTGTTCCGCTCACCACCGAAGGCTACAGCGTGCTGCACCAGATGATGCGATTCCGGCGGACAGCGTGGCGAGCCTTGCCAGACGGCACCCAATCCTCGATCGTTCAGCAAGCGGCTTCGGTTCTCGCTGAGATGGAGAAGAACTCGGCTGGCCAGTCGGCGCTCTATTCACTGATCGGCCATAAGGGCGATCTGATGTTCGTGCACTTTCGCAATTCGTTTGCCGACCTGAACCAGGCCGAACTCAACCTCGCGGGCCTTGGCCTGAGCGATTATCTCGAGCCCACCAGTTCTTATCTTTCCATCATCGAACTCGGCCTCTACGATTCGACGATCAAAATCTATAAAGAACTCACCGATCAGGGCATTCAGCCGCACTCCGATCAGTGGAAGGCGGAGATCGAATGCAAGCTCAACCGCCATCGCGAAGCCATGCATCCGCGTCTCTTCCCGGAAATTCCGCCCAGCCGCTATCTATGCTTTTATCCCATGAACCGGTTGCGCGGCGAAGAAAAGAACTGGTACACCCTTCCGATCGAGGAGCGCGCCCGCCAGATGAACGAGCACGGCCTGGTTGGCCGCCGGTATGCCGGCGAAGTCAAACAGATCATCACCGGCTCCATCGGCTTCGATGATTGGGAGTGGGGCGTCGATCTCTTTGCCGACGATCCTCTGGTCTTCAAGAAGCTGATCTACGAAATGCGCTTCGACCACGTCAGCGCAGTCTACGCGCTGTTCGGGCAATTCTTCGTGGGCGTGCGTTGTCCAGCAGCCGAACTCGGCAAACTGCTGAACGGCGAAGCGCCGAAGTAGCGGAACTCCTTTTTACAGGAGCACAGATCGACGGGGTAAGACCTTTTATAGATTTTGCTTTTCTCTGTGACTCCGCAGTGAATCGTTTAAGAAGGGACCTTCGATAACTCATGTCGACTCTCGGCCTCATCGAATACAAAGACGCCAGCCCCGAAGTTCGCGCAGTCTATGACGACATTATGGCCACGCGCAAGACCGACTGGATCAATAATTTCTGGAAAGCCATCGCTCACGATCCCGCGACGCTGAAGCGCACCTGGGAAGACATCAAGCAGATCATGGCTCCCGGCGCTCTCGATCCCATCACCAAAGAAATGATCTATATCGCGGTGAGCGTAACCAATCAATGCAGCTATTGCATTGCGTCGCACACTGCGTCGGCGCAGAAAAAAGGCATGACTGACGCCATGTTCAAGGAATTAATGTCGGTGGTAGGCATGGCCAACGAGACCAACAAGATGGTCACTGGATATCAAGTGGAGATCGACGAGCAGTTCAAGAGCAGAAAGTAATCGCGCGACGCAGGTTGAATCACGCGGACTCCGCTTATTTCTTTAATTCTTTCCAAACAGCGTGACCCATCGCACCAATCGCCGCTCCGATCGCGAAAATCACCAACCCAGGCCAGCCCTTTCCGGCGAAGTCGTCGAAAACAAGTGCGACGATAAACAACGCAATGATGAGCACCAATTTTAGAAGGCGTCATGAACTTCTCGCCAGGCTCGATTTTCACCGATTCCGACGGAATCTCCACTCGTGTGCCTTCATGTCTACTTTTCTTCCCCTGAACCGCACGCCCTCAGCCTCCAACCTCAACCGCTGCTCGATGGCGTGGTCGCCTCGCAGTTTGATCTCGCCGCCCGCTCCCAAGACCCGCTGCCAGGGGAGACCGAATCCTCGATGTAGAACTCGCGCAGTGAATCGCGCCATGCCTGGCAACCCAGCCGCGCGCGCAATCGCTCCGTAAGTGGAAACTTTGCCGCGGGGAATTCGCAGGATTACAGCCTCGATCCGCATTCGCACCTTGGATGACTGATCGACGGACTCTTTCGTCGCTTGCTTCCTGGACCTCGACGTTTTGCGAACCGTAGAATTCGCGCTTTTCTTCTTTTTACTCACAACGCAATCCATCCCAAGCGGATCAGCCACAGAGATCCTGTCAAAATCAACAGCCATAGAATAATCCCCTGTAGAAGCGGACGATGCCCAACACGCTTGATCGTGCCAATCGAAATGCCGCTGCCGATCAGGAATAAAGTAGCCGTCAATCCAATCTTCGCGGCCTTCACGGCCAGAGCATACAGGTTCACACCACCGGGCAGGTAAGTCTTGCAAACCGCAGCCAGGCAAAAAAATCCGATAAACCACGGCCACTGAATTTTTGCTTTTGCCCCGCGCACCATCGCTGTGCCCAGCGCTACTGGAACAATCCATAGCGCACGCGCCAGTTTAACCGTGGTCGCAATCCCCAATGCTTCCGCACCATACTTGGCGGCGGCACCGACCACAGAACTGGTGTCATGAATGGCCAGCGCCGCCCATAACCCGAACTGCGCTTGTGTCATCTTCAGCGCTACCCCGATTACTGGAAAAATCAGCAGCGCCACGGAATTCAAAACGAACACGGTGCCCAATGCAACTGCCATCTCTTCGTCGCTGGCCTGCGTGATCGGGCCAACCGCGGCGATGGCGCTGCCTCCGCAAATCGCCGTCCCGGTGGAAATGAGAAACGCGGGCACACGCTCCACGCCCAACAACTTTCCCAGCCCCATGCCGGCGAGCAAAGCAAAGCTAATTCCCAGCATGGTGTAGACAAATCCACTTCGGCCGGCCTGCACGACCTGATGCAGATTCATGCCAAAACCAAGCCCCACCACGGAAGCCTGTAGCAGAAATTTGGAAGACTTCTTCGCTTCATCGCCGTAAGGATGCGGAAGAGCCAGTCCAAACACCAAGCCCATCGCCAGCGCGACCGGCGGAGAGACGAAGCCGCTGACGCTTACCAGCAGGCACAGGATGAAAATAATTTTAGGGATCATCCGAGGAAAGATCGTTCGACGAAAGAGCACGCGAGGAAAGCCCGGTTCAACTTCTAATCAGGACTGCCTGTTGCTCGCGGGAGATTCGGGTCGCGGCCTATGCCGCTTCACGGAAAGATTCAACCGCTTCCGCTTCCGAATCGTAAACATCGAACACCGTGAGCAGCTTCGTGACCTGCAGCAGATCGCCCACCCGCTTGGTCAAGTTCGTCAGTTTGATCGTACCGCCCGCGTTCTGAGCGGTCGTTCGCAGCGCCACCAGCGTGCCCAGTCCGCCGGAATCGATGTAACTCACTTCTCCCAGGTTCATCACGATGCGGTTGCTTTGCGAAATCGCCTTCTTCACTGTCTCCCGCAGCAGCGAAGACTCTTCTCCAAAAACGATCCGTCCGGTGCAATCCACGATCAAAATTCCATCGTCCATCCGTGTTGCCAACTTTAATTGCATGATCATGCTCCTTCAGACTGAGCTGGTCTCCAGCCTGCAATCGCTCGCCCGGAGTGACTTATCAGCCTATCGCTTGTGCCGGTTTTTAGCAAACTTGGCTTACCCTCCAATCACGTATAATCGTCTTTTCCACTCATGAGCTATACCGTCCTGGCGCGCAAATACCGGCCCCAAAAATTCTCCGAGGTCATCGGGCAAGAGCACGTCACCCGCACTCTGCAAAACGCGATCGAACAGGGCCGCACCGCCCACGGCTACATTTTCAGCGGCCATCGCGGCATCGGCAAGACCACGGTCGCGCGTATTCTAGCCGCGGCCCTGAACTGCCGCTCGTCCGAAAAGCCGGTCACCGAGCCCTGCGGCATTTGCGAATCCTGCACCGAAATTCGCGCCGGCAACTCCGTCGATGTCATCGAGATTGACGCCGCCACGAATCGCGGCATCGACGAGATCCGCGAGCTGCGCGAGGCCGCGCGCTACCGTCCTGCGCGTGACCGCTTCAAAATCTATATTCTCGACGAAGCGCATCAGATTACCGATGCAGCCTTCAACGCGCTGCTGAAAACACTCGAAGAGCCGCCGGATCACATCGTCTTCATGCTGGCCACAACGCAACCGGAAGACATTCCACAAACCATCCGCTCGCGCTGCCAGCATTTCAGCTTTCGCGCAGTGAAGTTCGACGACATCGTCGGCCAGCTGCGCGATCTCGTCGGACGTGAAAAACTTCAGGCCGATGACGATGCTCTCGCGCTCCTAGCCGAAGCCGGAGACGGCTCCATGCGCGATGCCCTCTCGATTCTCGACCAGGCCATCGCGTGTTGCGAAGGGAAAGTAACGGCTGATTCGGTACGCAATCTGGTCGGCGCCGCCCCCGCTCACGTTCTGGAAGAAGTGATGCAAGCCGTTGCTCGCGGCGCAAGCGAAGAAATTCTGAGGCGCGTCGACCATCTTATCAGCGAAGGCCATAGCCCCACGCATTTCGCGCGCCAGCTGGTGCGCTTTCTGCGCAACGCAACTGTTGCCCAGATCGCCGGCAAAGACTCTTCCCTGCTGCAGATTTCGAGCGAAGAACGCGAGCGTGTCGCCCGCGTAGCGGAGTTATTCAGCGAAGAAGATCTCACCCGTCATCTCCAGATCATGCTTCGAACCCACAGCGAACTGGGATACAAACAGGAGCAGCGTTTCCATCTCGAACTCGGTCTGCTCAAAATGGCGCACGCACAGCGGCTTTTGCCGCTCGAGCAGTTGTTAAGCGAAGTAGCTGGTTCTGCAAACGCTGCAACCGGAAGTGTCGCTGCTCCGCACGCTGCCAGGCCTTCGATCGTTGTGTCTTCCGCCGGAAGGGCAGCCGAAACTCGCCGCACCGAAGCCGCAAGTCCTTCCCGGCCCAGCGTTGTCTCGCCCTTCGCCGCCGATTCCGCACGCAAAAACGGCCCGCGTCAAGATTCTCCATTCGAGGCGGTCGCGGTGAGTAATCGAGCGGCTGTCAGCAAACCTGAATCTGCGCCTGTGGTGATGGGCGCAACCGCTCTGGCTGAACCCGACGAGGAGTTGGTCGAAACCCCGCAGATTGACTTATCGGCATCACCCTCCGATTCGCCAGACCTCGGCTTGCCGCCCCCTCAGTCATCGGCAGGCGCGAGCCCCCCGGTCTCCTCGGCCAGCGACAGGTTGCGAAATGCCGTAATCCAGACGCTGGTAGACGGCAGTCAACGAATTCTGGCCTCAATGCTCGAGGCCGGCGAGTGGTCGGTTGAGGGAAATGAAGTAGTCATCAAAATCTCAGAATCGCAAACCGTCGTCGATATGTCATTCGGTGGCGACGCCCGCCGCCTGGCGACAGCTTCCGCGAGTGGTGTTCTGGGAAAGCCCGCGAAGCTGAAGATTATTCCGAGCGCCAACGTTGCCGCGCCGGAAAAGCGCAACGGCGGGCAGAAACCAAACGGCGGTCCCGCAGTGAACGGCCGCAGCCGCGCCGAAAACGACGCTGTGGTTCGCCGCCTGCAGGAAAAATTCGGCGCGCAGATTCGCACCGTCATCGATTACAAGGAGAAGCGCTAGAGCGTCATGGGCGGATTCAATCTGCAAGATCTGATGTCGAAGGCCAAATCGCAGTATGAAACGCTGCAGAAAAAAATGCAGGAAACCGTAGTCGAAGCCACGTCTGGAGGTGGCACGGTCGCGGTAAAGATGGACGGTCGCAAGCAACTGCTCAGCCTGCGCATAGACCCCGAAGCGGTAAAGTCCGGCGATATTGAGATGCTTCAGGATCTGGTGCTCGCTGCCGTGAACGAAGCCGGACGCAAGATCGACGCTCAAATGCAATCCACGGTCGGCGGCATGCTTGGCGGCATGGGACTAGGCGGAACCTAGAAGATTGAGTAATTTGGTAATTGAGTAGTTGAAAATCTTCACGGCTCACGCAGGAATGTACTCAATTACCGAATTTCCCAATCACTCGATGGCGCAGTCATTCATTCACTAAGGCAACTCTCATCCATGTCGAAATTTGCCGAACCCATGTCGCGCCTGATCGATGAACTGAAGAAGCTTCCGGGCGTCGGCAGCAAAAGTGCCCAGCGGCTTGCTTTCCACATTCTTCGCTCGAGTGACGATGATGCCGAGGCCCTCGCTGCCGCCGTGCGCGACGTGAAGGCCAGCTTGCGGCTCTGCTCGGTCTGCAACAACATCACCGACGTCGATCCCTGCGTCTATTGCACCAGCGCAACCCGCAACCAGCGCCTGGTCTGCGTCGTGGAAGAACCCACCAACATCGCCGCTATCGAGAAAACCAAGCACTTCAACGGAGTCTTTCATGTCCTTCACGGAGCCATTTCGCCGCTGCACGGCGTCGGCCCCGAACAACTGCGCATCGCCAATCTGATCGCGCGCGTCGATGCCGGCAACATCGATGAAGTCATTATCGCGACCAATCCCACGGTCGAAGGTGAAGCCACAGCAACCCACCTTTCCCAGCAACTGAAGCGAGTGGGCATGAAAGTCACGCGCATCGCTATGGGCATCCCCGTCGGCAGCGACATCGAATATACCGACGAAATCACAATGTTGAAAGCCATGGAAGGCCGCCGGGAGCTTTAGCGCAAGAAGTTGCAACTCGGTCTGAAACACGACGTTCATCTAGAAATTACAATCCTCTGACAATCGGCAACCCTCCCCCAAGTAATCTCTCCTCTTGTCCGATTCAAGCGGGATGAAGCATGAAATTTTCTTTCAACTCAGCTGCGCTTGCGTTAATTATGTCTCTCGCCGTCGATTCACCCCTCCTCGCGCAAACTGACGCGACTTCGATCTTTCAAACCGTTCCCACCCCTGATGAAAACTTCAACAACGGGCTCCAGGCGGCATCTGCGTCATCACCCAATGACATCTGGGCGGTCGGTCAATCGACGATCCACTTCGACGGCGCCAAGTGGACCGCCTTTCCCGCTCCCATGATTAAAGGGGACAACACCGGCTATCTCGCCGGCGTAGTCGATATCTCTCCGACCCTGGCCTGGGCTGGAGGCACCGTGAATGTCGGCGAGGCCAATCCCGGCCAGATCATCGAACAATGGAACGGTACTCAATGGAGCATTTTCCCTGGCCCGAAATTTGGCTCGGGGGACCAGCCCAGCGTCTTCGCCATGACCTCGACCTCCGCTAACGACATCTGGGCAATCGGAAGCCTATTACAGGATCAGGAACTACTCTTTTTTCTTTTCGAGCACTGGGATGGCGCCGCTTGGACCGCGACGCTCTCGCTCTCCGGCGACGCATTCCTGATGGGCGCGTCTGCCGACGCGACGAATGACGCATGGGCCGTCGGCTTCAACGGTCCTGAAAACGATTCCAGCGCGACGTTGGCGATGCACTTCAACGGCCAGAATTGGCGGCAGGTCACGACGCCCAACGTCGGTGCTGGAGCCAACCAACTCAATGGCGTGCTCGCGCTCGCACCCAACAACGTGTGGGCCGTCGGTTTTTCCACTCCCGTTCCGCCTCCGCAGGAAGCCGCCACTTTGACATTGATCGAGCACTTCGACGGCACAGCATGGTCAGTGGTTCCGAGCCCCAACGTTGGACCAAACAACACCTTCCAATCGAATCGCCTCTTTGGATTGACCGCCAACTCGCCAACTGATATCTGGGCATTCGGTTCGTTCTTCGCCTCCAACGGTTCCGGCAATCAACGCACATTACTCCTGCACTGGAACGGCAAAACCTGGACCATCGCACCCAGCCCGGACCCGACTCGCGGCGGATTTCTTTCGGACCTGCTGTTCGCGGGCGTCATTCCTTCTCCGGGCGACGTCTGGATTTTCGGAACCGAAGACGAAGCTCCACACTCCGGAACGCTGGCGATCCGCACCACAACCGGTGATTGAAGGATTTGCCGCGGAATCCGGAGGGATTAATTGATGCCCGGAGTTTCCGGCTCAAGGAATACGTTCGCTTCGTCCTCTGCACAAACGATGCCTTCCGGCAGGCTGCCGCGATTGTATTCGGCCATGCGGTTCTTCCACTTCAGAAAATCAGTGATGCTTTGCGGCTCGATACGCACTTCTACGCGGCGCAGGCTGGCCAGCAACAGATTCATCTCATAGCGGAAGCCGGCAGCGCTGCGCAAGCTCTTCGCCGAGGGACGAGCCAACAGAACTTTTCCCCCGCGATGTTCGAGCAATCCCCATCCGCAAGACAGTTCATCGGCACGAATTAAACCCGCTGGAGCAAGATAAAATCGCTCACAACCCACTCCCTGCTCGGGTTTCACACGCCAGGGCTTCGCGCGATCCGCAAGGAAATCTCCCCGCGTAACTTTGCATTCCACCAGCACAGAATGAGATTGCCGTTTCCATCCAATGGCATCTGGCATCTCTCCGCTGGCGCAAGCCTGTTCAGACAGAACAACCCCGCAGCGATAGCTCCGCAGCCAGCGCACCGCCTTTTCAACCAGTTGGGCATGAGTCATGACTCATCATTTGTAATCGGAGAAGAGGTGGTCCTGGAAGTGCCAGGGGAGCTTCGGTTCCAGCCGGCGATTGACTGTTGCACTAAAAAACAACAGTCAATCTTCCTTTGCAACTGACGCCATTTGTCGCTATAATTGGCGACAAATGGTAAACGAACTCCGGGCCGTGGTCGCAGAACTGGGAGGTCGACGCGCTCTCGGCCGATCCTTCACCAGCGATCGTGATATGCGCGAGGCGATTCGCGATGGCTTCCCTCCAAAGGTGGTCGAAGAGCTTATGATTGCCTCGGGCCTGACCCTTAAGGAACTCGCCGCCTCGCTCGATCTTTCTCCGCGCAGCCTGCAGCGCCGCCGCCGCAGCGGAAAACTTGCACAGTATGAATCGGACCGGCTCTACCGGCTTGCCCGTCTGGTGGCCATTGCCAGCCAATATCTTGGCGACTCAGAACGCGCCCGGCGCTGGCTTAAGCGTCCCAATCGCGCCCTCGGGGGAATCGCTCCCATATCGGCCATCGATACAGAAGTAGGAGCGCGGGAAGTGGAAAACATCCTGGGGCGAATCGCCTATGGCGGAATTAGTTGAGCTTGGTTTACCGCGTCTTGCGGAGAGCTTTCGCGCGTGCTCCCTTTGACGGCGAGGGAGCCTACCAATACGGAGGACGTTGGTCGAGTCCAGGCACCCGCGTCAGTTATGCCTCCGAGCATCAATCTCTTGCGATGCTCGAGTATTTCGTTCACCTCGATCAGGACGACCCGCCTGACGACCTTCTGATTGCCGTCGCCGAGGTGCCGAGCGATCTTAAGCGCGAGACGCTAAGAGTCACAAGTCTGCCCCGCAATTGGCGCGATCCGGTCGCTCCCCCGGAACTCACTCGCTTCGGCGACCGCTTTGTGCAGCGCGCAGAGAGTTGCCTGCTCACCATCCCATCTGTTCTCGTTCCTGGCGAGAATAATTGCCTGATCAATCCAGCGCACGCGGACTACGAAAAAATACTGGTACGCAACCCCGAGCCCCTCCGCTACGATGCGCGTATGTTCCAAACGCGACGCAGACGCCCGCACTAACCGGGCACTAGAAGATCGAGGGTTGCCTCATTGCCTTTACAATCACCGGCCTGCGCAGCACGGTCTCCAGCAAATGGCGCTCCGCTGCAATCGACCGGGCAGCGGATCCCGCGGGCGAATACCCTTCCGCATCGATCACTAGAGCACTATTCGCCGCCAAGCCAGCCCGTTTTCGCACAAAGCCGTTTCTGTGCTTTTCACGGGGAACCCGCCGCCCATCTGAATTGCGCCCGCCCGCATTTTCCAATCGAAGCTTCTGGATGCGGCCATCGTGTCCCGCATCCATGGCGTTGGCCAGCCGCAGGATTGCCGCCAGCTGGATCACCGCCTTCTGCTCGTCGGGAAGCAGATCGCGGAGCAGTTTATGCCTCCTGACAGGCAGTGCCCCGCAGTGGAAGCGGGCTACCACGGCTGCACGTTCCAGATCGGCTTCCTTCCACCCAAGTGGGGTCCCATGTTTGCGGATCAAATCTACAGAACTCTTGTGATGTCCCTTCGCCCCTTTTGACTTGCCGACATCATGTAGCAGCGCCGCGGCAAAGAGGCTGGCGCGTGCGGAAACTGCGTCCACGGCGGGCTGCCACCGCGCAGTCAACAATCCGTCGTAAAGTTGCAGAGCGAGGCTGGCAACGCGCTCCGAGTGAGGAAAGTCCGGATCGAGTCCGCCCGCCCACAGCTTTATGCGGCGTTGCGCAAGCACTGCGGCCTGTTTGCCTTGCGGCAAAACAGCGCGCCACACCTGCCACAAAGATTCCGGCCCGACCATCTTGGCGCGATATTGTTCGATGCGTTTTGCACGCTCCACTCGAATTCGTTCCTGCCAGAGCTTGCGTGAATCCGCGTCAGGAAAGACCCGCGACGAAACCGCCGTTGCCCAGAGCACATCGAGATCGTGTACTTCACCGAGCAAGTCCTGCATTTCTTTCAGATCGTCGCTCCAGGCTTTATGTTCCGCCGGAAGGAAATTCTCTACGATATAGCGAAAGCGCTTAATGCCGATGCGCAACGAGTGAAGCGTAGTTTGCGAGCGGTTGCGCAACGCGCGGTTGTGCAACTCCCTCGCTTCGGTCCAGCGTTCAAGCGCAAGGTGCTTGAACAAGGCGCTTCCCATGCGGAATCGAGAGGCGCGGGCAGGCAGAGACTTGCTCCATTGCTTCCATTGTTTAGTATCGAATTCCTCAAGCGCAGCTTCAGCCTCGCGTTTTTCTGCCTGTTCGCGACCAGTCAGAATCTTTCGCAACCTCTCTGGCACGTCCGCAGTAGCCAGTTCAGGCGCCGAATCGGTCGTCACTGACTCAGGCCTCAGATCGGCGCCAGACTCGAAAACGGCAGTCGCTGAATCTGCTTGTCCGTTCCTCGCTGGATCGAGCTTTTCTATCCACTCCTCCATCACATGGATGTCCCGCAGCGACCCAAGCCGCTGGAAAAGCCGTTTCCCGGCTTTTTTCATGGCCTTCCACTCCGGGTTCGGATCGAGCGCCATCAAGCCGTCTGCTAACGAGCGGCAACGCCGCAGCGACACACGCAGATCATGCACCGGATCGGGGCTGAAATCTGCGGCAACGTTGTCGCACTCCTCCAGCACCCGCAACATCCAGTAGCGAAGGCCAACCAAATTATGCGCGGCTATTTTATGTGTCGTGGGAGAAGGCACGAGCGTCCTGGTTCAACAAAGCTTGGTTCAACAAAGTTTGGTTCAGCAAAGTCTGGTGAAACAAAATTTCTCTACTTCCTCATTCTCCCCCGAGCGTGCTCACAAATGCCACTGTTACGGCACTGTGCGCTGTTGAGAGCCCCGTTACCTGCCGTCAAAACTCCCCTGGAGTGCACGTCCGGTTGTCCAAATCGCCAATTACCTCCGTAACATGCGGCCCCTTACACATTGGATTTACCCTTTTCTCGACTGCCCTAGTTGCCCGGGGAGGGGTGTTTTATCGACAACGCGGCCACATTTCAAGCAAACCGTGCTGCCTCGGCGCGTGCTTTCGTTCATAGTCTAAACATTCTCATCAAGTATGCGCGAATGTACGGCTACGATCATAAACGCACAGAGGCACAATTTGAGATCGCGTGGAACGAGCTGCAAAATGGCCTGCCGACTGCCGGCGAAGGCGGCTTCCTGTTGGGCGTTTCCGACGGCAAATTATTGCTCGATGGCGTCCCGCTCGATACCGGACAAGTAGAAAAGAGCTTCGGCCAGCTCCTAACTACCGCCGGCCTCGCCAGCCTGCACTTTTCGAAAGATGTCACCATCGACGACTTTACGCGCCTGGTGCGGGCTTTCACCCTGGCAGGCTCGAAAGCGCAGGATGTTTCCAAGCAAATCAAAGAAGCGCTGAACAACGGATCGAAAAAGAGCACCATCAAGATCAATGAAGTGAAGTTCGTAGCCGCCGATCCGCTTACCGGAGACATTAGCGTCGCCGCGCAAATCGCCGCCCAGTCTCTGGGCCCCGAGTTTAAGCAGTGGTTGAACGATCCTCAGAAGCTGATGCAATTGATCGCTGCCGCCGAAGGCGCCAACTCAGGCGCGACCGCCCCGGGACAGGCCGGCACTGTAATGGTGCCGTTTGGGAGTGTGCCAAACATTCCTTTAGGCTCGGGGTCAGGACAGGTTGCCTCAGGAAACGCAGCGTGGGAAGGTGGCGTCGTCCCGCTGCAGGAAGCTGAAGTGATTCAGGCGATCCGCCTGCTCACTAAATTCGGTCAGGCTCAAGGTGACCCAAACATCCGTCCGGAGGATTTGCAAAAAGATCTCGGTGAAACCGATCCGAATACGCGCCTGAACCTCCAACAACTGCTGGCAAGCCTTTCCGCTAAAGTCACCACCGAACAGGAAGAGGACGCGCCTCTGCTGATGAAGGCTGCCGAGCACATGGCGATCCGCTTCGCCCTCGACCGCTATTCCAAAGGCGAAGTCAAAGTCAATGCCGTGCACCAGATGATGGAGCACATGAGCCGGCAGATGGACTCTCTGCGCCAGATTCTCAAAATTCAGGAAGACAAGATGAATAAGGCCGGCATTCTGGTCGAGTCACACGCCGACATTCTCGACCGAATGTTCTGGTCCGAAGTCCCGGAGTCGGGCAAGAAGACAGTGCTGCTTTCGAACGAAGCGCCCTGCGTGCCGCCACGCAACTTGCGTCAGTTTGTTGAAGTGCTCCTTGATCGCGACGACCAGCAAACTTCCGCCGAAATCCTGAACAACTACTCAAGCTGCCTGAACAGCAAGGAGCAGGAGCCACGGCGCAAAACTGCCATCGGATTGAGTCAGCTCGCCGATCTTTACGCCCGTCTGGGCGGCGAAGCCATGTCGGAAGCCATCCGCCGCGTCACCCAGCAGATTTGCGTCGAAAAAGATCCGGAGCTGCAAAGCTTGCTGAGCGCAGCTTTCGTGCGGCTGAGCCAGGAAGCCAGCGAGGCCAAAAACTACCATGCAGTGAATGAAGTCTGTGCCAGCATGGAAACGCTCCTGCAGCAGCGCCCGGTCATGGTCAACGATCTGCGGCCGCGCGTGGGCGTCGAAAACCGCATCCCCGAGTTTATCGAAGAAGCTTTGCGGTCCGATCCTGTTCCGCAAGATCTGCTGCAGGTTCTGCGCCGCACCTCTCAATCGGGCGCCGAACACCTTGCCGACCGCTTTTTCCGCTGCATGCGCCGCGACGAGTGCGACCGCATGGTCGAACTCGTCAAAGACATGGGAAGCCCCGCGCTGGCCCAGTTGCGTGAGATTCTGCGCACCGGCCAGTCGCGCCAGGCCTCGGCTGTCGTCGGTCTGCTGAGCCGTCTCGATGTCGGCACGTTGCTCGAACTCTTGCCAACCCGCATGCCGGAGTGGAACCGTTTCTATCACGACATCGTGGTCCGCCAAATCGCCTACGGAGCCGCGCCTGATCGTGGCCGCACTTTGCTCGAGCTTGCCGAAGTACTCGACCCGGTCGTGCTGCCCGAGACCATCGACGAGATCGGCATGAGCGGAGACATTACCGCAGCACATCCGCTTCAGTCCATGTCGCGCCCCGGCGAAGCCGAATCCCGCTCGCCTTTTGTGCAGCTTAAAGCCATCGAATCGCTGGGCCGGTTGCGTGATCCGGAATCCTTAACGCTCTTGCGCGAGATCGTGGAAGCGAAGAAAACCTTCGGATGGATTCACCATCGCGAGCTTCGCGTCGCCGCCGCGCAGTCGCTCTCGAAAACCGATCCACGCTATAGCGCACAGATTCTCGCCGACAGCGGCCTGGAACCCGCGGAGCTGGCGATTGCGCCTCTCGATATGGCTCCCGCCTGCCCATGGGTTCGGCAGCGCCGTTACGAGCGTATGGTGCTCGCTCGTACGGTCGGCGCCACCATTGGCAGCTCTTGGGGCAAATCCCGGATTTTGATTCGCGAATTAAGTCTGGGCGGCGGCATGGGCACAAAAGAAGATAATCTGCGCATTGGCAGCGAAGCCGACCTGGAAATTTCAGTCGGAATGCGCACCAAGATCAAAGCTCACGTCCTGCTGCGCCGCGCCCGCGTCAACGAAGTGGGATTCGAAATCGTCAGCACCGATCTTGAAAGCCGTTACCGCCTGCGCCGCCTGCTGGTTGAATCCCTCAATCGCACTCCACAGAGGAAAGACGGCGAATGGGCGGGACAACGAAAAATCTAAGTTCCTCGAGCAAATCTCAATTAGGCACAAAAAGCCTCCGCCGAAGCGGAGGCTTTCTCGTCGAACTCACTCCGAAATCTACTTTACTTTCACGAAAATAATAACCAGCGTATACAACGCCAGCGATTCGATCAGGGCCAGACCCAGAATCAGAGCCAACTGAATGCCAGGCCGTGCCGCGGGGTTACGCGCCAGGCTCTCTGCGGCTGATGCAGTCGCCTTGCCCTGGGCCAGCGCACAAATGCCGGAAGCGAACGCCATCGAGAATCCGGCGGCGATTGCCACCCAATTTGTGCCGCCTGCCGCAGCCTCACCCTGTGCAAACGCAGGCACCGCAAACGACAGCACCGATAGCGCCATAAACAGCTTGCTTAGCTTACTCATTTGTTTCTCCTCGAATGAAATACCGCCAGTGGGTGGTTGACGCCATACCGTGCAGACGCCCTCACGCTCGCGGCCAAAATCTGATGTCAGCGGCTAATGCTCTTCCCCAACCGCACCTTGCAAATACACAGTCGTCAGCAAAACAAAAATGTACGCCTGCAAGAGCGAAACAAAAATGTGCAGGACCAGGAAAGGTATGGGAAAGACGATGGGCAAAAGCGAAATAAAGACCAGCGTCACCATGTCGCCGGCAAACATGTTCGCGAACAATCGTATAGTCAGCGAAAGTACGCGCGCCAAATGGCTGATCAGCTCAATCGGAAGCATCAAAGGCGCGAGGGCGGGCATCGGGCCGGCAAAATGTTTCAGGTAGCCTACACCGGCATGCTTGAAACCCTGAGCCTGGTAATACAGAAATGCGCAGATCGCGCAGCCCAGCGGAACGATCGGCACCGCAGTCGGAGATTCGAATCCCGGGATCACGCCCAGCAGATTGCACAAAAGAATGAAGATGAACAGCGTCGACAGAAACGCCGTGTAGCCCTCGCTGTGATGGCCGATGATTTCGCTGCTCTGCCCATGTATAAATCTTTCGAGCCCCTCGAATGTGTGCTGCAGGCCTCCCGGACGCTCGACCGAAAGCCGCGAACGCAAGAGCAGGAACATCAGCAGAAGTAACCCGAAGACCAAAAGCTCCATTGCAAACGAATTAGAAATCGGCGCAGCCGGATGCTTGGGCTCGACGTGCACAGCACGCAGCAGCGCCGTGACTGGATTTGCCAGCAGGCGGTTCAGGATTTCAGTGAACCAGAGTTGTTCGGGCATAAAATAAAAGTTCTAAGAACGCTGTTCGATGTTCGTCGAGCTACAAGCCATGCGCTAGCGCGGCATATAACTCATAAACGGCTTCGCAGGCGATGGCCGCAACGGGCAAAAATAAGCCCGCAAGAAGCCCATACAGGCTCGCGGGTGAAACAGTCAATATAGCATAGGCGCCGATGGCCATCAAAACGTAGCGCAGCAGAAATCGAAACACGATTCCCTGTCCCGATCCCGAGGGCTCCACTCCTGTGGCACGATCGGCAAATCCGGCGATCACCCGCTTCAGCCAGTAGAAATTCACGTACGCGATCAGGCAGCCAAAAGAAAGGCCAAGTGCGGACCGCCAACCGAACCTCCACCACGCTGCCGCAACCACTAACGGCGAAAGCGCGAGCATGAACCGCCCAACGCGGGTCAAAGCACCGGAATAGAAAGCTTCGGAAGGCGCATTAATGCGGCTATCCCGTTGATCGATAGAAATCATGCTCTCTGCCTGCCATAAGCCACGAACCTAGCCTAGCATTGCAATGGCGTTCAAAAGCGAATAACGTTTTTGAATTCGATCCCTGTACTTCGAGCGAAATCAAGCGATGTCCACCAGGCCAATATTTCTCACGAATACGCCGATGATTCCGACCGGCGGAACTCTTGCCGACGCGCTCAAGTTCTTCACGGAACAGATGGGCTTCTCGATTCTGTGGCAATCCGCCGGCGGAGCCGGAATTCGGCGCGATGCGGTTGCCTTCAATCTCGTAGAAAACGACAATCGCGAATGGGCTCAAAACGCCAGCTTCAGCATTGCGGTCTCAAATCTCGACGCCCTCTACGAGGAATATCGGAACATCAACGCCAAAGTAGGCCCGTTAGGAGTGAAACCCTGGGGGCGCCGCGAGTTCCACATGATCATTCCGTCAGGAGTATGCCTTCAGTTCTACGGCCAGGATTAAAACACAACTGGAGGCCGGGAGCGCCTATTTCGAATCCTTCATCGCCACGCGAATCAATTCCACAAATCCCGCGGCGACACCAAGCAAGATCCCTGCGAGATAAAGCCACGTCGTGTGCAGCCAGCGATCGAGCATCGTGCCCAAAAACCATCCCACCACAACCGCCGCAGGAAAGATCGTCGCCAGCTGCGTATAGCGCGCGACCTGCACCCAGAAATTTTCCTTCTGTCCCGAGTTCTTGCCGCCAGGCTTGGAATCGCTGGAAGACATGGAAGGTTAGTCAGCGATGCGTGGATGTCAACGAATCAGCTTTGCCAGCGGAGAGGTATGCGCAATTCCCAAAGACCAGTTCACCAGATCGATAAAGCGCTCTGGCATGATCCCAATGATGACGGTGGCCAGCGCGGTCACGCCGAGGGCCGCCCGCATGCTCCAACTCACCGGCAGTCTGCCTTCTTCCGGTTCGCCCATGAACATGGCGTTAGCCATCTTCAAGTAATAGTAAAGCCCAAAAACCGAGTAGAGCACGCCCAGCGCCGCCAGCGCGTAGTGTCCAGTCTCGACGAGGCTGAGGAAGATAAAGTATTTGCCGTAGAAGCCAGCCAGCGGAGGAATTCCAGCCAGCGAAAGCAGAAAAATCAGCATCAGTACGGCTTCAACCGGAGCCCGCGAGTAAAGTCCGTTGAGATCGTCAAGTTCATCGCCGATCACGTTGCGGTGGCGCAGCGACGTAATCACCCCGAAGGCGCCGAGGTTCATGAATGTGTACACCAGCAGATAAATCAGAATCCCCTTAATGCCATCCGTGTTGGCTTCGAGGGCGGTGCCGGCAATTAATCCCAGCAGCATGTAGCCAACATGCGCAATCGAGGAATAAGCCAGCAGCCGCTTGGTGTTCGTCTGCGTCAGGGCAGCCAGGTTCGCTCCGGTCATGGTAGCGATGGAAACAAACACCAGGACCGGAACCCACACCGGCCGCATCGAGTAAAGCCCCCCCAGCAGGACGCGCAGCAGCATGGCCCATCCCGCTGCTTTGACGGCGACCGACATAAATCCGGTAATACAGGTCGGAGCGCCCTCGTAAGCGTCCGGCGCCCACTGGTGAAACGGAACAGCTGCAATCTTAAACAGCAATCCCGTCATCGTGGTCAGCAAAGCGATAATCGCAATCGGATTGTGGGGATTCTGCGACAAAAGCAACTGCAGATGCCGGCCAATGTCGCCCAGATTGGTGCTGCCCGTCAAACCGTACAGCAGCGACAAACCATAAGCAAAAATCCCCGACGAGAACGCGCCCAACAGCAAATATTTCAGCGCCGCTTCATTCGACCGCCGGTCTCGCCGCAAGAATCCCACGAGCACATAGGTCGAGATCGCCATCAACTCCAGACCGATGAAGATGAGCACGATATCGAATCCGGACGCCATGCACATCATCCCGACCACCGAAAGCAACATCAGCGCGTAATACTCACCGTGATTCTCATGCTCGGTCTTCATATACCGCATCGACATGAGAATCGAGATCGCCGCGCCTACGAGAAACAGATAAAAGAAATACAGCGCAAAGGGATCTACCAGCATGGTGCCCATCATCGCCTGGCTTCCCCGTGCCAGGTACGGCGTGCGCCCCATCCACAACTGAATTCTCACGACCCCCGCAAAAGCAAACCCCACGCCCACCAGCGCCGTTACAGCGTTTATCCACTTGCTCTCGGGCGGAATCATCAAATCGATGAGTAAAACTCCGAGCGCGAATAAAGTCAGCAGCGTAATCGGCAGCGCCAGCACATAGTCGTTCCAGTTGAAGCCGAGCGTGGTCACTATCGATTGCCTTTCACTGGTTGCGATTTCGCCGGATTAGACTTTGCCAATTGCATTGCGACGGGATGATCGTTTGTCGCTTTGACGGCCGATGGCTCAATCACCGTTTCAGGTTGCGCCGCGGCATTGATGTTGGCATCGACCCGCACCGTCTGCACATCGGCCACGATCTTGTTTACAGGCTGCTCAAGAATCTGGAAGAACGGTTTCGGATAAAGCCCGATCCAGAAGGCCATCACCAGCAGCGGGACGAATGTCAGAACTTCGCGCGGCGTCAGGTCATGCAACTTTTCGTTCTTCGGATTCGTCACCGTGCCGAAAAAGACCCGCTGGTAAAGCCAAAGCAGATAAGCCGCCGCCAGCACGACCCCCGGCACGGCCCAGGCGCCCCAGCGCCAGTTCTCCATGAACGTGCCTTGCAGAATCGTAAACTCGCCGACGAAACCGTTCAGCAGCGGCAGCCCCATCGATGATAAAAACATGATCATCGTAATCGTCGCGTAAACCGGCATCACATTCGAGATGCCGCCGTATTCCGAGATCTCACGTGTGTGCCGCCGTTCGTAAAGAATGCCGACGATTAAGAAGAGCGCGCCGGTCGAAATCCCGTGATTGATCTGCTGCAAAACCGACCCGCTCAAACCGGCCGAATTCAACGCGAAAATTCCCAGCGTGCAGAAGCCTAGATGGCTGACCGAAGAATAAGCCACCAGCTTCTTCATGTCCTTCTGCATCAGCGAAACCAGCGCCCCATAAATGATTGCGATAATCGAAAGCGCAATCATCCACCCGCGAACTTTTGTGTGAGTAAGCACGTCGGGGAAAAACGGCAGTGAGAAGCGAATGAAACCATACGTTCCCATCTTCAGCAGAACACCCGCCAGAATGACCGATCCCGCCGTCGGCGCTTCCACGTGCGCGTCCGGCAGCCACGTGTGGAACGGGAACATCGGTACTTTGATCGCGAAGGCAAAAAAGAACGCAAAGAACAATAATGTCGCAATGGTCGGCCCGTATGCCGGGTCAGAATAGATTTTCGGGGCCGTTTCGTAGAGAGCGGTGAGGCTGAAGGTATAAACGCCGGTCATACCGTGATGATGGAAGTACAAGAACAGAATACCCAGCAGCATCAGCACTGAGCCGGCCAGCGTGTACAGGAAGAATTTGATCGCCGCGTAAAGTCTCCGCGGCCCGCCCCATATGCCGATCAGCAGGTACATTGGCACCAGCATCGCTTCCCAGAAAACGAAGAACAGGAAGAAATCGAGCGCCATGAAAACGCCCAGCATGCCGGTCTGCAGAATTAAAAACCAGACGTAATACTCCTTAACGCGATTCTCGATGGCGGTCCAGGAAGAGAGGATCGAGATCCAGCCGAGCAGCGTGGTGAGCATGATCAGCAGGAACGAGATGCCGTCGATGCCGATGACGTAGCCCGCGCCGATGGAGGGAATCCAGTTGTTGGGCGCACCCTCGATGAACTTGAAGCCGGGCTCAAAGCGCTGTGCCCAGAACATTGGCACAAGCGGCAGCGAAATCAGAAATCCGCCAAGTGCGAAGACATTCGCGATCCAGCGGATGGCGTCCTTGTTCTCCTTGGGAACAAACAGGAGCACAAGCGCCCCGACCAGCGGCGTGAAGAGGATGATGGAGAGAATATGATTTTGCATGAGAGTAGCTTCTAGTTGCTAGCTACTAGCGTCTGGCTCTGCTGCCTAGCGATTGACGACTTGCTAGGAGCAGAAGCTAGGAGCTAGAAGCTGCCGTTAATGCCACACGTAATAAAACACAAACCCAACCAGACCGGCGGTCATCACCAGCGCATACCACTGCACCAGTCCCCACTCGAATAAGCGCGCCGGATAGGACAACATGCGCGCCAAAATCGCCGGGCCATTGACGCCGATGCCGTCAATGATCCATTTATCCCACCAACTGGAAACAGTTGCCGTGAAGCGCGTAATCCATCCCGCGAAGTTCACCAGTCCGTCAATGACATGCGTATCGAACCACGATGACGCTTCGCCCAGGCCCAGAACTCCAAGCCGAACGTTTCCGACCTTGCGCCGTCCGGTGAAAGCTTCGTCATAAGCTTCATCCACGTAATACTTATTCAGCAGCGTCTTGTAAACCGGCGGCGCGAGCACCGCGATCGGCTCGCTATAACCCTTGTCGGCATGACGATAGCTTCTCCAAGCCATGCCCCATCCCAAACCCGCGGCGCCCAGCGACAGCGCCATCAACAGCCATTCCGTCCCGGTATTATGTTCCTCTTCCACTCCGGCAACCAATTGGCCGGTCTGTCCCTCGACCTGCAAAACGCGCGCCTCAGGCGCGAAAACCGGTTCCAAAAACTTCGTAAATCGATCCGACCCTCCCAGGCTCTGAGGCCAACCCAACCATCCAGCCACAATGGCACAAAGCGCAAGCGCCACCAGCGGCCCGGTCATCGACGCCGGCGACTCATGAATATGGTGCTCCACATCATGGCTCATGCGCGGACGCCCATGAAACGTCAGATACATCAGCCGGAACATGTAAAAGGCCGTCATCAGCGCAGTCGCATAGCCGATGTACCACAGAAATCGGTAAGCGCCGCCCTCGCGCGACCAGGTCTCCCACAGAATCGCGTCCTAGATCGGA
>Ga0210398_10000459_pt1 | contig 46670 bp, 62 predicted proteins | sample IncBWC4OmetaG_FD_161047 | JGI IMG/M metagenome (GOLD analysis project Ga0210398, IMG submission 161047) | Forest soil microbial communities from Barre Woods Harvard Forest LTER site, Petersham, Massachusetts, United States - Inc-BW-C-4-O | ecosystem: Environmental > Terrestrial > Soil >...
TCCGCTACGCGGAGTTCATCTTCTGATGTGAAATTCAACAAATCTTGTATCATTATGGGACGCTGCCAGGCAATTGGATCATCAAAGCAAGTTTCGCATAAGATTAAACCCAATTGCCTTCGCAGCTCAGAAACGCGGTAGGTGTACCCACAACGATCGCAGTCGTGGAAAGGTCCGATACCCCTACCGCTATGAGAAGTTCGTGGCATAAAGCCTCCGTTCTTCTACGGCCCGTTGCTTCCCCATGTGCCCATCCATGTGGTAGCACCAGTTGCAAAGCGCATTCGTGAAAGCTGCTTAATGGAGAAGGTATCGAAATCATCAGAGAAGTCCTCATCAAGCTCACGACGAATAAGAAACTTCAGCCAATGTCCGTCCTTCTCTGTTACCGCAAACCACGCGCTCTGCGAGGTGAGATAATGCGAAATAAAGTATTGCAAATCTTCCTTTATTAACGCATTGATTTCATTATCTGCGGTATAGGGCTTATGTGGAGAGCCAAGGATTTCACGAGCAATCCATTTGAGTTCAGGAGGGATAACCAGATAGCGAGGTTTGATCGAAATGGGCAAGCCTTGAGAATCGACCAAACGCTCGAACTGGTTAATCATTAACTGAATTGCGGTAAAGGACAAGTCCACATCCGTTGCTGGGCGGTTCGGGTAAGTCCCGGCTGCTGAGATTACGTTCGCTAGACCAGGGCCATACGTTGTCGCTGCCGTACCACCAAGTAACGGGTGCTGGTTGTTGAAAAGGGATACCCCGTCCGTCGTCGTCTGGGTAGTAAACCCGAGATTGAAGATGTTCCATCCCTTTTGCTCCTTCGTGAAATGCGCGCTCCGAGCAATCGCTTTCGGAACCTGCATGATGATGCCATATTGGTCATCTTCATAAAGTTCGAAAGACGATCGAACTCCGAGCGCATAGGTAAAGTTAATGTAACGGTAAGTGCCACCCTGAATGGCGTCTTGATAAATCGTCGCTTCGCCTTCAGGCTTTTCTGGCATCGGTGGAAGGCCCGAAAATTCGACTTCATCTTCGAAGGCCTTATCGGAAGGTTCAACGTGAAGGATATGAGAATACTCTTCTTCACGTTGGAGGGTATCTACCCAATGAACAAACTCGGCGTGCAACCCAGGTGCCTGTAGCTGGGAGAACTGGCCTCTGACCATTGTCATATCGTCATTCTCCTTTACGCTACCGACTGGACTTCGCCAACGATAAATCGGATATAAACTCCCCTGGGAGTTGCCGATTGATCGTTAGGATCCAGTTTAACTACCATGCAAACGGTGTTCGTCCCCAAGGTAGTTTTAGCGGTATCAACGTACCAGTGATTGTCTGCGTCTTTGGTCATACCAAGCGCAGCTCCGACTAACGCTTGCGTTGCAGTTTGAGCAGGGCCGACCTGCGCCAAGAAGATCGTATCAGGATCGGCGATCTCGACCCCGGTACGACCGTCGTTGAAGTAAGGACGGGAGATGTTAACAGCGGATGCTTCGTTAGGAACCGAACCGAAGGTCTGCTGTTGGGCTACACCGGCGACGGCTAAGTTAGCTGAAGCCTCCTTAGACGTACCGATAATAGCGCCTTGAATGTTGGTAAAAGTTGCAATTGGCGAAGCGACCGGGATAACAAATCCGCTGGCGTTTAAGGCAAGCGGAGTTCCTGGTAGCCACGTCTGACCAGCGGCTTCTGGTAATCGTCTGATGCGGGGTTGATTACCAGAAATCGTCTGAATCGAATGGATTTCAATGGACGCCACGTTTCCTCCTTTTTAAATTTTACTACTTACTTGCCTTTTCTCCAGCCTCGATCTCGGCGTCGGATGGTTGGAAAGTCGATAATTTCTTGGAAAGATCGCTTCGAATGCCTGCTTCGTTTAAAACCTTTTTAAGCTCCGCTTTGCCGGTTTCACGATTGGCGTTCGGGTTCATCCTATTAACAGCCCGCTGCCAGTTATATTTAAGAGCTCCGTCGTAATCTGCCTTCGGGATAATCATAGCTTGAAGATCACCATAAATAATCTTCCCATCACGGACGAGGGAGCTTTGAAGTGGAGTTCCGTTTTTCATAACAACTTCATCTGGCTTCGCAGGACGAAATCCCGCGTAGGTGACTTGATCCATTCGCTGACCATCACCTGCGACGCGGTTACACCATCGGATCGTCAAAAGGGGATTCTTCGGCTTGATGTCAACGAAGTCTGGCATCTGAAGAGGTTTACCCGTTACATTCGGGTATGGATCGTTTGGATCAACTTGAACGGACGCTCCGCGCTGGGAAGCAGGAAGATTTTGCTGTGTGATAGCCATTTTAGGAAGCCTCCCCGACGAAGGTCATTTTCTTTCGAGTTTCGAGAATCTTTTCTGGAGTTACACCTTTACCGTAACGAGCCATTCGAGCTGCTACACGGGCCTGCTCGTCATCGAGCTTGTCTGGTTGTTTATCGTCGATAACCTTTCCATCTCGATGCCCGGCTGCGGATTCGATGAAATCGTTCGTTTTGGACATCAGTTCTTCAACATGTTGGCCCTTAATATATTCGAACAAGTTAAGCCAGGTTTTCTCATACTGTAGAGCTAAGGCGTTACTTTGCATCATCCCTTTTTCAGCTTCATCAAGCTCCGCTGACCAATGGTCCCAAAGATTTACAAGGGAAATATCACCATTCGGAGTTTTGAGCTTCTTTCCTTGAAGCGACAGCTTCGCGGACATTCGAGCGACATTCTTTGCGCCCTGAAAAGCCATCTGTGTAATCGGAGTTGCTTGTTCTAAGAACCGTTCGTTGAACGCGGCATCGCCATCGTCGATGAAGTCCGTCTTTGGTTTCACCTTATCATCTGGCTTCGGACGACGGGCATTAGCTTCCAGTTCATCTAGCTTCGTCTTAACAGCGGCAAAGTTACCTTTGGTAGTCTCGAACTCTGTAGAAAGAGTCGTAAGTTTACCTTCGGTTTCAGCGAGCTTATCTTTCGAAGCCTTAGCTTCCGCTAGAGCTTCTTTAATTTGTTTGGGCGTTAAGCCCAAATCTTTAAGTTCCTTTTCATATTCACTATCGAACATATTTCAGTTCCTCTCGGTTTGGAAACTTCATAGGATCGACTATCTTATTAAAAGTTCCTTTCGAAACTCCCTGAAGATAATCGGTTATTACTATTGGTAAAGTGTTAAGGCACTCTAAAACTCGATACTCTCCTTGAAGGCGATAAACTTCAACTGAGTCCCTCTCGCGCGCTATCAATCTAGAACATTCAGCGAGGCGCTCCGCCAGGTACTTGCGATACGCCTCCCCTTCCGGGGAAGCCAAGTACGTTCGGGTTCGGCTGGCCTGAAGGAGAAGGCGATCCAGGCAACTGTTGGCCGAGGCTTGGTTGATTTCCTTGTTGGGGTTGGGCAGCATTTTCGACCTCAGGTACTAGAGTATCAACATCTTCCATATCGAAATCGCGGAGAGTGGATGTCATAATAAGGTTAGATGCACGGATGACATCATTCAGATAAGCCTTCACAGGTTCAGGTATCGTTGGCTGATTTATCTGAGCGATCATTTGGGAAATTCCGATATAATGCTGACGCATCAAATTGATGAGAATAAACTTGGACTGCTTCTCTACTTCCTTGTTGACACTGGCTGTCGAGGAGTAGATTGGCAGCCCGAGTTTATTCTCAGCGACCGCTTTTAGAGCGTCAAGGAGAAGCTGCTTTTTATCGCCGAAAATGTTAAGCAACGCAGGTCGGACTTTATTGTGGGCGTAATCAGAAAGAATAATCCGCCCCAACCTCGTATGACTATATCTCATATCGGAGATATTGAGATCAGTTCTCCGGTTCCCCTCTTGCATAACAGCGAGAGTCCCTTGAGCGGTATAGATTCCACGTTTGCCTTGTGAACCTGCACCGGCTCCTTGCATAGGAGGGCTAATGCCCGCTCTACGTTCCGCAAGTTCGATTGAAAATCTTTCATCATCAATCGTTTGCTGAGATATATCTCCCATTGCGAGGGGTTCAATTTCGTCTTTCTCCGCTGGTACGAGAGCAGAGGGATATATCCGATAACCTGCATGAAGCTTAGAATTCGGATCAACACGCCATAGTCTGGTGTTTGCAATCGTACGATTATCCAGACGACCATTGTGTTCCTCCGAGAGCTCTTCCTGAAAGGACCACATTGTTTCGCAGAAGCCATAACCGTAGATCATGTCGTCGCGATAGAACAACCGAGCAAGGGCGTAAGGAAGGAGCTTGGAGGTATCGTAGATCGTCCGCAAGAGAGTATCGGATTGTTTATGATAAGAGGCGACAATCTTAGGTCGCCACTTACCATCGGGTGTAGGCCACTTGAGCCAGCACTCATAAACATCCCATTCAGCATAACCGTAACCACTTGCGGTATGGGCTCCAAGAGTGTCCTCCTTCATTGAAGAAACGTAATCTGGACCGGTACGGTCTGCCCGATGCCAAATGGCATCAACCCTCGAAGGTTCGTAAATTTTAAAGAATCTCCGCTCTTCTAGTTCCACTCTCGTAAGCGTCCGTTTGTGAACGATTATGTCAGCTTGCTCTAAGGTCTTCGCCTTCGGCGGAATGAGGAACTCTTCGAATGGGATTTTCTCTGGGCGGGGGCCTTCGTATTCTAGAGATTGAATAAACTCAGGTGTCGCACTACCCGATCCATCTCCAGGCGAAGCCATAACTTCGTGCATGTAGCGGACTTCGTGAGGGCATTTAACTACGCTCGTTCCGTACTTTATCGTGTCACCTGTCCATTCATGGTAGACGCGATAAAGGTCTAACTCTTGAGGTTCGATTCCCACATAGTCCATGAACTGTTCAAGAACACCTGCGGTCCCAGGTTCCATATCGGGATGAGACCCGATCATCTTTGCGGCCCAAGTTGGTTTCGTCTTAAGAAGAGCGGACATTACCCTCGCTTGAAGAGTGTCACTAAAAATAGCGATGATAGGAACAACCAAATTGCTAGCATGATAAAAAGGAAATTCACGAACAGCTTCCCGAGGCTGCGCCTCATACGCTTTGCGCCATTTTGTAATCTTGCTTTCATGCAACTCATGTAAACCTTCTTCAAGGGCCAAAATTCGACTCTTCAAGTGGCGCTTGAGTTTAATCTCAGCGTCCGATCCAGAAACTAATTTCAATGGAATAAAATCAGCCATTATTTATTCGCCGCTAGAAACTGAGCGATTAAAGCCCTTGTGTTATTATTACTCTGCGCGAGAGCGGTATCCAACTGGGCGTCGGTCAATTGACCGTTGGATTTCAGTTGAAGTAAAAACGAGACGAGATTTTCAATTCCCGTAATGATAAGACCAATATCGACTGGTGTCATAATTGGACTCACTGTCCTGATACCGAAGTTTGAATTTTCTGAAGTGCAGTTAGAACATTAGCTATCGCTACGTTAAAGGTTGCAGTTGCATTCGGAGATTTAATGCCGAGAGCAGCCAGGTTCATCTTTGCTTGAATATTCTGAACGAACGGAGCAATACAACCGCTTATAGTTCCAGTAAGGTTATCTGCGCATTTCTCGATTCCATCGCTTGCGATGGTAGCGTTGTTGATGATCTGGGAAATCGAAACCGCTTCCGAGGTTGTAATAAGACCAGCTTGATTCGCCTGTAAAGCGGTTTCTTCGAAGGTGTTTAGGGCTGCGGCTAGATCCGCATTAACCAATCGAAGCGTATGCTGGGAAGTGGTCGTTGGGTTTAACGAAGAACAGCCAGTTAAAATCAGGCTAAGACTTAGGAATAGGAGTAGCTTGCGCAACTGGTCCTCCAAGCTTCGCTGCTGCGGCGATCGAAGCGGTATTTGGATTCGTCCCAACAACCTTATTAAACGCTACCTGATACCAACCCTCTTGCATGACGAATTGTTGAATCCAGTGCCAAACAATAACGGCCATAACGGAGAAGGAAGGGATGTTTAAGATCAGTTGATATTGATATCCGACTGGAGGAGAACCTTGATTCCAGACCGCTCCGATTCCAGTATGAACTCCGATCGCAGTTACGATACTGTAAAGGCGTTTCGTCCAAGTGGAACTTTCCTCTGTTAGGAAAGGCCACCACTTCGAGTTCTTAAGAACTTGAAGTCCATAGGAGGCAACGCCCGCTGCGGTGATTTGAGTTATTTCTACGCTTGAGACCATTTTTCTCCTCTTAAGAACCTACTGAACCACCTTCAGTTGGAGGAACTAGATTTTTTCCCTGAGAAGGGGCGCCGCTTTTACCGCTATGAAACCAGGGGTTCTTGTCTTTACGAACTGAGTCGATGTCTTTACCAACGCGGGTGCCTTCGGCCCAATCGGACGCTGTGCGACCGAGTTCTGTTCCGACGCTCATAAGACCGCTTAGAAAGTTAGACATTAGTGAACTCCCACGCTATAAGATAAGTTGATACGACGGGCGCCTGCTGCATTAGCGGCTTTCCAGGCCATTTCCCGAATATAACCTTGAGGAAGTCGGAGCATCTGAGGAGCATATGCTAGGGCATCAAGGACATCTTTATAACGGCCCTTTGGGAAGGTCGTGAATTCGCCGAAGAAATCTTGTTGCCTTCTTTGGGCCCAAAATTTATGACTTTCGAAGATCGGAGATAGGACATTCCGGATTCGGAACTCTTTCTTTTTGGTCATTTCACCATCACCAGCGTCGACCTCGCCTTCGAGGGAAATAACCTTAATGTATTTCCCCTGAGTTTTATTCACGTAGTCGATGTGGTGGATGATATATTTCTGAGCAGCGTATCCCTCAACTCCCATTTTGCGAAGTTTCCATTTTTCGCTTAACTCATAAATCTTTGCATAGAAGGTATCATAGCTTGCGGCTTGAGCCCAAGTATCAATAAGATAAAAATCACCATCGCTAGATAAACCAACAACATTAATAGCATGACGACAGCGGCCAGAACCAGCGTTACCACTATGGTTCGGATCGACAACCATGCATAGATTAAGATGGTTGACCATGAGGTTCTTTTTAACTTGTCCATCCATAACTTCATGGTAAATGACCCACTCTTCGAGGCCGTTTTTGACTTCTTTCTCTAAGCGGAAATACCGCAGGTCGTCAGGATGGAAGTCAGCATTTTCTGGGGCGGCGGGGTTATTAAGGAACTGGCACGAATACAAATAGTTTCCAAGACGACGGCGCCATTTCTCTAACTTTAATTCATTAAACTCTTCTGGGAAGATCGGAGTATCATTGGGGTGAAGATCACAGCAGCCACCCATGGCCGAATGAGTTGTAATACGGAATTCAGGCTCATGTTCTCGGATGTGACTATTAAGATCGGTATATCCCCATCTGTTACCGATAACAAGTTCGTCATTCTCTTCGATGGAATCTTCATTTTCAAATGCTCCAACCATCAGCTTGTGATATTCGACGGTCTTATCCATTATGGAAACGGACTCTATAGCCTTACGCCCAACAAGGTCATCTTCTACGATCATTCCGTTATAATGTCTCGATTGAAGGGCACCCCCGACCCCGAGAAAATCAAAGGTGCCCTCCCCATGACCCCCAGAGCGCGCCTTTGCGGCCGAGGGAACCCGTTGGTGAAGTGAGAAGTTAGACCACGTTTCTGAACTCGTTGGGATTATTTCTGGGAAGAGGAAGCGGAAGATCGAGTTGCTTTCATAATGAAAAGAGATTCGACGACCCAATTTGGATGCGTTAGTAATGTTTTCACTAACAAGGAGATTTCTTGCTTCGGTCCGGTGAACTCGAAGTAGCCATGAGAGAAATTCAGAAGAGTAACCAAGGTTTTGAAATTCTCTAAGATCTTCATCTGTGACGGGGAGAACTCGCCAGATAGGAAGGCCTTCACTACCAATGGTTGATTTAAAGTGGTCACGTGGCCACTCCACAACGTCCTTAATATGATCCCTTTCTAAATGAGTACAGAGAGGTTCGTGAAGGTGATCGACTAGACGCTTCCGTCTTAGAGCGTGTTTGATAAAATAGAACAAACTCCCGAGGCTATTCAGCCTCAATGCTCGACGGAAGTCTTCGCCTTTAAGTCCAACGATCGGAATAGGTATAAAGGTCGCTTGCGTTGAAAGCGGAACCTTTACTTCGACATCTTGGATTTCGGTAGAAATTTAATTATCGTTTCTTCTCGGGTAAGAAGTTACGATGGGTAACCAAACTTTCTGAGAAACTTCTTCTTATTCTTAAGAACGGCACCAACACTTACAACCCACATCGGATTTTCTCTTTGTAAAAGAATTGCGTATAACTTTTCTCGATCATCAGCGGCGTTAGTACTATCTACTCTACAAAGTATACTTGCTTCTGCAACTCCGTGCTTTCTGGTAAACTTAGCTCCTCTACCACTTTTATGCTGCTCCCAACGTCTATCAACGTCACTTGTCCAGCCAACGTAATAGAAGTTGGGAGTCAGCGTTTTAATAAGATAAACTGCGTATGGAGTCTCAGCAAACGAGACTCCATCGCTACGCGATTCACTCATTTTAGACAGGTGTTGAAGCCGAAACCGCAAAGCTAGCAACCGGAGCCGGAGGAGTAACCGACGGTTGGATCGTCAATTGGAATGAACCTGTGGCCGTCGGGATTACACCGTCCGTAATGGTATAAGTAACCGTCGTACCCGGAGTTGCGTTAGCGTTTACGACGACGACAAGCGAAAGTCCGTCAGGCGACGGCGTAACCGTCGCCTGCGTAGAATCGCTCGTTGACCATTGAGGAACATCCCCCGCTGGCAACGTAGTCGGAAGACCGACTGTTGCGGGCGGGATCGGTGCAGCTAGCGGTACCGCTGTGAGAGTGGTCGTTTGACCTTGATTAATGTTCATACTTGATTGTCCTTTTGAATTTAAAACCCGAAACGATGAAACATTGTTCCGTGGTGGGAACGCCTTACTGAGCAGCGATTTGATGTCATCTAAGACATCCAATATTTCTTCCAGAATTTTTTCTTCTTTATGCCCGAAGAGGTCCATTATTGTGGGTCCCCACCTTCGTTCTTAATATCGGTCGTTACGACAGGAGTATTGCAATGAGTTTTCCAGGGGCCCTTCCCGCGGTGAGAACCACCCGGTCCGCGACTCTTAGCTCCAGCTACGACTTTCGAACGGTTTTCAGCATGTCCTGAAGCGAAGCTAGCCGTGTGAGGATAATCTGGATGATGAAAGGTCTTCCCTGCGTCGATGTGATCTCCGCTATCGTGATGTCGGCTCATGTGAAATCCTTAAGTGTTCAGAGTCTTAATACTTCGGTTTTTAGAACCCCACATGCCTGCGCGCAGTATCGACCGCGTTACCCATGGTAATCTCGTGGGACTGGAATCCGCATTTAATGCAGTTATCAAAATACGGGAATGTCTGCGTCGGAGAAAGCATATGAAAAATTTCAACAGAATGCCCGTTGGTCCCACTGATAACTTGAAGAAGAACCTTATCCGAACCAGTAGTTGTGGATTTTGGAATGAGTTCAAATTTCGATTTAGTTGAAGGCCCTGCCTTCGGAATAAGAGTTTCCTTTTGATCTAAGGTTAAGGTCGTTGTTGATTTGGTTCCAGCTTTCGGAATCAAGGATCCTTTTTCAAGCTGTTCTTGACTAATCATTTTAACCTCGGTTTTGTATTCTGATAAACATGGTTATCCGCAGCTCGTTTCGCCTGCTCGAAAGTTTGGAGTCGGCTTTGCCAATGACATTTACATTCTACGAAGTAGCGGTAAAATTGCGTATGATCTCCAAGATTGTCATGGATGGTAAGTTCATGACCGTCTTTCCCTTCTACCAGGATGTTCTCCTTTGGCGCTTCCCTCGAAAAATCGACTGTGGGGTTTTTATTCGGAGAGAAGGGTGAAGGCTGCGGGGCGGTTTTTTGGCTGGCTTGATTGGTCCTGATTGGTCTTTGCGCAATTGGCACCTTCGGAAGAGAAGACATAAGATTTATTGAATCCTTTTCTTTGCAAGTTCACTTGCGGTTATATCAGCTTGACGGGCCGTTTCGTCCATCAGAGATTGAGGGATAGTTAACATTCTTCCATCTTCATCTGCTCGCATAGCGGAGCTACGCTCCAAGTCCGGAGCAACTCTATCAGGGTCGCGTTTAAGAATTTCGACCGAAGCAGCGAGCGCAGTTCGGAGATCTCTTCGCTGGTTAACGGCATCAACCAGACAGCGTAAGGCTGCGGGGACAGCATTTCGAACCTCCTGTCTCAATGGCTCGACCTGCCCTGCAAGAGCCAAATCCATTTCGGTCAACTGGCCGATGAGCAAAGCTTCTTCAACTTCTTTGTATTCAACCTTGTCACAAATAAATTTAAGTGCGGCCGGAGTAATTTTGAGAATTTCTGCGATACGAACGTCTCGTAGTCCGGCGATCCGATAGCGGGCAATTTGTTCAATTCGGATTTTCGTTTGGGCATGTAAAGTTCCTGGAGTCGGACCAGGGCTATTGTTCGAAAAGCCGGATGTGTTCACCCCTGGCGCGGGCGCCCCGTTTACTTTCGTCTGACTCTGTGCATCAGATTTCGAATTCAAACCGTCGATTCGTATTTTGGCCATTGATCTAGCCGAAGGCTACACTTGTGCTTGATTAATGTCGTGAACATAGCACGCTTCGTTCGATTTGTCAAGAAAAATTTTATCTTCTTTATTTTCATATAGATACAACGATTTTCGCACCCTATATCTTATCCCATCCTCCCGACATCGTTAGAGGGATAGTACCGTATATATTCACAGGATGAACATTTAACTCAAAAGTGGAAAAAATTTTTCATGGAAGATGTACACTCATTTCCATTTTCACGTTTTTTGAGCCGTCGGGTCGCGGGATTTCATTTCTACGTCTTGTGAAGATTGTACGGTGTTGAACTGCGAACACTATATGTGTAAGTGAGAGAAAACACTTATATCATCTAGCGCATAGTGAGTGTGTTAAATTCTACGAAAGAGAGCACAACACTATGACCGTAAAAGAATTGAAGAATTATCTTGCGTCTTGCGATGATTCTGATATCATCGCCGTTGTAGTAGATGATAATGAATATTCTAATCATCTACTGCGCGTCGATAAATCTGACGATAGTAAGATATTGTTTGCTTATATCGAGTCAGATAATACCATCGAAGATGAAGAGATAAGCGAGAGATAATAACACTCTCGCTATGCGCTAGAAGAGAAAACATCCGTTCGCCTTGCGATATGCTTCGGCATATTAGATGCGTAAAGCATCTATCTTATACCAGAGGTGACGCTATGGCAAACGAAATGTTCACTACTCGTTCGGGGAAACAAGTTGAAGTCCCGTCGATCATGGTTCCGAAAGACGCCGTTACATCTGCAATGCGTCTGCAAGAGGACCTGAACAAAGGGACTGGCAAGTATACCCTGAAGTATGTTCTCATCTTGATGTTATCCCGCGGGGAGCGGTCACTCCGTGCCTCTATGAAACAGCGGGTTAACACTAAGAACGCGAAAGCGGTGAATGCATACATAAAGGCTCAGCTTGCCTGCGGTCAACCGATTGACCGCGATCATGTCGCCAAGTTGAATGGCCTTCAAACGATCGAAGACCTTTCGACCGATGAGGATGTCATTCTCGATGGCGACCTAACCGACGAGCAATTAGATGCTGCCACGAGCCCAAACGGCGTGCAGTAATCTAATGCGATAAAGCTACCGCTTTGAAACGGAGCTTATCGCTAGACGAACGGATGATCGGAGATTATATGAATATAGAAAAGGCCATCCTCCGGGCTATTGCCCGTAAAGCCGATGCGGATAGCCGTGCCCTCCCCAAGTCCCATACCCGAAGGGAAGAATCTAAAACCGAAGCCCAACGGGCTTATCACCCGCAGGGTCATGGCCTGTACTTTTGCCTTCACAATAAAAGCTATTTCGACAAATGTTCGGCTTGCCATCGGACCAGTGGCGAAGCCAGGGCGAATTTTGAGAAATTTCTCTCTAAGTAATCTCGCAGTGCGAGAGAGTCAACTTATAGTAAAAATAATATAGTATATAGTAAGCTAAATAGATACGTCTACATATCTGTCTAACTTCTTCATCATCAACAGCTTAGAGATGTCTCACACACAAGCGAAATTGTGTCAAACGAGACACGTCTAAGCCCTTGATTCAAAAGAAGATAAAACATCTTGACACGTTTTCAAATCCATAGTAATCTCTCAGAATGATGTGCGGGAGAACAATGAAATGATAAATCGCCGTTGTCCTAATCCGGAATGTGGAGGATCGACGAATACCTATGCGGTACCATCCAGGGCGATTGTTAAGGTTGCAGCGGATGGGAAGGTAGATGTTGATTCTAATGGGATACCAGTGAAGATTATGTGCCGAAGGTGTAGAAACTGTGGTCAAGATTATTTTGACGATGGAAAAGGGATTCCCAGAATACCGAAAGGTGAGATGGGAGAGTTAATGAGGAAGCTTCAGCAAGCAAGGGGAATTCCAACAGTGCCTCCGAGTAAGGAAGAACAAGAGGAAATAAAGAAATGAAAGTAAAATGTCGGTGTGGAAGAATCGGGATTCACTGTCCGTCGAACAATTGTGGCTCTATAAATAAACAGCCGATGATTCAGGAGACAAGGCTTCTAATCAGGCAGACGGGTGAAAGCAATATTAGATGTTTTCGATGTCGTAAATGCGGATGTCAGTATTCATTTCTTGGGAATGATCTCTATGACGGGGTGTGCTACGCTCCTGAAAAGGACGATGTAATCCCGCAGATGGAGACCGAGGAATTAGTAAAGTCTCTGAATGAGGCAATGGATTTGATTCAGAGATACGGAGGGATAGTTGAATTCAAACATGGAATTCTCGAAAAGCCCGTCGAATCAGAAAAAGAGAAGGGGAATGGTAATAGGGATACCAACGCCGAAGGGGGAAGTTCTCCTACTGATTTACAGGCTGGGGATAATCCCAAAAGAGAAGAAGAACTTCCCGAAGGCTGGACAAGAAATGAAGAGGGACAGTTAGTTCCTCCAATGTCCGCTGATGAACTTTTTGCAAGAATGAATAAGAAACCTCCGGAGGACGAAAATGAAGATAAGGATAAAACTCAACCAGACTCTTAAAGAATGGTTTATCCAAACGCTCTTTCAGAGGTGGATTCCAAGGAATGAAGAAATCCGAATGAGAATGAGGAGAATCCGATGTCAACATGGGTGAAATGTGAAGAAAAGCTCCCTGATCCTGGAGTAGATGTTTTAGTAAGAGGTATATCTGGATGGTTTGATGTCAAGCATCTTGTGGCATGCACTGGAAGAACATCTAACGGGACGGAGTATACAAGCCTCTCTTGGTATCCTGGAGGATGCCCAGCGGTAAACACCAGTCATTGGATGTACATACCAGAGATCGAAACATGATAAAAACCTGCAAATACTGCGCCCGTCAGGAGCGTAGCTGTGATGAATGCAAACAGCCCGTCATATCCCGGACAATCTCTGAGATTCTCCCGGACAAGCCATATCGCGTCATGGCGACTCTTCTTCTTTGTACCAATATGGAATGTAAGGAATACGCCATCTTTCTGAAAGAAACCTCCGAATTCGTTGAATCGTATACCTGCGATTCTCCGAGTTGTAAAGAACGGGAAAAGTATTATAATCCTGAAGTATTAACAAGTTAAATACATATGGCATTATTCCTAGGTTCCCACTAGCAGTTAAATTCAAAAACGAAAGGTAACAATCGAAATGTCAATCCGAACACAGAACGAAACTATCATCCGCGTCGATTGGTTGACGAAGGATGGTAAGCATGAATATGAAATCGTTGATGAGGAAAAGCTCTCCGAGTTCCTCACCGAACGAGAGGAAGCGGGAGTAAAGGCCGAGGTGAAGTTCACCCAAACCTTTACGATCTACGAGGTCTCCGATGAGGATCCTCTTAAAGATTTCGCAACGATCGTGGATTCGCCCATCGAGCAGGCCAATATCATCAATTCGCGGCTCAAACGGAAACAACGCAAGTTCGCTCAGGAGATGCTTGAACAGGATAATTTCACGCCTGTCGAAGGATCCTACGATCTTGCGGATGCTGCTGCCGCAGTAGCGGAGCGTAAGTCGGCTTCGCCTGAAGTGAAGGCCGCCCGTGCGCTTTCTAAGCTTGCTGGGTTCGAGGTTACGCCTGAAGCCCTTGCGGAAATCTTGAAGGCAATGAATCCGCAGAGCGCAAATGCGTAAAAGAGTTCCCTTTGTGCAAATGCACAGAGGGCGCTTGCCATAGCGGGCTAGATACGAGGAGAGAGGCAAAGCCTTCCCCGGCTCTTCTCTCCTCTGTCTAGTTTTACAGTTATTGACGGGAGTGGTTCATAGTGAGACAGAGGAATACCGGATTCACTCTGATCCGCCTAAGGGCCGGCATACCGGATATGAACCATTCCCGTGAGTAACTGGGAAAGGGAAATAAACATGAAACTCATATTTTGGTTCTCCTGTGAAGTTCAAACCGACTAAGCGGAGCTTAAAACGCTATGGCAAAAGTTATGATCTACTGGGATGTTAAAATCCAAGCCTATCAGTTAAAGATGAAAACCGATTTCGACCGAATTGAAAAAGTAGTTAACTTTCTCAAAGCAACCATCCCACATTCTGACCGATCATGGGATCCGAACACGAAAACATGGACCTTCATCGAGAAATATCTTGATGGCGTCGAAAAACTTTGTAAAGTTATCTATGGGAATTCAGAAGTTGCCGTTCTAACGAAGGCATCAGTTGAAGGTCAAACAAAGAATCAAGCGGTAGCTTCTCAAACGATATCCGGAACGGACGCAACCCTTCTTGAATTTATGAAGCTCCTTCCTTATGAAGCCGCACAGAAAGCCTACAAAGCCGCCTGCTTTGTTCTCCACCCGGATAGGGGAGGGAATATGGAGGCGATGAGTAAGCTCAACGCCAGTTGGCAGAAGATAGAACGTGAAGTTTATCACCAATAGAAAGGAAAAACGCTATGGCAGACCTAGTTTCAAAGAATAAAATCTCCATCGGTCCGTCCAAGGGAAGTCTCCATGCACGGATTGCGGAAGCGGAGCTTCGGAAAGAAGTTTCTCCGAATCAAACTTCCGAAGGAAGCCCTGATCCGACCGCGGTCCACAATCGAATTGTTATAATGATCGACCAAAGCGGTTCCATGAATGGAGAACCAATTAAGCTCCTTGAAAACGCGGTTCAAGACTTCATCCAAAAGAGCAATCCTTCGAATACTGCGATAGCAGTTGAGAGTTTTCCCGAAGGAACTTCCGTCGAAATGACAAATGATAAGATGAAACTTTGGATGCTAACGATGGGCCTCCGTGCAAGCGGAGGGACACCGATGCTAGAAACCATGACTCGGGTGCTAGAGACTAATTCAAGAATGACCCGAGCTATCATTATCTCCGATGGACAACCGGATTGTTCTCCGATAGCTGGAGCCAAAGAATACGCACGAAAGGAAATCAAAATCGACACCGTCCACATCGGAGATTCCGAAATGGGCGTTGATGTCCTAAAGGAAATCTCCGAAATAACCGGAGGTTTGTTCGTTAAGTTTAAGGATATAAAATCCTTTTCAACCGCTTTCGCGTTTCTATTACCAGAAACTCGCGCGCAAGCTGCCCAGTTGTTCCTAACCGCTGGGGCGAATGAGGTAAAATAATGGAAACACTAACTCAGTCTCAACAAGAGCATTCCGATAGAGCACATCTTCTATCCGACATCTTCGATTCGGAGGAAGAACTAGCCGAGTTCTTACACAAGAATTATCGAGCAGCAGCCAAGTCGTTTAGAGTTCCAGGACCAAAACATCACGATCATGGATGGTGTGATTGTTATGGGAAAGCTAAGAAATATTTTCTGAGAAGAGCCAAATGGTTGCTAACTCAGGTACCACATGATAATGGACGAATATGAATCCCCCAAACAATCTAACTCCTGACCAACTCGGAACTTTAGCGAAGCTCCAATTAAAATTAAGCTCCCTTGGAGTAGACGGCCATTTTCTCCCAGAAGTAAAGGTAGGTCCCATTGTCACCCTTTACAAGTACGTTCCGACAAACGCCACTCGCGTTTCTCAAGTCGAAAACCGTGCTGATGATCTTGCGTTGGCGCTTGGCGTTGATTGTGTACAAGTATCACGGTTGGAGGATGGGGTTGGTATTTTTGTTCCAAACGCTGTTAAGAAACTATTAAAATTCACCGAGGCGGTATCCGCAGTATGGACATCAAAAGCGAAAATCCCAATCCTTCTCGGAATGGACCACAACGGCCAAACGATCGTCGAAGATTTAACCCTGCTATCGCACCTTCTTATCGCAGGTTCGACGGGTGGCGGGAAGAGTACGCTTTTGAACTCCGTAATATCCTCCTTAATGTATTGTCGGTCTTCCGACGATATAAAATTGGTCCTGATTGATACGAAACAAGTTGAATTTACGCAATTTCAAAAGGCTCCTCATCTCCTCTATCCCGTTGTAACATCAGTCCGTCGAACAATCGACGCATTAGATGATCTAGTTTCTGATGTCGAAACACGGCTTCAGTTTATGGCCCGTTCGGGTGCTCAGAATATCCTTCAAATGCACGAAAGAGGAAAGAAGCTTTCCTACGTCGTTCTTATCATTGATGAACTCGCGGATATTCTTCAAGACGAAACGAGGGATGAAGATGAAGAAGGCAAGCCAATCGGCAAGAAATACGGAAAACAAGCCGAGTATCTACTTGGGAAGATTGTCCAGAAGGCTAGAGCCACAGGTATCCATGTTATTGCAGCAACACAAAGAACAAGCGTTAAGGTCGTTGAAGGAAATATCAAAGCAAACTTCCCTGCTAGAATTACATTTAGGTTACCTTCCGAAACGGATTACAGAACAATACTTGGAACCTCTGGTGCGGAGCAGTTATTGTCTCAAGGAGACATGCTTTTCATTAGCCCGAATAGTCCGGCTATTAGAAGGATCCATGCTCCCTACGCCAGTATCGAAGATATAAAAACGGCCGTCGAAATGGCCAAAGCCAAGGAAGAATCGAGGGTTAAAATATGACCGACCCGCTTGAGCCGTTGAGGGAGATGATCGAGAAGTGGGAGAAGGTAGATACAGGGCGTACTGGACTCGGCACCGAACACAGTCTAACGCCAGCAGAGAAGTCCATCACCAAGTATTGCGCCAAGGAACTCGCCGCCGTACTCCCGGCGCTCGAAGAGGCGATGGCCATCGGCCCGTGCGATAAGCATCCGAAGATGTTCTGGATCGAAGGGAAATTCATCAGCGGCTCTCTTAATGGAGAGCTAATTGAAGCATCTAAGCCCGGACATTGCACCCTCTGCGCCGAGCGCGATGCGGCTCGCGGGGAGGCGCTTTCAATACCTGAACACTTCTGGCGAGACCATTACAGTTATCTACTCGCTTCCGTGCAAGAACTCCGAACACGTTTCTCAGATTTAGCTATCGAGTTAGAGAAACATAGTAATGGTCATATCCATGACGACGATCCGGCCACAAAGATGGGGGCGGCAGTCGAAGGGGTGTGCGGCGACCGCATCAATGCCATTCTCGCCCTCGACCCATCGGCGGTGAAGGCGGCTGAGGAGCACAAACGATGACCTTTAAGGAGTGGATCGTCACGGTTAAGCCAACCGGGAATTGGCGCACGGATATGCAACTCGGATATGAAGCCGCGACCGCCGAAGCCGAGAAGCGGGAGGCCGAGGCGCGACGGAAAACTGCAAAAGACTTTTATAAATTGGCGATCCGAATAAAAAAGCAAGGCCCGTGGCATATTGGGGGGATTTCTTGGCGAAGTCTGGGAAGCATGGGAGCGGTCCGAATTACGACGTAGCAAGATAGGGCAAGCGGAAGAGAAGGATAAGCCATGAGCGACACTGAGTTGCCCGTAGCTGCCTTCATGTTAGGCATGATGATTATATCGGCAGCCTTTTTCATTCGTGCACTTCTGGAACGTATAGTCAATGTGCTCGCCGAGATTCGAGACGAGCTTCGGAAGTCGGCCAAGTAGGGCCGAAGAGGTATAAAACTCAAAATGATCGAATTCCAAGATTCCGATAATGGAAAAACCCTTTGTTTCTTCTGCATAGAATCTGCGCAAGCGGAGCTTTGTAAAAGCTGCCAAAGACCATTCTGTCCGAAACACAGATCGGAGATGGATAAATCCTTATGTATTGAATGTGTGAATACTTCGAATCTTATCGTAGAATCCAAGGAGCTAATCGACCCCGAAGGGGTTCATAAGAACGGACGGACGATTGTTCTAAGAGGCGAAGCCTGGATGCGCAGCCGCGAACTAATCTCAAACATGACGGATGTGGAGCTTGAAGCCAAAATCAAATCGTACCAAGAAGCCGTTTGGGAAGCAGAAAAAGTCCTGGACTACAGAAGAATTATGTTGGGACAAGCGCAGCATGAAGGTGCTGAGAGATATTCTAAAAAGCTTAGCCGACTTCGGCTTATCAAAGCGGTTGACAAAACACATCATGTTGCAGGTTCCACGGTTAAAGAAAAATCCGAAAACATTAAAGGTGCTCTTGGGGCTTTATCTAAGCTAGGTCTCAAAAAGGACCAAATCGCCCAAATCCTCCTAAAGCTTGCTCAAAAGAAAGGCTAAAGCCTTGAGTGAAACTCAAGAAAAAATAAAACCAGGTGAACTCTACCGAATCCACGACGACGGAAAATGGGAAATATATCTGGACGCAACGATGGTCGGTAGTTTCGGACAATGCCCAGATTTATTCAAAGAATCCTTCGTGAATAATCTTTCTCCGAAAGGCGATCGTCCATTCGCACGCGATCTTGGTTCATGGTGGTCCCGGGTAATGGAATCCATCTATGCGAATCAGTTCAAAGGTATTCTCCTTGAACCAAAACAAATAGTAGACATCGCCACTCTGACTTGGTCCGAACTCCGAATGAACGAACTCGAAGCTCTCCATCCGAAAGCGTGGAAAGAATTCGGAGGTCAATACGGCGCGCTTGCGATGATCGCAGATTACGCCGCGCGTCAACTTCCGATCGACTATAAAACCTGGAAGATAATCGCCGCAGAAGCGAGCTTCGGTCGTAATAGGGAGGTGAAAGTTGGAGAGACTGAAAAGGTTATTCTTTATTGGATGGGCCAACCCGATCTCTTCGTTATATTTAATGATCGCATTCTTCCTGTTGACCATAAATCAATTTCTTCTATCGAGCCTTCTACGAATCGCAAATATAAACCTCACATTCAAATCCCTGGTTATATACTGGCTGGTCAAATTCTTCTTAAAAGTCTCGGCTATGATCTCCCATGCGACCGTGCTATTATCAACTGCGTCGCTCGAAAGGATTCGACGACAAAAGATGGTCAGGATATAAAGAAGCCCAGGTTTAAGCGTTTCACCGTCCAATACACTGAAAGCGAACTCGAAGAATGGAAAAAGATTCGTTTAAGGCAGGCTGAACTCATACGGGAATGTTTTGAAACGGGAGTTTGGCCTCGAAACGAATACCAATGTTCTTACATGTGGGGACGTCCATGCCAATTCCAGAATTTACATGAAAAACCACCCGAAATCCGAGACGTTATTATCAAATCGGATTACATCAAAAAAGCTCCTTGGATACCAGGGAGGACGGAGAAGGAGGAAGAAAAATGAAACATGGTGGGATTATTGGAGGGGTATTAATGGCATTATGCTCCTATACAACTGTATCCGCCGCATGGAAGCATAGCTTATGGCTCACTTTCATTAGCGTAACCGGACTTCTTTTTACGTCCTGGGGGTTATACTCTTCTGGTTATGTTGAAGCCTGTAAAGAGTATGAAAAAGTAGTTGACGAAGAAGAGGAGAAAGCATGAGTACAAGCCATGAATGGGCAAAAGAACTACATGAGACAGCAGATTTTCTACTCTCTAAGCCAGAGGTAGAGATTGGAAAAATTCCTGAAACAAGAGGATGGTTTTTTAATGAAAAAGAAGTTTTTCTAAATTTAGTTAGGGCTACAAAGCCTGGTCGAAAGGAAATGTCAGAAAACTACGTAGATTTCTACCCAACTGGTGCACATCTTCAACTAACAATAAGTCGTAACTTAGTTTGTCGAAGAATAAACCCTGAGTGGGAATGTGAACCTCTTCTATCTCAAGAAGAAGATGCTTCCTTGGAGGCTAAATGATCGAAGGAAGAAATATGGAAACCGAATCTTCAACAGGCCGACTCCGTGTCGCTATCATCGGACCTGAGAAGAACGGTAAATCCGTCCTAGCATCGACAAGCCCAGGAATAAAACTTTTCTTGGACTTTGACCAACGCGCAGAAGCCGTCGCAGGTAAAAAGGGCGTCTACGCCATAACCTTCAAAGACCCTGGTGGAATTAAGATGCCAGAAGCCGCAGAAGAAGTTTTGGATGTTATGAATGGCCTTTCAGCTTCGCTCGATTTAAGCCAACTAAAAACAAAAAGAGGGCAGCCAGTCTTTCCACAGTTGAAAACTCCAACGATAATCGACGGTCTGATCTTTGATTCGATGTCCAGCTTCGCTAAAATGATGATGGATTACGAAACCTATAACAATGCCGACCTTTGTCGAAAGGTAAAGATTGGCCCAGGATTAGAAGTCCGCGTCCCGAGGAACTACGATGCCTGGAGAGCGGAGATGGATGGAGTTGGCTCTGCTGTTTTTCAGGCATTCGCCCTTCCGATAAACGTCTTCTGTATCTTCCACGAAGTCGCAGAAGAGGCCCTCGATTCCACAGATGAAAAACCGAAATATACGGGCAAAGTTTCCATTTATCCCGTCCGATATAAGAGCTTGCTCAAGTATTTCAACGAAGTTTGGCGTGTTCGTCTCACGCCGATCCCATCTCAATCTGGTCAGAGATATCTACCGAGAGTCTATCCCTTACCAGATTATACGATGGACGCAGCGACGACGATGCTTTTGGATCCAGTTGAAGAACCAAACATCGAAGCGATGATTCAAAAGCATAATTCAAGAAACGGAGTTAAGAAATGAAAGTCGTATGCACCTATTGTCAGAAAAAGTTTCACAAGAAAGGAATCAAAGCTCACGAGAAATTTTGTGTAAAAAGATCGCGCTCGATGGGGCTTGATTCCAATTACACAACCGAGCTAACGGCAACTTCCGCTGACTTACAATACCAACGTGAACTCGGAAGAAAAGAAGGGATAAAGGAGGTAGAGGAAAGATATAGAACGAAATTCAATGACGTTCAGATAAAGGCTCTCGAAGCCACCTCACGAGCAGTAGACGCAATAGCTCATATGTTTGGGGATTTGCGATTTTCGTAGAAGTTAAATTCAAAAAGGAGAACTACCGAAAATGTCACCGAGAATAAGCTTTTCCAAAGAACAGCTCGCCGGGCCTCCGCCACTAGACCCCGGTCTTTACGAAGTCCGACTTGAGGGCTTCGAACCTGAGGCCGCAAAGAAAGGCGGTTCAACAAACCTGAATCCAATTCTCAAGGTTATCAATCACCCTACCCATACGGGTAAGAGAATTTTTGATAATCTCAACACCGGAGCTTATTGGATCATCCCGGCTTTCGTTCATGCTTTCGGATTCAAACTCGAAGATGATGGTCAAGGAGGCTTCGCCATTCCGGGAGAATTCAACGGAGATAACTATGTTGGACCGTTAACCGGAAGCGTCGGAAAGCTCATCGTTAAACAAACTGAATACAACGGTCGACCTCAGTTTAAGGTGGACCAATGGATGTGCCAGGTTCCTGGATGCACGGAGAAGCATCCGAACAATTTGGCGAAGTGATACTGGAGCAACTTCGCTAAGCATACGAATGATATGATAGCTCCAGCTAACGGGCTAATACCTCGGTCTATCATTCGTAGGTCAAATGAGGGTGCTGTTGCCGTTCTGAGAACGGAGCACCGGGATGAGGGATGGCAAAACCCTCCACTGTAGCGATACAGTCAGCACCCTTATATATTCAGAAAGTGAGCGCATAAAAAATGGAAATTCCGCAGAAAATCCAAATCGAAGACATCCAAATCTTAAATCGAATCCGAAAAGATTTAGGGGATATTCCAGGTCTTGCGAATAGTATTAAAGAAAATGGATTGATTGAGCCTATCGTTTTAGCGCATGATTGGGTAGATAACGGCCCAATTCTACCCCCTGGTCCGATCATAAAGATTATCGCAGGAGAACGCCGTCTAACCGCTTTAAAGTCCCTCGGTCTTACCGAACTCGAACACGTCGTTCATTATATTTGGCGAAGCGAGCTTGAATCAAATGATCCCAAGAAGAAACTTCTTGCCTCTTCTATCGAGATGGAGGAGAATATCCGAAGGAAAGATTTATCTTGGACCGAGCAGCTTTTAGGAAAGCAGCGTCTCTTAGCCATTATGCAAGAACTCCACGGTGCTCCTATCATCGGCCGTCCCACCTCCGCTGAGAAGGCATCCTCGCAGCCCGGATTCGGTGTTAATAAACTCGCCGCAATGCTAAACGAATCCGCAGCGTCCACTTCTCAGGATTTAGAGCTTGCTGCCCTTATTACAAAGATCCCAATTCTTCAACAACAACCAACGAAAGAGGCCGCGAAGCGTCAATTAGAGCTGGCTATGAAAATAGCTTTGGGAACTCAGAAACCGCAGGTCGCGACGCCTCTTCAATATAAAATCCTTGTTGAATGCCGAGACGAAGAGGAACAAAAAACGCTCCTAACGCAGTTCCGATCCGTTGGATTGAAATGTACTCCGGTGGTGGCATGAAAATTCAAATTGAAAAAACCGTCGAAGTCGAAAAAACCCTTCGGGTCGAAATGCTCGGTTCGATGTTCGATCTTCCTATCGAAGATAAACTTTCCGTTTGTCTAAGCGGAGAAGTTCCCTTGGAAGAAAGGAAATGGAATGTTGGACTCATCGTTGGGCCTTCGGGGAGTGGGAAAACTCTTATCTTGGAAAACCTCTTCGGAAAGCCAGAGAGTTTCATTTGGGGAAATAACTCCGTGGTCGATGACTTTCCTAATATGTCGATGGAATCTATCACTAATACTCTCCAGTCAGTGGGCTTCAATACAATTCCGGCTTGGCTTCGTCCGTACGAAGTTCTATCTAACGGAGAGCGATTTAGAGCCGAAGTCGCAAGACGTTTACTTTCCAGAGATTGCGATGAAATACACCCGATACTCATTGACGAGTTTACCTCGGTCGTTGATCGTCAAGTGGCCCAAATTACATCGCACGCAGTAGCGAAATACGTGCGCCAGCATGACAAGAAGCTTGTTGCTGCTTCTTGTCATTATGATATTCTCGATTGGCTCCAACCAGATTGGATAATCGAACCGGGGAACCCGCTTCGCTTCCAATGGAGGGAGCTTCAATCAAGGCCAAAAATTAATGTCTCAATTCGAAGAATCCCGTATGAAAGTTGGAAACTTTTCGCTAAATATCACTATATGAATGCTGATCTAAACCGCGCAGCGAGATGCTATGGATTGTTTATTAATAATCAAATTGCCTCCTTCAGTTCGGTCCTTTATCGACCGCATCCAAAAGTTACCGATGTCATGGGGCTGTCACGTAGCGTTACTTTGCCAGATTTCCAAGGATTGGGATTATCAAGTTGCTTGTCAGATACACTCGGCGCAGCTTATAGAGCTTTGGGGAAAAGACTACATAGTTATCCGAACCACCCAGCCTACATCCGAACCCGTCAGAGAAGTTCTAATTGGCTTCAAATTAAGGAGTCCGGGAATTTTTCTCCGAGGAGAGGAAGAAATTCTACAGTGGAAGGCTTCGGAGGAAAACGGTGTGCCGTTTTTATGTATACCGGACCTTCCATGAACATCGAAGATGCGAAGAAGCTTATAAATGGAGAATAAAATGTCGCAAGCGAATTCTGAGGGCGTGGCTGAATTTATCCGTTTAGTCGAGGAACTCTCCGAACTCACAGAGGAAATGTCCTCCTACGAACGGAAAATGATCGAAGATTCCTTTGATAGAATCGGTAAATTCGGCGACAAGACCTTCGTAACCGAGGTGCAGCTTGACTTTGTTCGGAACCTCTACCGTCGGGTCATGTGAAGGGATTCTTCGAAGCGCGTTAGCTGCTAAGAATCTTAGATATGTTGGTACAAGAGGACCAGTCGGAGCGCCAGTCTGTATCGTAGGCGAGGCACCTGGAAAAGATGAAGACCGTTTGGGCTTCCCGTTCGTAGGTTTCTCAGGCCAGCTTTTAGATCAAATGCTTTCGGAGGTAGGATTCGATGCCAATAGTGTCTACTTCACCAATCCGTACAAGACAAGACCGCCAGACAATGATATTAAAAGAATTAGTGAACTTGGAATTGAACTCAATCTTTTCCTCGATCAGTTTCTTGAGGAAATCAGAGCTTCAAGACCTACTATCATTGTTGCGTGTGGCAAAACACCAACTAATATCCTCTGTCCTGAAACACGACCTAAGTCAAGAGGAAAACAAAACGAAGACAAAGAAGGTTTCGGCTCCTGGAGAGGTTCGCTCTTAATATCCCCACTTCTTGATTGGCCGCACTACGTGATACCGATGTATCATCCAGCTTTTGTCTTAAGACAGTATTCAGAGAGGGAAATATGCATATTCATTTTGCAGAGAGCATTCGAGGAACTTACCTTCTGGAAGCAACACTCCCATTTAAACCCACTTCCGAAACGAACTTTAATAGTCAATCCTACTTTCGGAGATGCCTACGATTTCCTCAGGCTTTGTATTGGTTCGTCAAGTTCTATTTCAGTAGACATAGAACTCCTACGTCGGAAAGTCCCGTATACTATTGCTTTCGCCTCAAATCCGTGGACCGCGATGTCCCTATCTTTTTGGAACTACAGCCCCATACAGTTGTGTTCTCTGTGGAGAAAAATGGATGAAATTTTTCGAACAAAAGTCCAAATTGGACAAAATTACACTTCTTTCGATGCTCATTGGCTTCGCGCTCTTGGGTTTAGCGTTAATCTCTCACTCGTTGAGGATACACTTATACGCCACCATGTTCTCTGGCCTGGCCTTCGTCATAAGCTTGAATTTCAAGGCTTTCAGTATACGCGCCAACCATATTGGAAAGAAGAGGGCAAAGTCTGGTCTTTAAGAGAAGGTTTAGAGAGTCTGATGCACTACAACGCGCTTGACGCCGCTTGCACTTACGAAATCTATCTCGAACAGGAGAAAGAATTTGAAGAACGAAAAATTACGAGTAGTTCCAGAATCTAAAGTCGAAAAAATCCTTGAATTCGACGAGCGAATTCGACCGCAGGTAATGAGCGGTTGTAAAACCTATACAATTAGAAAAGGTCATAGACATTTCGCCCGTAATATTAAGATACATAACCATAACGCCATCGTAAATGGTTATAAACATTACATTCTCCAGACCGTTCCAATGGATATTTTCGTTTACGAGGGGTTTAAAACTATTTTCGATTTGCTTCGCAAGATGCAAAAGTATTATCCTGATATTAACCTTAATACTCCGGTTACGGTAGTTGAATTCCGAATTGATGTTGTTAACGAAGGTTCGACGGGAAAGTTTCGTCCTAACTCTAACTTGAGGTATACACTATGAATCTCACAGATATTCTCCCACTAAACGGAGATGATCTTCACAAGCTTATTCATCGCAACGAGCCTCCTGAAAGAAAATCTATAGACGCTAGAACGAAGAGGCTAAAACCTTTTGAGGATTACATTAAAAAATGCTTCTTAGAATGCGGAACATGCACTGATAACCCGCAAGAGGAGTACAAAATTTCGATGGTTACAATCTGTATGATAGATATTATGATCGAGGAATATTCGAAACGTGCCCCTCTTTAGCTCATTGCAGGATTTTTGTAACCTATATGAAATGCCCCTCGCCAGGGTCTTTCACGAAATCGACCGTCGTGGAATTATGGTCGATGCTACAAGGTTAGAAGCATTCGTCAAGATGCTCGACGCAAGACTGGAGATATGTTGTCAAAAAATAGAAAGCGCCGTAAAACTAAAAGTCGTAGCAAAGCAGCCAAAAGGCGAGAAGACGCCAAAAGGCACGCTAAATCTTTCATCTCCTACTCAGTTAGTGTCCATGCTGACGGGCTTAGGGATCAAATTAAAAACTTCTTGGCAGACAGGGAACCCTACATCGAATGAGGAGGCCTTAAATGAAGCATACGCGAAAACAGGAAACCAAGTCCTCCGAAATATCCTCGAAGCAAGAGAATATAACAAACTTAAAGGAACTTATGCAGAAGCTGCGCTCCTTGATGGAATACTCTATTCCAGTTGGAACGTATCTGGGACTGTTAGCGGAAGGCGTTCTTCCGGATCAACAATATTCCAATCTTCAAGCGGTAAAAAGATCGGCACAAATACCCAGAACTTACCTAAACAATCCGAGCTTGGTCGAAGCTTTCGAGAATGCCTTGTTGCTCGACCTGGCAGAATCTTTGTCTCCTGTGACCAGGCTCAAGCTGAGGACTGGATTGTCTCTGGACTCATCGCTGATAACGGTGGTGGAACAAGGGGACTTGACGAGCTTACTCAGAGAGTCGATCGCCACCGTAAACTCGCGTCGAAAATTTTCAAAAAGCCAGAAAGCGAATGCTCCAAAGGAACGATGTTGAGATTTATGGGAAAGAAAACCCGCCATGCTGGTAATTATGGCGAAGGACCTGGTATGATGGCAACTTCGTTAATAAAGGAAGTCCCAGACGCAGTTGAACAAATGTCCCGAGATGGAAAACTGATCCCCTATTGTGAGGTTCTTCTAAATGCCTTCCACGAAAATGAACCAGAAATACGAAATACATTTCAAAATTACGTTGAATCAGAGCTTCGGCGTTGCCGAACTCTCAAAACGCCAATCGGAAGAGAGCGTTACTTCTTTGGCCTTAGACCTGGCGCCGATAATAGTAAATTATTTAAAGAGGCTTTCTCCTACATACCTCAATCCACAGTTGGGGATAACACCGGACTCAGTATCTTATTTTGTGAAAAGAACTCCCCTGGACTCGTCCTTCTCGACGGACATGACAGTATTACGCTCGAATCGGAAGATTCTGAAGAAGAAATTAGAAACTCCATTGAGCTTCTCAAAAAAGCATTCGACCGAAAATTAATCTTCCCAAATGGGACGGAAGTAAAAATTCCAGTTGAAGTGGAAATTGGATATGATTTGATGAATGAGGTCGAATGTCCCGAAAGCTCAATGACTGGCTTGCAACCTATGTTACGTACACTACGCCTTCAAGCGAAGCGCCTTTAGATTATCATACGTGGTCTGCTCTTACCATCGTATCGGCCGCTCTTCGGAGGCATGTTTTTATAGGTCGCGGGCATTGGAAATTATACCCAAATCTCTTTACAGTCTTGGTCGGAAGACCTGGGATTGGAAAAGGGAGTGCCATTAACCCTGCGTTAAGTATTTTAAGAGATGCATCAGTTGCAAATATGTTATCCGATCGTGTTACCATCGAATACGTTCTTGAACGATTATCAAAGGGATGGCCGAATTTTGGAACAGGACCAAACGCAGGGATAACCGTCGGAATCGACCATTCATGTTTAATTTTATCAAGAGAGCTTTCCGTTTTCGTAACAGCAAGTCAATTTACGCTCCCGATCCTAACGGATCTTTGGGATGCTAACGAAGGGAAATATACTTATGGAACCCGAGGTAAAGGTGAATATACGATCGACTCCCCATGTGTATGTCTACTCGGGGGGTCCACACAAGAGTGGCTCATTTCTTCAATCCCCCCAAGTGCAATTGGAGGGGGATTTACACGAAGGGTTAACTTCGTTGTGGCGTATGATCGGGAAAAGTCTATCCCTTGGCCAGTCGTTTCAAATCACTCTAATGTTAGAGATAACCTCGTTTCCGATCTCCAAGAAATAGGAAAGTTAAGCGGGGAATTTAGATTTCATCCAGATACCGTTCCGATTTTTGAACTTGTTTATAATGATTCCGCACCAAAACTTTATGACGACATGGCGACTACGAGCTATAAAACTTCTAAATGGGCCCAGGTCTCAAAACTTGCCATGTGCGTATCTGCGGCAAGGTCTGATGATCTTATTATTACCAAGGCTGACTTTCAAAAGGCGCTTGACGCTGTTGAAGGGGTTGCCAAGAATGTACCTCGGGTATTCAGAGGAGTCGGAGAATCCGAGCTTATTACTGCGACTAATAAGGTACTTGAATTCATCGAAATGAAAGGCTACGCTTCGCGTGACGAAATAATGAAAGCCCATTGGCGTGACGTAACCTTGGATGATTTAGACCGAATTTTAGCTACGCTAAAAGAAGCCTATATCATCATCGAATACCAGCAGGGTCGAAAGACCTTCTGGAAAGCGGTAGAGAAGTTCAATCCGAAAGGAGTCAAACCGTAAATGTCCGAAATACTTGTTACAGATAAAAGAGGTAAAAGGGATGAAGACGGCCCAAATTCGCCCGCGATCAGCCCTAAGAAACTCGTTAAAGTTACTCCGAAAACCATCTTTATTCATCCGACAAGAGGACGAATAATCGTTCAGGAGGATAATTTCAAATACGAAGGGAGAATCGTTATTCCAGATGCCTCAAAACGTCGCCCTACAACCGGAACGATTCTCGAAATCGGAAAGGACGTTGATGAAATCTTCCAAGTTGGACAGAAGATCGGTTATGGCTTATATTCCGGTACTGTTATGGAATTTAAAGGATGGGATCCTGAAACCAGAATCATCTTCCGAGTTCTCGGACAGGACGAAGTTCTTGCGATTATTGATGAGAAGGCACCAGAGTTCGTCGGCGTGGGGGTGGGAACATGATGCCAGTTTCTGATAGAGAGTTTCCTGAAGAGGAATTCCCTGAAAGCGTCGTAGATGAAATGCTAGATGATGACTACGGTCCAGACAACTCAGATGAGGAGGAAGAAGATGAGTAGTGATCGAAGTAGCGGTAAAGAAGGCGATCTGATTCCCGTCAAAGATGGCGCAGGTAACCCGCTATCCCTCGGATGCGGCGTCGTCTGGACCGGAATCAAAAGCGTCAACCACCTGAAGGGCCGAGTAACCGCTTTCGATCCCGGAGGGCTATCTATCATCGAAACGGGTTCCCCTAAGGATCAGAAAACCCTGGCGAGAGTGAAAGTTACCTTCGAAATGATAATCGCAGTCCCGCCAGGGATGAACTTCTTACCAGACTATTTTCGAACAATCAATCCCGAACAAGAAACCATAATTGGGAAGATTCTCGATAAGTCTGATTTGACTATGTAGCCTTTTTAATCGGGCGATTATGATTCTCACTCTTAGAGACAGCCGGAACTCTCTTAACTCCCATGTCCTTCTCAGCACTTTTATCTGCTGAGGCTTTCGGACTTTGAGTTTTCATAGCTTCCGGATTATCTCTGCTACCGTTATAGAGAGGCGAAGTCGGCTGATGTTGCGAAGGTGAAACCTCCAACGCATCGCAAATCGCCTTCGCCTCTCCATGACTGACTGGTGGTGTTGGCATTCTGTTTCTCCTTAAGTGTTAACACTCTGAACGCTTGTGGCGTTATTGTCTGCGTCTAGATCGCAGATCAATTTTTTGGTAAAGTTTCAGTTCCTGGAATATTTGGTCTTGAAGCAAGCTCCTTAGCACGCTTATCAATGGTATCTTGTAAATAACCTCGATAAACGTCCTCCGTCCAGCCTTGTTGTTTTCCTATCTTCTTAAACTCTTTTAAGAAAATCTTACCCCTATCTCCATAAAGCTCCTGAAGCCCCTCTTCAAGTTCGGGAGTAGAACGATTTAATAAATCCATCTTCCCAGCGATTTGACGTGCTTGTTCTTCAAGGGAGGATTTCTGCTGGGTCCTCATGGACTCTTCTCGCTTTGCAGCGATCCTCTCACGAGCCTTAGCCCTGCGGGCTTCGATGGTATCTTTGGTCATTCCCGTTCGGGCAGAGGGTTCTCTTCCACGGGCTTCCTCAGGTACTTTCGTAACAGTCGCCCGTCGTTCTGGTCCCATATATTGATCTATCAACTGCTTCGCGGCCCGTCTTTCCACATCTTGATATCCGGGTTTCCCACTAGCCGCATCGAGTCGCTGAGTTGCGCTTTTATCTGCTAGGGCATTATCAACTCCCTTTTTAATCATCGCTTCCATTAATTCATCATGACTTGGAAGCGGAGCTTCCTTTGGAACAAGTTTCTCAAGCGCGGGGCTTAGCCCTTTCGGACTTCCAGAAGGGAGGGAACCAGCCGGATTAACCGTCGGAGGAGGTTGCGGCGTAGGGGCTCCACCCGACGGTCCCGGAGGGAGATTCGACGGACCGGCTGGTCTTTGTGGTCCTGGAGCTGGAGGACCTGAGGGACCTTTATTTCCTTGAAAACTCTCTGGCATTCCATAACGACCAGTTACTCCATCTGGACCTCCAAAATCTCTAATATCTCTTGCAGCATCCATACGATTCATAAAATCATCAAGCTTTATCGCGGTTCCCAAAGCCATAACATAATTGGCATACGGAATTCCAGCTGCGAAAGGTTTCATAGCTAAACCAGTTGCAACCATTGCAGGGCCGGTAACCGGAAGATGGCGCATAACTGCACCAAGTCTTCCACCTTTAACTCCCGTCTCAGATCCTCCCTCTGAAAGGTTAGCAAATCTTCTCACACGACCGAAGTCATTGACCGTATTTTTGAAGAAGTCCTTCGGAAGTCCGATATCGGATTCGAGATTCGCAAGTCTTCCCGCATTCGATTCCTTCGAAATAAAATTCCCATATTGAAGTCCGGTATCGTGGTCTTTTAACTGTTTTATGATTCCTCTCTGAAGATTAGATAGCTTTTCAGTTTCCTCATTATATTCCATCCATTCTTTCAATCCCCCGATCTGCTTCGAAAGCCCTTCCGCATGATCGGTAAAAGAAGAATACAAATCTCCAAGAACTGCTAAATCCTTCCCAGAAGCCCTGTCCTTAAGTTCTCCGATTATACTTCGAATATCCTTTATATTGCTTAAGGTTAGATTATTACCATAATTTTCCGTAACAAGCTTTCGAACGGCAGTTGTTTCGGGAAGATATCCACCGCTTTGAAGTTCCTTAGCGTCTTTATCATTGATTGCCTGATCTATTACATTTACGATAAGACCCTTTGGACTTGCTCCACCAGGATTCGCCGCTCGATCCTTGGCTAGAAGCCCGCTGACATTTCCTTCTATCGAAGCCTTTTTAGCTTTAATTGCAATTCCAAGAGCGCTATTATCCTGGGAGAGTCTTACCCCGGTTTTACCTACTTGAGTATCTTTCAAGTCATCTAGAACCTTATTCGAAGCTGCGATAATAGCATGTTTGGGGACTGCGCCTTTAAAATCCTCTACGGTTTTAACTCCCTTACCTTGAAGAGCTTCTGTTAACTTTCCAAGAGCAAAAATCGTCCCGACCTCAGAACCAGCTCCACCGACGTCACCGGAGCGAGCTTGATTATATTTATCATTAAGCCAGGAACCCATAAATGGAATGTGAGCGAAAAGAAGCTTAGCATTAACATCTGCACTTTTCATCTCACTTCCAGTTTTCTTATACTCCTCATTTGCGGCCTTAGCCTCTTTTAGAATATCTTTTCTTTGTTCTAGAAATTCTGGCCAATGTTTATCAATATTTCCAAGAAGATCAATTAGATTTCCTTCTCCACGAGTCTCTCCGTGAGGGCCAGGAAAAACTGGATTCGCACCAACGATTCCATTTATGAAACCTTTTATTCCCTCACCGACCCCTTTTATCATATTACTAGGAGTAAATCCAGCCGCCCCGCCTTGATACGGTGGAACCGGATTTGAACTCGAACTTGGTTGTTGAGGTGGAGCCTGAGGAGGAGCTTGAGGAGGTGGCTGCGCAGTAGGAGGCTTCTGTAAAGAAGGCTGTGCTGCTCGAAACTTTGCCACGCCAGCAGCTACCTGCTGGGGATTTAGACCCGTCCCTTTGAGCTTAATCGTAGTCCCGTCTTTGAGCTTTACGGGAGTAAAACTCTGATCTTGATTTTGATTCGGAGTAACTGGAGGAGTCGTTGCCATTATCTCTCCTGATAAACTCCATCAGGTCCCATAACGAATCCAGTATCGTTACCACCACCTGTTGGATCACTTGGAGGGGGAGCCTCAATTCCAGCGATCTTATAGGCTTGGGCTAAAGCCTGAGCAGGAGTTAATTCTCCATTTTGAATCTTTTGAAGTCCTTCTCCGTCCCACCATTTAAGAGCTTGAGTCAAACCGTTGAACTGAGTATCAGCTTGAAAAGCACCCGTCTTGGCATCCCCAGTTAATCCGATCCCTGCAAGAAACTTCGAAGTAACCCCAGATTCTTGTTTCTGAATTTCGGAATGAATTTTATTCTTCGTCGTCTGAGCGTCTTTCCAAGCTCCGTAAAGATCGGATCGTGCCGATTTAATCAAATTATTAACAGTTGAGCCGGGTAATCTTCCACCTTTATCGAAATACCTTGCGTGGGCCTTCGCTTCTTCCGCTAGAGCATTAAGCTGACTTATCTTCGCCTGAGATTCACGCTGTTGAAACGGAGTTAGAGCTTCCGTTTTCTTTGCCTCAGCTTCCGCCCTCGTAACTTCAGCTTTCGCACGGTCAGCTTCCGCTTGAGCAGCGGCCTTTTTAGCTTCCATCTCAGGTCCGATAGCAGCAGTTCTAGCCCGTGCTTCCTCCGCCTGAGCAGATTCCTTTCCAGCCATCGCTTGTTCAGTTGCGACTTTAGCCTGATTAAGATTCTGCGCGCTCTGCGCAGCTTGACTCGGTCCAGGTATAACCGCCCTTCCTGGCGGAGCTTGCTGTTGTTGACCTCTTCCTGAAACCATCTGTTGAATTTTCTGAAGCATGTTTTGTTTCTGAGTTATCTTCGATTGAGCCTTATTAATGCCGATAGCCTCCGGAGGTGGTTCCTCTGTAAGAGGCTGATAGTCGAGACCAGCTTTTAGAATCTTCCGAACTTTGTTATCATCAAGTAACCGATGAGCGCTCTCCTGATCGCCTGCGGCCAAAAACGAGTTTATCTGATTATAATACATTTCCGCTTCATTGACCTTTTTATCGTGGTTTCTCTTTTCAGCCGCATTAACGATCTGCGAAATAATCCCTTGTCTATTCCCAAAGGTTCCTTCAAATCCTCTGGGAGTCGCAGGTGAAAGTTGCGGAGCAGTGCCTTGCGGTTGAACCTGCGGTTGCTGTTGTTGCGGAGCTTGTTGAGGTTGAGCCGAAGGCTGTTGAGGCATGACCGGAGGTGTCCCAGAAGGCATCCCTCCCTGCGGAGGCCCTCCCTGAGGCATAATCCCACCTCTCCGCGCTAACAACGCCATCAAGATTTGTTTTGGATCAACCGCATTAGTTGACATTTAGTTCTCCTAAATAATTGATCCAATTCCGCTCATGATATTGTTAAACGCTTGCGACAAACTCTGAGTGTTGACGGTCCCAGGAGCAGCAGCGGCGCTCTGGCCCATTAGCTGCCATAAAGGATTATTCTGCGGTTGAGTGTAGTTAAATTCATTTAACATATTTTGAATCGAACCTTGTTGAAGATTCTGAAGTCCAGTCCCGAACTGATTAGCTTCGCTTTGAATCCCTTGTCCTGCGGACAACATTCGGTTCATTGCGTTTTCTTGCGCGGTCGCGGTCGCTTGTGTTAACTGGGCATTCTGTGTAGCGGTAACGCCTTGTTCATAATTCTGCATGGCGTTGCCGAATTCACTCCCACCTAACGCCCCTCCGAAGGCAAACTGCTCCTTTAGATCCGCTTGATTCTGTTGAATGTTTTGTTGCTCAGAACCAATCATCGCTTGCCACGCGGCCGTCTGATCTACGGGATCACCGGTCGTAGCCATTTGATTCAGTGAATTCGCTCCAGGAACACTCGTATTCTGACCTGAGAGAAACCCTTGAATATCCTGAAGCGTAGAGTTTAATGGTGCATTTAGCTGCCCAGCTCCAGTAGTTCCTCCGCCCGGAAGCGCCGTTTGAAGGTTAAAACCAGGCATTCCTGTCCCTAACAATTGTTGCATCGTGTTATAAAACTGTTGGGTATATCCTGGATCATATGTCGGAACCATATGATACGTATTCGTATTCGGAACTTCATTGGCTGAGCCAGGGGCTCCTACGATGTAATTTAATGGAGATCCGTTATTCATAACCGGATTCGTTATCGGAGATGATCCCGGAAGCTGTCCTGGAGTCGGGACAGTTCCAGGAGTTCCAACCCCACCGCTTCCAGCAGGTGAACCTCCGGGTAGAGTAACTGGTCCGGTAATATTTCCTGTCCCACTTTGTGATGAAGTCGACGGAGTTCCTGGATAGCTCATAAATTGATTTGAGCCCATTCCAGGAAGAGTCAAAAGACCAGAGCTAATATTCCCAGTTCCACTCTGCATCCCACTTCCGCTTCCGAAAAGCCCAGAAAGACTTTCTACTGTTCCAGCGTTGGATGTGGCCATTTTAAGCTACCTTCCATTCTAGAGAATCCAGAAGACGCTTCTCATCCTCTCGTTCTCTTTCATGTGGGCAGTAACCTCTCATACCAAGAGAGAAATTGCAGTTTATACACAAAACTCGATAGGATTTAGTGATATCAATTCCATTTTTCCTCTCGTCTAGGATATGTCTATAAAGAGTAAAATCGTACATTCCCTTTTCATGTGATTTTCTTCCGTTAATATGATCTAGTGTAAGAAACTCATCTCTAATCTCACCGCAGCACTGACATAAAGGTTTATTATTTCCACAGAGAAGAACGAAAACCATCCTTCTCATATTAGCGGTATTAGTTTTCTGATAATCGTGCATACATATCTTGCACCAAATTTTATGTCTTTTTCTATTAGCTCGATCTAACTGACTCTTAAAATAGTCTTCGTCAGGTTTATTTACATTACATCTACCGCAAATGTTCATTGTGCCCCCCAAACGTAAGGCCGCCTTATATAAGACAGGCGGGATTCTTGTCTCCATTGTTCTTTTCTACGTTTACGCTTCGCGTGAAATAAAAGCCCTGGTTGATTCTTATTATCTGGATCACCATAAAGAAATGTGTGAACGGAAGCGGCTTTCTCATATTCCATTAACTCTTGAAACCCTCTTTGAACGGCGGCCCAAATGAGAATCTCATTCCAATCTCTTGGAAGGAGGATTAGTGTTTGAGCTAAAACATTATCATTTATGGGATGCATCCGACAGAGACGGGCCTGAACTTGGTAATTTTTATCTGGAATCGGGTTAAATCCAATGGTTCCACCAAATCTATACCATTCTGTCGGAATAGAAAAAACTGGTTGAAACTTATCCGTTTTCTGATAATGTGAAACATCGAGCTTCCTTCGATCGTTATTCGCAGGATAGTCGATCCAGATTAGAATATCCAAAAACGCATTATTAACATCCCCTCCTGGGATTAAGCTCGCTTCGGGATATTCTTGAATCGCCGTCGAAAGACTATTACCTCCGGTTAAATTGAACAAAGGTCCGAGTTCCTCAAGTTCTTGGAAGTCGTCTCGATAGTCTGGATTTGAGGCTATTTCTAACAACGAATCCCGAATCCAAATCGCTGCGCGGGCGGTGTCCGTTGTTCGATTCTCACATCGAATGAGAACCTCAGGAACTAGATCATTTATATAGAACTGAATCCCACTTGGAGTTAAAACTGGCATTTAATCTCCTATGGCCAAATAATCGAAGATGGCATAATACCACCAGTCCCAGAAGGAGCATTTATCGCACCGACGGTCCAAGCTCCACTTGGGGGGCGGCCATTTCCATTAATATCAGAACAAAGAGGGATAAGGTTCCCACTACAAAGACTCGTTAAATTAACTCCAACACCGATGAGCCCCGAACCAGCGTTAGGAACTCCTGTACTACTATTAACTCCAAGACTGGTCAACTTATTTCCATGCGAATCTCCTCCACATGAGGATTGCCAATTAGCAAACGTCGCATCGTTCGTAGCCCCACAGACCCAAGGGGAATTTCCGCTAGTCCCGATAGCACCATAAAAGTTATAATCTAAAGTCGTAAACGTAGCCGTCGAACCTGTTACAACGTATTGGCCGTAATTTTCTGTAGCATTATTCTCAGAGATAATAGTAGTACCATAATAATCAATCGCCTCAACATTGCTACCAGTGGTAGAACATCCAAGAAACGTATTATCAGCAAATAGCGAGAATCCAGAGCCAGAATTTTGAGTTCTGGTAGTTATTGGAGGATTTGAATTAAGACATTGTTGAATGGCAACATTATTAAAAACATTCAAACTCGCTGGAGGAGCTACCTCGATAAAAAGGAAATTTGATGTCGTACAGCAGGTACCCCAATTCCCATCTGAACGATTGTTATAAATATATGTTCCAGTAGAATCCGAAGACGTGTTCATATAACTGTGAACACAGTTATGATGAAAAACATTTCCAGTTGTATCCCAATTTGAACCGTCATGGCAATGATTATTGTTAAAAAATAGTGTGCGAGTACCATTTCCACTATACTCAAGTGCCCAGTTATTATGCCATAGCTCGTTGTTATAAATTTTAATCGTTGTCGAATTAAAATGCTCCATAGAGATAGCGTTTCCAGTATCGTGTATATCATTATCGTGTATTAATATATTTCCGGTACAAGCAGTAGCTGCCGATGAGCATTGAAAAATGAAACTTCCACTATCTGCACTAGATGTGCTGTCAGACATGGACGTATGCTGATAAAGATTACGAATAATTAGATTACGAATCTCAATATCATGGCATCCGGAACAACCCTCAAACGCTTGAGTAGTTACCGACTGATGAGCAAGTCCTGATCCATTAGCTGTAGCTTCAACAATTCCTGTTATCCCAGAAGGATATCCTGTGGGATTAGCAGCCTCAGTAGTGTAGCAAGTAGTCCCTGGACCACATGGTGTCCCACCATCGAAAAGAAGATACCCCTGGCTATTGACATTAATAAGAGGTCCAAACGCAGCACTTACTGCGGATGCTAGTTCCCACTTAAATATGAGTGGATTCCCTAACGAACCAGATCCAAGTATTGAAAAAGGACCGACAAATCCACAAAGATGAATTGTGTTTCCACCAATCTCTTCTCCTACTGTTAGAGAGCTTACTGCCCTTGCATCTAAACAATCTGCTCCAGTATTACCACCAGCAGAGGACTGGGCAACATAGATATTAGCCGCCATCGCTGGGGTAGCAATGAATAGTAAAATTAGAATAATAAATTTCAACCTCATCTTAGACCTCTACAGTTAATAGTCGCAGCGCCAGGAGTAATCGAACCGCTTGTATCGTTTATTTGATCGACATTTATCGTATTCGTAGAAACCCAAGTTTTAAGTGAAAGCCCTCCACTAGCGGAAGGAGCATAACCAACAACCGCATTTGTGTCACTATTAAAGGAGCATGAAATGGAATCAGTCGAAGTACTAAGTCCGGTACAAGTAAGGGTATTTGTTGCACGCGCCCCAGAACCTATAGCCCCAGTTGTTAGAGCTATCTGACCGCTACAAATCTCATTCGCAACATTAATCCACGCAGTTCCCTCAGGAGCTCCTAAACCAGCAATTCCAAGAGCCTGCCCAAGGGCAGTCGGGTTAGCTGTTGGAAGGGCAACCCCATTAGGACTCCCTGCTGTAGCTGCTACTGTCCAGCAAAAACTTCCAGAAGATCCACCTTGGTAACAGGTTTGAGCAGAATTTCCACCGTCGTTACGAATTGTAAGAGTATTAGGAATAGAAAAACTCGTTTGAGTTCCTGTAGAAGAATTCCAAGTCCAATGAAGCTCTCTGGATCCTCCGGTTAATAAATCTTGAACCGTCCAGTTATCAGTGACAGAAGAAGATCCGTTCCAGACATTTCCTGTTAATTGAATTACAGGAGAACTTTGATTAAGAATATTAGTTGCTAAAATCGGGTTATTAAGAAAAAGAGTAGAACCATTCCACGTAAAGTTTCCGCTCGAACTTACGGTATTAACTCCACTCCCGACAGCAACTTGGTTATTTGCAACCGAACCTCCAATCGTACCTCCTCCACCTCCGCCAAGTGTAACTTGATTACAAGTTCCATTAACTCCAGCTCCCGTTATGCAGACGGTATAATTGCCGCTTGCGGCAATGAAATTAAAATTTCCATTCGCATCCGCGTTAAATGGATTTGAAATCGAATTGGTTAAAGCGAAATTACTAAAAAGCGTACCTCCAAGTGCAGGAGCACAGGGAGGAGGACTCGTCCATCCGCTAGCGCAGACCGTTATTAAAGCGGAAGCAACGACACGAACATTTCCGTTTGAATTATAGAAGGCAATATCGTGATAGGCTACGCCCTGAGCGTTCGCTTTTGAAGCGAAGCTTAGAAGTGTTAAGAATGTAAACAGATATAAAATCTTTTTCATTATTGTAACCTCACCCATTTACATCCACCTGCGGTGTTGCTTGTTAAAACGGAGCTTAGAATTGCAACTGCGTTCGTGGTTAGTGTTGTACTTCCAACAAAAGTCTCAGAGTTAAAAACCGTTAGGGTTGAAGACGATCCGTTTATATTCCAAAGATTTACGTTTCTTCCAACCCAATCAAGACAGCTTGAAAGAAGAAAAATCCCTCCGTTATTCAAAATTGCGTAGTTATCAGCTTGCTGAAGTTGCTCGCCTTGGCAGGTCCCCTGCACGGTAATCGGCCCCAAACCCGTCGTGCCGTTGTAAGCCGTGACTGTCGTTCCACCGTTCGTAAGGATTTGCCAAACGCCGTTATAGCCTGCGGGAGTGATACCCGCGCAAACCATGCGAGTCCCTACCACAAACGTAGCCGCCGTCCACCCAGCAGAAGTAAATGTCATCGTGTTCGTAGATTCAGTGCCAGCAGTCGTTGCAATCGCCGCCGCCCCTGCCGAGGAGTAGGTGTTCGCCGCTCCGAAGCTCCAGTTTCCGTACAGGCTGTTCATTGCCGCCTGCACCAAGACCGAGACATTGTTGTAGGAGCACGCAGTGGTGTAATGGGTCTGGTCGCCGAGATAGCAAACACCCGTTGCCGCATTGCCTGGAGCGAAGTTCATATCTGCCGCGATATCGATCACCATGTCGGCGTAGCCGTTCGCGACAAATTGACGCGTTAAAGGATTCACATTTTCGGCGAAGGTAAAAGCGCTTGATCCACGTGCGATCATCGTCATCAGCGCGCATTTGGCCCCGAGTTGGTGGACCAGGGTGCAGAATTTTCTTTGGTTCCCTGCCGTCTGCGCCGCCGTTAAGGTCCCTGAATCGTTCGTGCCTTCCCAGTAGTTGAAAAGTGAAAGCTGTGCCGATGAACGGTAAAATGCCGGAATGATGACGGGGAAGTTACTTATCAACGTGCTAGTCTGCTGCCCGGATACCCCACGAACGCCGGTCACTAGGGAATTGTTGAGGGTTAGAAGGGTGGGGTAGGCTACGGAACCTCCGGGCGAGGCGGTCAGCGAATCGCCAACATCAATGGCGTAGCTAACTTGATCCGTTCCGCCCACGCTAACAGGGAAACCGTTGCCCGCTTCTATGGCGGACATCCCGGCGTAATCAGTGGTCACTTGCGGCGCGGTGAGCGCGGCGCTAAAGAATCGTACCCAGTAGACCGTCATCGTCAGGTAGGTTGAGCTGGCAAATCCAGAGCCTGCGGCTGCCCCGCAAATCTGGAAATTATTTCCGGTATCTACGCCCAGCGTGCCCGAGTTTTGAACGAGCTGGCTGGACTGCTGGCCGTTCAGGTAAATCGCGTCCGCGCTTGATCCCTTGACCCAGGTTATGAGTCCGGTTCCATTGAACGCATTCTCATAGGCTTCGCCGAATCCGCCGTTTTTGAATGCTCCGATGTCAGGGGCACCAGTGTTTACCGGCCCCAGAAACGCGTTGCTTGTATCAGCGAGAATGCCACTTGTGTTTGCAGTCCCTCCGCCTCCATTATTTATGATAATCGCCCTCTGTTGCAGTGCGCCAATATTAGAATATTGAACGCTAACATACATTTCAATCGTAACGACACTCGTTGTGATTGAAGTCGGAACCGTAATGTACTGACTACTACCAGAAGTACAGGTAACGCCGCCACCATTAGCCCCGACAACCCAAGCAGGTGCATTGACGAGAGTTAACGGACCGCTATGACCAGATACGTCTATATCAGTTGTCCCAGAACCTTCAGTAAAGCGATAATCTCCGATTATGTTTGTATTAGTCAGTATCGGAGATCCGATTATCCCAACCCCACCAGCAGGTCCCCAAGTACATGGAGAAGGGGCGTTACAGACACGTTGTTGATTAGTAATTGTATTATAATAGGTTGATCCAATAACTGCGCCTGAAATTTCAGCATCATTATAAGCCAGACTATTCGTAGCTGAGGGAGAAGGGAATACAACAGGAGGTGGTGGAGTTAGAGTAACCGATTGATTAGATGTAGTAATACTTACAAACTGATTAAAACAACCAGAGGTAGCCAGAGGACAAACGGTAAAATACCACGTACTTGGAGTAGGAGCGATGCTCGTATTCGTGGTTAGAGTTATAGAGGCTCCACCTGTGGTACTTAGAGTTCCGTTCTGTGTAGGATTTGGGACAGGATTTCCGTTAGTTCGTAACTGAGAAACGGAGAACCCATTCGGAGGCGTAAGCTGAACCGCCCATGTTCCGCTATTCCACGTTTGCGATGAGGTATCAGTAACCTGCAAGGTTACCTGGGCTTTTGCAAAGCATGGAAAAAGCAGAAGTGAAGCTAAAGCTAGAAGGAGTTTTTTCATCTTAATCCTCAGTTTATAGTTACCAGCAATACCCACCCAGCGGGAATAGACTGTAAAGTCAAACCATCAACCCACATAACCTTTCCACGATTCTGAGAGCCCGTCGGGGCAGTAGACGGAAGCTGAGCTTCCCAAACTATGTTACCATTTCGATCAGAAACAAGAAGAAGACCAGCAGTTGGAGTTGCAGAAGTTGCCTGAATTGACATATCCTCTGCTCTTACCATCTGTTGAACTGTGTTAACAAAAACAGATCCTCCACCATCACCAGCGAGAACTGTGTTAAAGGGTTGACCATTTGCAGGGGAGGAAATATTTGTAAGTAATGCTACTGTTGCTGATACGATTCCAGCAACCTTATAAAGACCGATAAATCTTCCGTTCGTAGTTCCAAGAATCATAACATACTGACCAGCTGATAGACCATGAGCGCCAGTAGTAGTTAGAGTCACAGTTCCAAGAGCCGGTGCTCCAGACTGAACGAGTCCGTTAGGGGACGCTGTCGGTGTAACCGCTGCAACAACATCAGCAGAGGTAAAACTCCATGGATTCGAAGAGATGTTCATTTTAATCTCCTAGATGATAAACAAACTCATAGCCGCATGAGCAGCGGAGCTTCTTAAGGTAATCTGTGTCTTAGTAGCGGAAACGCTTCCTGTATAAATATCCGTCGCTATGCTTGCGGTCATGGTAATATAGCCAACAGGAATCCTACCAAGATTATGAGTAATAGTAAAGTCCGTATTAGCCAAACCTGTATCAGGGACAGTGGCCCAGAAGCCGTTGATGTTATCAAGGTTTGTACCGTCTCCAAATCCGATTTGACCTTTTAAAACATAAGCTAGTTGTTGCCAAAGAACTTGAAGCATCCCAGCGAATTTCGCAAGTTGAATGTTCCATGAAGGAACGGTCTTCGTCTTCGGATCCCGAACTTGCGAAGGTAAGAACTGAAAGTTTGGAGTTATTTGTGACATTAATTTCCATCAGCGGAACCACCACGCTGTTCACCTGTGATTTCGTAAATCGGACAAAATTCAATCATATCCGAAGGAGCGCCCGCAGGCCCGGAAACTTTCCACTGTAACCGTAAACCAGTTATGTTGAATTCCACAACTTGAGAAAGAACATCCCCGCTTCCGCTTCCAAGCGTAAAAGTCTGACTTTGGGAAAAACCACGTTCATTCGTTATAGTTATCGTGTAGGTAACTGGGCCATTATCTATAACAACCAAACGAAACTTCTTTATAACATGGCTATGCCTTCTATCCCCAAAGGTATGTTTCGCAGAAACGACTTGCCATCCGACTTCGCTCCGATTGGTAAAATCAACATAACCTACGGTTCCATCTGAGAAACCGAACGCAATCCCTGGCATCTGAAGCGTCGCTGCGAGCGTTGCTGGGGACCAAAATTGCTGTAAAATTGAACCTGAAAGGTCTTCAATTCTTAAAACATTCGATCTTTGAAAGTTATCTAGAACCAAAGGTGTCTTAGAATATTGGAAGGGGGTCCAATTTTCCTCATCTAAATTATAAACCCAAACCGCAACATTCGGGATGATGAGCCAATAAGCATTGAAGATTTCGCCAGCTATGGCATTAGTAACGAAACCCCAGGTGTTCGTTAGACCTCCGGCTTTAAGATCGGCCATAATTCTGGAACGGGCACCGATTCTCTTATGCCCGTCGATCGGATGATCCCCAATAGGAACCATCGAGCTTTGATTGAAATTGTAAACATTATCCGATGCAACTAAGATAGCTTGTTCTTGACCTTCTCGATTAAAGTTATCAAGAGATTTAAGGGCGATTTCTCCAATATATGAGTTTATAATAGGGAGAAAATAGAACGGCGCAGTTCCAACCCCAGTTGGGATAACCTGAACAACTCCCTGATAATGGAAGCCATATCCATATTGACCGAGTTTTATGATACCGTTTATCGGGCCAAGATTGTTAAGATTATCATTTAACCCTGCGTTAAACGAAGTCCAATCCGTCGGATCCCCAGCTCCGCTCCATCTATACCGCTGTGGAAAGGCTACGCCGCCCTCAACTGTGTTTCCAGTCATAAGGTGAAGATCAATTTCAGCCATCGCGTTACATGCTGGAGCGTTAGCGGAGCTAAGAACATACGTTCCGGCTATGCCATCCCAAGTTAAAACTTGATTCGTTCCTTGAGAAAAGCAAAGCTTATATCCGAGGATATCCCAATTCCAAACTTGCGTCGTACCTCCGGTAAGAGCAGGACCTGTTATCTGAGTCCAACTTCCTGGGGTCCCAGGAATCCACTGAAATAATCTTGTCGGAGTTATCGCGCATTGAATATCAACTCCGTTAGAGTTAAAGAATCCAGGAAACGCTAGCGCAGCTTCGTTAAACGGGGCTGTCGGCCATGCAGGCAGCGCAGTAAAACCAGGTCGAACAGAGGCTTTTCCTTGACGAAACAAAATATTCGTCGAATCATAGAACCCATAAGGTTCTATCTCAGTAAGAGGTAATTCACTTTGAACCCCGCCGAACGGCCCGGTTATCGGCCATTCAGGAAGTTCCTCTTGTTGAGTTATAAGCTTTCGATCTGGTATACCAGTCATATATATTAGAAAGCGAAAGCAGACATTCCGCTTGATGTTACTGAGCCTGTAAAGGCTGCGTTCTCCGAAACATTTACGACGAACGGAGTTCCTGTTACATAAGCGAAAGTTCCAGTTGAGTTAAAAACTTGATTTGAGGTTGCTCCACCCGGAGGGCCCGAAATGTTTAACGCAACAGCATAGGACATCAAGATTCCTGTTATTCCAAGAAGTGTAATTTCGAAATCGAAAATCGAACCATTTATAAGAACATTCCCCATTGTAGCGGCATTGCCATTTATGCTATAACCAAGATTCGGAGTCCCAGCAGAGAATAAGACCTGCCCAGCACAATGCATCTTGGCAACGCCAGCGGCGTTAAAACTCCCAGGAACATTGACCGTATTTATGACGGTCGAAGTTATGGGATTAACGATATTAGCTAAAGAGGTGTCGCTAAATTTTGATGTTCCAAAAGGAACTGTTAAAGAATTCCAGCTTGCTCCATTCCATTGATATACGATACCAGTATCAGTGGCGAAATATAGAAGTCCATAACCAGCCCCGCCCCAAGTTGCGTTTAAAGTCTCAGGAGTCGGGCGATTAGCGGTTGTCCCGCTTAGAAGCGAAAGCCTTTGCATTATATCATCTTTTAGATTTCGAATATCTTGACCTAAAAGATTCGCAGCCTGAGTATCCGGAGGTGTAGTAATGTCCCAAACATGATCGAATGTCGGAGGAAATGGCATAAGTTCCTTAAGTGTTTACAGTCTGAACGCTAAAGGCGCGTTTAAGTTTCCTCATATCGCTCTTAAAAGTTTCCGTCAAATCATTCCGATATTGCTTGTCAGGAAGTTTTAGCTTATCGCAAAATTTATACGCTTCATTAAAGGCATCTTCGACATTCGACGCATAGCCTACGGCTACTCCAATTATACCAACACCACCGCTAGTTTTAAACTCTCCTCCGAATTCAGATACTTCATAAGGGTAGAACTTTTCGAGATTATTTCTAGACAATCCGCGTAGCGGTAGGCCTTCTTTAGATTTATAATTTTCGTTAGGCCAGGGCGGGGTCGAAACCCTAACTCCCGCAGCAAAGCCGCTTCTGAGCGGCATGTTAAACGGCCCATTGCCCTTGGCACAATCGGAGATAAACCCTCCGAAGTCCCCGTCAAAGAGACCGTATAACAACGTGGGGAATGCATCATATCCAAATCTGGGCGTAAATTCGAGAGCATAAATGTTACCTTCTTTATCTACGACGGAGTTGATGTCGATGCAACCATTGTAAGAATTTTTTCTAAGAAACTCACCAAGCTTTCCAAGGTTCCGGCATAGAGGACAGTTCCAGTCCTCGCATCGCCAAACAACATTTCCGGTGCACCCGCCTGATGGCCCAATATCACCACACATGAGTTGTTTACGTTCGAGCGTATGATTCGTGGGCTGGATGAAATGATCTTTGGCATACCATGCCTCACTTGAAATACAGGTACCTTCTATAAACTCTTGTAAAACAAACGACGGATCGTTTTCACCAATAATCCCCTTAGCATGATGAAGATAATCGAGAATATCATCACTGCCACTAGAAACATAAGAGGGGACAGTACCGGAGAATTTACCTTCCGGCTTAAAAACGAGACGAACTTCGTTAGAAAGTTCGTTGATGAAATTTTCGGCCTCCTCCCATGAGGTGAATTCCTTGGAGTCGGGTTCTTGAATTCCGCATTCTTTGAAAACCTGAGAAGCGAACTTCCTATCCGATTCTAATTTATCAGCGATTTGGCTTCCTCCGAAAGTAAATGCACCATTTTCTCTAAGAAGATCAAGGGCCGATCCTGAACCAGTACAATCGCCAATAGCGATAGAACCAAAAGAAGGAAGAGTGGCCTTTTCAACGAGATTTTCTCCTCGTTTATCGAGATCAGGGTCTTTAATCATCATGGAGACTTTATGTCCTTCGGATTGCAAACGAATGGCCAAGCCGAGACCATCTCCTCCTTCGGAGATAATAAAGAAGTTACTCACTTACGACCTCGGTTACCTGAAGTCGATGATCGCTAGATTCCCACATCATAACTCTAACCGCGTGAGGCATAATAATACAACCTTCTGACGCATTTCCAGGTTCGACAACTGAATCCCCATGACACATAAAACCAGTCCGCCCGAACATCTCGTTTAGTTGGTCAGGTTCGAGAGGGATGGCATATGGTCCATGAACGTGACTATCGACTGGTCCTTGCATCGTATAGAATCCTACCGGAATCGGACCAACATCATGAATCGCTTGCATTAAGGGATTGTTCTTCCCTTCGGGAGAACCGCTATATCCTTCCCCCGCGAGAACTCCCAAAGGGTTGAACATTCGACCAGTTGCTACTTCGTATGTCCAGGACATTTTAGTTGTAGTTAAATTCGATTAAGCAATCGAAACCATAAAACGTCCCAGTTCCTCCAGCAGGAGTTACAACGGCAAGTTCGAGCCAAAGCTCAGAATCCGGAGAGATGATATAACCTGGAGGGCCGCCCGCAGGGTTATTGATCGCCTGAAGTTGAGCCGTCGTAAGAGCAAAATTAACAACATACGGATTCGCCTGAGCGACGTTAGTAAGACCGTTATTCGCTTGAGCCACAATCGAGACAGGAGTAACCGCGGTATTGTTAACGAAATTCGTTAGATATAAACTGGATTGAAGAGTCGTCATCGGGTTAGTGGTGACAGTATAAATAGTATCAAAACTCAAAAGTCTGAAACCTTTAACCCGATTCAATCTCCTGGGCTGAAGCTGTTGACCAGCATTCATCGAGCCTATTACATCGGGCCGATAAAGTTGTGGCGCAGCTTCACCAGCTACTCCAGTTCCTCCAAAATTCTCCTGAAGGTCTTCGAAGAAACCTGTTCTTCTAAGAAGCATGTTGGTTAGATTAACAGCGAAGAACCCGGTCGTCGAGGCAGCTATTGCTTGGTTATAATTTCCAAGTGCTGTTCTCGTTAAGGTAAATGATCCTGCGGAGGTTGTAGTGATGAAATCACCTGGACCAATAAAAACTCTCCCGTCGTTAAAACCGAGAGATTGCATGTATCTAGATTCTGTATGTGGCATTTAACCCTCCTAGGGTTGTGCATCAACTAAAGCAACTAATTGCCCAAACCGCTAATATCATCACCTTGATTCTCTTTCAGAATTTCCGCTACGCGGAGTTCATCTTCTGATGTGAAATTCAACAAATCTTGTATCATTATGGGACGCTGCCAGGCAATTGGATCATCAAAGCAAGTTTCGCATAAGATTAAACCCAATTGCCTTCGCAGCT
>Ga0210398_10000460_pt1 | contig 46619 bp, 37 predicted proteins | sample IncBWC4OmetaG_FD_161047 | JGI IMG/M metagenome (GOLD analysis project Ga0210398, IMG submission 161047) | Forest soil microbial communities from Barre Woods Harvard Forest LTER site, Petersham, Massachusetts, United States - Inc-BW-C-4-O | ecosystem: Environmental > Terrestrial > Soil >...
CGTTTGTTTCGGTGCACCTATTGATGGTGATCAAGCTGGGGATTAATGAGTGGCCGATGCCGGGGCGATTGGTGCGCAAGGCGACATATATCAAGGAATACCACGAGCTGGTCAAGAAGGACGGCATGCGGTTCTTCCCGGACGGCATGGGGAAAGATCTACTGTTCGATGGCTTCATCCTGTTATCGATCGCGGCATGCGCCATCTATTACGGCCCGTTCGGTCCGTCTGGCCCGCCGAATCCCACGATTATCCAAACCGTTCCGAAGCCGGATTTCTTCTTTCTCTGGCTCTATGCGGTACTTTCCTTCCTGCCGCCGTCCATGGAAACTCCTGCGTTGCTGATTGGACCCGTAGTGGTAATTCTCGGCCTGCTCTTTTTGCCGTTTGCATTCGGCGAAGGCGAAAAGAGCTGGCGGCGACGGCCCGTGGCCGTGCTCACGATTTTGCTGGTCGCGGTAGCGTTGGGAACATTCACGCACCTTGCAGAACATACCCCGTGGAGTCCCGTGATGGATGCCTGGAGCGGGATCCCGATTCCGTCCGAGTTTCTGCACAACCGCACGGCTCTCGAGCGACAAGGCGCGCTGGTTTTTCAGGTGAAGCAATGCCACAACTGCCATGCGCTCGACAATCAGGGCGGAAAGCGCGGGCCGGCACTGGATGCCGTGGCCGTGCGTTTGACGCAAGACCAATTGATTCGGCAAGTGATTCAGGGCGGCGGCAACATGCCTGCTTATGGAAAGAATCTGAGCCCTGCGGAGACCACGGCGCTGGTGGCATTCCTGGAAACGCTGCATCCCGCCGGACAATCGCCGGCGCGCAACGCTTCGCAGACCATCGTGCAAAGCTCTGACGCGGCCGCGCCCGGCTCCGGTCATCCCTAGAATTGAAATGAATGCTGACGCTCTAGGCATTTTGCAGTCCTGGTCCGCTCCGCTGGGGCTTGACCTGGCTCTGGGTCTCACCGCTTTGGTTTACGCGCGTGGCTGGCTTCGCTTGCGCTCTGCGTTCCCTGGGCTGATTTCGCTGGCGAGGCTTGCTGCCTTTTTTTCCGGAATTGCTTTCGTGTGGGTGGCAATCGGGTCTCCGCTGAATGCGTTTGATGACGTGTCGCTCACGGTGCACATGGCGCAGCACCTGCTGCTCATGGCCATCGCACCGCCTTTGATCTTGCTGGGCGCTCCAGCGCTGCCGCTGCTTCATGGATTGCCGGGGTGGCTGGCGCGTGGCGTGGTTGGTCCATGCTTGCGATGGGGCCCGGTGAAACGGCTCGGGCGTTTTGTCACGCGCGCGGCGATCGCTTGGCTTGTTGCGGCCCTGGCGTTAATCGTGTGGCATATCCCGGTGGTGTTTGAACTGGCGTTGCGGTTGCAGTGGTTGCATGAGGTCGAGCATGGCTGCTTTTTCGGGGCTGGTCTTGTGTTCTGGTGGCCGGTGGTGCAGCCGTGGCCGAGTGCTGCAGCGGCGCCGCGATGGATTATTCCCCTGTACCTTTTCTGCGCCACGCTGCCTTGCGACGCACTCTCCGGTTTTCTGGTGTTCTGCGACCGCGTGGTGTATTCGTCTTATCTTTCCGCGCCGCGAGTCTTTAGGATTTCGCCGCTGCAGGATCAGGAATGCGCGGCGGCGCTGATGTGGGTGTGCACGACGATTATATTTCTGATGCCTGCGGTCGTGATCACAATTCAGTTTCTGGCACCGCAGAGCGCGGAGTTGCCGGGGGCAGGTTTGGCAGGGGCTTCCGGCATGGCAGGGAAGCGCCTGGATGCGGCGAAGTGGAAAATCGTCTAGAGATGCCACGTGAATCGAGGGTTGACACGCTAGCTGGAACCTGACGTGCGCGCCCGAGCACCGGGAATCCAAGTAGCTTTAGCTGATTGTCCGGCTATGTTAAAATTGAGCCTGGAGCAAAAAATGCATTCGTTTGGCAAGATTTCGCGGGGGCTGCTGGTGGCAGGTGCGATGCTGTGTTTGTTCGCGCTGACCGGCGCGCGTGGACAAGCGCGCGACGAGTCTACGCAGCAAGCGCAGGAACATCTGCTGCGGCTTTACAACACGCACACGGGCGAACGGATTTAGATTGTGTTCCGTCGCGGGGAGCAATACATTCCCGGCGCGCTCGCCAAGTTGGATTATTTCCTGCGCGACCATACCACCGGCGACGTTCGGCATTTCGATCCGCGCTTATACGATATTCTCGCCGATCTCACTTCGTCGGTGGGGCAACCCAATGGCGAGATTGACATCGTGTGTGGCTACCGCACTCCTTCGACGAATGAATCGCTGCGCGCCCATACCACCGGAGTCGCGAAGAACAGCCTACACATTCAAGCGGAAGCAATTGACCTGCGCATGCCGGGAGTTGACACGCTCACTTTGCGCCGGGCGGCGCTGGAGTTGCGTCGCGGCGGCGTGGGCTACTACCCTCATTCTGACTTCATCCACGTCGATACCGGCCGCGTGCGCCAGTGGTGTTTTGACTGCCCTGCTCGCTTGATTACGGGCAACTAACCACTAACCGGGATACGGGTAACCTTTATCGAGGACTTTCTCGAGCGTCGCGTCGTGCCCGTAGATATCATCGTAAAAGTGCACGGTGCCATCCTCGGTGACGATCGCCGTGGCGTACACGATCAACACTGGACTCGGATGTGCCAGGTTTACCTGCTGGTTGGGGCTTCCATTGATTGCCGCGCGCACGCGATCGGCGTTCCACCCCGGATTATCGCGCAGGACCCAGACAGCTAGGTCGACGGGTTTTTCGAGGCGAATGCAGCCATGACTGAAATCACGCCGGCTCTTTGCAAAGAATTCCTGCGCAGGCGTATCGTGCATGTACACGCTGTAGTCATTTGGAAAAATGAACTTCACAAGTCCCAGCGCATTCTTAGGTCCGGGCGCTTGCCGGATAAAAAGTTTTCCGGCCCGGAGTTGCTGCAGCACGTCGCCGGTTACAGGTCCTGACGCCACCACCTCCTGCCGGCTGTTTACGACTTCAAATCCCTTCGCGGAGAGATAGTTCGGATCACGCGCCACCTTCGGAAGGTATTCCGATTTGGCGATGGAATAAGGAACGTTCCAATAAGGCCGGAATATGACGTACTGCATGCTGTCTTCAAACACCGGCGTGTTGTGGTCATACGCTTTGCCGACGACCACGTTCATGGTCAGCGCGACCTTGAAGTTTTCGTCGTAAGCGCGCAGACGAAATTCCGGAATGTTGGCGACAATCGGTGCGGCGTGCAGGCCGAGTGGTAGCCAGCGCCAGCGCTCCAATGTCAGCTGCATCTGGCGCACGCGAGTGCTGAGCGGCACATTTAGATCGGCCAGCGTCTGCGTGGTAATTCGTCCATCCGCGGTGCGGCCGAATCGAGCCTGAAAATGTTTCAGCGCGTCCACCAGCGGACCTTGATACACGGTGCTGTCGGCTGGGACGGTGGCGTCAGCCGGTAGGTCGCCGACCACGCGGAGCAAGGCGATCAGCTGCGGCACGCCGGCATAGGAATCGCCCGGCGCGATCGTTTTTTGAATGGCGGGAAGTTGCGGCCCGTTGTATTCCTTCGCATACGCCAAATAGTCATGCAGCGCCTGGATCGTGCGCTGGTAGCCCGGGTAGGGAGGTTCGACTTGAACAAGGGCTGCGGCAACGTCGGGGGCGTCCACCACATTCGTTTTCACGAACTGCGGCAAATTATATTTCTTGGACCGGATGTCGAGCCCAAAATCGAAGTGCTTGGGATTCACCCTTCCGATATGGAGGTCCGAGATATATCTCATGACGCAGACGGTGAGCGCGACATCAAATTGCACGGCATCTGTTTCCGAGGGCTGTGATGCCGGGGATTTGAGTTTCGCCAAGCGGTCGCTCCAACGCGGGCCGTCGTAATCTTCGACAGACAAGCCTTTTTGGTCGGCTTGCAACAGAAGCGCGATGACCTGTTGCGCTTGCGGGGTGGGCTGCATACCGCGGACCCACGGGAGGGAATTGCCGTACGAATCGTAAAACTCCTTCACCAGCTTGGTGTAATCGCTGAAATCGGGCCAGCGCAGTTGCGCGAGCTTTCCGGAGTTGATCGTGCCGCGCAACACGGCTTGGCCTTCGGGGCCGAGCTGTTCGGGCGGCGCGGCGGCGGATTGCGCGGGGGGTCCCGATTGCGTGCGCGCGTGCGCCCTCGAGGCAATGTTGTGACCGTAGAAGAGCGCGACTGCGATGAGCGGCACGATGTATGCCAGGAACTTGGGAATTCGCGATTGCTTCATTGGATTTCTCTCCACTTGTTGAGAAGCCTCTACGGCTGTCCCCCCGCAAATCAGATAGATGCGCGAGAATGGCTACCGCGTCAAACTATTTGGCCGTCCTCATTCTGCCTGTAGATACGGTGTCTTCCGTCGCGTCTCCGCACGAGCGATGCGGATTCGAGAGAAGCAGATTCTATAACATCTAGGGTGGAGTTGGACGTGGTGCTACGGCGGCATAGACGGGATGCGATTCAACGCGGACTCTAAATCGCAAGCGAAGTTGGCCGGGTGCGCTAAGAGCCGCTGGATTGCGCCGATTTCTTCGCCGGACACGCGATGCCCCTTTTGGTGGCGAGTTCGGACGCCCACAGAAGAATGTCAAACAGGCGAGCTCTTTGCAAATTGTCTAAGCCGCGCATGGGATGAACCAGTCCGGCTGCTTGCTGCGCGCAGCAATGCAGGAAGCGGTCGATCGAGACGGACGCGGCCTCCCCGGGATCGGCGAAGCGGTTCGCGCTGCACTCATTCAGGCGTTCGTAACAGCACGCGATGAAATGGTCCACGCACAAATGTTTCAGTTCCAGCGAGGACATAGCCGGGCGTCCGCAATTTCCGGCGTCACAGCGGGCGGGTTTCTGCGCTAGCGATGGCTGGTCTTGTTGCGACGCAGATGTTTGCTTTTCATCCGAGAATTGCTGCGTGTCTTCGTTCATCAAGTTCATGGGTCCCAAGGCCTCGAATTGCGCGTGGGTGATGCCGCTCACGCGGTTGATCCATTCCGAGTTTACGTTTCTTGTCAGCACATGCGCGCACCGGACAGCTCCCTGTTCCGCGGAGCTGTCTCGGCGGCATCGGACCGCTCCGCTTCGTAGGTATGAACCTTCACCCGCACGTCAATTAGCGCGGCAACGAGCTTGCGTACCAAGGGAGAATCCTCCCAGTGATTTTGCGTGGCCTGCGCCGCTGTGTCCCACAGGCTGAGCACGCGAATCAAGCGCGGCTCTTTGTGCGAGGTCAACACGAAGACGCCGGCGAAGCCAGTTTGCCGCTCAAGAATTTCGGCGACCTCGCGGCGCATGCAGTTCCGTAGATGCTGTTCTCTTCCTGGCTTGGCAACGAACTCCACCGCCCGTGCGTTCAATTTAGCAGCCTCCAGGTCTTGATTCGATTCCAAGAAGACGCGCGCGAGACGAGGATCGAGTTTGCCAATCGCATTTGCAGGCGCGTCCAATTTCAGATAAGCGTGTGAACTCATTTCGAAAGTCCTCGTTTCCGCCCGAATTCGAAGGGGCGCAGATGGGGAGGCGCACCCCGGTGGGGTTCCCTGACCGTCAGGGCCGGGGCGCGCCCGGGGGATGGACCTCGGCTTTTCGCCATCGGATGCAATGGGCCGCCTGGTGCACCAATCCAATCTCAGTACAAGTACGCATAGGTAGTGCGCTGGCGGCTCGAATCGTTTCAATTGCGAATGAAATATTTTAGGGCGGCCGCAACGCAAATGAACTGAGGAAGGAACCAGGATTGAGGTCCGGTAGTCCCGGACTGGGGTCCGATTGCGCTGTTCGTCAATGGCGGGATATACTCGCTAGCCTTCGAGGCGCGCGTGGAATTTTTCTCGTTTGATGAGGCCTACCTTAAGCGTCTCCGGGAACGGGACTTCCCGACGGAGCAGCATTTCGTCGCGTATTTTCGCAAACTGCTGGTCATCAAGTTGAGGTCGCGACTGCGAGGTTCGCAGGCTGTAGAGGATATTGCGCAGGAGACGTTTCTGCGGGTATTCAAGGCGATGAGTTCCGAAAGGGGAATCCGGCAGCCAGAGAGGCTCGGGGCTTTCGTTAACTCCGTTTGCAACAATGTGTTACAGGAGTTCTATCGGTCATCGGACCATGCCGCGCCGGCGGATGACGATACGCCGGAGCCTGTTGATAAAGTGCTCGACCTGGATGGATTCCTGGTCAGTAAAGAGACCCGGGAGCAGGTACGAAAGGTACTAGCACAGCTTCCCGAAAAGGACCGGCTGTTGCTGCGCGCTATCTTCCTGGAAGAAAAGGAGAAAGACCAGGTTTGCACTGAGTTTGGCGTGGACCGCGATTATCTGCGGGTGTTGCTGCACCGCGCCAAGAACAACTTCCGCGCTTTCTATGTGAAGAGCGGGGCGGAAGGGCCACGAGCACCGAAACAATAGAGAAACGGGATGAAACGAATCGGGGCCTGGCGTCACTACTGGTAGGACGGAATACATGCAACACGCACAAGCTATCCAATTGAAAGCCGCTGAGCGCTACGTACTCGGGGAATTGTCGAGCGACCTCCGCGAACAATACGAGGAACATTTCTTCAGCTGCGTAGAATGCGCGGAAGAGTTGAACCTGGCGGCGGCGTTCTTTGAAAATAGCCGGGCGGCCATGGGATCCGAGCCCGTTCTGCCGCCCGTCCGTCTGCCGGTGGCTGCGAGGCAGCAGCCGGCTTCGAGTGGTTGGCTCGACGCGTTGCTGCGGCCGAGCTTCGCGGTGCCGGTGTTCGCGGCGTTGCTTCTGTTGGTCGCGTACCAAACTTTTCTGGTGATTCCGCGTCTGAAGGGCACAGTGACACAATCCGTTGCGACTTTGGCATCCGCGCCGCAGGCGTTGGCGTCATTTTCTTTGATCACCGCGGATTCGCGCGGCGGGGAACCGTTGAGGGTGACGGTTACGCCCGGCCAGCCTTTCAGTTTGTATTTTGATATTCCTCCGGATGGACATTATTCCTCGTACGTGTGCGAATTGCAGAACGCTGCGGGCAAGACGGAATTCTCCTTGAACATTTCCGCCGAACAGGCTAACAATGCCGTGCAGTTGCTGCTTCCTTCTTCGAGCTTGGGGCCCGGCAAGCATGTGCTGGTTGTTCGTGGTCTTGGGACGCAGGACGGCGCGCCCGGTAGTGGGACCGAAGTCGCTCGCTATCCATTCACACTCGTAGTCTCGCAGTAAATAATCCAATCCTGAGGCGGGAGGGCAATTCCGATGGCGACGGACCCCATCAAGAAGACATATATCTACAATGCACACGCGTACGGTTTCAGCGGCGCGATTGATCGGCCGTTCGCGCACTCGAAGGAGGTACATGCTGGAAGCGCGCTGCCCAGCACCGGCGGCTTTGAGAAGGCGCGCGCTGAGAATTTTCGCCTGCAGGAAGTCTTCACGTACGGGGCGGCCCATACTGTGGTCAGCGGAAATAAGAACGAAAAGGATGGCAGTTTTAACGCGCTGGCTAGCGCTACGCTCGAGGGATTGAACATTTTGGACATGGTCACGGCGGATCGCATCGTTTCCCGCGTGTCATCCAAACAATATATAGATGAGCCCGAGCCGACCGTGCTCACTCTCGGAACACGAATTGAAAACTTGCGTATCGCGGGTTGCGCGGTCCAGGTTGAGTTCGATAACGACCTATTCCGCCGGCTCGGCACCTTTAAATCCTTTCTAGACGAATACAACGGGAATCAGCAGACGCGGGAAATGCTGCAAACGCGTCTGCTCGGCAATAAGCCTAAATCCGACGTACCGGAATTTCTTCACCAGAGGTATAACTGGTTCGACAAGGACAAGTTCGGTGCGAAGGGGATCGTGCTTTGCACTCTGGTCAAGGAAATCAAGACCAATTGCCCGGAACTTCAGATATACGGGAATGTCGTGGTCGTTCCGCAATTCGGCAAGATTTATTTCGGCGAAATCCACCTGCAGCGCGATCAGCGCGAGCTTTCCACGTTCCGCGTGGAACTGGGTTCAGCGGTCGGCGGGTCATCGAACGGCCCTGGCGGGTCAGGGGGAGGCTCCACTTATCCCTGAGGCTTTTTTCCCTGGTCCTTACATTCGTCGCACTAGATGGGTGTAACTGGCGTGCAGGTACTACGCCGGCGAGGAAATACCGCGATGCTCGAATCGAATTCGAGAAAGGCGACTACAACCGTGCCTCGGCGGATGCCGACACTTCGTACCGCCAGTACGCCGCCAGCGAATTAGAATGGGCGTGGCGGTTTCGCGTGCTCGAAGCCGAAGTGCTTGTTTCGCGCGGGCTGAGCACGGATTCTCTCGCGCTCCTACAGGATCCGCTACCCACAAGCCTCGCCCATAGCGACATTGCCGTCAGGAAAGTGTTGTATGAGGGGCTCGCTGATTGTTCCTTGCGCCGATTTGACGTGGCGAATCAGCAGATTGCACAAGCTGAACAGCTCGCCGAGACCGACCAACCGGGCCTATTGGGGGAGGTCTTGCTTGGCCGCGGAACGTTGGCCTTTCTGCAGGGCGACCTCTCCGCCGCCCGAGCGCACTTCCACCAAGCGCTTGAGCATGCCCGACAAAATCATCAGAGCTACATCGAGGCCAAGGCCCTGGGAAGCCTAGGGCTCGTATCGCAACAACAGGAACACTACGACGAATCCATCGATTGGTATGCACAGTCAATCGGCGTCTCTCAACTCCTTGGCGCTCGAGCAATCACCGCCAAAACTTTGGGTAACTTGGGCTGGAGTTACTACCGAATGGGGGATGCCGACAGAGCGCTCGCGCTTTCCACCGAAGCAAAGAACCAGGCAATTCGCTTGGGTGTGGACAAGGACGAGATGCTCTGGCTCAGAAATATCGGGACGATTGAGGGCGGCCAGCGCTCTTACCATGCGGCAGAGAACGATTACCTCACGGCGTTTAACCTTGCAATCAAATTGGAAAACAAAGCCGTAGCTGGAGAATGCCTGCACGATCTCGCGATTGTCGAGTTCGAGAGCGGAAATTACGACGGCGCTGCACGGCATGTTCGCCAAGCGCTTGAAATGGAGCGCGCCAACCACGATCGCTCGATGGAACTCTATTCAATCATGACCCAAGGATACATCGAGGGAGAAAAGAAGGAGTTCCGGCCGGCTGAAGCGGACCTGCGCGAGGTGATCACGGATCGTAATTCAGACACATATTTGCGCTTGCAGGCACAGGTCGGTCTCGCCAAGGTGTACGTAGATGAGAAACGGCCAGTGAACGCTGATGAATATTTTCGAAAAGCGATGACAACAATCGAGGAAAGTAGAGCCTCGCTCAGACAGGAAGAGTTCCGACTATCATTCGTGTCGGGCGTCGTGGGCGTTTATGACGATTATCTCGGCTTTTTGGCTGCGGAAGGAAAAACGCACGAAGCGCTGCAGGTTTCAGAAGCCAGTAGAGCGCGTACGTTGGCCGAGGGGCTCGGAATTAGCTCAGCTTCTCTCCGCTTTCCTGATAAGGATTTCGACTCGCGGCGATATTCGAAGAAGGCGAATGCCGTTCTTTTTGATTATTGGCTTGGCGCGGACCATTCCTATTTGTGGGCGATCACGCCGGATCGGGCGCAGCTTTTCACGCTGCCGCCGGCCGTGGAAATTGATCCACTGGTGCAGTCGTACCGACAGGCGTTGCTGGGGTCGCGCGATGTGCTGGAGACCCAGAATGCGGCGGGGCGGAAGCTTTATGATTTGCTGGTGGCGCCGGCGGCGAAAATGATACCGAAGGGGGGGCGGGTCACGATATTGCCGGATGGCAGCCTGTATGGATTGAATTTCGAGACTTTGCTGGCGCCTTCGCCGCAATTGCATTACTGGATCGAGGACGTGGGTGTTTCGTACGCCAATTCGTTGACGCTACTGGCGGCTGGGGCTTCGCGGCGTGTGGCGCCTGCGAAGAAACTTCTGCTGGTGGGGGATCCGGTATCTCCGGACGCGGAATTCCCGAAATTGCCGCAGGCGGCGGCGGAAATGACCGGGATCGAGAATTATTTCTCCGCAGCCGAGCGCACCGTTTTTTCGGGTGCGGAGGCCACGCCCGATTCGTATCTGAACAGCCAGCCCGCCGGATTTTCCTACATTCATTTTGTCGCGCACGGCACGGCGAGCCGCACCAGTCCGCTCGATTCGGCGGTGATTCTCTCCAGGCAAGGCGACGAATACAAGCTGTATGCGCGCGACATTATTCAGCATCCTTTGCACGCGGACCTGGTGACGATTTCGGCGTGCCACGGCGAGGGCGTGCGCACTTATTCAGGGGAGGGGCTGGTCGGTTTGTCGTGGGCATTCTTGCGCGCCGGCGCGCATGGCGTGATCGCCGCGTTGTGGGAGGTGAATGATAATTCCACGCCGCAACTGATGGATCATCTGTATTCCGAAATCGGCAAGGGTGTGCCGCCGGATGCGGCTCTGCGCGACGCGAAGCTGGCGCTTTTGCATTCTGGCGGCATCTATCGACGGCCGTTTTATTGGGCGCCGTTTGAGTTGTACCGGGGTTCGTAGGTCGCTGCTGAAAACGTTGCGCGCCGCTACGAATTGCGCGAAGTTCCAATGAAGAACATGTACACGACCAGCAAGATTGCGAAAATTGCGGAGATCATGACTCCCGCGACTCGATCCCATGTGCTCGTGAATTGCACTTCGACTTGATGGGCGCCTGCCGGTAGCGCTATTAGCGTCTGCGCGGTTTCTGGAGCCGCGCCGGGCGAAATTAATTTGCCGTCAACCTGTACGCGCCATCCTGGATAGTTTAATAGCCGTAATGCCAGGGTTCTCGGCCCGGCTTCTTGCGGTGCAAAGCGTTTCTCGTTCGCGGTCCAGCGCTCGATGTGCACGCTGTTGTCATGTATGGGCTTCAACGCGCCTGCGTCACGATCGAACTGCTGAATGCGCGACGCTGGTTTGGCCATCATTTCACCCAGTGCGTCGGCGCCGGGCAATTCGTAGCGATCGCAGCCTAGCGGTTGATATTCGTCGGTGCCTTCGTAGCCGCGGCCTGCTTGAATTGCCCTGGAGAGAACCGGAATGTCTTCGCTGTCCCACCAGCCGTCGTTCACCAGGGCAACGGCAAGCGTCGCGAGAGCGATGGTGATCGCGAGGCAGGCCACCCAAGGCCGCTTGGCGCGTCCGATGGCCGCCGCGAAGAAAAAAGCAAACACGAAATTCAGCACGCCGAGCCAGCGCCAGGGGAACTGCACAAATTCCAGTTTGGGCAGCCAGCGCCACAGAAACAGGCTGGGCGGGAACATCAACAGTGTGGCGGCGGCTCCGAGAGCAAGGAGCACGCACCAGATCCCCGGAAGCTCCCTGCGGCGGCGCGCGACCAAAACCGCCGCAATGCCGGTGAGCAGCATCACGCCCATCGCCACGCCGGAGACCTTCCAGTTGAAGATCAGAAATTCGGGATCGATCGCGCGGGTGAATAGAAAGTTTTGCTCCGGGCTGAGAAGGTCCGCGAGAGCCTGATGAATCTGGACCCAACGTTGCTCATAGGCCGCGGGGAAAATATAAAACGCGGCGAGGCCAAAGCCCGTCGCCATGGATGTGCCTCCGAGAATCAATGGCTTGATGCTGCGCCGCAAGATAGACGCCACGAAGAAGAGCAGCATCAGGGAGTAGGTGGCCAAGACCGCGGCTGGCGCGTTCGCTAGCCAAATGAGGGCGAACGGAACGGCGAGAAATTGAAGGCCGCGCCAGCCCTCGCGCAGCATGCGCACTGCGCCCCACAATGCCAGGGGAAACAGAGCGCTGGCAAGAAGTTCGGCGAAGTCGCTGCGGTAGTAGACGATGATCAGGTGATACGGATTTATGGCGTAGAGCAGCGCGGCGGCTGTGGCTTCGCGCGGCGTGAGCCATTCGCGCGCAAATCGCCACATCGAAAATCCAGCGAGCATAAGCGCCAGCCAGATAAATGCTCCCGGCGCCATTCTCCACGGCAGCAGGGAACCGAGCGTTGCGCCGAGCATCCAGGAGCCCGGGGGATAAAAAATAAAGCGCGGCTCTCCGTAGCCCCAGTTGGCCCATTCAGCCCAGCGCGGGAATGGGACACCTTCGCGCCATTGGCCCGCGACATCCAGCCAGGACGCGAGATGAAATTGGAAATCGTGGCCGGACGCGTTGCCCAGAAAAAACATGGGCGCGATCACGGCGGTCGCAGCAATTGCGACCAGCAAAAGGGCCACACGCGGCGAGCCTGCGGGTGCGTGCGATGCAGGTCCGGTGGTTACGCTCGAGTGAATTGTTTTCGTCCCATTCGAAATTGCCAGAGCCAACAGTTAGATTTGCATCCGAACCGAAAGAGAATACTCAATCGCGCGCGCCTTTTGCCACTCGCGCCACCGGCGATTGCAGTCCGTGGCGAGCCGCGATGCGTACTAGAGTATGCGGGGAAGCGGCCCGCTTGCCAATACGCTGCCGCAGCAGGTAGAGTTCTTGAGGTTTGATTGCAGCTTGTAATTGCCAAATGATGCTGCCGCATCACGAAACTCGCAATCATGAGCATGCTTGGGATTGCCGATAAGGGATGGGAATGGATTCCACGTCAACCGCCGAAGAACAGAGACTGCAGGCCAGCACCGAACGCGTCGCCCACTGGAAGCGTTGGGGCCCTTATCTGGCCGAGCGGCAATGGGGCACGGTGCGTGAGGATTACAGCGCCAATGGCGACGCGTGGGATTATTTTCCGCATGATCACGCGCGCTCCCGCGCCTATCGCTGGGGTGAAGACGGCATCGCCGGCTTTTGCGATCGTCACCAGCACATTTGTTTCGCTCTGGCGCTGTGGAATGAAAAAGATCGCATCCTGAAAGAGCGGCTTTTCGGTTTAACCAACAAGGAAGGGAATCACGGCGAGGACGTCAAAGAGTATTACTACTATCTGGACGCCACGCCGACCAGTTCCTATCTGCAATTTCTCTACAAGTATCCGCACACAGCGTTTCCCTACGACCAACTGCGCGAAGAAAACGCCAAACGCACGCGCCACCAGCCGGAATACGAGCTGATTGATACCGGAGTATTCGCCGACAATCGCTATTTCGATGTATTCGTGGAGTACGCGAAAGTCACGTTTGAAGATATTGTAGTGCGCATTACGGCGTGGAATCGCGGCCCGGAACCCGCGCGGCTGCATCTGCTCCCCTCACTGTGGTTTCGCAATCGCTGGGACTGGGGCGACGCGTACAACACGCCGCAAGCGGCGCGCGTGCCGGGATTCCAAGGCGGCGAGCTATTCGAATTGACTGAGTTCCATTACGGCCAGCGCTGGCTGGCGATCGAGGGAGCGCCGGAGGTGCTCTTCACCGATAACGAAACGAATATGGAACGTTTGTTCGGGCAGAAGAGCAAGACTCCTTACGTGAAGGACGCTTTCCACCGCTATCTTGTGAATGGCGAACGCGGCGCGGTGAATCCGGCGATGACCGGAACAAAAGTTGCCGCGCACTTTGCTTCGGAAATCGCGCCGGGCCAGAGCTGGACGATCCGTGCGCGGCTGACGGATCAGAACCTCGCGGAGAATCGTACGCCGGCGAGCGAACTTTTCGGCCCGGCATTCGACGCGACCTTCGACCAGCGTAAGAAAGAGGCGGATGAATTTTACGAAAAGCGTATTGACGCAAAACTGAGCGAAGACGCGCGCCGCGTGCAGCGCCAGGCATTCGCGGGCCTGCTGTGGTGCAAGCAGAGCTATCACTACGATGTGCGCCGTTGGCTGGAAGGCGATTCGACGCAGCCGAAACCCGACGCCAACCGCATGAATGGCCGCAACCACGAATGGACGCACCTCTACAATTCCGACGTGATTTCCATGCCGGACACGTGGGAATACCCGTGGTACGCATCGTGGGATACGGCGTTCCACTGCGTCTCGATGGCGCTGATTGATCCGGAATTCGCGAAGCAACAGCTGATTCTGTTCCATCGCGAGTGGTACATGAATCCCAGCGGCCAGGTTCCCGCCTACGAATGGAATTTTTCCGATGTGAATCCACCGGTATTGGCCTGGGCGGCCTGGCGCGTTTATAAAATCGCGGGACGCGTGGAGGGGAAGGAGGATCGCAACTTCCTGGTGCGGATGTTTCACAAACTGTTGCTGAATTTTACGTGGTGGGTGAACCGCAAAGATCCCGAAGGGAAGAACGTATTCGAAGGCGGTTTCCTGGGCCTGGACAACATCGGCGTATTCGACCGGTCATCGCCACTGGGACCGGGAAATTTCATCGAGCAGTCGGACGGCACCAGTTGGATGGCCATGTTTTGCCTGGACATGCTGGCGATGTCCATGGAACTGGCGCACGACGACCCGGCATATGAGGATGTGGCCAGTAAATTTTTCGAGCACTTTGTGTACATCGCGCAGGCCATGAACGACATTGGCGGTGAAGGAATCGGCCTGTGGGACGAAAACGATGGTTTTTACTACGACGTGCTGCACCTGGGAACTACCAATCTTTTGCCGATGAAAGTCCGTTCGATCGTAGGTCTGATCCCGCTCTTTGCAGTGGAGGCGTTTGAACCCGAGGATTTGGCCCGAGTACCCGATTTCGTCAAGCGCATGGAATGGTTTCTGGCGCACAATCCGGACGTTGCGGAGCACGTGGATATGTCCGAGCGCACGGACAAAGGCGCGCGGCTGCTATTGAGCATCGCCAATCGCAAGAAACTCGAGCGCATCTACAAATATGTTTTGGATGAAAATGAATTTCTTTCCCCCCACGGCGTGCGGGCGCTTTCCAAATATCACAAGGATCATCCGTTCGTTTTGCATGTGAACGGTCTTTCGCAGGCAGTTGATTACGAACCCGCGGAATCAACGGGGAGTATGTTTGGCGGCAATTCCAATTGGCGCGGGCCGGTGTGGTTCCCGCTGAATTTCCTGATGATCGAATCATTACAGCGCGTGCACTACTACTACGGCGACGGTTTCAAAGTGGAATGTCCCACGGGATCGGGTCGGCAAATGACGCTCTGGGAGGTGGGCCGTGAAGTTTCCCGGCGGCTCTCGCACATCTTTCTCCAGAAGGACGGGCGCCGTGCGGTGTATGGCGACATTGAATTATTTCAGAAGGATCCGTACTGGCGCGACCTGATTTTGTTCTACGAGTATTTCAATGGCGATAATGGCGCGGGTTTGGGCGCGAGCCATCAGACCGGGTGGACGGCGCTGGTGGCCAAATTAATCGAACAGAGCGGCGAATAGCCGGCAGCCTTTCGCGCCGTTCGTCGCGCTCAGAAATCCGTGACCAGTCCCAACCCCAGCGAGACACGGTTGATGTAATTGAAATACGCCACGGTCAGGACTGTTTCGCGCACGGCGGCGTCGTCCCAGCCGGCCTGCTTCAACGCGTCGGTATCGGATTCTTCGATGTCATCCGGGTGGCGCGTCAATTTGTCCGCGAATCTGAAAAGCGCTTTCACGTTGGAATCCACTGCCGCATTTTCGTAATCCGCGGTGAGTTTCCGCGCCAGCGCCTTGTCCACCCCGAAGCGCCGCAGCAACTCCATGTGAAACATCACGCAGTATGTGGAAGAGTTGATGCCGCTGACAACCAGACCGATCTGCTCCTTTACGATCATGGAGAGGGCGCCGTCGGCCATGACCGCGTCGCTCATCTGCAATTGCGCTTCGATCACGGCGGGTTTGGCGCCCAACGTCTTGAAATAGTGCGGCAGAAATCCCAGCTTCTGTTCGATTTTTCCGTAAAGCTCGCGCAGCTGCCCGTCTGCCTGGGTCTCTTCGATTTCGGCTACGAATGGCATGAGGTCGCTCCTCGGATGAAATGTACGTCGAATTAAAATCAAATCCGGGCGTCCGCGCATTGTAGCACGCTCGAATGAAAACGAATTACCAGAAACGATCGCACGCATGGATTCGATGGATCGATTTGGCGGATGGCGGTGACGCAAACGAGCGGCATCGCGCTGACTGGTTTGCGTCACAACCGCAAACCGGGAACTTCAGCGGCCAAAGCCGCGCTGGATTCTAATGGCTTATGCCGTAGCTGAAGCCACCACCTACAAGGACTTTCGCGTTGCGGCAAAGATTTTAGCGCGCGGCTTCCACGAGTTCGATGAGAACTTTTTTCGCATCCGGTGTGGTCGCCAGGACGAAATTCACCCGGGTATCGTCGGCGCCGGCGCGCGTGGCGGGATAGACCGGCGCGAGAGCGAACCGCGTGCGCAGAATTTCCGTCGCGCGATCCACATCGCGCACGTAAATTTCGATCTGCTGAATCCCTTCACCGAACTTTTCAAGGTATCGCGAAATGGCGCCCTGGCCGCCGGGCTCGCGCGTGGTGAGAATATCGAATTCGCAGGACGCGTTGAGGTGCAGCTCGAATTCCATGGCGTCTTGGTCCGGCGGCACTTGCGCCAGCCGAGGAGAATTATTGGCCGCGCGGATTTTCTGGAATGTCTCAGGCTGTACGGCAATTCCCACGACGATGGCCGACGGTTGGTTGCGCGCATGCGCCTCGCCAGCCGGTTTGCCCGGCAAAGTCAATTCGCGAAATTCCGGATCGGAAACCCAGCGGCTGAGTAACGGTGTACACAGACTGACGCCGGCGAGATAAAGCCTCATGGCGGACTCGATCTTCGCGCGTTCGTCCGAGCCCGCGAAGTCCTGAATCCATCGAGCGATGCCAGCGGCGTCCGTCATAAGCGCTTGCTGTCAGGGCGCCGGAGTGCGTGCAGGTCGCACCGCGTTAATATTGGTGAGAGTGACGTAACTGGGCTGCCCGGCGCGTACCGTCACCGGCACGTCCCATCGCGCGCGCACATCTCCTGCTACCGCTTCGATGTTGAGCGTGCCGAGCCAGTAGTTTCCAGGCGGAATTCCGTGCAGCGACGCCTGCCCTTGCAAATCCGTCTCCGTGTGCGCCACCAGATATTTTCCACGCGCCAAATCCGCTGTTTCGCGGGTTAGTTGCGCCAGGTCATTAGCCGTCAATGCGTCCCATTTGTGGCCGGGGTTCACGTCTTCCAGGTCGAGATCCAGACCGTCGGTGCTGTCGGGATTTTGCGTGATAAATGCGCGAATGGCGTCGAGGTATTGTTTCTTGAGCCGGTCGTACTTCGCAGGGTCTTTTACTTTGTCCTCGGCCTTGTACTTCGGCCTGGGGAACGCCACGGTTTGGTCGCCCGCATTCCTCTCGACATAGGTGTTGAAGAATTCCGGAACATTCATGATGTCGTCCACTTTGAGCTTCTTGGTGAAGGCCTCCCCCGTCAGATTCACTCGGTGGTTGGTCCTCATCCAGGCCTTTAGTTCCTTGGAAACGTTCAGCGCGCTAATGAAGGCGTCCATATTGGCAGCGGGAGACGCGGCCGCTGCTTCTTTCTCGATCTCCGTGTAGCTCTTGCTCAGCAAGTAGAAAGGAAAGGAGCGTACCGGTTCGTCCACTCCTGCCGAAGGAGTGATGCGCGCTACAAATTGCAGCGAACCATTCTGAGCGGCAGCGCGCGAAAACGTCCCCATCACGCCCGCGACGAGCAAGGCCGCAAAGGGCAAAATTTTCAGCGAAATTTTCATAGCGCTCATCGTAGCAGATGCGCGCATGCGCAGATACGCGATGGTCCTTAAGGTAAACGCCTGTGGGTGCTCGAGTATCGGCGTCGAAAACAGATCAGTAGAGGTGGAAAGTTACTTCGATTGTTTGGCGGACCGGTGAGGGCCTGCCGTTTGGTCCTGCGGCGGGCCGGAAGCGCCAGGTTCGTACCGCTTCGATCGCTTTTTCGTCGAGGCCCAGACCGAGGCCCTTCAGCACCTGAATGTCCGTGGCTTTGCCTTCCGCGGTGATGATCGCGACCAGCGTGACGGTGCCCTGGTATTTTGCTTTTACGGCTTCGTCGGAATACTGGGCTTGCGGGCAGTAAATGCAGGCCGGATAGCCGTAGCCGCCGGTGCCCGCGTTAAAAACGCCGCCGCCGGTGCCGCCGCCTTCTCCTGGACCAACTCCGCCGCCGCTGCCGCTGCCTACACCGGTGCCATTTCCGGAGCCGATACCGTTGCCGCTGCCGGGACCGTTCGAATCGTTGATCACCTTCGAAAGCGGATCGCCCCAGTTATTCATGTTGGGGCTGGGCAGCTTCAGTTCCGGCGGACCCAAGACCGTAGGCGTCATCGCGAGGCGCGCGTTCGGATTCGTGACTACCTTCGGCGGAGTGAACTGCGTCATTGCGAATTTCGGCAGCTTGCCGCGGCTTGCGGGCAGCGGGTCATGCGCTCCGCCACCGCCACCGCCGCCGGCTTTCTTTGCGCCGGGAGGAAGCTTGGGCAAGAACGGCGAAATCGTAGTGATCTCAACCGACGAATTGGCTTTCGTCGTCGACGGCGAAGGCAGCACCAGCAGCAACGGTCCGATGATCAGCACCAGAATCGTCACGTGCACGGCCAGAGACAGCGCCTGCACGCGCGTAAATTGCGTATTCTTGGACCACAGCTCCGGCACCGCCACAGGCTTACTGGTGGTCTTCAGCGGCGCCAGCTTCGGTGGCGAAATCATGTCGCGCAGATTCTGCCAGAAGCCGGCAAACCCGGCATTCCAGTTAATCAGCAGGTCGGAATTCACCGGGCCGCGCGGCGCCGAGCGGAAAAATTCGCTCAAATTGTCGCGCAGGCTTTCGCCGAATCCGGGAGTATTAAATACAGTGGGCTTCACGCCCTTCATGTTTACGGGACGTTCGAAGAGGAAATCTCTGACATTGGAAAAGAAGTTCCGCAGCTCGGAGTCCGCGACCGGCGAGCGATAGCGCCCAATCTCTAGGGTCGGTTCCGGCTTGGTGCCGCCTGGTTCGCTGATGGGCGTTGTAAGGTCTGCCATTTGAGCTGCCTGCTGCGTGGTGCCGCAGTCCTCTGTAATCTTAGACGCGCCACTACGGAAAAGGATGTCTGGCCGGGCGCGGCTGACACCATACGGAAACCATTGTAACATACGAGTTGCAAGTTTCGTTGTGCAGCAACTCACAACTGTGCTTCGTTATATAAAGTCACGGAGCCAGGTGTTTCAGCTGCCCCGCGCGCAACTCTATCTCGCAAGATAGAAAGGCTTCCGAACCCCTAGAGATGGCTAAACCTGTGGACCTGAAAAGTACCCTGAATCTTCCGAAGACGGATTTTCCCATGAAGGCCAAGCTGCCTGAGCGTGAGCCTGAACAGCTGGCTGCCTGGGAGGCGCAGGGCCTGTATTACCGCATTCTGGAATCCCGCGCGGATGCGCCGCTTTTTGTGCTGCACGATGGACCGCCGTATCCGACGGGCGAAATCCATCTGGGAACCGGACTAAATAAGGTTGTGAAAGACATGATCGTGAAGTCCAAGACCATGTCTGGGTTTCGCGCGCCGTACATTCCTGGATGGGATTGCCACGGGCTCCCGATCGAGACGAAAGTTGAAAAAGAGTTGGGCGGCAAGACCAGCAAGGTGCCGGCGGCGGAATTTCGGCGCATGTGCCGGCAGTTCGCGGCGGGGTTTGTCGAGAAGCACAAGGTCGAATTCAAGCGCTTGGGGGTCCTTGGCCAGTGGGACAGGCCGTACCTGACGATGGATCCTCGCGATGAGGCCTCCATCGCCGGGGCGTTTCTCGATTTTTACGAGAAGGGCTACGTGTATCGCGGACTCAAACCGGTGTATTGGTGCATTTTTGATCGCACCGCGCTGGCTGAAGCGGAAGTGGAATATGAGGATCACAGCAGCCCTTCTATCTGGGTGAGGTTCCCCGTTGTTGCCGGGGAAAAAGCGAAAGAGCTGGGCTTGGACGGCGATGTCAGCGCGCTGATCTGGACGACCACTCCTTGGACGCTGCCCGCGAACCGCGCTTTGGCGTTTCACCCGGAGTTCCAGTACGTCGTTGCGGATACTTCCGCGGGGAAATTGTTGCTCGCGAAAGAACGCGTGAATGCGCTGGAAACTGAACTGCACATCGAAGTTCATGCAGTGCACGCGACGTGGCAAGGCGCGAAATTCGAAGGAGTTTTGTTCCAGCATCCATTTCTGGATATGCAGGTTCCCGGCGTGCTGGCGGATTACGTGACGCTCGATCAGGGCAGCGGAATCGTGCATACCGCTCCGGGGCATGGCGCGGAGGATTTTCGTACCGGGCAGAAATACGGGCTGGAATCTTACGCGCCGCAGGACGATGACGGGCGTTTCGTCGAGGGCCTGCCGGAGTACAAGGGAAAGACGGTGTTCGAGGCGAACCCCATCGTCATCGAACTTTTGAAGAAGCGCGACGTGCTCGTCGGCGAAAAGAAAATCACGCACAGTTATCCGCATTGCTGGCGCTGTCACAATCCGGTGATTTTCCGCGCCACCGAACAGTGGTTCATTCAGATGGATGCCGGCACGGCTGCAATCCCTGCGCCGAAAGCGCCGGCGCTGCGTCCGCGGGCACTCGAGGAAATCGAAAAAGTGAAGTGGCTCCCGGCGTGGGGCCGTGAACGCATGCGCGAAATGATCGCGGGGCGTCCGGACTGGTGCATTTCGCGCCAGCGATTTTGGGGCGTGCCGCTGATTGTTTTTTATTGTGACGCGTGCGGACTGCAACTGAAGGATTCAGTGGCGCTGCGTCACGTGCTGCCGTTTTTCGAGCGCGAGGGCGCGGACGTGTGGTTTACGCGCACCGCGGAAGAGTTGCTGCCACCGGGAACGAAGTGTTCTTGCGGCCACGCGAAATGGCGCAAGGAAACCGACATTCTCGATGTGTGGTTTGAATCGGGCTCGACGCACCTTGCCGTGCTGACGCGCGACAATCAGCGCTGGCCTGCGGACGTGTACCTCGAGGGTCCTGACCAATATCGCGGTTGGTTCCAGAGTTCGTTGCTGGTGGGTATCGGTACGCGCGGTGGAGCGCCTTATCGGGAAGTCGTGACGCACGGCTGGACGCTGGATGAAAAAGGCTCGCCGATGTCCAAGTCGCTCGGCAACGCCATCTATCCCGCGGAAATTTGCGCGAAGTGGGGCGCGGACCTGCTGCGGATTTGGGTCGTCTCGCAGGATTACACGGCGGACGTGCGCATCTCTGAAGCAATGATGACGCAGCTGGCGGAAGCGTACCGGAAGATCCGCAATACGTTTCGTTTTGCGCTCGGCAATCTCTATGATTTCGATCCGGCGCGCGATTCCGTAACCGATGCCGACCTGTGGGAAATGGACTCGTGGATGCTCCGGCGCACTGGATCGCTCGCGCGCGAGTGCCGCGAGTGGTACGACAATTTCGAATTTCATCGCGTCTATCACGCGCTGCACGATTTCTGCACGGTGGACCTCAGCTCGTTTTATTTCGACGTGCTCAAAGACCGCCTGTACACGTTCGCACCGAAAAGCCGCGGGCGGCGTTCGGCGCAGACCGCCGTGTACCGCATCGCCAGCACGCTGTTGCGGCTGATCGCGCCGATCACTGTGTTCACCGCGGAAGAAGTGTGGAAGCACTTGCCGCGCGCTGCGTCCGAGCCGGCCAGCGTGCATATGGCGACGTTCCCGGTTGCCGCGGAACTGGAGCGCGTGTTGGAAGATGCGCGTGCGAAGAACTGGGATCGCTTGCTGCAAGTCCGCGAGGAAGTACTCGAGGCGCTGGAGCCAGTGCGTGCAGCGAAGACCATCTCCTCGGGGCTCGAAGCCAAGGTTATCCTGCGTGCGCGACGCGAGACGATGGAGCTGCTCAAGTCGCATGCCGCGTTGCTCCCTGCGCTGTTCATAGTTTCGCAAGTCGAGGTGATTCCGTTCGCTGAGCCAGCGCCGATAGACGGACTGGATCCTGAGCTTGCTGCGTATGCAGAGCAGAACGCGTCTTTGCACATTGTGGTAAAGCGAGCTGACGGCACAAAATGCGAGCGCTGCTGGAATTATTCGACGCACGTGGGCGAAAGCACGGATTATCCGACCCTGTGCGAACGCTGCGTGGCAGCGCTGCATGAAATTGAACGCGACGGCGGGTTGGCTGCCGGGAGTTCGCAGTCCTGATGGTGGCGGCCTCGCGCGTTCGTGGGCTTACGCTGGGAATTATTTCGCTGGGCGCGCTGGCGGCGGACCAATTCAGCAAGCACGCGGTGGAAAAACATACTGCTGTGGGTTCGCTCCGCGTTGTGATTCCCGGCTTGCTAAATCTGGTGCACACCAGCAATCCCGGAGTCGCATTCGGATTGTTCGCCGATTCCGAAAATCCCTGGAGAGGCCCGTTGCTCATCACTTTTTCCATGGCGGTGATTGCCATGCTGGTGTGGCTGCTCGCCACCGGCCGCGCGGGCGGACGCCTGGGCGCGTGCGGCCTCGCGCTCATATTGGGTGGGGCCCTGGGAAATGTGCTGGATCGCTTCCTGCGGCACAGCGTCACCGACTTCATTGACTTTCACATCGGTGGCCATCACTGGTACACATTCAATCTGGCCGATTCCGCGATCGTGCTGGGAGCGGCGTTGGTAGTGCTGGAACTCTTTCGCGAGCAAGCGCATCCTAATCAGGAGCCGGCATAGGCATGCATCCGATACTTTTTACATTTGGCGGAATCCCGATTTATTCCTACGGCGTGTTGGTCGCGACCGGTGTGCTGATCAGCCTGTGGTACGGCCGCCGCCAGGCGCCGCGCGCGGGCATTGATCCCGACAAGCTGTGGAACATGGGAATTTATTTCGTGCTGGTGGCGCTGCTGGTGGCGAAAATCTGGCTGGTCTTGAGCGCGTGGGATTTTTACATGGCGAATCCGCGCGAGATTTTCAGCGTCGCGACGTTTCAATCGGGCGGCACTTTTTACGGCGGCGTCGTCGGCGGCGTGCTGACGATTCTGCTGTACACCCATTTCCAGAAGATGCCGCTGCTGCCGACGCTTGATGTATGCTCCGCCGCGCTGCCTCTTGGGCACGCCATCGGACGGCTAGGATGTTTCGCGGCCGGTTGCTGCTACGGCAAGCCGACAACGGTGGCATGGGGCGTCGCGTTCAAGAATCCCATGGCCGAGCAACTGGCCGGCACGCCGCTAGGAGTGCATCTGCATCCCACGCAGCTTTACGAAGCGTCGCTGGAATTCCTGAATTTTCTTTTTTTGATATGGCTGGGCAAACGGCAGCGCTTCGTTGGCCAAATTTTCGGCGCCTACATGATTTTGTACGGTACCGAGCGCGGCATCATCGAATTCTTCCGCGGCGATCCCGGTCGCACCATGATGTTTCACGACAGCATCTCGCTGATGCAGGTCATGAGCCTGGTGTTGATTGTGACGGGCGCGTTTCTGTGGTGGCGCGGGCTGCAGGGTAAGGCGCCGATTCAGCCGGTGACGCCCGCGAGCGCCGAAGCCGGCGATTAGAACGTCTGCCGCGCTCCGTTGGCATCTTCACCGTGCCGCTCGCGTGCGAACGTGCAGGGGCGGGTCTTAGACCCGCCCTACGACAACACTTGTTCGTGAGATTTGTTGGGGCACCGGTGACTTTCATGTGATGGTCAGGCGTGTCGTGCCCGTCTTTGGCGCGCGAACCAGCATCAACGAATCCCTTCATGCACGATTATTCTGACACCGATAGCGACGACAATTTTGACGCGCCGGACGATTCGCTCCGTCACCACGAATTCGTGGTCGAGGAGGAACAGGCCGGCCAGCGCCTGGACCGCTATCTCGCAGCGCAATTTCCGGACGTCAGCCGCACGCACGTGCAGGCGCTGATTGATGAAGGCCGCGTGCGCGTGAGCGGCATCGCCAAGAAACCCGCGCATCATCTGGAATCCGGTGAAACCATCACCGTGGAAATCCCCGCGCCGCCTCCGCCCGGCGTGGAACCGGAAGATATTCCGCTCACGATCCTTTACGAGGACGAGGACATCGCCATCGTAAATAAACCCGCCGGGATGATCGTGCATCCCGGCGCCGGCGCGGACACCGGAACGCTGGTGGCCGCGCTGCTCCATCGCTTCGGCGTGGAGCATGGGCTTTCGAGCGTTGGCGGCCCACTGCGTCCGGGAATCGTACATCGCCTGGACAAGGGAACTTCCGGCGCTATGGTCATCGCGCGCAACGACGCCGCGCACCTGAAGTTGGTGGAAGAATTTCGCGGGCGCCGCGTGCAGAAAACCTATCTGGCGCTTTTGCACGGCAACGCGAAGGGCGAAAAAGGCCGCATCGAACTACCCGTGGCGCGCGACCTGCGCCGCCGCTCGCGCATGACTGCCCGCCGCAGCGAAGGCCGCGAAGCGCGCACGGATTGGCGATTGCTCCTGCGGCTCGGCGCATTTTCATTGATCGAAGCGGACCTGCACACCGGGCGCACGCATCAGATCCGCGTGCATTTTTCGGCGCTGGCGCTTCCTGTTGTGGGCGATACGCTGTACGGAGCACCGCATCAGGAATCCATCGGACGCGAGCTGTTGCCGTCCTTGGGACGCAACTTTCTTCATTCCGCGCGCATCGCACTAGAACACCCCCGCACGGGAGAGCGCATGGAATTTCGCGCACCTCTGCCGCAAGAGTTGCAGACCTACCTCCGGGCTCTCGGCTCGATGGCGAAATCGCCACCCGGCGGGATTGACGCCGCGCTGCGGGATTACCTATGATGACTCGCGTGAGAACTCTGCGCACGATTGCCGTGCCTTCCGTATCGTTCCTGGCGGTGCTGTGCTTGATTTTTGCTGGCCCGGCGCTCGCGCAACAGACTCCTGCACCGCCGCCTCCGCCCGCGACCTCCAGCGATGCGCCGACGCAAAAGCAGGAACAAAGTCCGGCGAAGTCCGCGGCCCCACAGGCGACTACTCCGCCGATCACTTCCACCACGGGCCTGGTGCACCTGGTCGCCACGGTGATGGATCGCCGCCACGAATTCGTTACCGATCTGGATCAGGCCGATTTCAAAGTCCTGGAAGATGGCGCGCCGCAGGAAATTCGCTACTTTGGACGCGACACGGACTTGCCGTTGCGCATCGGTATCCTGCTCGATACTTCGAATAGCATTCGCCCGCGCCTGGAATTCGAAAAGGAAGCCGCCAACGATTTTCTGGAGCACGTGATTCGCCGAAACAAGGACCAGGCGTTCCTGATGACCTTCGACAACGAGCCCGAAGTCATCCAGGATTTCACCGGCGACCTGGCGCTGCTCAGCGATGCGATCCGCAAGCAGCGCGCCGGCGGCGGCACCGCTCTGGACGACGCCATCTATCGCGCCGCCGAGAAGCTTTCCAATCCTCCGCTGCCCAAGGGACCGAATCCTGAAGTGCGGCGGGTGCTGGTGGTCATCAGCGACGGCGACGATAATCTGAGCGACCACGCTCTCAGCGAATCCGTGGAAGCGGCCATCCGCGCCGAGGCCGCAATTTATTGCGTCAGCACGAATACCGACTGGCTGGCCATTAGCGGCGACAAGCCGCGCAAGATGCACATCGAAGGCGGCGACAAAGTTTTGGAAGAGTTCGCGGATCAGAGCGGCGGGCGAGTGTTTTATCCTTATAAGGTGGACGATCTGGCGCAGTCGTTCGTGGATATCGGGACGGAACTTCGCAGCCAGTACTTCATCGCGTATTCGCCTTCGAATCCGCAATCTACGGGAAAATATCGCAAGATCGAAGTCCAGACCGACCGCAAAGGCCTGAATGTCCGCACGCGCAAAGGCTATTACGCTACCTCGCCGACCGTACCGCCGTCAGGCAAGTAAACCAGCAATATTCCCGCAGTGCTCGTGCAATTAAGCCAGGACTGCGGAGTGGATTTTGTAGCGTCGGCCTCCCGCGCGCCGTCGGTGGCGCGGCGTGGATCGATGGTGGTCCCGCAAAGCGGGTCCGCCGCTACGAGGGCTTTCCGCTATTTGAACGGCGCGTAATATCCCTTGCGCGCCAAAACTTTCACGTCAGGACGCGCGACGCTCACCTGGATTTTGCGGAAGGTGCCGTCGCGCTTCAGGTTGATGGGGTAGTAGCCAAGCACGTACTGCGAACGCAGCTCCTCGGAAATTTCGTCGAACGCCTTCTCCAGCGACTTTTCATTGTGCACGTCAATCACGCGCCCGCCGGTATCGTCCGCCATGCGATGCGCTACGCCCGGGCCCGTGCCGAACGTCGCCATGCGATCGGTGATCAGCAGTACGTGGATTACGGCGTCTGAGCGCTGCGCGGCCTCGATGGCGTCCCGCATTCCCAGCTTGCTTCCGGTATCTTCCGCGTCGGTAAGAATGATTACGCCCTTGCGGCCGGCTTCGGTGGCCAGTTCGTCGTGGCAGGCCAGATAAATCGCGTCGTACAGATCCGTCCCGCCGGCGTTGCTCCCTTGCGGTATCGTGCCGGGCGTAACCACGCCGCCTCCGCCCACGGAGTTAACACGAGCGCGGCGAATCGCGCTGGAAAGCACGGAAGTGTCCTGCGTGAAATCGGCGAGTAGGTCCACGTCGAAGTCGAAGGTGATCACCATCGCTTCGTCCTTGGGACGCATCACCTCCCGCAGGAACCGCGACGCAGCGTCCTGCTCGGCGTCAATCATGCGGTCCATGCTGGCGCTGGTGTCAATCAGCAGGCCCAGCGTGATCGGCATATTCACTTCTTTCGCGAAAAATTCCACTTTCTGCTCGACGCCGTCTTCGGTGATCTTGAAATCTTCCTTGTTCAGGTCGTTGACGATCCCGTGCTGCTTATTGCGAACCGTGGCGAACACGTTCACGACATTGGTTGTGACTTGCAGAGGTGTCTTCCCCTGACCTTGCGGCACATTCGGCGGATTCGATTGCTGGCCTTGCTGGTTGGACTGCGTCTGCGGAATCGGATGTGCGGCCCCCTTGGCGGGTGCCTCCGTCGTCACCCCTACATATCCCGTCAACGCCAAGGTTAAAATGCCCGCCGCGAGGCTGGTCAGCCGCATTGTATAATCTCCCTGTAGCCGGTTGCGTTTGATACGATGCACCGAGCGCGCCAGCGGATGGCTCTGGAAGCTGCGCGGCGCGAAACAAGAACAGTACTTAAACTGGCGCCATTCGCCCGAATCGAGAATCTCTGATGACTCGAATAATTTCGACGCTGGGTATTGTATTACTTTTCGGCGTTCTTGCGGCGGCTCAGCAGTCGGGCGGCCCCGGGACGCAGCAGCAGGAATCCAAACCTCCCGTGCAGCCGGGGCAGTTGGCCCCGCCCGCGCAGGCCGGAGCGCCGGTGCCAACGCCTCCCGCGCAGGCTCCGTCCGTGCAAACGCCGCAGCCGCAGACCGGCCAGTCGCAACCCGCGCCGCCATCACCGGTGCCGCCGCAGAATTCCAAGCAAGGAAGCGAAACGCGCCAGGCGATTAAAATTCGCACGAACGTGGTGATCGTTCCGGTAACCGTGAAGAACCGGGACGGTCAGTTGATCGGAGATTTGCAAAAGGACGAATTCCGCGTGTTCTGCGACAACGTAGAACAGCAAATTGTTTACTTTACCTCCGATCCGTATCCGCTATCGGCTGTCGTTCTGATTGATGACGATCTCTCGATCAAGTCCGCCGACCAGGTGCAAAAAAGTTTGACCGCGATCTCCGGTGGCTTCGGGCCCAACGACGAAGCCGCGGTGGTCACGTACGACCAATTTCCCAACACGGTCTCGGAATTCTCATTCAACAATGACCTGTTGTTTACTCAACTCAAGCGCCTCGAGCTGCATTCGCACTATCCCGGCTCGCCCGTCGGCGGCCCCTTAACCTCGGGCGCTACTTCCAACGGACGTTCCCTGGAAACCGGAGCGCCGACGACCCTGGGCGTCCAGCAGCAAAAGCAGGACAAGGACCTCGACGACGCGGTATACGCGGCGGGGGAGATGCTCAAAAGCCGCGGGCGCGACCGCCGAAAAATAATTTTCCTGATTTCCGACGGAAATAATTCCCACAGCAACGAGCACACCCTGGACCAGACTTTGCAACTCCTGCTCAAGTCCGATGTCTCCGTTTATTCCATTTCCGTGGGCCACGCGTTATTGCAGAAAGAAAGCACCAGGCTGGAGAGATACGCCACGTCCACCGGCGGCGACACTTTTTACGCGGGGAAGGATCGCGGGCTGGAAAACCTCTACGCTTCCGTCACGGAACAGGCCCGCAACCAGTACACCATCACGTTTCAGCCGCAAGACACCGACCGCAGCAAGGATTATCACAGCATCGAAGTGCGCGTGCGCCGTCCGGATTTGGACGTGACCGCGCGCCAGGGCTATTACCAGAGCGGATTGCACTAAATCTCGCCCAGCCATCGCGAAGGCGCGGCAGATCGCGATTTTTTGTTTGTCACGGCTCGCGCCACGATGCTGACGCAGTACATTTGAGCCGTCAATTATCCATTGACGCGCAAACTCTGCAATTGCCGCACGAGCATCAATGTTCGCTAACGCTCCAATGATTTATAAATCGCGTTGGCACAAAAGTTTTTCTGCTTGACTTCAACGTCCCCGGCCTTTATAGATTGACGAAGCGAATCGAGCGCGTTGCGAAATTTGCGGCGCCGCTGAATCGCCGGGAGAAAGTTCCACAGTACTTCATGCGCGGAACATCCCGGGCTTAGTCAGGCAGAGAAGCCCAATCGGGAAAAGGAACGGGGCGTCACGAGAAATCGCGACGCCCTGTTTTTTTGCGGCGCCAGTTTTCTGTGAGCGGGTTATTCTGAACGCGACGAGGAATCGGCCTTCTCCTTCGCGCCGGCTGGGCGCTGTGATGGCCGGATCGAAATCAACTGCTCGTGCGCGGGGCACAGCGGCTTGTAATCGCAGAAACCGCAGACGAATCCCGGCTTGGCGGAAAATTCCCGCGCGCGAATCTGGTCCGCCACTTCCATGATTTTCTCTTTGGTTTGTTTCAACGCTTTGGCGTCGCGGGTTCCCGCCACGGCTTCGTTGTTCATCAAGTTGTAAAACACCAGGCGGAGCGGCTCGAGGTCCAGCACTTCTTCCGCAGCCAGCGCGTACACGCCGAGCTGCAGGTCCGTCGCCGCGGCTTTCACGTCTTTCGGCCTGCCGGTTTTGTAGTCAATGATTTCGACCTGCTGCCCTTCGATGCGGTTCACTTGGTCCATCCGGCCCGTGACGATCACATCGTGCTCCAGCGGCAGCTCGAAAGTTTTTTCCTGATACAGCACCTCGGCCGGCGCGCCGCTATACGTGCGATGAAACGCTTCGAGTTGTTCGCGCCCCGCTTTGCGATATTCCTCTTCGTGATATTCGTCAATGAATCCCGCGGCGGACCACTCGCGGTCGTAAATAGCCAGCACTTCTTCGAACGGAACTTTCCTGCGCTTGCCACATTGCGCGACGAATTCCTTGATCGCGCGGTGCATCACGTTGCCGAACGTTGCCATGGCATGCGCGCCGCCGCGGATGCCCCACACGTACTGGAACATGTAGCGCATCGGGCAGCGATCGTAGGCATCGATCGCCGAGGCGCTCAATTGCAGCGGCTCGGGGCGCGGCGGATGAAAGGCCTTGGCCCACAGCGCCACGCGCGAATACGCTCTGGATGGTTCGCTGCCGGGCGGAAATAATTGCGCCGGGTCGCTCGAACTGGCTTCGGGTCCCGCGGTTTCCTCGGCAGGTGGCACCTGCACTTTGGGCACGAGCTGATGTGTGTCTAGCGTTTTGATTTTCGCGTTCGCCAGGAAGTCATCGAGAAATGGCGAAGGTTTCTTGCGCTTGTTCACGAGAGTCGAAAGCGTCAGTTGCCGCTCCGCGCGCGTCAACGCCACGTAGAAAAGCCGCCGCTCTTCCTGAATTTGAAAATCAAACTTGGGCTGTTCTTCTTTCATCAGCTCCGGCGGAAATTCGAAGACGACCTTGCGCACGCCGGAAGGGAAGTCGTTCTTCGAAACGCGCAGGATGAAAACGTGCGGGAATTCCAGTCCCTTGGCGGAATGCACGGTCATCAACTGCACGGCGTCGTCGGAGATTTCTTCTTCCAGCGAAATGTCGCCGCCCGCTTCGTAAAAATACGCGAGGTATTCCATGAAATGGCGCAGCTGTTTTTCTTCGCTCTTGCGTTCCCATTCTTTTACGAACGTCACGAAGCGGTCGAGGTAGTAGCGGTCCTGGTGCGAAGGCAGAGGCGCCAGGGCCAGCCCGGCGATCAATTCGTCCACCAATTCCGTTGCGCTGGAACGCTGCGCGCTTTGGCGCAACTGATTCAACAACCCCACGAATTCGCCGAGCCGGCCTCGGGTGTTGAATGGCGCTTCGTTCTGCGCGGTTTGCAGTTCGTCGCCCATCGGCCGGCGATGGTTTTTCTCTGCGCGCTCCGCCAGGCGCACCAGGTCGCGCGGTTCCAGCCGCCAGTACGGCGCGGCCAGCACGCGCGCGCAGGCTACATTGTCTGCTGGCACGACGATCAGCCGCAGCCAAGCGAGCAAATCGCGCACCAGCGTGCTGGACAGAATTGATAATTTGCGAATCACAAACGGAATCTCGCGCCTGCGCAATTCATCCACCAGCTTTTCCCGGTGCGTATGCTTGCGGTACAGCACGGCAAAGTTGCGCCAGCCCGCGCCTGCCGCGTGCAGCCGCTCGATTTCGGAAGAGACCCAATGCGCTTCCTCCTCGGGCGAGCCAAATTCCGCGATGCGAATTTTTTCGCCTTCGCGATTTTCCGTGGTCAGCGCCTTGGGCGGCAGCAGCGGTGATTTTTCGTTGTGCCGGATCACTTCGCCGGCCACGCGCAAAATACGCTGCGTCGAGCGGTAGTTCTGCGAAAGCGAGACCAGGAATCTCTTCGTGGCGGGTCCCAGCTTCGCGTCGGTGACGCCGCAGAAGCGCTTCAGAAAAATCGTGAAGCTGCCGAACGACGCGCCACGGAAGCGATAAATCGCCTGGTCGTCGTCGCCCACCGCCACAATGTTGCGGCGCTCGCCAGCGAGCAGCCACAGCAGTTCGAGTTGCGCGATGTTCGTGTCCTGAAATTCGTCCACCAGAATGTAGCGGTATTGTTCCTGCATCTGCGCGAGCATGGGCTTGTCGTTGAGCAACATCTGCACCGCGTGCATCAACTGCTCGCCGAAAGTAAGCAGGTTGCGTTCGCGCAGCAGGCGCTCGCTCACGCGATAGACGCGCGCCAGCTCCTCCTGTCGCGCGACTTCGTCCTCCGCGATTTGCAGCGCGTCGGATTCCAGCGATATCTTGCCGGCTTCGTGTCTCTTGCGCAGCCCTGCGACGAATCGTTCGTAATCTTCTGGCGTCACCAGTTCGTCCTGGCAGCGCGAAAAGAATTTCACGAAGTCGCTGATGAATTCGCCGGGGTCTTGGAGCCGGCGGAAATGCTTCAGGTCGAGTTCGCCGATGTGCCGCCGCAGTAAAATCTTGTGGTCAATTTCATCGAGCGGCTGCGAATCCGGATTGGTCGCCTGCAAAATCTTTTCCAGGCAAAATTTGTGGAACGTGCTGAGCCACACGCCTTCGGCCCGATCGCCGATGGCTTTCACCACGCGACCCTTCATCTGTCCGGCGGCTTTGTCGGTGAACGTAAGCCCCAAGATGCTCTCGCCGGCCAGCTCCGGATTCGTCTCCAGCAGATTGCGAATCCGTTCGATGATCACGCGCGTCTTGCCCGTGCCCGCGCCCGCCACCACCAGCAGAGGCCCGTCACCATGTTCCACTGCGGCGCGCTGTTCTGGATTTAACGCGGAATTACGCGCAGAAGACTCTTTCGAGGATAGATTGGAAGTCATGAATGCGATTTAGTTCGCACCCATCTTAGCAGATTTCTGCAGGGGCGAATCTGAGGCGAAGATTTTCCGGGACGATTTGCGAGTCTCGAAGAGTGCACAGAATCATCGAGCGTTGACGAATATCGTGTCGGAATATTTGACTGCTCCAATCCGATTTGCGATTTCGCGCCGTTCGCGGCTATTCGACCGGCGAGAGCGATGTGTCCGCGTCCACAAATGCAGTGAACGGCGTGCCGGGCTTGATCTCGGCGTCTGTGCCGTGCTTGAACACAGTGAATGGTCCCACAACCGGAATCAGGATCGCGGCGTTCGGCGGCTTGGCCTCGCCTTCTTTTGTTGCAAATCCGCGCAGCCTAATAACCGTTCCGTTCACCTCCAGCGAATCCACCTGGAAAGTGATGTCACCCGGTCCGCCCCCTGCGCCAGTCTTATCCACTTGCGTAACCAGAGCGAAAGTCGCCGAGCCTTTCGGCGCGACCACCAGGTTCCCGACCTTCAAGTCTTCGCTAAGCGTCAGCGGGATCTGGTCGCCGACAGAGGCAGTCTTGGAGCTTACATCGGCACCGAAGGCGAGCAGCACGGGCGTGCCCTCGGAGAGCGTCGGTGGCCCATCCGCAGCCGCCGCGGCAACCCCTTGCGTAGTAGGCGGCGGATTCGGCGGCAAGGAACCCGCTGCGGCAGCCGGAGAAGTAATGTCGTACTGCGCGGAGACAACAAAACTCCTCCCATAACCCTGCCCGTAAGGTCCGTAGAAGGGATAGACCGCGATGGCTTGTAGAGTCGTGGTGGAACTGATCGTGATCGGGCCCAGGTAACGGTTCGATGAAGTCGTGGGCGTCCAGCCGTCCGTAGTGTAGTAAATGATTGCGCCGCGAGTGGAATCCGTTATTTTTACGGTCTTGGGGGAAGCGTAGCTGCCGGGCTTCACCGAAAATTTCGGCTTGCCGGCGACGCTGCAACAAACCGGCGCCGGATCCGACTGCGCCGCCTGCTGTTGCGCCTGCTGAAATGTTTGCGCGGCCTGCTGTGCCTGTTGCATGGCTTGCTGCGCGTTCTGCTGCGCCTGCTGGGCATTCAGCATCGTTTGTTGCGTGGCTTGTTGTTGGGCAGCCTGCGCCGTTGCGTCCTGGGCCTGTGCGAAGGAAGCGCTCACTGCCAGCATCACGAAGACCAGAAGTGTTCGCATTTTTTTGCTCCCTCTATATACGACGTGGGTTTGCCATGTACGGTTACCGCAAGTATGGTTTTTCTAAGCGGAAAGGCTCTGTACCTGTTGCTCGTTTAACCCGAACAGCGACGGAGTGGCCACGCCGAGGATCCCGAGATACAAGTAAATCTGGCCGCGATGATGCACTTCGTGCTCGAGCATGGCGCGCAGCAATTTCCATGCAGTGATGGGGTGGCCGTCGGGGGATTTACCCTTCGCATTCCACTGTTCGTCGGACATTTCGCGAAATATTTGCCTGGACTCGGTGTGCAGGCGCTCCATGAACGCGAGGATGTTCTTTTGGCCATCCGCAAGTTCTCGGCCGCAACCCTTGTATTGGCTCGACCGTCCGCGGGCGCCTTCGGCGAAGACGAATCGTTCCGTCGCGACGATGTGCCGCGCCAGGTCGCCGAGTGTGAAAGCGCCCGGGCGGCAAGTCCACTCGAATTGCTCCGGCGGAATGCAATGCACTACGCGCATGGTCCTTTCACGCACGTGATCGAAATTTTGCAGGAATTCGTCACGCTCCATAGCGCTCCTCCGTGGCTGTACGTCGTTCGTTACGGCGGATTTTCCAGGCGATGATACACCTGAAAATCGCGTTCGGATTTTCGCTGCACCAAGAGCGCGCGATTGCCGGACGGCCGCAAAATTGACCGCGTTTGGCGCGGCGTTTATACTTGTGATTACGACCGAGCAAGTCAGAAGGAGCAGCCACCATGGAACGAGCTGTCATCTTAAGCGCCGTGCGCACGCCCATCGGAAGATTCATGGGTGGGCTCTCGCCTCTTTCCGCGACGGAGCTCGGCGCGAAAGCCGTCGCCGAAGTCGTGCGCCGCGCCGGAATCGAGCCGAATCAGGTGGACGAAGCAATCATGGGCAACGTCGTCCAGGCGGGCCTAGGACAGAATCCCGCGCGGCAGGCGGCGCTGCGCGGCGGTCTCGACTCGCGCGTTGCCGCGATGACCATCAACAAAGTTTGCGGATCAGGATTAAAAGCTGTGGCGCTCGCGGCGCAAGCGGTGCAGCTCGGCGAATCGGAGGTGGTCGTCGCCGGCGGCATGGAGTCCATGTCCAATTGTCCCTACCTGCTGAAAGGCGCGCGCAGCGGCTTCCGCCTGGGCAATCAGGAAATGATCGATTCCATGATTAACGACGGGCTGTGGGACGTGTACGAAGATTTTCACATGGGCGTCACCGGCGAGCTGGTCGCTGAAAAATATAAAATCTCGCGCCAGGAACAGGATCAGTTCGCACTGGAAAGCCATCAGAAAGCGATTCGCGCTATAAAATCCTGCTTCTTCAGCGCGCAGATCGTCCCGGTGGAAATTCCGCAGAAAAAGGGCGAGCCCACCGTAATCAAGACTGACGAATCGCCTCGCGAGGATACTTCGCTGGAAATTCTCGCGAAGCTGAAGCCCGCATTCAAAAAAGATGGCACGGTGACGGCCGGGAATGCGCCGGGAACGAACGACGGTGCTGCCGCGCTGATCGTCACCAGCGAAAAAAATGCCGCGCGCTTTGGGAAACAGCCCATGGCGCGCATCGTCTCTCAAGCCGTCAGCGGCGTCGAGCCGAAGTGGGTGATGATGGCCCCGGTGGACGCCGTCGAAAAACTTCTGCAGAAAACCGGTTGGGACCGCGATAAAGATGTGGACCTATACGAACTGAACGAAGCCTTCGCGGTCGCCGCCATCGCCGTAACCCGCGTGCTGAAGCTCAACCCCGAAAAAGTAAACGTTAACGGCGGCGCGGTGGCACTAGGCCATCCCATCGGCGCATCCGGCGCGCGCGTGCTGGTCACGTTGCTGTACGAGCTGCAGCGCCGCAATCTCAAGCGCGGCATAGCAGCCCTCTGCCTCGGCGGCGGCAACGCCGTGGCGCTCGCCATCGAGTTGCCGTAGCGCCGCCGTCGCGATTGCTCTCGGATTTGTCCCAAGCTTTTTCGGAGCACAGGGAAATTTATGTTCTGTCCTGAATGCGAAGCCGAGTATCGGGCTGGATGCGCGCGCTGTTCCGACTGCGACGTCGCTCTCGTGGAGCATCTCAAAGACACAGACGTTCCTTCCAGCAATCCTGAACTTTCAGGTACGCCCGCACTGTTGTGGACTGGAACGGACTCAGAAACGCGCGCCGGAATCATTGAGGCACTCGAAACAGCCAAAATTTCCTACCACACGCGCAGCGATAAAGTCGGCGCATTGCGGAATTGGCCGCAGCAGGTCTATGCGATCTTCACTCATGCGCGCGATCATCACGCGGCCAGAGCGGCGCTGGAAGCCGCAGCTCGCCGCCGTGAAACCGCGGCTGACGATTCAGACCAAGCGCCGCCGTATTCTAATGCGCCGCCCGAGGAAACATCCGCGAACGACGACGGGGATGACGCGTCCGACCTTCCGCTCGACTACGTTCCCGAAGATTTCGATCCGGCCGATGCGACCGCGGAAGTCTGGTCCGGCCAGGACACTGCGACTAGAGAAAATCTGATCAACTGCCTCGGCAACATCGGCATCGGCTCCACGACCGAGGATTCCGCGGGCCAGTTGCGAATTCGTGTGACGCCCTCATCGCAGAAACGCGCGCAGGAAATGGTCCGCCAAATCACCGACGCGTCTGCAGCGCAATAATCAGATCGCGGGCCGTTGCCGCCAGAATCCTCTCTCGGCGCTGGCAGCCGGTACCGTCACTTTGCCGGCACTTGAAATTCGGACCGGATGAAGGCTTTGATTCCTTCCTCGCCGGTTAGTCTCAGACACACTCGCTTGCCATCGCGTTCCAGATCAATATGAAAATCGAAGAACGGGCAGCATCTTGCTTCGGTCGCCACCCAATCCGTCACCTCTGCAACGGAGACATCCGACGGACTGTACTGAAATTCATAGCCTCGCGGCGTCTCAACAATCTCCTTCCTGGCTGCGATCAATTTTTCAGTTGATTGCTTGTGCTTTGCTCGCTCGGCCGGATTTAGAGCTTTTACGTTGCAGTAGAACTTGCTGCCGTTGTCGCTTTGCCGCGCGGCGCCGGCAGTTGCTGGCGAAGCTTGTAGCGGCCGGCGTCCCACACCACCAGCTGACAGCAGCAGCGTCAAAACGGCTGCCGCCGCGCTACCCTTGCTCATGGCCGTGAATCGTTTCGTGTTCATGTTTTCGCTCCTTATGATTTGCTTCAACCTGCCCGCACATGCTAAAAGCTAAAGTCAACTTTAAGTCAAGCCCTGATTTTGCGGAGCGACCGCGAGAGATAAATGAAGATCGGAGAACTTGCTAGCCGTACAGGCCTGAATGCCTCGGCGATTCGCTACTACGAACGGATGGGTCTGCTCCCGCCTCCCTTTCGCACCGGAGGGCAACGCAGGTATCCGACCGAGGCCGTTGACCGCGTGCTGCTCATCCGATTCGCAGGCGACATGGGTTTTACGCTCGCTGAGATCAAGATCTTCCTGCGCGGGTTGCTCGATAGTTCGCCGGTGGGGCCACGGTGGAGAAAACTGGCGGCCCGCAAGATAACGGAGGCGGAGCGGACCATCGAGCGCTCGCTCCGGTTGAAATCATTGTTCCAGCATTTGCTCCGCTGCCGCTGCGCATCGCTCCAGGATTGTGTTCAACGCCTCAGTCTCAGCGAGAGTCTCAAGAAAATCAGCGACCATCGCAGCTAAACAACCAGGCGAAGTGCGGGTAGCAGGGGCGTCACAAATGAGCGGGTCGGAAAATGACACGCTCCGGGTCTGGCAATGCTTGACCTTCCTCTCGCCCTATGTTTCCTTTGCCTCCTCTACATCCTCGGTGTTGCCGGGCCGCTAGGACGTCTGGGAGGTCCCATGAAATCTGCAGCCATTGGATTTCGCGCGCATTCCGGCTGGACCGTGCTGGTTGCGCTCTCAGTGACCCAAGGAGTTCCCGTCATCCTGGCGCGCCAGCGGATTCACCTGGTCGAAACTTTTACGTACGAATTCCGGCAGCCTTACCACACTGGGGAAAAGATGCCCGTCGAGGAAGCCGGCGCTTTTATCTCACGCGTCGAGACGACGGCAAAAAGCCTAGCCCATCGCGCGATCCGCGAGCTCCAGAAGACTCTTCAAGCGCAAGGATACCGGCTTACGCGCTGTGGTCTGATCCTCGCTTCGGGCAGGGCGCTGCCAAGCTTGCCTCAGATCCTGGCGTCGCATGCACTGATTCACACCGCCGATGGCGAACTCTTCCGCGGAGCCCTTCTGCACGCCAGCGCGCGCTGCGGTCTTGCGACCAGGGGCACGAAGGAACGTGAACTTCTGAGCGAGGCGTCGCGCACCCTGCGACTCGATCCCAACGATTTGGCGCGTCGCGTCGCCGAACTCGGCCGTCCTCTCGGCGCGCCTTGGTCGCAGGACGAAAAGCTAGCTACGCTGGTCGCCTGGCTGGCACTTGCATCGAAACCGTCGGCTGGCCGTCGCGCGCACGGGGCTGCTTGAAGTTGCTAAACTTCCTCCGCTTTCTTTACATGCTCAACTTCCATTATCATCAACGCAGCTATGTCATTCGATCAAATTAAGAAAGTCGCGGTCCTGGGGGCCGGCACGATGGGCAACGGTATCGCCCACGTCTTTGCGCGCGCCGGCTACAGCGTGATTCTGCGCGACGTCGAAACACGCTTCCTAGACCGCGGCCTGGAAACCATCGGCGAGAACCTCGACCGCGAAGTGAAGAAGGAGAAAATCGCCGCCACGGACAAGCCGCTCATCCTCGCGCGCATCCAGCCCACGACCGACATCTCCGCGCTCGCGCCCGCCGATTTCGCCGTCGAAGCCGTCCCCGAACAACTCGACCTGAAAATGCGCCTGCTGAAAGATGTGGACGCGGCGCTCAAGCCCGGCGTGATCCTCGCCAGCAATACATCTTCGATCTCCATCACGCAGCTCGCCGCGCAAACCTCGCGCCCGGAAAAATTCATCGGCATGCACTTCATGAATCCGGTCCCAGTGATGGCGTTGGTGGAAGTAATTCGCGGCCTGGCCACCAGCGACGACACTTTTCACACCACAATGCTGCTGTGCGGGAAGCTCGAGAAGAAACCCGTGGCAGTGAACGACGCACCTGGCTTCGTCTCCAACCGCGTCCTGATGCCGCTGATCAATGAAGCCGCTTTCGCGGTGATGGAAGGCGTTGCCACTCCCGAAGCCGTGGACGCCGTGATGAAAATGGGCATGAACCATCCCATGGGCCCGCTGGAGCTGGCTGATTTCATCGGCCTGGACGTCTGCGTGAATATCCTCGAAGTGCTGCAGACCGGTTTCGGGGATCCCAAATACCGCGCCTGTCCCCTGCTGCGCAAATACGTAGCCGCCGGCTGGCTAGGCCGCAAATCCGGCCGCGGCTTCTACAAGTATGGATAGCACGCGCAAAAATACCTTTTGCTTTTTGTTCGCCTTGTGATATTATGCCCCGCGAAATGGCCGAGCCGGGAACGGGCACTCAGTGTTAGACTCGCTCCGCCTCGGTCTCCAGCTAAGACCAAACGGATAGTCCTGTTGAGGTGGCACTGTGAACGACGAAAAGTCAAAAAACCTGGATTTGGCAATCTCGCAGATCGAAAAGCAGTACGGCAAGGGCTCCATCATGCGCCTGGGGAACAAGGACGTCCTGGTGCCCGTGAACGTAATCCCCACCGGCTCGATATCCATTGACGCAGCACTCGGCGTGGGCGGTTTCCCGCGCGGCCGCGTGATCGAAGTGTACGGCCCGGAATCGGGCGGCAAGACCACGCTGACCCTGCACGTGATCGCCGAAGCCCAAAAGCTGGGCGGCCAAGCAGCCTTCATTGACGCCGAGCATGCGCTCGATCCTTCCTACGCGCGCAAGCTGGGCGTGGACGTGGACAATTTGCTGGTATCGCAGCCGGACAACGGCGAACAGGCGCTGGAGATTGCCGAGGCTCTGATCCGCTCGAATGCGGTGGACATCATTGTGGTGGACTCGGTGGCGGCCCTGGTGCCGCGCGCCGAACTCGAAGGCGACATGGGCGACGCGCAGATGGGCCTGCAGGCGCGCTTGATGTCGCAAGCCCTGCGCAAACTCACCGCCATCGTCTCGAAATCGAAGACCTGCCTGATTTTCATCAACCAGATCCGCGAGAAGATCGGTGTGATGTTCGGCAATCCGGAAACCACCACGGGCGGCCGCGCGCTTAAGTTTTACGCCTCCATCCGCGTGGATATCCGGCGCATCCAGTCCATCAAGGAAGGCGATCGCGTCATCGGTTCACGCACCCGCGCGAAAATCGTGAAAAATAAAGTGGCCGCGCCGTTCCGTGAGGCCGAGTTCGATATCATTTACGGTGAAGGCGTCTCGCGCGAAGGCGACTTGATCGATCTGGGCGTCACCAACGGCCTGCTCGAAAAATCCGGCACGTGGATTTCCTACAAGAACGAACGCCTGGGCCAGGGCCGGGAAAATGCCCGCGTTTTCCTCAAGGAAAACGCCGACATCCGCGGCAAAATCGAACACGACCTGCGCAAGCAGCTCGGTTTGCTCGCCCATCCCGCCGTTCCAGCCGATGGAAACGGCAAGCCCTCAGCCGAAGCGCAAAAGATCGCCGCGGACGCGGCCAAGCAACCGCCAAAGGCGGCCGCTGCAACCGCTTCCTCGCAGAGTCGCACGGGGCGCTAGCACCAGAGCGGCACCTGTGCCACCCGAGTAGCTTCACACCGGACGCGGGGCGGCCTATTGCCGCCTCGCCCTCTGGCTCGCAGTTTAGCCTTATGGTGGACGCAGTCCGCATCTGTCCTTTAGGCCAGTTATGCCGCGCAGGAAAGCTGTACTCCTTAACAGTTGCACTCCCTGTGTAGCTTCCGTAAACTGGCATTCAATCGGCTAAATCATGCGATACTCGGCGCCGATATAGGACCCAATGCAACGCAGCCCAGCCCTAAGACAATTTGTCCCGCTCTTGTCTCTTTTTCTCGCGGGCACCTTCGCCGTCGCGTCGGCGGCCACACCTGCGACTGCTACGACGCGCGCACACCACAAAAAGAGCGGCATCTCGGCCTACGGTGATCCCGCTAAGAATGATGATGCCACCTACGACGACCCAGTAATTCGCGAGGTTGCGGTGAACGCGCTCGGCCACGCCAACGGCTCGGTGCTCGCGATGGACCCATCGACCGGTCGCATCCTCACGATCGTCAATCAGAAGATGGCTTTTTCTTCCGGCTTCGAACCGTGCTCCACGATCAAACCCGTCATCGCCCTCGCTGGTTTGCAGGAAGGCGTGATCACTCGCGACACCATGCTCAAAGTGGGTCATCGCCGCTACATGGACCTCACCGAAGCTATGGCTCATTCCAATAACGTATATTTTGAAGAGGTCGGCACGCGCCTGGGTTTTCCGCGCGTCCACCAATACGCGCAGTTGGTCGGCTTGGGCGAACGTGCCGGTTACGGCATTCCCGAAGAGCAGCCCGGTGTGGTGCCCTCGGCGCCTCCGGCATACGGCGGCGTCGCGCGCATGTCCAGTTTCGGTGAAGGCATCCGCCTCACCCCGCTGCAGCTCGCCTCGCTGGTTTCCACTCTGGCGAACGGCGGTACGCAGTATTACTTGCAATATCCGCGCAGCGAAGAAGCGCGTCAAAACTTTCAGCCGCGCGTGCGCCAGCAACTTGATATCGCGCCGTTGCTGCCCGATTTGCGCGAAGGGATGCTGGCTGCCGTAATGTACGGCACCGCGAAGCAAAGCTACGATCCTGATGGCGAGCAGGCTCTGGGCAAGACCGGCACGTGCAACGACGAATCGCTCGGCGGACGCCTCGGCTGGTTTGTTTCCTATGCGGACCAGGCGCATCCGAAAATCGTGCTGGTGGTTCTGATTCGCGGAGGCGGCCGCGCAGTGAGTGGTCCGCATGCTTCCGAAATCGCCGGCCGCATTTACCACGGCCTGCGCGAACGAAATTATTTCGCCGCGTCCGCGCGCAGAGCGCAGTTCACCACAGCTGCAGGCGCATCCCACTAGCCTCCGGTGGCGCCTGCCTGCCGCTAGGCAGGCGTGTCGTCGGCGCCGCTGCTTTCGGTTTTCTCCGCGCGCTCCGCGTCTCAGCGGTTTTACAGGTTGTGTTTGCTCGGAAGTGCGGAAATTCGCCGACCTCGTCTGTTACCACCATGAACAAATCCACAGCATTTCACTTCCTGCCCCTCATCGCATTGCGCTATGCTCCCATCTTCGTAAATTATTCGCGGTAGGAAATTATGGGAGCAAAAATCAAGGTTCTAATCTGCATTTTGTTGCTCGGAGCGGCCGGGCTGGGTGTCATCGGCGTGAATTACTTCCGCACCGCCACAGCCGACTACGAAATCATGACCCAGACTTCTCCCTCGCGCGACGAAGCTCATCGCATGCAGGAGCAGCTAGTCCTGTTCACCGAAGCAGTGGTCCCGGCGCGCCTGCCGTTCCCAGCCTTCCTGCAGAGTATGGGGTTCGATTCGAACTCCGCCGCGCGTCTGGTCGCGTCCGCGCAATCGGTTTTCGATCTGCGGCATCTGCGTGCCGGAAATCGCTTCGTAGTGGGGCGCTCGATCCTGGGCGATCTGCGCGAAGTGCGTTACCGCATTGATGCCGATCGAATCCTCTACATCCGGCCGCAGGGAAATGATTTCCATGCGGAGGTGCAGACCCTTCCGTCGGAGACCGAGGAAGTGGGCGTCATCGGCAAAGTCAACGCCTCCCTTTTTGGCGCAGTGTTGGACGCGGGAGAAAGCCCGGAGCTGGCGATGCGCCTGGCGGAGATTTTCGGATGGGACCTGGATTTTTACACCGATCCGCGACCGGGCGACACTTTCCGCGTGGTGGTCGAAAAGAAAACGCTCGCGACTGGCGAAGTCGCTTCCTACGGCCGAATTCTCGCGGCGGAGTACAACAATGGCTCGCATCCTTACCGCGCGGTTCTGTTTCATGGCCCCAACGGCGCGCCTGCGTATTACACGCCGGAAGGGAAGTCCATGAAGAAAGCTTTTCTGCATTCGCCGCTGAAATTCGCTGCCGTGATTACTTCGCATTTCAGCGAGCATCGCTTTCATCCCATTCTGAAGGAATACCGCCCGCACCTGGGCATTGATTACGCCGCGCCCACCGGCACTCCCGTGCAAACCATCGGCGATGGCCGCGTGATTTTCGCCGGCAGGAAAGGGGGCGCTGGCAATCTGATCGAGATTCAACACAACAACGGTTACACCACTTACTACATGCACCTGTCGCGTGTGCTGGTCCGTTCCGGCCAGCGCGTCGAGCAGGGCCAGCGCATCGGCCTCGTTGGCATGACTGGCCTAGCCACCGGCCCGCATCTGGATTTCCGCATCCAGCGCGGCAAAGAATTCCTGAACTTCGAGCGCCTTCCGCTGCCCCCGTCCGACCCAGTCACCAAGCGCGACTGGAACGAATTCGTAGCAGCGCGCGACCACGCGTTAGCCCTGATGCCTCCGCTGCCGTCGCAGCAAGCGCCAGCCGTCGCCAAGAATTCGCCGCCAGCGTCACTCCCGCCAGCCTCCACATCTGCGGTTCCCGTGAACTAATCGCGTGATCGCTTGACCCGGCAACATCGGCGATCCGCCGCGAAATTGTGAAGCGCTGCGTCCTGCCGCCTCTTTTGTGTCGTCGGATTCGGCGCGCGTGAAGCGAGCGAGGGATAGCTCGACAGGGACAGCGGAGAATCGGGAGCGGGTAGCCGGGAGATGGATTCGGCGGATTACCAGATCTTGCATTGATTGGCGATTCGAGCGGGATGCGGTTGTTTTTTTTCTGCGAGTTGCGAGTGGTTCTAATCTCTCCTATTTGCGATTAGAAACTTCGATGTTTGAGCAGGAACGTAGCGCCGCAGTGGCGAAGGGCCGGGCGGATACGGCGTTCATGCAGGGCACGCTTGGACGGTAAATATCGTTTTTAAATATGTAAGCATAGGTACGTACGCGCAATAATATAATGTGGCAGAGATCGCAAGCCACTACCCACCCGATAACGTCGTGATTTGAGGAAAGGCAAATGAACAGCTTGCAGGAAATGCACCGTAAACGACTCTTCGGCGCTGCCATGGGCTGGCGTTGAGGGCGAGCAGGCGGTTGCGCGTCACTAGTTGAACGTTGCTCAGTATGGGGTCATTTTGCGGCTTCGCAGACGAACCGTCATTTCCAAGCGCCGCAAATGGACTCGAGTAACGCTGAGGACATTGCCCGGTAGCCGACGATCAGTCCCCCTGGCGGTGGCCGTGATTGGGAATGTCACATATTGAATATGTAAAGCAGCAGTCGGGTGAGGAACAAGTCCGCAATCAGGACGGCCAAGGAGGACACGACAAATGCCATGATCGTGGCGCGGCCCACCCCGGCAGTGCCACCTTCGACGCGCAACCCCTGATAGCAACCCACCGTCGCGACGATAAATCCGAATACAATCGGTTTCGAAAAGCCAATAACGAGGTCGCCTAAAACGAGGGCTTTGATGGCGCGAGTCCAGAACTGTTCCGCGTCAATGTGAAGTGTAACTGTCGCAATTAAGAATCCGCCGAACAGGCCTGCGCAGTCACCGATGGCCACGAGCAAGGGTAGGGTTAAAACCGTCGCAAGCACACGCGGAGTCATCAGCTTGCGAATTGGGTCAATTCCGAGCCCGCGCATAGCGTCCACCTGTTCCGTAACGAGCATGGAGCCCAACTGGGAAGCCATCCCAGTGGCATTCCGGCCCGCGACCAGAAGCGCCGTAAATACCGGACCGAGTTCGCGGAGGAGCGAGAGCGAAAGGGCGTCACCCGTCAGAACCGTTTCGCCGAAGCGCTTAAATTGTGACGCTGCGTTCAATACGATTACGCCGCCAACACAGGCCAGTGCTACGACGATAATCGGCAATGAGCCCGCCCCGATCAGGTCAATCTGCTCCACCAAGTCGGCAGAGTAACGGGTTGTACTGAAGATTACCCGAACCGAATGAAGCGCGAGCACCGAGTAGTCCTGCAGGTAGAAAATCGGCATTTTCAACGCGTTCCCAATGGCTGAGAAAACCGAACGTGGTCGCACGGTCACACTCCTTTACGGTGGCTACCCATTGTCTCTCGAACCCTTCACAAGAAAGCCGGAACAGGGAACATACATCAGGATAGGTCAGGACAGAAGCCGACGACGCCGGCCTAGAATCTTGATTCAGCGATGTTACTAAATCACTGGCAGGAGCCGTGGAACGTCCGCAGTCTGAGTAACTCAGTAGAAAACAGAACTCGATCAACTCCGGCACCTCTGTTCGATTCTCGAAGCTGGGAACAGAACCTGCTTTGCCTGATTAACGCGGCGACCTCAAGGGCGCGAAACCGGGGTTGGCTTCCGCGTTGACTTGGGTTTCTGCGACGGCCTAAGATGCTCGCCTGAGCGTTTTGCACACGTGAGCGACCAGACCGTCTCGCATTACCGAATCGTCGAAAAAGTCGGTGCCGGCGGGATGGGAGTGGTTTATCGCGCGCATGATGACCGGCTGAACCGCGACGTTGCGCTGAAATTTCTCCCCGATGAACTGAACCACGACGAAAATGCGCGCGCGCTTTTGATTCGCGAGGCGCGCACCGCTTCCGCTCTGAACCATCCCAACATTTGCACGATTTACGACGTGGGCGAAGCCGACGGCAAGAGCTACATCGTCATGGAATTTGTCAGCGGCCGTTCCTTGGCCGAGCAGATTGCGGAAGACGGGCTTCCGGTGGAAACGGTGATTCGTTACGGCGAGCAAATCGCCGACGCCATGGCGCACGCGCACGAGCGCGGCGTGATCCACCGCGATTTGAAGACTCCCAACGTCATCGTCATGCCCGGAGGCCGCGTCAAGGTTTTGGATTTTGGCCTGGCGAAGCACATGACTCCGGGCGAGATCACGCTGAAGACGCAATCCATCAGCACGCTGACTTCGGAAGGCGCGATCGTGGGGACCATGCACTACATGGCGCCGGAATTATTCCGCGGCGAGCCAGCCGACGCGCGCAGCGATATATGGGCGCTGGGCGTGGTGCTGTATGAAATGTCCAACGGCAAGCGGCCGTTCCGGGGGAGAACATCCTACGAATTGAGCTCGATGATTCTGCACGATTCGCCGCCGTCGTTGCGCGATAACGTGCCGTTGGGCCTGCGTTCGGTGATCGAGCATTGTCTCGCGAAGGATCCGGCGCAACGCTACCAGCACGCCAGCGAAATCCGCGCGGCGCTGGAAGCTTTGCGCACGAATTCGGCGGTTATCCCGGCGAGCGCGATTCTACCCTCTGGGATTCAGCCGCCAGCCGCGGCTGGTCGCTCGCGATTTAGGCGCGTGCTGTTGGCTTCATCGGCGGTAGCGGCGTTGGTGTTGCTAACGGCCCTCGTGTGGAAACTGGTGGAGGTAAAGTGGCGCGGGTCGCCGGCCGTGGGCGCCTCATCCATTCAATCACTGGCGGTGCTGCCGCTGGAAAACCTCACGGGCGATCCCCTGCAGGATTATTTCGCCGATGGGATGTGCGACGCGCTGATCACCGAGCTCTCGCAGATCAAGAAATTGCGAGTGATCTCGCGCACTTCGGTGATGCAATACAAGGACAAGCACGAAAGCCCGGCGCAGATCGCGCAGGAATTGGGCGTGGACGCGCTGGTGGAAGGCTCCGTCCTACGCTCCGATGATCGCGTGCGCATTTCCGCGGAACTGGTGCAGCCGCAAACGGGTCAGAACCTTTGGGCGCACAGCTACGAACGCACCGTAACGGATATTTTGGCGCTGCAAAGCGACGTGGCGCGCGATATCGTCACGCAAATTCAGATTCAATTGACGCAGCCGGAGCAGGAACGCCTGGCGAAAACGCGCACCGTGGTTCCGGCGGCGTACGACGCGTACCTGCAAGGAAATTACTTCGTTGCGAAACGTACGGGCGAGACGGTGACGCAAGCCGTCACTGATTACCGCCAGGCAATCCAGTTGGATCCCACATATGCGCCATCCTATGCTGGGCTGGCGGGAGCCTTGACGCTCGCGGCGGATTACAAGGACGTGCCGTCTTCGCAAGTACTGCCCGAGGCGGAAGCGGCGGCGGTGAAAGCGTTGCAACTCGACGACAATCTTGCTTCCGCTCACGCCGTGCTGGGCCAGATTCGCGCTTACCGGCTGGAATGGACCGGCGTGCTGGATGAATTTCAACGCGCGATTGAATTGAATCCGGGAGAAGCGAACAGCCACCATTGGCATGGGCTGTCGCTGGCGTGTGCCGGCCGAAGCGACGAAGCAATTTCGGAAATGAAGCTGGCGCAGGAACTCGATCCGCGCTCGCTGATCATCAATGCCAATTTGTCGTGGGTGCTGTATCTGGCCGGCCGGAACGACGAGGCCGTTGCGCAGGCGCAGAAAACCGTGGCGATGGATCCCAGCTTCGCGGTCGCGCACGGATATCTCGGCGAGGCCTATCTGGCGCAGCGGGATTATGCGAATGCGTTGCAAGAGCTGCGGCAAGCGCTCGCGCTTTCTGGAAACGAAACTTCGTTCAAGGCCGAGCTGGGGAATGCTTACGCGTTTGCGGGAAAGAAGCCCGAGGCGCTCGCGATTTTGCACGAGTTGCTTCAGCTATCGGCGAAGCAGTATGTGTCGCCTTACAGTATCGCGCTGGTCTTCGTTGGTCTGGATCAAAAAGACGAGGCGTTCCAGTGGCTGGAAAAAGCGTACGCGGAGCGCTCCGTGCGCTTGATCAATGTTGCCGTGCATCCCCGATTTGCCAGTTTGCATTCCGATCCGAGATTTGTGGCGCTGGTGCAGCGAATCGGA